>Ga0302311_10000728_pt1 | contig 39957 bp, 25 predicted proteins | sample III_Palsa_N1_3_FD_200449 | JGI IMG/M metagenome (GOLD analysis project Ga0302311, IMG submission 200449) | Peat permafrost microbial communities from Stordalen Mire near Abisko, Sweden - III_Palsa_N1_3 | ecosystem: Environmental > Terrestrial > Soil > Palsa > Peat permafrost | place: Sweden... | reverse complement strand
CGCAGCTGCTGGTGAGTGCGTTACGCGCGAAGGGCTATCCCGTGAATGCGCATGCGGACTCCGGCGACAAGTTCTTTCATATCCAGGTGGGACCGTACACGAATATGAAGGACGCTGCGACCGCGAAGCAGAAGTTGATTGCGGACGGATATCAGCCAATCATCAAGTAGTGCGTAACCAGTAGTGAGTAGTGCGTGCGGGTACCGAGGACTAGGGTTGGCCCAGGGCGGACTGCATTTGCTGACGGACCGCGTCCATGAGAGCTTCGCGGGTGGCGAAGTCCTGGGGGTGGATCGGGGGGAGGAATCGGACTGTGGCTACTCCGGGGAAGACTTTCAGGCTTCCCTTGCGCATCATCTGCGCGGTGCCTTGGATGACGATGGGGACCATGGGGGCGTTGGTCTCGGCGGCGAGGAAGAAGGCGCCTTTCTTGAAGGGCAGGAGGTTGCCGTCGGGGGAACGGGTGCCTTCGGGAAAGATGAAGATGTGCATGCCGCTGCGGAGAGCGTCGGCCGCGATGGCTACGGACTGTTCAGCTTCGGCGCGGGAGTGGCCACGCGAGACGGGGACGTATTTGGCCATCCGCATGGCGATGCCGACAAAGGGAATTTTCATCAGCGACTTCTTGAGGAAGACACTGCACATGCCGGGGATGGCGGGCAGGAGGATGGGCGGGTCGAGGTTGGAGACGTGGTTGCTGAGGAAAATGCAGGACTGCTTGGCCGGGATATTTTCTGCGCCCTGAACAACGACGCGAATGCCACCGGCGCGAATGCCGGCACGCATGGCGAACATGGCCCAGCCATACATTGTTCGGATATTGCCTGCCAGGAGCGAGTAAGGAATGCCGACGAGGGCGGCGGGCAGGCCGAAGAAGATGAAGACGAAGAGCATGCGTAGTGCTGGAAACATGGCGACTTAAAGTTCCGGTGGAGCTATTTGCCGTAATGCCTAGCCGAGCAGGCTGTTAGCGAGTTTTACGTAGAGATCGACACACTCCAGTAGCTCGGACTTGCGGATGTGTTCGTCGGGGGTGTGGGCGACGAGGATGCTGCCGGGGCCAAGGAGGAAGGGTTCGCCCCAGTTGGTGAGTGAGGGAATGTCGGTGGTGAACTTGGCGATCATGGTGTCGAAGCCGGGGATCGCGCGCATGTGCATGTAAGGCAGCTTGAGGGTGAAGTTGACCTCGCAGCGGCCGGCAGCGGCATGGGTGATCTGCGCCATCAACTCTTCGGGTGGGCCGACCAGGCGGATGAGGATGTGGGCTTCGGCTTTGTCGGGGATGACGTTGGGGGCGACGCCGCCGCGGATGACGCCGATGTTCATGGTGCAGTCGCCGATACCTTCTACTACGGGCAGGGGGAGGGCCTGAATGTCGTGGAGGGCGGCGAGGAGTTTGTCGACGGCGGATTCACCTAGCTCTGGGTAGGCCGAGTGGGCCATCTTGCCGTGGGCGCGGAGTTCGACGCGGAGGCAGCCTTTGGAGGCGAGGGCGAGGCGGTTGTCTGTGGGTTCGCCGTTGATGATGAAGCGGCTGCCTTTGGGGGTGGTGTTGGCGAGGAGTGCGCCGGCGGAATCGCGCTCTTCGCCTACTACGTAGAGGAGGGCGATGCGCTTGCCGGCGGCGATGAGTTTTTCGGCGGCGGCGATCTGGGTGGCGATGATTCCCTTCGCGTCGCAGGTACCACGCCCGTAGAGGAAGTCAGCGTCTTCGCGACAGGGGCCGAGGAAGGGCGGGACGGTGTCCATGTGGGAGGAGAGGACGAGGTCGGGGGTGACGCCGGGGAGCGAGGCGTAGACGTTGAAGCGGGGGCCGGTGCCGGCGGCGGGATTCTTGGCAAGGTCGGGCTGCGGGACAGGCTGGCGCTCAATCACATAGCCGAGTGAGGCGAGGTAGGTGGAGAGGAACTCGCCTGCCGGGGCCTCGTGGTAGGTGGTGGATTCTAGGTCGACGAGTTGTTTGGTGAGCTGGATGGGATCGATCGGCATCTGGTGTAAGGATAACCGACTTACGGTGAACGGCCTGGACGATAGACTTAGATGGTGAGTGATGCTGGGCGTTTTCTATCGCATGTGAAGAGTGTTGAGGATTTGCGAGGGCCGGCTGGACGGCTCGAGGCGGTGCTGAACACTGGGAAAGATGACGCGCTGTATGCGGCGGTCGTTGCGCATCCGCATCCGCCCAGCGGTGGGACGATGCATAACAAGGTGGTGTATCACGTGGCCAAGGCGTTTTCGAGCTTCGGGATGCCGGTGCTGCGGTTCAACTTTCGCGGGACGGGGTTGAGCGAGGGTGTGCATGACGGCGGCCATGGCGAGGTGGAGGATGTACGCGCGGCGGTCGACTGGCTGACGGAGAAGTTTCGCCTGCCGGTCTTGTTTGCAGGGTTCTCGTTTGGCGCGAATGTTGGTATGCGAGCCTGCTGCGGGGATGCACGGGTGCGCGGGCTGGTGGGGTTGGGGTTGCCGCTGCAGTCGGCGGGACGGGAGTACAGCTATCGGTTTCTACCGGCTTGCGGGAGCGTGCCGAAGCTGTTTGTCAGCGGGGATCACGACAAGTTCTGTCCACAGGAAATGCTGGAGGCGACGCTGGTGACGGCTGCGGAGCCGAAGAAGATTGTGTGGGTGGAAGGTGCGGACCACTTCTTTGCGGGGATAGCTCAGTCGCCCGATTCGAAGCTGGGCGTGATGCGCGAGGCGGTGCGGACGTGGGTTGGGGAGACGTTCGCGCTGTAGCGGATGTAGGGGGCAGGCAGTTCCCTCTCGAGCCAGGTGCGGAGGTGGCCGGCGACGAGTTGGGGGACTTCCTCGGCCGGACGATGGCCTACGCCGGATAGGGTGATTAGGTCTGAATCCAGGAAGTGGCGGCGGAGCTCCGGAGCGGAGTGGATCGGTACGGCACGGTCGCAGTCGCCCCAGAGGACGAGGCTGGGAGTCTCGAGGTAACGGCGGAGCGCGCGGCGCAGGTCAGACATATCGTTGTGCCAGGTCTGGAGCAGGCGCAACAGGTGGAGGATGGTTCCGGGGGTGCGGAGGTTGTCGCGGTAGGGCTTGAGGCGCTCGGGCGTGTCCCAGCTTTGGGGGCCCGCCATGCGGCGGAGGCCAATCATCTGTAGCCACTCTGGCAACCAGGGCATGCAGTGAGCGAAGAGCTGGCCGGGACGGGAGAGGTAAAAGCGGACGAGTGGATCGGCTTCGCGGAAGTAAGGGTGCGCGGGAGAGATGAGGACGAGCGAGCCAACGGATTCGCGGTGGTGTGCGGCGAGGCTCATGGCGACGGCTCCGCCATGGGAGTGGCCGAGGACGATGGGGCGGTGAAGATGGAGCTCAGAGAGGATGCGGCCAACTTGCTCGGCGGTGGCGGCGAGGCTCGCGTCGATGTCGTGGCGGCGCTCGGATTGACCGGCTCCGGGAAGATCGAGGGCAATAACGTGGAGGTCGGGGCGGAGCTCCTCCATGAGCGGAACGAAGGTGTCGGCGCAACCCATGAGGCCGTGCAGGAGGACGAGGGAGGGCTGAGCCTCCACCGCCTTTCCTCTTTCGAGGTACGAGAGGCGAAGGCCATCGAGCTGAAGATGACGGCGCTTCATCATTCTGAGGAGATTCCCCTATTCGGTTGCGGTCAGCTAACGAGCAGACGCTTTGGCTGGTCCATTGACCATTTGATCGACAATGGAAGGCCGAAGGTCGGGATCCCTGTGGATCCAGTGTTAAAGATACGTGAAATTCCCTACCGGTCAGCCTGAGGCCGCGGATTTTAACAATTGAAGTAGACGGGTAGAGCGGCAGGCCATTTGGGCAGGACAGGAATGCGGGAGGCGCGGATTTGATCAAGCACATGGCAATTGAGCGAGGAATCGAGCTATTCTGAAATACGTATCTGCCTATGAATTCGTGCATTCGGAAGGACTGGATTTCCTCAAGCTCCTTCATTCTGCTGGGTTATCGGAGGTATTCGATCTGGTTCTCCCTTTGGCCGCTGATTTGCATGCATCATGTCTGAAAGATGGTACTTCCCCGTGAAAAGCGGTGCTCAAACTCGGTTGCTGGCGATTGTCCTGGCGATTTTCACGATGGCCGCCCTGGGACTCGCAATCGCGAACCTTGTGCAGGAGAGCGACTACACTCCCGCAACCGACGGAGCTGGATGGACTGAGACGACTGGCGGGCTGCGCGCCTACCTAGTGCCTCCTGATACGCCGGCGTATCGGGCCGGGGTGCGAGTGGGCGACACGTTGACGTCGGTGGAAGACGTTCCCACAGTGCGGTTGGCTTCTCTGCAGCGTCAGATTGATGCCAAGGGCGTTTGGTCGAAGGTAAGGTATTCGCTGCTGCGGAAGACCAGCGGAAGCGCGACCGTCGCTGTCCCGGTGGTGGTGTATTTGGAGCCGACGGACCGGACGGACTGGCAGGTGGAACGGCTGATTGCGTTGGTGTACCTGGCGATTGGCTTGTTCGTGCTGCTGCGACGCTGGACGGCGCCTAAGTCGACACACTTTTTCGTGTTCTGCCTAGTCTCGTTCATCTTTTATGCGTTCAAGTTCACGGGGATTCTTGACGGGCTCGACATAACGATTCTGACCGGCAACATTATTGCGACGGAGTTGCAGCCGGCGCTGTTCCTGCACTTCGCAATCAGCTTCACGCAGGAGGGTTCGCGGCGGCGCAGACTGTTGTACCCGTTGATCTATGTGCCGGGGCTGGTGCTAGGAATTCTAAGGTACCTGTCGTACACGTACTGGGAGTCGACGGGAGCGCTGCAGCAGCGACTGGACAAGTTCGACTATGCGTACCTGGCGAGCTTCTACATTCTGGCGGCGATCGTGTTCTGGGTGCGCTATCGGGCGGAGGAGCAGCCGCTACAACGGCAGCAACTCAAGTGGCTGTCGCGTGGAACGGTGCTCACGGTAATTCCCTTCACCACGCTGTACGTGATTCCGTTCCTGTTTGATGCGTATGTGCCGAGCGCGCTGACCAGGGTTGCGCTGCTGTCGCTGATCCTTCTGCCGCTAACGTTCAGCTGGGCGATCGTGCGGTACCGGCTGATGGATGTGGACCTGATCTTCAAGCGCGGCGCTTCGTACACCCTGGCGACGGCGGCGCTGGTGGGCGTTTATTTTGGCGTGGTCGCGCTGAGCGCGGAGATGGTGCATACGCGGTTTCAGCATCTCGGCGAGTGGGCGCTGGTGGCAACCGTCATCGTGACGGGACTAGTGTTCGATCCGCTGAAGCGGGTGATCCAAGGGCAGTTGGACCGGGTGTTTGATCAGAAGAGCATCGACTACCGCGAGACGCTGGTGGAGTTTGGTAGCGAGTTGAATGCGCAGACGGATCTGCGCGCTCTGGTGAATTCGATTGTGCAACGGCTACCGGAGACGCTGCTGGTGACGCGCGTGGCGGTCTTCCTGGCACAAGAGGAAACTGCGGGCCGAAAGAGCAAGTTCTCGCTGGCGGCGGCGCATGGGCTTTCGCAGCAGGTGCTTTCAAATGCGGACTCGCTGGAACTTGGGTTCCTTGATTTCGACAACCGCGACAGCAGCAGTCATTTATTTTTTGAAACGCCGAATGCGATGCTGCGACTTCCGGATGAAGAGCGGCAGACGGCTGCGGCGTTGGACCTGAACTACTACGTACCGTGTCGGGCCGCACGGCATGAGGGCACGGGGCGGAGCACGATTGCTGTCCTTGGTCTGGGCCGAACGGGCGAAGGCGATTTTCTTTCGAGCGAGGATATGGAACTGCTGGAGTCACTGGCCGGATATATCGGAATCGCGATTCAGAACGCGCAGCTGTATCGCCGGCTGGAGCAGAAGATTCAGGACTTCGAACGGCTGCGTGACTTCAACGAAAACATCGTGGAATCAATCAACATTGGCGTGTTCGCTGTTGATTTGGAAGACCACATCGAGAGCTGGAATGCGCAGATGGAAGTGATGTATGCGACGCCGCGGGCCGAGGCGCTGCAGCATCCGCTGCGAGACGTGTTTCCAATTGAGTTTCTACAGGAGTTCGATCGCCTACGCGGCGAGCAAGGGGTAAGCACGCTGTACAAGTTCCGCTTGCCAACGCCAACGGGCGAGGCGCGGATTGCGAATATCACCATTGCGCCGCTGTTGAATCGCGACTTCGAGGCCGTGGGACGAATTGTGATTGTGGACGACATCACGGACCGCATCAACATGGAGACACAGCTGACGCAGTCGGAGAAGCTGTCGTCGATTGGGCTCCTGGCAGCGGGCGTCGCGCATGAGGTGAATACGCCGCTGGCGGTGATTTCGAGCTACGCGCAGATGCTGGGCAAGCAGTTGCGGTCGGACGAGGCGACGCATGAGCGGCTGCGGCCGGTGCTTGAAAAGATTACGCAGCAGACTTTTCGTGCGTCGGAGATTGTGAATGGGCTGCTGAATTTTTCGCGCATGGGCAGCGTCGACTTTGGGCGCGTGGATGTGAACCTGATGGTGCGGGATACCGTGCTGTTGCTGGAGCACCAGATGCGATCGGCGGGCGTGGCTGTGGCTACGGAGCTGCATGAGGACCTGCCGTTGGTGTCGGGAAACCGCGGCAAGCTGCAGCAGGTGTTGGTGAACTTGGTGTTGAATGCGAAGGATGCACTGCAGGAGAAAGGCAGCGGCAGCGTGCGCATTTTCACGGCGCGGACGTCCAAGGGAGTAGAGATTCGCGTAGAGGACAACGGTGTGGGTATGACGCCGGAGGTGATGCGCAAGATCTACGATCCATTCTTTACGACGAAGAGTAATCCGAAGGAAGGACAGCGCAAAGGCACGGGGTTGGGCCTTGCGGTGACGTATGGGATCGTCCAGGAGCACGCTGGGACGATCGAAGTGAGCAGCAAGCCGGGTGAGGGCACGGTTTTTCGCCTGGAATTGCCTGCTGTCGATACCACGGGACCGCGACCCCAGCACAAGACGCATGCTGGCAGTGAACCTGCCAGCGCAGAGGGAAAGGTAGTCCATGTCTAAGGCAGCCGTGAGTGAAGCGACCGACGAGCCGAGTGTAGCCGTACATCCATTGGGCCAAAGAATTCTTATCATCGATGACGAGGCGGGTATTCGCGACTCGCTGGAGACGCTGTTGACGCTGGAGGGATTCCGCGTCGACCTGGCGGGCGATGGCGTTTCGGGCCTGGATCAGCTGACACGCAATGCGTATGACCTGATGCTGCTGGATCTCGCGCTCCCGGGAGAGAGTGGCATCGACCTGCTACCGCGAATCAAGGTGCTGGTACCGGATCTGCCGGTGATCATGATTACGGCGTACGGAACGGTGGGCAACGTGGTGGATGCGATCCGCGCGGGCGCGTCGAACTTTGTGCAGAAACCGTGGGACAACGAGAAGCTGCTGGCGGATATTCGCATTGCGATTGGAAAGAATCGCGCCGAGCAGGAAGTGGTGCACCTCAAGCGGACGCTGAAGCAGCGCGTCTCGTTCGAGAATATTGTGGGTAAGAGCGAGCCGATGTTGCGGCTGTTTGACTTGGTGGCGCAGGTAGCTCCGAGCCGCTCAACAGTGCTGATTCAGGGCGAGAGCGGCACGGGCAAGGAGCTGATCGCGAAGGCGATTCATGCGCACTCGCCGCGGCGGGACAAGCCGTTTATTCCAGTGAACACGGGCGCGGTGCCGTCGGATTTGCTGGAGTCGACGCTGTTTGGTCATGAGCGCGGGGCGTTCACTTCGGCCGTAGCGGCGAAGAAGGGATTGTTTGAGGTTGCGGACGGCGGGACGCTGTTCCTCGATGAGATTGGCACCATGCGTATGGATATGCAGGCGAAGATCCTCCGCGTGCTGCAGGATCGCCGGTTCATGCATGTTGGCGGAACGCAGGAGATCCAGGTGGACATTCGGATCGTCGCGGCGACCAATGTGAACCTGGAGCAGGCGGTAAAGGAAGGTAGATTCCGCGAGGACCTTTTCTATCGGCTGAATGTGATCTCGCTGGAGCTGCCGCCGCTACGGAATCGCAAGGAAGATATTCCCTTGCTGGCGAACCACTATCTGAAGTTCTATGCGGAGGAAAATGGTTTTCCGCCACCGGAACTGTCGTCCGAGGCGCTGCGGCTGATGATGGATTATGAGTGGCCGGGCAACGTGCGCGAGCTCGAGAACGCGATGGAGCGCGGCGTGGTGCTCTCCAATGGGCCGGCGTTGAGCCCGGATTTGCTGCCGCAGCAGTTGCGCGGCAATACCTTTTCGACGGCACTGCTGGAGCAGCGGCCGGACGCTTCCCTGTTCGATGTGATCGAGGACATTGAGCGGCGGATCATTGCGGACCGGTTGGAGCGCTGCAATTGGAATCAGACGGAGGCGTCGGAGTTTTTCAGAATTCCGCTTTCGACGCTGAACCAGAAGATCAAGCGACTCAACATCGTCCTGAAAAAGCGCGGCAAAGAGTAGTGAACCTTCGATGATCGCTTTGGGTGGCTCTCGATGGTTGAGCAGGAAGCGGTGGGCGGCGATGTTGATCGCGTGCGCGGCGCTGGTGCCGGCGTGCGCACAGCAGGTGGGTGCGAAGAAGTCTGCTGCGGTGGTTCAGCCTGGTACGGCGGCGTTGAATGATCCTCCGCAGCTGGTTGACATCACGGCGAAGACAGGGATTCACTTCACTCACCTTTCGTCGGTGACGAAGAAGTACATTGTGGAGTCGATGAGCGGCGGCGTGGCGCTGATTGATTTTGATCGCGATGGTTGGCCGGATATCTTTTTCACGAATGCACCGGACGTTGATATGTCGCTGGCGGGAACGAAGGCTCGCAGCGCGCTCTACCATAACAATCGCGACGGCACGTTTACCGATGTGACGGAGAAGGCTGGAGTGGGCTATCCGTGCTGGGCGATGGGCGCGATGGTGGGGGATATCAACAACGATGGCTGGCCGGACTTGCTGGTCTCGTGCTTTGGCGGCGTGGTGCTTTATCGGAATAACGGGGACGGAACATTTACGAATGTGACCAAGCAGTCGGGACTAAGCAGCGATGCGGGCTGGGCGACCGGCGCGGCCTTTGGGGACTACGACAACGACGGCTATGTGGACTTGTTTGTTCCGCACTATGTCGATCTGAATCTGAATGACCTGCCGACACTGGGGTCGAAGAAGACGTGTATGTACCACGAGATTGCCGTGCAGTGCGGGCCGCGCGGACTGGCGGGTTCGCCGGACAATCTTTATCACAACAATGGAGATGGAACGTTCACCGATGTTTCGAAGCAGGCAGGCGTGGACGACGCACAGAAGTATTTTGGATTGACGTCGGTGTGGTCGGATTTTAATGGGGACGGCAAGCTTGACCTCCTCGTCGCAAATGATGGAGAGCCCAACTACCTTTATCAAGGCGACGGTATGGGAAAGTTTACGGACGTGGCGTATCCGTCTGGAATCGCAGTTAATAAAGATGGCTACGAGCAGGCGAATATGGGGCTGGCGCTGGGGGATTATCTGCACACGGGGCGCTTCTCGGTGGCGATCACGCATTTCAGCGAGGAGTACACCACGCTGTTTCGCAACGATGGGGATTTGAATTTCACGGATGTGTCGGACCAAGCTGGGCTGACGGTTGCGACGTCACCATATGTTGGTTGGGGGGACGCGTTTTTCGATCTAGACAATGATGGCTGGGTCGACTTGTTCCTGGTAAATGGCCATGTGTATCCGCAGGTGGACACGAGAGATATTGGCACAAAATATCAAGAGCCGAAGCAGATGTTTTTGAACCTGCATAACGGAGCGTTCCGTAACGTGAGCGAGTTGGTTGGGCCAGCGATTCAGATTCCTCAGGTGAGTCGCGGGCTGGCGGTGGGCGACCTTTTCAATGACGGCCACACAGAGTTGGTCGTAGAGAACACTGAAGGCAGCCCGATGATTCTGCGAACGGAGGGCGGTCCGAAGAATCACTGGATCAGCTTTGAGTTGGCGGGGACGAAGAGTAATCGGCTGGCGCTGAATGCCCGCGTGCGCGTGACGGCGGGCGATCTCGTGCAGGTCGATGAGGTACGGAGCGGCGGTAGTTATCTTTCGCAGAGTGATGTGCGGCTGCACTTTGGTCTGGGAGCGCACGCGAGGGCGGATGGCATCGAAATTACGTGGCCGTCTGGTCAGAAAGAGACGCTTAAGAATCTGGCGGCGGATAAGTTCTATTGCGTGCTGGAGGGGCAGGGCGTGGTGGCTCGCGAAAAGATTGTGCCGGCTGCTGCCAAGCATTGATGGTGATGCGGACGGTTGGACTTAGTGCTGGGCGGTGGGGCCACCGGCATCCGTGAGTTCTTTTTGCAGAGCTGCGTTTCCAGGCTCAAGTTTTAGAGCTGCTTCGAGATGGGTGATCGCGGCCGCCTTGTTTCCACGAGCTAATTGGAGATGGGCGAGCGCGATGTGGGCTTCGGCGTCGGAAGGGTCGAGGCGGATTGCGGTCTCTAGTTCGGCAGCGGCACCCGACGAGTTTTCCTTTGCGTAGGCTTGGCCGAGGGCGCGATGGACTTCGCCGACGTTTGGATTTGCCTTCTCTAAAGCGAGCAGCTGCGCTATGCCGGTGGTTGTGTCGCCGGTCTGGATCAGGGACGCAGCGTAGGCGAACTTGAGGCGGGGAGCTTCGTCTGCGGTTGCGTTGAGGGGCTGCAGGGTCTGACGCGCGGCGGCGTAATCCTTGAGGGAGAATTGGCTGAGGCCGAGTTGGGCGCGCACGTCGTTGTCCTCGGGGTGGGTTTGGAGATAGTGGCTGAGGGGCGCGACGGCCTGGGCAAAGGCACCTGCTGCAAAGGCTGCGCGGCCCCAGTTGATGGCGAGACCGGGCAATGCAGGATTCCACACGGCTGCTCGCTCGAAGGACTGCAAGGCGGAAGCATAGTTGCCCTGGCTTCCTGCGATCGCGCCGAGATTGTTGTAGCTGTCGGCGATGGCGGGAGCCAGTTGCTTCTCGAGCTGCTCAACCTGATGGGCGGCTGCGGGTTGGACGGCGTGGTCTTCGACGGTCATGGGCATTGCTGGAGCCAGCGTTGAAGCGGCCTGCGCGGCGCGTTTCGTCTGCAGATAATCGGAGAGCTGGTTCTGATCGCGCTGAAGGTTTTGCTGCAGCAGCGATTGAGAGATGGCGATCTGCTCCTTCCCTTCCTCGGGCTGGCCGGTCTGCATGAGGATGCGTCCCAGCAGATAGTGCGCCTTCTGCACCTGGTAGGCGTTGCGGGAGACGTCGGTGGTGAGGGCGATGGACCGACGCAGCGCGGTCTCGGCTTCGGTGAGCTTGTGAGCGTCGGAGTAGAACTGGCCGAGGTAGAGAAAGCCGTCGGGGCTGGTGGGATCAAGCTCGGTGGCGCGCTTGAGGTCGGCTTCGGCTTCGAGCTGCGCGGCAGGGTCATGCTGTTGGGGGAGCAGATGGCCAAGGGCCGCGTAGGCTGCTGCGTAATTTGGCGAAAGGGCGATTTCCTTCCTCAGTTCGGCTTCAGCCTCGGGCAGCTTGGAGTTGCCGGATGTCGACAGATAGGCGGCAGCGATGGAGTAATGGACGCCGGGCAGCTTGTCGTCGGCGGCGATGGCCTTCTTGAACTCGGCTACGGCGTCATCTTGGAAATCCGAGCGGCCGTATGCCTGGCCGAAGTACATATGGATGGCGGCGGTATCCCCAAAGGAGGTGAGCATCTCGGAGAATATCTTTGCGGCGCTCGGTCCATCGCCGAGATCGAGATCGGCGACGGCTAGCTCGTAGCCATTCTCGAAGGTGGGATCAAGGGCGACAGCTGCTTCGAATTGCTGCTTGGCTTTCGTGTCTTCGTTGGCTTTCAGAAGGACGCGGCCTAGGATGGCGTGGGCATCAGCGGAGACCTTGGGATTGTTGGGATAGTCCTGGATGACGCCGGATGCGATAAGTTTTGCGTGGTCGAGATTGCCGCTGTCGAGGGCGACACGGGCGTATTGAATCTTCATCGCAGGAAAGTCCGGGACGAGAGTGAGCGCGGCATCGAAGTCGTTGGCTGCCTTATCGTATTGGCCAGCGCGGGCATGGCCGAGGGCCAATTCACCGAGCGCGTCGGCAATGAAGATCCTGTATTGCTGCGCGGCGTGGTCGAGGTCGTTGGCTGCCTGGAACTTCTGCGCAGCGTCGTAGCGGCGTTGCAGGATGGAGTCGTCGTGTGCGGGGGCGGAGGCCTGCGGCTGCTGAGCGGAGGTGCAGAGGCTGCCGATGAGGACCAGTAGGCTCGCAGCTACGGTGCGCGGTTGACTGGGCTTGGCGAACGTCATCGAGAGTATCCGGTGCATGAATAGTTGAGCTGCGTTGTCGTGATGCGCGGGCTGACACCCGGCTTCCAACGTTATCTTACGTGACAAAAAAAGAAGGTGGCTAGAAAACGCCACCCTCCGATGGAGGCACCGAATGGATCGAGGGTGCTTGCGGCCGGTAAAACGGCCTGCACCTCTGAACAGTCTGGCCGGGATGCATCAAGGCATCCCGGCCCCGAGGTTGGGGCTAGAAGGTGTACTTGAGGTTGAACTCAAGGATACGGGCGTACGGATATGCGGTCTTGGTGTCCATATATCCGAAGGTCGAAGACGTACCGCCCGAGGGGCTGGTGTTAAGCGCGATTGCCTTGCTGTTGTAGTCGACAAGGTAACGCAGGGTAACCTGATTCGACGAGCTGAATTCCGGCAACGCATGGTTCAACCAGTCGAACGCGGATACGCGGAACTGGATGTTCTGTGAGTTGTGGATGTGGATGGTTCTATAGAGAGCAAGGTCATTGTCGAAGTACGAACCCATGCTCATACGGGGGTAAGCCTTACCGCCGAACTCGCCGATCTCGTTATTGCCAGCGATCGTGGGTGCGGCGAAGCAGGCGACATTGAGGCGCTGGTACTTCGCAAGTCCCTTGTTCGGATTACAGGTAAGCACTGGCTGGATGGCCAGGCCGCTCTCGTCGGTACCGTAGTAGGTAGCCTGAGAGATGCCGGAACCGACACCGTTGGTGGTTGGGTTGTTGCTATAGCTCTCCGAAAGGCCGTAGTTCGGAACACTATTGCCGAGATCTGCCAACAAGCTGCCGCCTGCCTGCCAGGTTGAGATACCAGAGATGGTCCAGCCACTGAGGAGGATATGACCAATCGTGCCCCAATGAGTGAAGTTTCCGGTCTGGTAGGTATAGGACGCGTTGAAGACAAAGGGACGGTCAATGGACGCGATGCCATAGTTGCCTGGACGAACAGCGTACGGGTTTGCCTGTAACACCGTTCCCAACGTCTTCGACCAGGTGAAGTTGAAGTCGAACGTCAGCTTGCCGGTCTCCTTGATATAGGCAGCCTGGAAACCGTTGTAGTTCGAGTATTGGTTGCTTTGCGACATGTGAGGGGCGTTGGTTCCGTAGGCGTAGCCGTAGGGATGGTAGTCCGCCAACTGGTTGCCTGTGGGGGCGCCCGTGGTGGGATTGACAGCTACGTTTTCCGGGTTGGTGGACGTGATACCCGTGATCGGATCTGGCAGGAATAACGCACCGATTGGCACCTTGTTCTGATTTGCGAGTTCGGCAAAGCCACTGCCTTGGATCGTCTCGCCGTTATCCAGGATCTGGCTGCTGGTGTTGCCGACGTAGGCGACATCCAAAAGCGTATTCCATTTGAAGCGGCGATCGATGGTCAGGTTCCAGGCATAGGTGATTGGCACGCCGTAGTCACTGGCATCCAAACCATTCTGCGAGCCGCTGATTCCGCACCCTCCAGTTGGATTAGTCGTTGTTGGATAGGGGCTAGTGCAAGGCTGAGACTTCAGATCGGCAATCTGACTGAGCAGAACACTCTTCTGCCCCGGCAGACTGTAGTTGACGACGTTTTGCGCGGTGGTCAGCGCAGCAGCATAATCGTTGTACTGGCCAGCGAAGCGATAGACGCCCCAACCTCCGCGGACCACGGTCTTGCCGGTTCCGAAGGGATCATAGGACATACCGAGGCGAGGAGAGATAAAGGCGAGACGATTCGGCTGTCCGCTGAGAGGGATGGATGGGTCGATGGAGTGCCAGTAGTAACCGGGATCGGACTTGCCGGAGTAGTAATCCGAGAAGACGCGACCTGGGAGGAAGACTGCCATACCAGTGCCCTGGCGATCGTACCAGTGACCGACATGCTCTATACGAGCGCCGAGTTCGACGTTCAGTTTGCGGTTCACCTTCCAGGAATCGTCGACATACACGGCCGTGTTCTGGTAGGCCATATCGCTAACTGGAGCGGAATTGCTTTCCGTGTAGCTGGTGACATTGCCGATGACAAAGTTGGCGTCCGGATTGTTCGGAGAACCAGTGTTGATGCCGGTGAAGTAGTTAGGGTTCTTTCCGCTGAAGCTGTTGATGCTTCCGTTCGGACTCACACCATCGTTGCCCTGCAGGTTGCCGGTGTTCTGGGTATAGGCACCAATTTTGAGAGTATGCGCACCCCAGACCTTGGTGAAGTTATCTGTGAAGCTGGGAACTTCCTTGCGGACCAGGTAGTAGCCGTTGGGCTCGAACCAGTCCCCCTGTGAGAAGTCGGGGAAGGTGTCGGTTCCAGCGGAGCTGTAGGACGGGATCAACTGCGATGCGTTGAAGACGGAGCCGTAGGTGTAGCCAAGCGTGCTCTTATACGCCGCCTTGGGGTTTGGAGGTCCGAAGGGGAAGCTGCCGAAGCCCCAGGCTGCGATGAACTCGTTGGTGGTGGTGGAGGAGAAGGTATGAACAAAGTGACCAGAGATCGACTTGGTAAAGACCTGACCGACCAAGCCACCGCCGGGAGCAGGAATCGAGTTCCCGGGAGTCCAGTAGATGTGAGCGCCATTGCCCTGAGCGAGCGTTGAGCTGTAGGCCTGTTGATACGACACGTAGAACTTGTTGCTGTCGTTAAGGTTGTAATCCATACGAATGCGATAGACCCAACCATCGTTGGCAGAGACTACGGGCTCGTAATAGTTGTACCCACCAGCAGTTGTGTTGGGGTTCGCATTGGCTTTCGGCCAGAAAGAGGCCAAAGCCTGGGCGCCAGGATCAATGTACTGCGAAGGGATGATGGAACCGGTGTTGCCTGGTCCTGGAGTAATCGCAGTACCGTCCGGAAGCACCATGCCGGCGAGGTTGTTGCACCAGTTGCCCTGGGCAGTCGCCGAGAAGCCATTGGGGCAGAGGACGTTGTTGTCTGCATTATCGGTGCTGAAATCACCCTTCAACATTTCCGGTGAGGGGATGTACGACTCCAGGATGTTGCCGTTGCCTGGGTTCTGCAGGAAGCGCTCATAGCCGCCCCAGATAAAGACCTTCTTGTGGGTGAAGGGTACAGGGCCGCCGACGTTGCCACCGGGATAGTAGTAGTGCGCACCCGCCTTGGGAATTCCCTGGTGGTTCTGCTGCCAGCCGTTGGCATTGAAGATATCGTTACGGGCGATGAAGTACGCAGCGCCGTGATAGTGGTCGGTACCCGACTTGCTGATGGCGCTGACCACGACTGGGCCGTTCTGCACGTACGCGCCGAAGTTCGAGGTCTGGACGCTGACCTCGGCCGTCATTTCAGGGTTGATGATGCCGATGGAACTTGCCATGTCGCCGGGGTCAAGAACGCTGACGCCGTCCGAGAGTAGCGCTGTACCGCCGCGGTTCGGGACGCCATTGATGTTGATGCCGTTGCCGATGGCGCTTTGGTTCGCCGAAATACTGAGATCGCTGAAGGAGGGATTATTTTGCGTGAGGCCACCGGACATCGTGGTCGCGCCGGGAAGAACCTTTAAGAGTTCCGTCGTATCGCGCCCTTCGAGAGCCAGATTGTCAATGTCTTTGGACGAGAGAACGTCGGAACGTGCGCCATTATCCTGCGGGATCATCTCGCCCGCAGCTTCGACGGTCACGGTCTGCGTCTCCGAACCGATGGCAAGGGCAAACGCCGGGATGGAACGCTCGTCACCTGCATGCAGGACGAGTCCCGTGAGGGTCTTGGGTTCAAAACCTTTCGCCGTCACCTTGATGGTGTAGGAAGACGGCAGCAAGGCCGGGAAGGAGTAGAGTCCGTCGCCGTTGGACTTGACGACGCGGGTATCCTGCGTGGCCTCATTGACGAGGGCTACGCTTGCGCCCGGGATAACGGCGCCGGTGTTATCGGTGACCACGCCCGAAATCTGCGCGGTCGTCTGTGCGTGAAGCGCGGGTAAAGCGAATAGCAGCAGAAGGGTTGCCAGCAGTCCTGCTCCCAAGCTAAGCCAGCTGCCGCGGCGAAGACTCGTCGTCAACAGGTTGGCTGGAGCATTGAGGCCATTGGCTTGGCCCAGCTCCACGTTCTTTTGATTCTTTTGCATACCACCTCCGGAATTCATACAGCCACTAAGTCGTTCGGTTTGAAAGTTCATACAGTCTCGTTTGCACTTATTAATGCGATTTAATGCCGCACCATTCTTTACAGACCCGGATGCAGGGTTGTCAATCTATTTTTTAAAGGGCTTTAGCTAGGCAGGAACAAGGAACGGTTCCTACCACCGACGAGGAATGCGCAGGCCGTTTCGCGCGCGGTGCAATTGCTTGCAGGAGAAAGGCTTAGGTGGACAAAATGGAGATGTAGACGCATCGCTGCTTCGGCGAAAATGAGGAGAAGAAGACGGCTCGCTTTTGCACAGGTCGGGGCATTCCCTTGATGGAGTCTTCGCGGGCACGATGAGCCAGCGTCGAGTGCGGTGGAAAATTCGCCCAGATCCAGGCTTGCGGATCCCTTTTACCGGACTCGCCCTTGCCGATTCGCAGAGATGTCGCTAACGCTGGTAGAGCGGCATCTCTCCCGGCGTGAGGACGTGGAGGCGATAGACCGTCGTCTGAGCCGTGATGTACACCGTCCTGCCGTGATCCGCAAAGGCGAGATTGGCAGCAGTTTGCGGCAGCTGAATTTGCCCGAGAACCTTACCGGAGGGAGTGATGATGCGAATGCCGCCCGGACCAGTGCTCCAGATGTTCCCTGCCGTATCAACCTTGAGGCCGTCAGGGACTCCTCGACCGGTCGGGTGGAGGTAATCGATCAGCTTGGTGCCTTCGGAGAGCGTGCCGTCCGGGAGCACGTCATAGCGCATCACGCACATGGCGGGGCCAGAGTTCGCAACGTAGAGGATCTTTCCATCAGGCGAGAAACCGATACCATTGGGCATGGTGAGGTCCTTGATCACCGGCGTCAACTTGCCGTTTGCGTAGCGGAATACGGCATTGAACGGCAGCTCCTTGGCGGGGTCCTTGTCCCCCAGTTCGAGGCCATAGGACGGGTCGGTGAACCAGAGAGATCCGTTCGGAGCGAAGACTAGATCGTTCGGGCTGTTGAACTTCTTGCCCCCAAAGGTGGACAAAAAGGGTTGAAGCACCAGATGATCTCCGACGCGCACAATGCGGACAATCTTTCGGCCACCCTGCTGGGCGAGCAGCACCGTGCCGTCCTTGTCGGTCACCATGGCGTTAGGGCCGAGGTACGCGCCGGACGGCGGATTGGGGTAGCCTCCGGACTTGTCGAGCAGAAGCTGCACGCCACCATCGGGCGATACGGCGTAGGTCTTGTCGCCAACCACATCGGAGATCCAGAGCCGGCCCTCGCGCCACATCGGGCCTTCGGTGAATTTGAAGGTGTTGGCAACTTTTTCAATCTTTGCTCCCGGCGCAATGACCGCATCGAGCCCGGGATCGAGGCGAAATATCTCAGGTTGCGGCGACCGAGTCGCTTGCGCGAATGCGCGAGAAGTTGGCCCGACGACGGCCGCGATGCAAGCGCACGCGCCGAGTACGCCCGGGATGATCCAGCTTGAGCGCCATTTTCTGGAGGGAAGAGTTATCACGCGATCGGTGTCCCGGCGGCTTTGTAGATAGCTTCGATGGCGAGCATGTCCTTGAGGCCCTCTTCGCCTGGCGATTCAGGGCGCTTGTTATGGCGAATGCAGTCGGCGAAATGCTCTGCTTCGAGCGTGAACTGGAACGGACCCTTGCCGGTGCCGAGAATATCGATCGGCTCACCGTTGACGCGGCCGACCATGTGCAGGTCATCGTAGTTGAATGCAGGTTGAATCTGCAGCGAACCTTTATCTCCGTTGATATGGAAAAAGCCGGGCGCCGTTTGGCCGTAGGAACAGCCGCAGGCGGCGATGATGCCGGAGGGCAGTTTCATGGTCCACTCCACCGATTGCTCCACTTCCGCGAAGCGGCCACTGAAATCCCGGGTTGAGACGATAGCGGTAAAACTGGCGGGCTCCTCGCGGGTGAGATGACGAATCGCGTTGAGCGGATAGATGCCGAGATCGAGGACTGATCCGCCGCCGCCAAGTTTGCGACTTAGTCTCCAGGTGCCTGCGCGCTGCTGGTTGAAGAAGCCGCCTTGAAACGATTGCAGCTCGCCGATGCCGCCTGAGTCGATGATCTGCATCGCCTGCTGCCAGGTAGGATCGTAATGAACGCGGTAGGCGATCATCAGTTTTACTTTCGCGCTTTGACATTCCTGGATCATGGTGCGACATTCGGCGCTGGAGATGGCCATCGGCTTCTCGCAAAGGACATGCTTGCCGATGCGCGCGGCGCGCACCGTGTACTCGCAATGCATGCTGTTGGGTAGGCCGATATAAACCGCGTCAACCTCTTTATTCTCTGCGAGGCGTTCGTATTGCTCATAGGTGTAAATGGAGCTCTTCGGGATGCCATACATGACGGCATATTTGCTTCCCTTCTCCGCCGGATGACCGGTGACGAGGGCGGTGATCTTCGCTGTCTGCGAGTTGGTGCAGGCGCGCATAAAAGTGTCGGAGATGGATCCGAGGCCAACCGCAGCAAAGCCTACAGGTTTCGCCGGCGCGGGAGGCTGAGCAATCGATCGGAGGCGAGTGGCCGCAAGTGCGAGCGCGGAAGTTTTCGTGAACTGGCGGCGGTCCATTGGTTCCCCTTACGCGAGGGCAGCCCGCTTCCGCGCGCCCAAATGCCGAACTATTCTTGAGATGCAGCAGGTCCGTAGCCGATAGTCTTGTCGACCCACTGGATGAAATATTTCATGTTGGGTGCATCGGTATGGCCGCCATCGTCCTGACGCCAGGCGAGATTTCCGTCCAGCAGGCCATCGTTTACAGGCGGCATCTCGGCGGTGTGATAATCCTCGTCAATACCCAGGCCTTTGACGCCGAGCAGCGTAAAGACTGGGCTGGCCGCAACGGTAGCCATGTAGCTTCCGCGCTGATCGAGCCATTTGGCATCACCCTTCTCGGGAATTCCGTAGCTGATAAACGTGAGGCGCGGCGCGCATAGGGCGATGAGTTCGTTGGAGTCGACAGGGAGATCGCCTGGGGTCTTGCTTCCGAAGCTGGCTTCAGAGGCGCCGTATTTCAGGAACTTGCCAGCCATCCAGTGATATTCCCCGTCGGATGTAAGGCTTTCGACAGCCTCTCCGAAGTTGCGGCGGAGTGGCGTTGCTCCGCCCTTGCCTGACGATCCGACGAGCACCATGGCGAAGCGCTGATCGAAAGCCATGGTCACGAGGGCGGCCTTTCCGTAGCGCGAAACGCCCTCGATACCAATGTGTTTTGCATCCACTGCGGAATCAGTTGCCAGGTAATCGAGACCGCGTCCGGCCCCCCACGCCCAGGCGCGCAGCGAACCCCACTGGTCGGGCGTGCGCGGCTGCCCTTTGTTTACAAGGCCGATGATGCCTCGAGTGAGGCCTGCTCCATTGTCGGCCTGGATGCTCTGCGGATCGATGCTGACAAAGCCCCAGCCGGCTGCGATAAGTTCCCACGTGTTCGGCGGATCCCCGTCAGTGTTGAACTGTGGAAACTCGAAGGGCGCAGGAAGATTAGACTCCCACGCGGGATGCTCGGCGAATACTTGTTTGAGAGAAGGATCCTGCTGCACAAGGAGTGCCTTCTGGGCCGCGTTGATGCGATCCAATTCGTCCACCGACGGCTGGTTGGGCGCAGGAAACGCTGCCCGGCCGAACATCATGAGGACCGGCACCGGCCCGGTTGCGTTCGCCGGCAGCACGAGCGTCATATGGATGGTGACCGAAATTTGCGGGTAAGACGAATTGTCCACCTGTCCAACTAAGGCCTTCGCGATCACCGAATGGCCGCCGATGATCTCGTGATCGATTGCTGCCACGTACCAATGAACGGAGGGCACATCGGCTGGAACCTTGCCGTACACATGGTCCTCGAACGCGTGCACAATTTGGGGCCGCCGCACATCCCACCATTCCTTCGCAGTGGTCACGGGTTGACCGTTATTTAGTAGCAGAGCGTCGGGCAAATGTGGATGAGGATTCGCGACAGCTTCATCATAGTTCGCGTGATCGGGCGCTTTTTCGTTGCCGCTCGGCCCCGCTCGCAGACGCTTGATACCAAGTTGATCCATCATGTTCTGATGATCCTGCGCAGCTGTCAACGTTACCGGCGGGGGCAGCAAGGGGTTCGTTTGCGCCCGTGAGTTCCCACAGGTACACATGGAGAGAGCGATACTGACGTTGATGACGAAGCTTCGAGATGTAATGGATCGGTGCATGGATTTCTCCCGGGAGCTTTCTCGGTTCGCTTCCTAAAGCGCTTTAGTTAGAGATCCATAGTAATGCCTGCGCGCATCGATGGGATAGAGCTACCCATCAATTCCCGCGACGACGCTGTGTTAACAACACATTAGTTACACGAATCTGTTGGGGGTACCCGGCAAGCGTTCGCCGACCGTCCAACTATTTCAGTTGGACCAAATGCAGAGTGATGCGGTTGTTGCCCTCACGATCGAAAAAGATCTTTCCAGAAACCCCGTCATAGCTGCTAGCCTTGGCAAACTCATCCCGCACACGCGCGCGGTTCGGACCCGCTCTCTGCAACGCACGCATCGTAAGAGCCACCGCATCGTAGGTCTCGCTTGCAACGCGGCTTGGAGCAGCCCCTGTCGCTTGTCTGAAGCGCGCTGCGAAATCTCGGCGCTTGCCGGCATCTTGATCATCCTCGGCAACCGTATCCTGCGCAATCACGTCCGCCTTCTCCGCTTCGCGCGGACCCATCCGGAAGATCCACGGAATGTCGATCTGTGTTGTGGTCGGGTCTGTGGAGAGCGTCAGCACAGGGATGCCGATGCGGTTGCCAACCTGCTCGCATAGATGCGTGTCGGTCCCGCTGGTAGAAGTGATCACCGCGACCGCGTGGTCGTCGAGCATGAGACGGATCACCGCATCGGAAACGATGCCCCAGGAACCCCCGCTCGAGTCTTCGACGACCAACGCTATCCGTCGTCCTCCGCCCAGCGGTTGAGACGCGCTCTCTCGGAGTGCCATCTTGGCGGCTGCCACCATTGCGTCACCTTCGGCCTTCCGTGCACCCCGCAGTGGAGCCAGCAGTCCGATCCGAATCACCTTGCCCGTCAAGTCATTTGCGGGCGCACGCCCCGGACCCGCGTAGCCTTCACCGTCCGTGGCGATGGAAGCGTACGCTGCCGGTGACGTCGTTTGCGCACGCACCTGCGCGGCACATCCAAGCAGCAGCGCAACGCTCGCGATGTAGAGAACCAATTCCCTATCGCGCATTCGCGGCATCATTGGGCTTCCAGTCGGTGCGCTGCTCTGGCCAGTAGGCAAACTTCCCGTCGCGAACCTGCGCGAATGTTACGGGCGCAATGTTATTCAGCGTGTAGTCGAAGAAGGCGCGTCCACTCACGCCTGCGTAGTGTTTCATCTCATAACCACGCAATGCATCCATGATGCGGCCACGATTGAGTCCTGCGTGGTTGATTGCACCCAACAGCATCTTGGCACCGTCATACGCGTAGGCCGCATAGGCGTCGGGCGCCACGCCGAAGCGCTTTACAAACCGTTGCTCGAAGGCGACCCACGCGGGATCGTCGCGCGTCGGGTCAATGGCGCTGATTACGGTGAGACCCTCGGATGCTTTGCCCGCAATCTTGACTAGCGCAGGGCTGCAAATGCGGCTGCTGCCAAACACCGGTTGCAGCATTCCGAGAGCGCGCATCTGCCTCAGGATGAGGCCTGCTTCGGGTGCATTAGCCCAAATCACCAAGCCATCTACGCCACTTGCATTGATAGTTTGGAGCTGTGAGGTGAAGTCCGTGGTGTCCGGCGCGAACCAGACTTCCACAACCGGCTGGCGGCCAATGCGTCGCGCAGTTGCCGAGAATATCTCCTTCCCGACTCGGCCGTAGCGGTTGTTTACCTGCAGGACGCCGATACGCTTCAGGTGCCGCTGCAGGAAGATGTAATCCGCGAGCGCATACCCTTGCTGCCGATCATCGGGAAAGTTGTGCAACAACCAAGGAACGAGTGTCTGAGTGACGGTGGGATCGTTGGTGGCGGTATCCATGATCGGGAGTTCAAGCTTCAAGGTCGCGCGCAGTTCAACGTGCGTGGAGGCGGAATCAACCGAACCGAGCATCGCCCAAGCCTGATCCCTAAAGCGCATGTCGACGATCGCCATCGACGAAGCTCCCCACAGCACGAGATCGTCGTAGATCTTCAGCGCGAAGGGCTTGCCACGAAATCCACCGCTGGCATTGGCTTCGTCAACTGCCAGTTGCGCGCCGTGTAGCATGGCGATTCCGTAGGGCGAGTCTTCATTATCTGCGTCCAGCGGCCCCAGAAATCCGACGTTGATTGTCTTGAGGGAAGCCACATCGCCATCCGGCTCGCTGCGCGCGGAGCCAGCGTAGTCCAGCGTGTCCGGCTCCACGTACCACTCCTTATATGGCTTGCAGTAGTTCGCAAAAGGCCTCGAGGCGGGCGGCATGTTTGCGTACGGCGCTTCCGCCTTCTCCGCGGAGGTGGCTGATGAAGTTGTTTGCGCGCGGGTGCACGCTACCATCAAACAGCTGGCGGCCAACAGCAGGACCGCGACGCATCGTTTGGTCTTCATCGTCCGAGGCTCCTCATCCACGGCCAGCTTTTGTGTGCTGGGCCGAGCACATGGTTGGATAGTTCTTAGGCTGCGCAGCGGATTCACGCTCGCGAATAAATTCCACAATCCTGCTCAACGTCTCCGGGGTGATTGCCTGATCGGCATCGCACAAAGGACGCTGTACGTCCGGATCGTTTCGCCATGTCGAAACCTCAATCAACAAGCCATTGCTTCCAAATTCAATCGCGGCGCGGCTTGCCTGCTCTACCCTGGCTGCGATACCGGTTGCGTGACTTGGGTCCACAATCACTGGCAGAAACGTCTCCGCATGCACTGCCGGAACGACGTTGAGATCCAGAGCGTAGCGCGAGTATTCTCCGCCGGTATGGGTTTTGATCCCACGCTCACAAAGGACAATGCTAAGATTCCCTTCGTTGGCGATGTACTCGGCAGCGCCCAGCCATTCGCACAAGCTGGCAGCCATGCCGCGCTTCAAGAGTACGGGTTTGCCGCTGCGGCCCGCCTCGACGAGCAACGGATAATTCTGCATGCTGCGCGAGCCAATCTGCAGCATGTCCGCGTATCGGCTGACCAACTCGACCAACCGCACGTCCAATACTTCCGTAACAACAGGAAGACCGGTGAGGTCGCTGGCGGCCCGCAGAATCTTCAAGCCCTCCAGACCAAGCCCCTGGAAATCATGCGGCGAGGTGCGTGGTTTGAAGGCGCCCCCTCTCAACATGTCTGCGCCGGCTGCCTTCACGCTGAACGCGACCGCAATCATCTGCCGCTCACTCTCAACGGCACAAGGCCCTGCAATTACGACCGGCACGTCAGAGCCGAATCTCACAGTGCCGACTTCCACTTCGAAGCCGCAGCCCTCGGCAAACTCAGGATGCGTACGGCGGCTGATCGTCGGACAGAGCCGCGCAAGGTCCTCGAGGTTCACTTGTCCTGCGACCTTATAGTTCATGTTGAATCTCCTAACCGTCGCTATTCCGCCGTCTGCAGATTGATCGCTGAAGGGGTTTCGAAGATGGCCATGGCTTCCATCTCATAGAGGAGCGACGGCCAGCAGAGGATGGCCTGAATGCCGGTCGACGCCGGCAGCACCTCGAGTCCCTGCTCTTTAAAAAACTCTGTGCGAATCAGATTGAACTGTTCATAGTCGCGTTCAATATCGCGGAGGTAGCAGGTCGTACGGACCACGTCCTTCCAGGTGGCGCCTTCGGACTTTAGCAGTTCTGTGACGTTCTTGAATGCGCGCCTGGTTTGTGCGTCGAAGTCGCCGGCATGAACAGTCTCGCCGTTCTCTCCGACACTGGCGGTTCCTGAGATCATCAAAATGGTGATCCCTTTAATGTCCAGCCGCATACCGCGAGAGAAGGACGAGGGACGCTGATACTTGTAAGCCTCGTTGAGTGCTTTCGGAGCCGACATTGCCTTCTTGCGAATCGGCTTGCGCGCGTCGCTGTGCTTTGTCGTAAGATCATTGGTTGCTATGATTGTGCTGCTCATTTTCCTTGCTCCTCCGGTTGTGTGTGGATGCCGTGGCTAAGACCCTGTGCAGTCGCCACCCAAATGTCGTCGCCTTGAAAATCTATGTTGAGAATGTAGCTGTGCGCCAGGCTCGTCTCCGAGACGATCCGCTGCTTCGACCCATCCGCATGCGTGATGAGGATTTGCCCGCGTCCTGTTTTCTCATCCCGGCTATAGGTGATCCAGGTGTTGGTCTTGGTATTAAGTTGACTAAGGCCGCTTTGAGTCGAGGCCCAGACGTCGTCACCGCGCGATCCCACCGCATTGATGAAGTTGGAAGCCAGCCCACTGTCCTTTGTAAGATAGTTATGCCAGTTCCGGCCGTCATAACCACTGAGACCAAAGTATGTGGACGCCCAAAAGGTCTTCGTGTCGGGGTTGTACGAGACGCTGCTGACGATGTTATGGATCAACCCCTGGTTTCGATACAGAACGAGCTCCTGCTCTCCATCGGGGTCGGTGAAGGGCTTCCAGGTTTCCTTCGCAAGATCGTAGACGAGAACTCCGCCACCCCATACTGCGATGTACACCTTCTGTTGAGCAACGGAGATTCCGTAGGCCCACGGCTCAATGAACGGCGCGTTGGTTTCATTGAAGATGGACCATGTTCCGGTGTTGGTGTCGAGGCGATTGATACCGGCGGCTGTTGCAACCCACAGGTATCGGTCCTGTAGCGCGACGCCGTAGACAAGATCGTTGGCGAGCCCGCTGCTAAGGTTTTTGTAACGGGTGAATTTCCCTCCTGAATAAAGGCTGAGACCGCCAAACGTTCCCACCCATACGTCCCCGTTTTGTTTGTCGACCGCAATGGACATGACTGCGCGACCGGCCAGACCATCTTCCGGCGTGAAGATTTTCTTCACGCGGCCATTCTCGAGCAGGACGAGTCCATGCGATGTTCCGGCCCACACGCGCGTGTCGTCGATGGTTACGCAATAGACTTCACCCTCTGGAAAGCCATTCGCCGCAGTGTAATTGATCCACTTTGTGTAGAGAGCCGGCTGCGTAGCGTCCTTCTGTGCAGGCGCTTGCGCACAAGCGCCCGGAAGAGCGACGAGTGGCAATGCCACACTCAGCAGAACCCTTCGGAGAGCGCTCGTGGTCTTCTTCGCGTACATTGCCTGCCTCATAGAGTCTTCAGGTACTCGATCAAATCGTTGAGCTGCGCCTTGTTCATACTCGAGGTGAGGCCGTGTTTATCGTCTGGATTGAATCTTGTCCAGATCTCTTCCATCTCGAGTGCCTCGCCGTTATGGAGGTACGGAGGCTTCATGACCGCGCCTTCTAATTGCGGTACGTCGAATGCCGCGGCGGTATCGTATTTCGTTGCCGTACCTACATCGATTTGAATCTTCGAGGTGAAGTGCGTCAGCGGCGAGTGGCACGTCGGGCACTGTTGCAAGGGGGAGAGCGGCGCGCCGCTGTTTGTCTTGTCGCGAAAGAAGAGCGACTGGCCGCGCGCCTGTGCGGCAGTCAACTGTCCATCTGTGGCGAGGTGAGGATTTCTCACCAGGTGCAGTGAAAAAATGTAGCCTACGAGGTCATCTACCTCGCTGGGGCTGAAGCCCTGAGAGCGAAAGATGTACATCGCTGTGCGCGGACCATCTTGTGTTTCAAGGTCAGGATTCTTCCCGTTCCACTTGAAGGGCTCCGTTCCCTCGATACTGTAGAGCGTGCGATTCTCCACCACATCCCGTCCGAGCTGCGGCGTCTCGAGGCTCCATGCGAGGCCGTCGGAAAGTCCCTCGTGCGGATGACAGGTGGCGCAGGCCATCTGTCCCTGGTAGCAATGGCTGGCGTCAAAGAATAGTTGCTGGCCGCGGCGAATACGCGAGAGCTGCCTGGAACCGCCAAGGTCGATCATCGCAGCAGGTTGACGCTGCGTCATGTCTATCACACTGATCGTGTCGTCCATGCGATTCGCGATGTAGGCGAAACGTCCGTCGGGCGAGCTGACGACGTCGGTCGGGTTACGGCCAGTGAGCAAACGACCCGCCACGAATTGGTTAGCCGAATCCAGTCGATTCGCCAGCTCCAACCGGCGCCTCGGCGTGTTGTTCAGCAGGAGCGTTCGAAGCTTTGATGTGTCGACAACGGAAACAACGTTTGAGCCGGAAGCAGTCACCAGTGCCCAGTGCCCGCCGGGCGTCACCGCGACGCCAAATCCGTCCGCGTAGGAATGATCGATATCATCCAGCAGCAACTCGGATACCTGGTAGTCGCGCGCGTCTCTTACATTCGGAGCAGATGGACGAATCACCGCAATGCCATGGGTGAGATAGCCGCCCTGCTGGATCTGCAGCAACGGGTTGAGGTTCTTCGGCCGCAGGAACGGGATGAGCAAATAACCTCCCGCAGCCGCAGGCCGTTCTGCTACGTGGCGCAGTTGGAGTACGCCGGGAACGTCGACGCGTGCCGCAACTTGCTGCTTCGCGCAATCGATCACGGTCAATTCGGATACAGGCGGTTGATCGGGGGGACCAAGCCGCGCGAGTAGATTTGCGACGTATACGCGGTCGCCATCGAGCGAGAGTGCGACGTACTCCGGGAAACGCCCAGCGCGAAGCCGTTTCGTTTCGAGACCGGTGCGCAGATCAACGACCGAGACGTCATCGCCCAGAGTGTTGGCCACATACAACGTCGTTCCGGCCCGGTCGGTAACGAGCCCAACAGGTCTCCAGCCCACACTCAAGGTGCGTCGGATCGCGAGTGTCTGCGAATCTATTTCGGTCACCGCATCACTACTTTCATCGGAGACGTAGAGCGTGGTTCCGTCCGGCGTCATCGCGATCCCCTTCGGACGCTTGCCGACCTCTGCGCGACCGACGACGCGTTGCGTGTGCGTGTCCACCACGAGCATAACGTCGCTATCCTGGCAGACAACGTATAGACGCTCACCCTTCGGCGAGAGCTGCAGCGCGACCGGGCTCAGATAACGGAACGCAGTGTCGGACGCCACCGCGTCCTCCGCGGCAGCCGCAGGCTTTGGCTGCTGGCCAACAAACGTGCTCAGTGCGACCACCAGCGCTAGCACGGCCATGCCCAGTAAAGCTTCATCGCTACGCTTGGGTGATGCTGAGTGCTGGTTGGCGTTGGTCATGGAGCCTTCCCTGTCATGAGGGTGACCTCGCTGGATGCGGGCTCGGTGACCTTCAGTACCTGATCGGACTTGATATCGTGCAGGGTCTGGACCGCCCCGTTCGGCCAACGGATCGTCAGGATGTCCACCATCGCGTGCTGACCCAACCCGAAGTGTGGGCGCGGATCATTCTGCGAGAGGTAGCCGCTGGCCGACGTGGACTGAACCCACTGATGCAGGTCTCCTGCGGTTGCCTCGAGGCTAGCGCCAAAGCCGTCGCGATTGCTGAACGTTCCGACGAGCTTGATCGTTAGCCAGTGATTGCGCTTCCTTGCCGAGGGCGTGTTGTGCAGCAGAATGCCCTTGCCCCCGAGTGTCACGACAAACGCATCGACATAGCCGTCGTTGTCGTAATCGGCGAAGCAGGCGCCGCGGCTGACGATTTGGGTTGAGAAGAAGCTTCCGGCTTGCAGCGAGACGTCGGTAAACGTGCCATCGGAGTTGTTGCGCAGCAGAGAGCTCTGTTGTGGGATGAGCCACACCAATCCGCCATTAACAATGAACAGGTCCTTCCATCCATCGTTATCGAAGTCGAACAGGCCATCACCCCAGCCGACAAATTGAGCCGACACCGATCCGACTCCGGATTCGTTCGTTACATCATCGAACGGATCGTTGGGCTTCCCGCTGGCGCGCAGCAGGCGATGAAAGTGGGCATCGGAAACAAATAATGCCTGGCGCCCCTTGTTCTCGTAGTCCCCAAACACAGGACCCATCGCGGTGGAAGCTTCGCCATTCTGTCCATATGCTGCGCCCATCTCGGCGGCTACGTCGGTGAACGTACCGTTATGGTTGTTGTGATAGAGAAAGCTCGCCATCGTGTCATTCGCAACGTAGATGTCAGGCCAACCATCGCCATCGTAGTCACCGGCCGTCACACCCATTGCACGCCCTGGCTGGGCGCTGATGCCCGACGATGCGGAGACGTCGATGAATGTTCCGTCGCCGTTGTTATGGAAGAGGCGATTGGTCTCCGGCGCGTATTCCAGCGGCCCCGGATATTGCTGCGCTGAGTAGTACTGCCGGTTCGCCGGATCATACTTCAGGTAGTTGCCGACAAAGAGATCCAGGCGGCCGTCGTGATCGTAATCAAGGAAGGTCGCGCCCGTTCCGAAGTTCGCGTTGGCTACACCGGCCTTCGCCGTCGTGTCCGTGAAAGCTCCATTGCCGTTGTTGTGATACAGGATTGCCGAGTTGTAATTCGTAACGTACAGGTCTTCGTTGCCATCGTTGTCGAAATCTCCCGCAGTGATGCCCACACCGAAGCCATTGCCGGGAACACCCGCTTGCGTTGTTACATCGATGAACGTTCCGTCGCCGTTATTGCGATAGAGGTGGTTGGTCGCGTCCACCCCATCAGGCGCAGAGTGGTCTGTGAGCCCATCCACATGCCGGCCGTTTACCACGTAGAGATCCATCCACCCGTCGTTGTTGTAGTCGATCCAAGCGCAACCCGATCCCGTCCCTTCTTGAATCGAGCTCAGAGCCTTCTCGCCGAAGGAGTGTTGAAAGTTGATTCCAGACCTCTTTGTCACGTCTTCGAACTGAGGAAGCGGTGTAGTACTCGTTGTCTTCTCGGCCGCAGCAGCGGCTGTCTGCGCAGTGGCAACAAGCGTCGTGCAAGCCAATAATGCAAAGGCAAAGCCTGCTGCGCAGATTCTCAGTGACGTTTTCATGGCCGCATCCCCTTCTGCGTGCCTAGGTTGGCGACAGTTTCACCCAGGAGCGGAGTGGGCGTATCGAAGCGCTGCAAGGTCATGGGCGACCGGTTCTCGGGCGCCAGCGCCTGGCTCTCATGACATCCAACACAGCAGCGATCTTCCCCGGTGCGCACCCACATCCAGCTGCGCTGCTGCTTCAGAACTTTGCCGTGTGCGCCAATCAATTGCACGCGCATCGGCACATCCGCAGGCACGGTCGCGTAGAACGATCCGTCCCGTTCCACCGGCGCTTCTCCCAGAATCTTCTCGCCTGACTGCATTTTGAGTAGCGCCCGCACGCGTACGATTTGCCCGGGCAGACGGCCGTTCGCAGAATCTTTGGACGCATACGCGTCGAGGCAAATGATGCGCCCGGACTTCCGGTCCAGATGCAGAATGCTGCGGTAGGCAAGCGCCTCGGGATGTGGAGCTATAGCAACAGCCTGCACGCTCGACTCGCGCGCGTCGTGGTAAAGCAGCTGCTGGCGGCCGCTCTGATTGAGAGAGAGTTGGTACAGATCGTACCGATGTTCCGGTGCGCCTCGTGAGACCATCAGCGTCTCATCGTCGAGCGCGTTCACGGAAGCATATCCCGAATGCGCATGCTCGATCACTGAGGCGTGCAAGGCTCCAGGACGAATCCACACCAGCTGTTCTTCCGAAGCGCTCGCGGCATCCCGCTGCATGAAGAGGATGGTCCCGTCGGCCAATTCCACCGCTCCGCCGCGAGTAGCCCGCGAGGTATCGTCTTGTCGCAACAGCATCAACCCTGACCCATCCGGGTCGACCAAGTACAGCGTTCGGAGCGGTTTCAGTTCGTGGCTGCCCACCAGCGGCGACTCGGCTGAAAGCAGCAACCGGCCGGTACGCAGAACGGCCGCGAGTTCAAACCTGCCTGGACCGAACGTAATTGGATGCGCTGCTGCTCCATCGTTTTGGCAGACCTGCACCTCCGATGCACGAGCCGCGCCCGTGCCTTGCAGGGACGTGTAGGCGATCTCGCTCTGCGGCAAGTACATGCCCTGGACACAGTCTCCGGCACAGTGAGTCATCTGCCGTGGATTTCCGCCTTCGACCGACACCTCCCATATTTGCCATGCAGAGTTGCGTTCGGTCTGGCCGGCAAAGAGAAGCTTTCGGCCATCGGCAGAGACCTGCGGATCGGCTGCGGCGAAGAACTGCGACGTCAGGGGAAGGACGGCCGATGCCGTCGCGCCTTCCGGACCGAGACCCAACCGCACGAGGCGGCTGCCCAGCGGAAAACGCTCCGCCGGATCGCCCGCTACGAATTCAGGCGCCTGAATAAAGGCGATCTCTGCGGTCTTCTGGACCGTATGCGAGACGACGGCTTCGACTACCTGCGCGGTGTTCTGCGTGAAGGCAGAGCCCTTGTACAACGCGCACAGGGCTATACCCAGACCTGCACATGCGACTTTCCCGACGACGTTCATAACGGCCTTCGCGCGGATGGAATAGTCCAGCCTGCGCGCTCTTTCAAGCTTCTGATCGTTGGGAGATGTTTCAGGTATACCAACTTCCGAGCAAGGCGTAATGGACTTATTGAAGGGTTTCCGCCTCCACCGATTGGTGGAGGCCTTGGTATTTCATGCAGAAAACCGACGTTTGTGACCGATGCGGAGAAATTCTCTAGACTGTAAACACATGCATACTGCAGCTCCAGCGGATCATCGCAACGCCGGCGCCCCCGGTCCCGCGGCCCAAACTTGGGATCGGCTGATCACTCTAAGCTCTCCGGCGGATTGGCAGTTGCTGGGGTCGAAGTCCCTGACTGGAAGACGCGTTCTCATCACCGGCGCGGGAGGTTCCATTGGATCGGCACTGTCGCATGCGACGGCTTCGTCTTCGCCGGCCAGCCTGACGCTTCTTGACAGCTCGGAGAATGGTCTTTACCAGGTCGATCGCAGCCTGCATGAAGCTGGTTTGCGAAACCATGTTTCCCTTCTCGGCAGCGTTTGCGATTCCAATGGACTCGCTCATGCGCTGACCGCGCATCGACCCGAGATCATCTTCCACGCAGCAGCTCTAAAGCACGTTCCGTTGATGGAACGGAATCCATTTGCGGCGATTGAAAATAACTCGTTCGGCACCCTCACCCTGGCGCATGCGGCCATCGCGCACAAGGTGGAGCAGATCGTTCTGGTGTCCACGGATAAGGCGGTTGAGTCGCACAGCATCATGGGCGCGTCCAAGCGCATTGCAGAGCTCATCCTCCTCAGCCTCGCGGGCTCTACCCGAATGAAGGTCGCGCGCATGTGCAATGTGATGGGATCCCAGGGCAGCGTGCTTCCGCTGTTTCTTGAGCAGATTGCGTCCGGCGGACCTGTCACCGTGACTCACGCCGATGCACGGCGTTACTTCATCACGTTGAACGATACTGTGCGAGCGCTGATCAACGCGTTGGACGTGGCGTCCACGAGGGTCCTGCTTCTTCCCAACGTCAGTCCTGCAGTTCGCATTCTCGACCTGGCGAGGTACCTGATTGCACTCCATCAAAGCCCGGCGGCTATCGAATTTACCGGGCTGCGTCCGGGCGACAAGCTTTCCGAACAGCTCATTTCCAACCGCGAGGCGTTGAGGGCCAAAGACGAGCTCGATGGCTCGGGTCTTCGGGCCATTAACTCGCCGATGCTTTCTATGGAAGAACTAGATACCGCACTGGAGATTCTCCGCCACGCCCTACGTAAACACGACGTGGAGGCATTGCTGCATGCGATCAAAGCCCTTGTGCCGGAGTACCAGCCGAGCAGCCTCATCCTGGCTCCGCACGAGCCAGAGGCCGCGCTGGAGTTGGCAACGGAGCTGCCAGCATGAAACGCACCATTGCCGTTGTTACAACTTCGCGCGCCGATTATAGCCACCTCTATTGGGTGCTAAGGGATCTCCAAGCACATCCCGAAGTTGACCTCAGGCTCATCGTGCTCGCAGCGCACCTTTCGCCTGAGTTCGGTACCACTGTTATCGAAATTGAACGCGACGGCTTTCCCATCGCGTCGCGCATTGAATGCTTGCTCAGTTCAGACAGCGACGTTGGTATGGCCAAGACACTTGGACTGGCGGTTCTAGGCCTGACAGATGCTCTGGCGCAGATGAGGCCAGACCTACTGCTGCTGATCGCCGATCGCTACGAGATGCTTGCGCCAGCCAGCGTTGCTCTGACACTTCGGATCCCTGTGGCACATATCGAAGGCGGCGAGATCAGCGAGGGCGCGATTGACGATGCTGTCCGCAATGCAATCACAAAGATGGCGCACCTACATTTCACCTCGACCGATACGGCGCGCGCTCGAGTGATTTCCATGGGAGAAGAGGCGTGGCGTGTACATCGCGCCGGCGCACCTTCGCTTGACCACATTCGCCGCAGCACGCTGCTTACGCGCCCAGAACTTCAGCAGACTCTCAAGCTTTCCCTTGCCGATGAAGTCACGGTTGTTGCCTATCATCCTGTCACCCTTTTCGAGGACACCACGGCCGAAGCGGACGCGTTCTTTGCGGCGCTTGAACGTCTTTCCGGGCAGATCATCTTTTGCTATCCCAACGCGGACGCGGGGAGCTATGAGCTGATGGATCGCATTCGAACGTTTTGCGCTACGCATCCGGACGCCCATTTGTTTATCAACCTCGCTTCGATCACATATTGGAGCCTTCTTCGCGAAGCGAGCGTGCTGCTGGGAAATTCCAGTAGCGGCATCATGGAAGCGGCCTCCTTTGGGCTGCCCGTGGTCAATGTGGGGATGCGGCAGCAGGGTCGCGAGCGCGGCTCCAACATCCTGGATGCGGAGGCTTCGGTCCAGTCCATCCTCGCTCAAGTTGCACGATCCCGGCAGCCTGCCTTCCGCGAGAGCCTTCGATCCATGACGAATATCTATGGCGACGGTCACGCTGCCGAGCGAATCGTAGGCGTCCTCACCTCGACGCCACTCAACGGCTTGCTTCATAAGCGGGCGCAGCCACTTCCCGCGGAGCTTCGACCACCGCAATGACCTCGCCGAAGATTCCGCTCTCGTCCCCCGATATTACTGAAGCGGAAATTGAAGCCGTCGCCGCGACGCTGCGCTCGCCGCAACTCAGCCTGGGCCCGCGTCTGATCGAGTTCGAAGCGACCTTCACGGATCTGACAGGGGTCGAGCATGCCATTGCCGTAAGCTCGGGCACCGCGGGCCTGCACCTTGCAATGCTGGCGCTCGGGATCGGCGCGGGCGATGAGATCATCGTTCCCTCGTTCACTTTCATCGCTGCCGCTAATGCGATTCGGTACGTTGGCGCAACTCCGGTCTTCGTCGACATCGACGGACTCACGCTGAACTTGTCGCCGGCTGCGGTCGAGCGCGCGATCAATCCACGCACGCGGGCGATTCTTGCGGTGCATACCTTCGGTGTCCCGGCCGATATGCCTGCGCTGGTCGCGCTCGCACGACGCCACCATCTTGCGTTGATCGAAGATGCCTGCGAAGCTCTCGGCACGACCATCGACGCGCAGCCAGTTGGCTCCTTTGGCAACGTCGCCGTCTTCGCCTTCTATCCCAACAAGCAGATCACTACCGGCGAAGGCGGCATGATCGTGACGCGCGATCCTGGCCTCGCTGCGCACATGCGAAGCTTGCGCGACCAGGGGCGCGCGCCGACCGACAGCTGGCTTCAACATACGGAAGTTGGCTACAACTATCGGCTGTCCGAGATCGCATGCACCCTCGGTATTGGCCAGATGCGCCGCCTGACCAGCATTCTCTACCGCCGCGAGGAGATCGCAGGCCTCTACCGTCAGCACCTCAGCTCGGACGCTCGTCTCACCCTCCCGATCCACGAACTTCCGGGCTGCCGTATCAGCTGGTTTGTCTATGTTGTCCGGCTTGCGGATGAGTTGCCTGCCGGTCAACGCGATCAGGTGATCCACGAGCTTGAACAGGCGGGCATCGGGTGCGGACGCTACTTCGCACCAATCCACTTGCAGCCGGCATATGCTGATCTAGCGCTTGCTTCGGACCTCCGCAAGACCGAGTCGATAGCCTCGCGCACCATTGCCCTTCCCTTCTTCAATCGCATCAACGATTCACAGATCGTAACCGTGTGCGAAGCTCTAACACTAGCGATCAGGCGTATATCTTAAACACCTGATCTTTGTAATGATCCACTGCTTCGAACGCGAGCGAACATGCCTTTTCATTTCGATGAACGCAATATTGCAGCAAGAACCGCAAGGCGACTGAGCCTTGGACTGGTGCTACTCTCAACGGCACTATCACCGCTGCTCCGTGCCCAGCAACCTTCCCCAGCGATCGAGGCGGCGCGCCTTAACAATCTCGGAACCGCGCTGGTGGGCCAACAGTTCCTCGACCGCGCGGTTACTACCTTCGCGGCGGCGTTCCGGACGGATCCAAACCTTACCCTAGCCAAGGTAAATGAAGCCATCGCCCTGATGTATCTGCAGAAGCTGCCGGAGGCGGAGAAGCTACTCGATGCGGCGGCCGTCGAGGATCCAAAGGACCCTCACGTTTGGTACGCCCTCGGTTTGCTCTACCGCAATGAGAATCACCCCGAGAAGTCATTGGAGGCATTTCAGAAAGTTGCGGCGCTTCGGCCGGGCGATCCAGATACGCATTACATGATTGCATCAGTCGACTTCGAGCTAAACAATCTCCCTTCAGCAAAGGTGGAGTATCGAAGGGTGCTTGAGCTGGACCCGCACCATGCTTCCGCGTTGTTTGGTCTCGCGCGGGTACTTCGCCGCGAGGGGGATACAGCCGGCGCTCAGCAGGCTCTTGCGCGCTTCCAACATATCAGCTCCGCGAAGCTCGGAACTCCGCTCTCGCACAACTATGGAGAGGAGGGGACCTATGCGCGCGTGGAAGACGCTGCACTAGCGCCGACCCGCGTAGAGCCCATGATTCCTGTCACGTTCAGGGAGTCGTGGCAGTCACATCCCGTAACGCCGGCAACCACCGGCATGAGCGGTTCAGTGTGCCTCGTGGATCTGCCATCCGACAACGAACCAGCGCTTATCCTCATGGGTAAAGGTGACGATGCCATCCGGGTGTATGGCCGAGTAGGCTCAACTCGATTTGCAGAAGTTCCCTCCAGCCTTACGGGCATTCACCTTGCGGGCACTGGTCTCGCCTGCGCCGTCGGCGACTTTGATAACGACGGGCTTCCGGACCTAGCACTGGCGGTGACCAACCCGGACGGGCAGGATCGTATCGCGCTCTATCGCAATCTTGGCAACGGGAGATTTGAAGATGCCACGGCCACCTGCGGCATTACGGCTACCAGTCACCCAACCAACCTGATGTTCGTCGACTATGACCATGATGGAGACTTGGATCTTTTCGTTACCGGGACGCCGACAGCGTCGCATGCTTCGCCCAACACACTTTGGCGCAACAACGGCAACAAGACTTTTACTGATTGGACCAAGCCGGCCGGCCTTGAAGGAACCGCGCCGACCGCTGCGGCGATTCTTTCGGATCTGAATAACGATCGCGCGGTGGATCTGCTGGTAGCGGGCAAGACGACCGCGCCGACCTTCTTCGCCAATCATCGCGAAGATCCGTTTGGTTCTTCGCCACTGTATTCGGCGAGCCTGCCGTCGACCGTATCCGTGGCTACGCTGGATTTCAATAAAGATGGATGGATGGATGTACTGCTCTCGCACTCCGGCGAACCGGGCGTAACACTTTGGCGCAATGTCGATGGGAAAACTTTTGAGCGTGTGCCGCTGCCCATAAACGGCATTCTCAGTGCTACAGCGGCTATCCCGATGGACTTCGACAATGACGGCTGGATTGATATTGCGGCTCTGGTGCAGACACGGCATGGACCGGAACTTCGGGTGCTCCGCAACCTAGGCCCCGCTGGCTTTGTGGACGTCAGCGCACAACTCAAGCTGAACGATCTCCATCTTCACTCCCCGCGCTCACTGCTTGCAGACGACGTAAATCACACGGGCGCGGCGGACCTAATTGTCACCGATGCTGACGGCTCGAGCGTGCTGCTTGCGAATGTCGGCGGCAATCTTAATCACTCGTTGCATATCGTGCTGCATGGCAGTGCGGACAACAAGAGCGGCATCGGCACAAAGGTACAAGTGTTCGCGAACGGGCTCTGGCAGAAGTGGGAGGATACGGGCCAGCGGGAGATTCTTGCCGGCCTTGGCAAAGCCGACAAGGCCGACCTTGTGCGCCTGCTGTGGCCTACTGGCGTTCCACAGGATGAGATCGACGTCGCCGCAAGCGACCTGCATCCCATTACCGAGATTGATCGCCGTGGGAGTTCTTGCCCAACACTCTTTGCGTGGAACGGAAGCCGCTACAATTTCGTCGCGGATGTGATCGGCGCTGCGGTGATTGGCCACTGGGTTTCGCCTACGCATACTAATATTCCCGATCCCGACGAATGGATCAAGATCGACGGCACCCAGCTGCAGGCGCGCAACGGACACTTCAGCCTTCGCTTCGGTGAGCCAATGGAGGAGGTCAACTTTGTGGATCAGGTTCGCCTCGTCGCTATCGACCACCCGTCGGGAACCTCTGTCTTTCCCAACGAAGGCTTTCTTTCGGCGCCGCCCTTCGCCAAAACAAAGACAATCGTTGCCGCTGCCGCGCATCCGCTGGCTGGCGCGTGGGACGATCAGGGCAATAGCGTGCTCGAAGTGCTCAGCCAGCACAACATCAGTGACCGCGAGACTCGCAGCTATGTTCGCGACTTCACCAATCTTCCCTTTGCCGGCTTTGCGAATCTTCATTCCTTGACAATCGACATTGGAGCGTGGTCGCCGCAGCGGCCCCTGCGACTCCTGCTGCACGGATTCATCGAATATTTCTCGGCGAGCTCGATGTACTCTGCGTGGCAGGCCGGTCTCTCGCCCATACCCCCGTATATTGAGGCGCAGATGCCGGATGGTTCTTGGCGAAAGGTAGTTGCCGACATGGGCTTTCCTGCCGGGCTGCCGCGCACCGCCACGGTGGATCTCACGGGCAAGCTTCCCGCCGACGTGACGCGTTTGCGCATCACGACCAACCTGCAAATCTACTGGGACCAGGCGCTCATCGATAATGAGGCCTCGCCCCAACAGCAGCCTGAAAACGCGGCATTGGCTACGCACACCACGGAGCTTCCGCTGGCTCATGCGTCGCTTGCCTTCCGCGGATATCCGCAACAGCTGGACGGACTCACGCCCGGCGACCTTACCTATAACTATCAGCGCATAAGCGCCACAGGACCCTTCGTTCCTCATGGCGGAGCGTACACCCGATATGGCGACGTGACGCCGCTGCTGCACGCTGTCGACGACGAGTTCGTGATCTTCGGTACCGGCGAAGACATGGACCTGGAATTCAGTGCGTTCGCTCTGCCCGCGCTGCCGAAGGGCTGGTCGCGTGACTACTTCTTCTACGCGAATGGCTTTGTAAAGGACATGGACTTTTACGAGGCTAGGCCCTTCAGCGTCGGCAGCCTCCCGTTTCATGGCATGAGCAGCTATCCTTATCCCGCGACCGAACACTATCCCACGGACGTCGCTCACACGACCTATCAGCTCGAGTACAACACTCGCTTTGAGTCCGGCGCGATGGATCGCTCATTCAAATTCGACTATGTTCCTCACGCGTCGAAACCAGAAACTCAGCCTTAGGGACTTAACTTGAGCGACTTTCTTACGCAACCCGCCGTCGATCTGCTTGCACTGCTTGCAGCAAAGAAGATTTCCGCACTTGAGCTCGCCGAGCAGCACCTTGAACGCATCCAGCAGTTGAATCCTCGACTGCACGCGCTGGTCGACTTTGATCCGGAGGAGATACGCAGCCAAGCGGTGGCTCTCGACCGGTCGACTGCACCGCGCGGTCCGCTGCACGGATTGCCGCTCACCGTGAAGAGCTCTATCTCTGTTGCAGGGCGGCTGTGCGAGACTGGCAGCCTCATCAACCGAGGACGTCGCCCAACAAGTGACGCTGAGGCTGTCACACGTCTGCGTAATGCTGGTGCGTTGATTCTCGGAACCACCAATTGCCCTGAATTTCTGATGGCGTACGAGACCGACAATCGCCTGTATGGCCGTACGTCGAACCCGTGGAATCTAACGCGAACAGCGGGCGGTTCGAGTGGAGGCGAGTCTGCCGCGATCGCAGCCGGACTTTCCGCTGGCGGCCTCGGCTCGGATGGCGGTGGATCTGTTCGCGAGCCTGCTCACTTCACCGGCATCTGCGCGATGAAGCCAACGCCCGGCCGCATTCCCACGAAGGGCCATCTGCCGGACAACGTGGGTCCGTTTGCCCTGCTGGGCACCGTCGGTCCGATGGCGCGAACCATGGCGGACGTGACGCTGCTCTTCCGCGTAGTCTCGGGTGCACTCGACATCGACCCAGTTGCCGCGCCCGTTCCCTACCGGTCACCAACTCCGGAGGCTCTCAAGAAGCTCCGCATTGGCTACTTCGAAGACGATGGCCTGGTTCCGGTCACGGCGGAGACGCGGCAGGCTGTACAGGATGCGGTGCACTCGCTGCGTCGCCACGGCTTTCACGTCGAGGAGTTTCGACCGCCTTCGCTCGAACGCGCGCGCGAACTCTGGTACACCTTCTTTGTTCGGTGCGGTGCCATGCTGCTGGAGCCACTAGGCCGCGGCCGCGAATCCGATTTCAGTCCCACGTTCCTTGACTTCCTTTCGATCGCCCATGCACACCCTCCGCTCGGAGCCGGCGAGTTGCTGGGTGTCTGGTGCGAGATCGATATCGTCCGATCGCAACTGCTCGCGGAGATGCGCGAGTTCTCTATTCTGCTAAGCCCCGTCTGTTCGATCCCGGCGTTCCGTCATGGCGAACGCGACTGGGCACTGCATGATGCCAACGGCGCATCGCGACCGCTGGACTACCTGGATGCCATGCGCTTTACCCAGTGGTTCAATCTGCTCGGTGCTCCTGCCGCAGTCGTCCCGATCAGCCGCTCAGCTGAGGGCCTTCCCATAGGACTGCAACTGGCAGGGCGCCCCTACGGCGATGAAGACGTGCTTGCGATATCCAGCATTCTTGAACGGGATTTCGGCTACGTCGCGCCGCCCTGCTAAAGGTGCGGAAAGTTTCGGCTGCAAATCTTTGAAGCTTCATCAGTCAGTGACAACGCTCCAGCTCTTGTCAGGATCAAATGTGGTGATGGCCTCTGCAGTCTGTGCAGTTGTCTTGCCAAGATCCTTTTGAAGCAACACATCATCCTGGTTAATGATGAAGGTCATGACTCCGGAGTTGCCGTAGTTCGCGGGGTAGGCCACCAGCGCATACCCTCCCGTCATCTTCCCGTTGGTTAAATAGTTCTTTGCGCCACCGGGGGCGTTGCTGGTTTGGCTGTTCAGCATCTTGAAGTAATATCCGTGGAAAGGCACGTGCGCATCTGGCTTGACGTTATATCCTTCGCCCGTGGCAAAGGCGGCGAGCGGTCCCAGCGGGCTCGGAGGTTGCCCTTGCGCCGACTCCCAATACAATCCGTTTTGTTTACCCGGATCGCTTATGAATTTCTGCGCGAATTGTTGCGTGCTTTCGCCATTTCGAGGTTGCGAATAGTATTCGGCCTGCGCATCCGCGATGGCGTAGCAGACGTCAATCACCGCCAACTCGTTTCGACCGATGCGGCGCCGCAGAATCTCCTCTTCGCCGGCACCAGCATCGAAGAACCATTTCCCGTCGGCGGCCTTCCTGAGCGGGATGGGAAATGCAAAATTGTCAGCTCCCACCAACAGCAGTTC
>Ga0302311_10000725_pt1 | contig 40160 bp, 34 predicted proteins | sample III_Palsa_N1_3_FD_200449 | JGI IMG/M metagenome (GOLD analysis project Ga0302311, IMG submission 200449) | Peat permafrost microbial communities from Stordalen Mire near Abisko, Sweden - III_Palsa_N1_3 | ecosystem: Environmental > Terrestrial > Soil > Palsa > Peat permafrost | place: Sweden... | reverse complement strand
TCACGATGTTTGCGGTGACGCTTGCGCTGCTGCTTGACGGTGCGATGCCGGAGAGCTCGCCAGTGCTCCTGTCAAAACTCGCCCAGGCCGGAGCGTTCGCGATGCTGAAGGTCAGTGCAGCGCCGTTCGGGTCACCCGCGGTCGGGGTAAAAGAATAATTGGCGCCTGCAGCCACGGTAGTCGCGGGCGTGCCGGAGATCGTAGGTGTGTTGTCGGTCGGCTCCAGGACGCGGATGGCGAACGCGGATAACGTGACCGGCGTACCGCCGCTGCTCACGCTGATCAGGATGTTCGGGAAAGTGCCGACGCTGGCGCTCGTGGGCGTGCCCGATAATGCGCCGGTCGCAGTATTGAAAGTGCTCCAAGCGGGCCGGTTGACGATGGAAAAGCTCAGCGTCGTACCGCCGGAGTCGGTCACGATCGGGGTGAAGCTGTAGGGGTGGCCTGCGACGATGGTCGCCGGAGGCGTTCCCGCGATCGAAGGGGCGACCGGCGCGTGCGGTTCGATCGGCCCTGTCGGCCCTGTCGGCCCTGTCGGCAGGGTCGGGCCGGTCGGCGTTCCTGAGTCGGGCACCAAATCATGCGGCGTCACGCTGATACGGAAGGGACCGACCGTGGCGCGCGTCGTGCCGTCCGACACGCCAATCTCGATTTCCCCGCTCGTGCCGACGTTGGTTGCGTCAGGGATTCCGGAGAGCTCGCCGGTCGTCTCGGCGAAATTCGCCCACTCCGGCTTGTTGACGATGCTGTAGGCGAGCACGCGGCCGTTTGAACCGGTGGCCGAGGGCCTATATGTGTACGTCGTGCCGGCCTCGACGGAGGTTTCCGGTACGCCGTTCAGCATGAAAGGTTGGGTGGCTGCGCTCGCCGTTGCGCTCGACCCTGCAGCAGGACTACTCGGGTCGTCGCCGCCGCAGGCAGCGAGCGACAGGGCCAACACTGTGCAGCAGGCGAGGTGATGGAACCTTGACGAAAAGACCGAGAGTATGTTGTGCATCCGTGGCCCACCCTGAAAACAGCCTAAAAGCGGGCTGCAGAGCGCGGTCACTGAGAATCACGAACAACACCGGATGAACTGACGACGAACGCTACTAATGCTGTAGCGCTCTGCCGGCAACCCCGCTGTCTTCAGTAAGCCGATTAGGCTCTCAAGACCGGAAGCTTTGCGTCCCCGCCTCACGACGGGTTTGCCCTTAACTTGCGGTGAGTTAACCGCAACGAAATTTGATTTGCAAATGTCGTTGTGCACAGACAGCGTTTTTACCTAACACGATCCTGTGCATTCAATTGACGGTGACTTATTTGAAGTCGCCATATTTGACAGAAGGTCAGGCGACTGAGCACTCGCACACGTCAGCATGAGCTGTGCGAGAAGCTATTTGACGCAGGCTGTGCACTGCATCGCAGTTTAAGCGCCGGCGAAGTGCTAACGCAGGCGGTGGACGATGCGCAAATGGCAAAAATGTTTGCGCCTGTGTGCGCCGCGGAAGCTCGCGGGAGCAGCGTCGTCGTCTGTGTGGACTATTGAGTAGAGCGGTGTGCCGACGCGAAAGCGCAGCGGCGGCAGCCTCCACATCGCGCAAGGGATCTATCGGCGAGGCTCATGCGAGCGCCGCGGCCGCGTGTCGTCGCGGCCCCGGCGGGCACGCTGCTCTTAGGGGTGCAGATCCCTTTCCTGGCCGCCCAACGCCGCGGCGGCGCAGGCGATGAACGCACCGATCAGCATGGACAGCGCCGTCAGGATTGTCGCAGTCGCGGCTGCCTTGCGCGCGGCGTCGGCGGTCTGCCGGGCCTTCGTTTCGGCCGCAGTCAATTGCGCCACGGCATCGTCGACGCGTTTTTCGGCCTCCGGCTGCGCAATCCCGGTGCGCGCCGCAATCAACTGCGCGACATAAGCTCGATCGGCTGCCGAAACGTCGGCTGTCGCCAGACCCTTCGTGAGGATGCGCGTCGCCTGCGCGCGCGCGTCGCTCGCAGACTCGCCGGGGTCCGCCTGAGCCGAGCGAAATAGCATATCGACGTCGTATCCGCTGACCGTAGCATGCGGCAGCGCATTGGCAGCGCCCTCGACCGCTCCGGAGCCGAGAGTCGCGGCCGCCCGCACGCCGGTGCCTGCTGCCGCCGCGGCGGCAGCTGCGATGAGCGCAGCCAACACAATCGTCGCAAGCGCCCAGGTGACGAAGCCATGCGCGGTGTCGCGAAAGAACGCCTCATGATCATGCGTGCCGACCCATTTGGTGCGCAGCCGTCCAGTCAGATAGCCGCCGAGCCCCGAAGCAATCCACTCGACCGCAATGAGCCAGATGGCGGCAAGCGCGGTGATGGTGCCTGCGGAGGCGCCGCTGCCCGGCCAGGGCGACGTCGATATGAGTCCTAATCCGGACCCGAGTGTAAGGAGCAGCACCGACGCGGAGGTCGCAGCCACCGCACCGGCGAGAATCGCGGGCCACGAAACTGCAGACTTCGAGGACTCGTTGGCAATACTCGCTCCGCCGACTACAGGTCGGGCCACGCTTGCTGGGTTTTCCATTACAGCTCCTTGCCGCGTCAGTGCTGGCACATGGCAAGAAGCAGGATGATGGGAATAGGTACGCCCAGCATCCACAATAAAATTCCACGGCCCATTGATCCTCCCATCGGCAGCATTGCCGGTTTGTGTGTCGTCGTTCGCGGCGTGCGCGCTTTTAGGTAACGAACGTGGGGTTCAAAAGGTCCGCGCAACCTGACCCGTACGATCACGTCTCAGGCCGGCGCTGCGCATCCAATCGTGCCGGCTGGCGTTGCGCACCAGGGCGGCGTTTGCATGCGCTACAAAGAGAAGGAAGGATGACGCCGCGCACGTGATGCGCCGCGCTTGGGTATCGCCCTCGCGGCGGCGGCGCCTGGCCTTCTTTAAGAAGTGGGCTACGGTAGTGAAGGGCAGCGCGGCGGCCTTCGCTCCTTACAATATGGGGCACCGGTTGCGGCAGCTATACTCACGCTCGAGTAGCTGGCGGCCCGCACTGATCCGGGCTTTGGCGAGTCTACTAAGACTTAGATATCATTGAGTTATGTGTAAATATTCGGGTGATGCCTTATGTCGAAAGTTTACTCGCTGCCCGCCCGGCCTACCGACGGTAGCGCCGCAGCACCCGCCACCGCCAACGTCGATGAAATTCTCGACGAGCTGCGCGCCGGACGCATGGTCGTCATCCTCGACGACGAGGATCGCGAGAATGAAGGCGACCTCATCATGGCGGCGCAGTATGCGACCCCCGAGGCGGTCGCCTTCATGATTCGCCACACGAGCGGCATCATCTGCGTACCGATGGACCCCGAGCAACTCTCGCGTCTGGAGTTGCCGCAGATGGTTCCCAACAATGACGAGGCCTATCGCACCGCCTTCACCGTCTCGGTCGACTACCGTTTTGGCACCACCACCGGCGTGTCCTCGAGTGACCGCGCAGCCACCATCCGCGCGCTCGTCGATCCGGGCACTACCGCGCAGGACTTTGCGCGACCGGGACACATCTTTCCGCTGCGGCCGCGGCGCGGTGGCGTCTTGATCAGAGCGGGTCACACCGAGGCGGCCGTGGATCTTTGCAAGCTCGCCGGTCTGCAGCCCGCAGGCGTGCTGTGCGAGCTCATGAACGACGACGGCAGCATGGCGCGGCGCGCGCAGATCGAGGTGTTTGCGCGCGAGCATGCGCTCAAGATCGGCACGATTGCCGATCTCATCCGCTATCGGCTGCGCAACGAGCGCACGGTGGAGCGCGTGTCCGAACAGAACGTGCAGACGCAGTTCGGCGAATTTCACTTGGTGGCCTACGAGGATCGCGTGCAGCACGGCGTGCATTTGGCGCTGGTGCGCGGGCGACTCGATCAGAAGGTGGCGCCGCTCGTGCGTGTGCACGTCGCCGATACGCTGCGCGACCTGCTGGGCATTCGCGGCGATGCGCGCGCCTGGACGTTGCGCGCCGCGCTTGAGCGCGTCGCCGAGTCCGGCAACGGCATTGTCGTCATCCTGCGCGAACCGGAGGATCCCCAGGAGCTGACCGAAGCGCTGCGCGCACTCACGAGCGCCGGTGCGCCGCAGGGCGCCGCCACCACGCCGCCCCAAAAGCCGCCGCAGGGAGCGGCGCGCGCTGTGTTGCGCACCTACGGGATCGGCGCCCAAATTCTGAAGGATCTCGGCGTTCGCCGCATGCGCGTACTGTCGGCGCCGAAGCAGATGCACGGCATCTCGGCCTTCGATCTGGAGGTGGAGAGCTACCTTGGTGAAGAGACGTGAGTGGGACGCGGCCGAGCGACATTGATTTTGCGGCCGCCGGACGCCGCGTGGCGATTATCGCGGCCCGGTTCAATGACACTATCGTGTCCGCTTTGCTTGACGGCGCTGTGGCGACCTGGCGCGAACGCGGCGGCGAGGAGCGTGACCTTTTCATCGCGCGGGTGCCGGGGGCTTTTGAGCTGCCGGTCGTCGCGCGCCGGCTGATAGCCAGTGGCCGCTACGAGGCGATCGTTGCGCTCGGCTGCGTGATTCGCGGCGAGACGCCGCATTTCGAATTCGTGGCGGGCGAGTGCGCCCGCGGCCTGCAGGATGCGAGCGCCGCGACCGGCGTACCGATCGCCTTCGGCGTTCTCACCGTCGAGAACATCGAGCAGGCGCGCGCGCGCGCCGGCGCGGACGCGGGCAATAAAGGCGCCGAGGCGATGGCGAGCGCGCTCGAGATGGCGCATCTCATGGCGCACCTGCCCCGTTAGGACAGCCGTGCAGAGCGCCACATCGGCCCGCGTGGCCGCCAGCGCCCGCTCGGTCGCACGCAAACTCGCCATGCAGGCGCTCTATCAGTGGCAGATCAATGACTGTCCCTGGCAGGACCTCGTAACGCAGTATTCCGCGGAGCAGGAGATGGAGCGCGCCGATGCACCGTATTTTCGCGCCATCGTCGGCGCCGTTTGCGCGGCGCGCGATGTCTTCGACGCCGAACTTGCCACCTGGATGGATCGCGAGCCGCTGCGCCTCGACCCGATCGAGCACGCAGTGCTCCTGATCGGCGCCTATGAGCTCAAAGAGCAGCCGGAAGTACCATTTCGTGTCGTGATCAATGAAGGGGTGAGCTTGGCGAAGCGCTTCGGGGCGACCGACGGGCACAAGTTCGTCAATGCGGTGCTCGATCGCGCCGCCCGCTCGCTGCGGCCCGACGAGCATTGAGCCTGCGATGGCGCTGACGGAGTTCGCGCTGATCGAGCGCTATTTCAGCCACTGCGGCGCTGTGCGTGGCGATGTGGAGCTCGGAGTGGGCGACGACGGCGCGCTGCTGCGCTGTCCGCCCGCAGAGGACCTGGTCGCCGCCATCGATACCCTGGTCGCCGGAGTGCACTTCCCGCCGCAGGCGGAGCCGGCTTCGATCGGGCATCGCGCACTCGCGGTCAATTTGAGCGACCTTGCGGCAATGGGGGCCCGTCCGGCCTGGGCGCTCCTCGCGCTGACGCTGCCCGAGAGCGATGCGCGTTGGCTTGAGGAATTCGCGCGCGGGTTCGGCGCACTGGCCTTGATGCACAACGTGGCGCTCGTGGGCGGCGATACCACCCGCGGCCCGCTCTGCGTCACGGTTCAGCTCCTCGGACACGTGCCGTCTGAACATGCGCTGCGCCGCGGCGGCGGGGCCGCGGGGGATGCGCTATTTCTCTCCGGCACCGCAGGGGATGCGGCGGCCGGGCTCCTTCTCGAGCAGGGCGCATTTGCGCTTGAGGATTTGGGCGCCGCGCAAGAGCTGCGCGCACGTTTCGCGTTCCCGACTCCGCGTGTTGCGCTTGGCGAGGTGCTGCGCGGGCATGCCAGCGCCTGCATCGACGTTTCGGATGGCCTGCTGGGCGATGCCGCGAAGCTTGCAGCAGCCAGCGGCTGCGGGGTCGAGATTGCGCTTGAGCAGCTGCCGCTTTCGCAAGCGCTGGTGCGCGCTGTCGGGGTGGAGCGGGCCCGGCACCTCGCCCTCACCGGCGGCGATGACTATGAGCTGTGCTTTAGCGTGCCCGCGGCGCACGTCGCGGAACTCAGCCGTGCCTTGCCGCAGGAGCGCTGGAACTATCGGTGCATCGGCACGCTGCGCAAGGCGGCCGGCGCCGTCGTCACGCGCGCCGGTACTGTGATGCAGTTCTCGCATTCGGGCTTCGAACACTTCGCATCCTAGGGCCGGCAAAGCACGCGGGCGAATGCTCGCGGTGCGCCTCAAATGCGCCTCCGGTGGGGTGAGGGGCGCATCACAGTCGCTCGTCGGCGGCAAAAGTATGCTTCGCGGCGGTCGTCGCATTGCAGCGCCTCATGTCATCCGCCTCACCCAAGAACTCCACGTCGCGCAAGGTTCTGGAGAAAATCGGCAAGTACGTGGTCGTCAAGGAGGTCGGCCGCGGCAGCACCGGCATCGTCTACCTGTCGCACGACGCGTATTACGGACGCGATGTAGCCATCAAGGTCTACAACATGGAATCCGGTGCCGATGAGGAACGCGCGCGCATCGCCCGCAAGATGTTCCTCTCCGAGGCGCACCTCGTGGGCATGCTGCAGCATCCGCATATCCTGCCGATCTACGACGCCGGGGAGGAGAACGGCAACTGCTACATCGTGATGGAGCATGTGCACGGCGCGCGCACGCTCGCCGCTTACTGCCGCCCGGACAACCTGTTACGCATCGACGACGTCGTCGAGATCATCTTCAAATGCGCGAAGGCGTTGCACTACGCGCATTCGCGCGGCGTCATCCACCGCGACATCAAGCCCTCGAACATCATGCTGACCCAAGACAGCGACGTGCGCATCATCGACTTCGGCATCGCGCTCGTCGCCGACTCGGACATTTCCAGCATCGACGGCATCGCCGGCAGTCCCTCGTACATGTCGCCCGAGCAGGTGCAGAGCCTGGAGCTTTCCAACCGCTCGGATCTGTATTCGCTGGGGGCGGTCATGTACGAGCTCCTGAGCGGCTCGCGGCCGTTTCGTGCCGGCAATCTGCAGAAGCTGCTGCATCAGATCGTGTACGCCACGCCGCCACCGCTGCATACGCTGCGCAAGGACATACCCGAGGAGCTCGAGAGCATCGTGGCGCTCGCGCTGCAGAAGGATCCGGGCAAGCGCTGCAAGAGCGGTCTTGATTTTGCCGCCGAGCTCACGCGCGTCCACCAGAAGCTGCGCGAGCACAACTCGCGCATCGATCGTCAGGAGCAGTTCGGAGTGCTGCGGCGGCTGAAGTTCTTTCACGAGTTCTCGCATGCGGAGATCTGGGAAGTGCTGCGCGCCAGCAGCTGGCAGGACTACGCGCCTGCGGAGGAGATCGTCAAGGAAGGCGAGATGGACGATCGCTTCTACATCATCGTGTCGGGCCACTGCGCCGTCGAGCGCCTCGGCACGCGCCTCGGCACCCTCGACACCGGCGACTGTTTTGGTGAGGCAAGCTACGTCGAAGGCGCCAAGCGCACCGCGACCATCCGTGCAGGGCTTGCCGTCACGGTGCTCAAAGTGAGCTCCACACTCCTCGAGCAAGTCTCGGCCTCCTGCCAGCTGCGCTTCAACCGGGTGTTCCTGCGCACGCTCATCGGGCGCCTGCAGAGCGGCGATTCCGGCCCGAGCTGAGGAACCGAACCCCGGCACGTAGCGGGGCTACTCGCCCTTCTCGATGCGGGCGTAGGCCGAATGATTGTGGATCGACTCGAAGTTCTCCGCCTCGACGACGTAGGCGGCGATGCGCGCGTCGGCCGCGAGCCGTGCGGCGACATCACGCACCATATCCTCGACGAACTTCGGATGATCGTAGGCATGCTCGGTCACGTATTTCTCATCCGGGCGCTTCAAGATCCCGTACAGCTGCGAGGAGGCTTCGCTCTCGGCGACGTCGATGAGTTCCTCGAGCCAGATGTGGCTCTTCAGCTTTGCGGTGATGGTGACGTGCGAGCGCTGGTTGTGCGCGCCGTAGGCTGAGATTCGCTTCGAGCACGGACAAAGGCTCGTGACCGGCACGACAACGCGGAGCCACATGTTGGTGCGCGCGCCGCGCCGCTCGCCGATGAGGCTCGCCTGGTAGTCCATCAGGCTCTCGACCCCCGTCACCGGGGCTTTCTTCATGACGAAGAACGGAAAGCTCATCTCAATGTGCCCGACTTCGGCCTCAAGCCGCGTGGTCATCTTCTCAAGCATGGCGCGGAAGGACTCGACCGAGATTTCCCGCTCGGTGTGCAGGATCTCGATGAAGCGCGACATGTGCGTGCCTTTGAAGTTGTGCGGCAGGTTCACGTACATGTTGAAGTTCGCGATCGTATGCTGCTCGCCTGCCGCGCGGTCCTTCACGCGCACCGGGTGGGTGATGTCCTTGATGCCGACGCGGTTGATGGGCAGCCGGCGCGTGTCCGGGCGCCCCTGGACGTCTTCGGCGTCGCTCGCCACGTGCTTGGCCGTCTCGATGACGTCGTTCATTAGAGCGCACCGCGCGCCGCACGTGAGGCTTGCGGGGCCTGCAGCGACCACCAGCGCTCGATGGCGCCCGCGATGCTCGGCGCATCGAGTCCCGCCGCCTGCAGGCACTCCTCGCGGGAGCCATGCTCGATGAAGCGGTCGGGAATGCCCAGGTGCAGGAGCGCCACCTGCAGGCCTTGCGCCGCCAGGAGCTCGCCGACGCCGGAGCCCGCCCCGCCGGCGGCGGCGTTTTCTTCGAGCGTCACGATGGCGCGGTGGCGCGCGCCAATCGACGCGATGAGCTCCGCGTCGAGCGGTTTCACAAAGCGCATGTTGACGAGCGTTGCGTCGAGCCGCTCAGCGACTCTTTGCGCAGGCTCAACGAGCGAGCCGAAGGCGAGGAGCGCAAGCCCCGAGCGGCCTTCGCGCCGAAGCTGCGCACGCCCGACAGGCAGCGCACTCATTTCCTCGACGAGCGCGCATCCGGGTCCCGTGCCCCGCGGATAGCGCACGGCCGCGGGAACGCCGAGCGTGCTTGCCGTATAGAGCATCTGCCGGCACTCGTTCTCGTCGGCCGGTGCCATGATGACGAGGTTCGGTACGCAGCGCAGGTAGCTCAAATCGTAGCTTCCCTGGTGAGTCGCGCCGTCGGCGCCGACGAGGCCGGCGCGATCGATGGCGAGCACCACGGGCAGGTTCTGCAGGGCGATGTCGTGGATGAGCTGATCATAGGCGCGCTGCAGGAATGTCGAGTAGATCGCAACCACTGGCTTGAAGCCTTCCGCCGCCAGGCCGGCGGCGAAGGTGAGTGCATGCTGCTCGGCGATTGCCACGTCGAAATAGCGCTCGGCGAAGCGCGTGGAGAATTCGGCAAGCCCCGAGCCTGCGCGCATCGCCGCGGTGATGGCGATGATTTTCGGATCGCGCGCGGCCATGTCGCACAGCCACTCGCCGAAGACCTGTGAGTAGGTCGGGCCGCCACCCTTCTCTTTGCAGGGCGCCGCGGCCGCCGGGTCAAACGGACCGGGGCCGTGCTCTTCAGCAGGGCCGGCGCGCGGCGCGGGGCTCTTGCCCTTGCGCGTGACGACATGCAGGAATTGCGCGCCCTTCAGCTCCTTGACGTTGCGCAGCGTGCGCACCAGAGCGCGCACGTCATGGCCGTCCATCGGACCTATGTAGTTGAACCCCATCTCCTCGAACATCGTTCCGGGCAGCACCATGCCCTTCATGTGTTCCTCGGAGCGCCTGGCAAGTTCTAAGGCGGTCGGCATCTGGCTCAAAACCTTCTTGCCGCTCTCGCGCAGATGCGCATACACCCGTCCGGAGAGCGCGCGGGCAAAATAATTGGACAGCGCGCCGACGTTCTCGGCGATCGACTGGTCATTGTCGTTCAGCACCACCAGCAGGTTTGCCGGCAGCGTGCCCGCATGGTTCAGCGCCTCGAAGGCCATGCCGGCGGTGAGCGCACCGTCGCCGATGACCGCGACGACGCGCCGCTCGTCCCCGAGGCGCGCGGCGGCAACCGCCATCCCGAGCGCAGCACCGATCGAGCTGCTCGAATGGCCCCCGCCAAAGGTGTCGTACTCGCTCTCGCTGCGCGCAGGAAACGGGGCAAGTCCGCCGTACTGCTTGACGGTGTGCAGCCGCGCGCGCCGCCCCGTCAGAGCCTTGTGCGCGTAGGCCTGATGACCGACATCCCAGACGATGCGGTCGTGCGGCGTATCGAAAACGTAATGCAGTGCGACCGAGAGCTCGACAGCGCCCAGGCTCGCCTCGAAGTGATCGCCACGAGTGCTGACGCTGCGAGTCAGAAACTCCCGCAGCTCCTGTGACACCTGCGCGAGCTTGGCCACATCGAGCCTGCGTAAATCTTCAGGCTTTTCAATGGCATCGAGTAGGGATGGGACGTTGTCTTCAGCGCGCATGGGATAGTTTAAAGTCTTTCCCTCAACTCGCGCGACTTACGACATAGCGCGCAAGCTCCGTCAGCGCCGTGCCGCGCGCGCCCAGGGGCGCAAGACTTGCGATGGCAAGATCGCGCAGTTCAAAGGCACGGGCGCGCGCGCGCGCAACACCGGCAGTGCTCGGGTAGGTTGGCTTCTCACGCGCGGCATCGGCGCCGGTGCGCTTGCCCAGGAGTTCAGGATTTCCTTCGACGTCGAGGATGTCATCCTGAATCTGGAACGCAAGCCCGATGTCGGCGCCGAAGCGCTCGAGCGCTGCAAACTCCTCACCCGCAGTCACACCGGCCGCTGCAGCTCCGAGCAGCACGCTGCCTTGAATGAGCGCACCGGTCTTGCGGGCATGCATGGCCTCGAGCGCCTCGATGTCGAGCCTCTGTCCCACCGAGACGAGATCGATGGCCTGGCCGCCGGCCATGCCGGCGGTACCGGACGCGCGCGCCAGGATCCGCACCATGCTCAAGCGCGCGCCGACCGACTCTTCGTTGGCGTCCTCTGCCAGGACTGCAAACGCGAGTGCCTGCAGGGCATCGCCGGCGAGGATGGCGGTGGCCTCGTCAAAGGCCCGATGACAGGTGGGGCGCCCGCGGCGCAGATCATCATCGTCCATGGCCGGCAGATCATCGTGCACGAGGCTATACGCGTGGATGAGCTCCACGGCCGCGGCCGGTGCATCGAGTTTCTCAAGCGGCGCGCCCAGGGATTCCCCGGCCACATAGACGAGGAGCGGACGCAGGCGCTTGCCTCCGCCCAAGGAGCTGTAGCGCATGGCTTCACGAAGGCGCGCGGTTCCCGAGTCCGGCAATGCGAGGCAATTCTCCAGGACCCCTTCGATGCGGGCCTTGTAGGCCGCCATCCGAGCCTCAAGGCGCGTCGTCATTCTGCGGTGGGCTCGGCCAGCTCATCCTCGGGAACGCTGAAGGGTCCGATTTCCGGCTGTCCGTTCTTCGCCAGAAGAATCTCAACCTTTTGCTGGGCGGTTTTCAGCGCCGCCTGGCAGTGGCGGGTGAGTTCGACGCCGCGCTCGAAGGTCTTCAGCGCCTCATCGAGCGGCAGATCGCCGCGCTCGAGGCGGCCGACGAGACTCTCAAGCTCCGCAAGAGCCTTCTCAAAGTCGGCGGGTTTGCTCTTCGCGGTCAACGGATCTCTCCTCTTTAAGGTGCTTCAGGATGAGTGAGCGGGGCGGTTGGGGTCAACGGCGGTTGACGGCTCGATGAGCGGGGCTTAGAGTCGGATTCTCATATTAGACTAGGTCTAATTTTAAGGAGAAAGTCGTGAATCTGAAGGGCAGCAAGACGGAAAAACATCTCAAAGACGCGTTCGCTGGGGAATCGCAGGCGAATCGGCGCTACCTGTATTTCGCGGCGAAGGCCGACGTGGAAGGCTACAACGACGTATCCGCAGTATTTCGCTCGACCGCCGAAGGCGAGACCGGCCACGCCCACGGGCACCTTGAATATCTCGAGGCCGTCGGCGATCCGGCCACCGGTCTGCCGATCGGCGAGACGAAGCTGAACCTGCGCGCGGCGATTGCCGGCGAGACCCACGAGTACACCGACATGTATCCCGGCATGGCCCGCGCGGCACGCGACGAGGGGTTCGCCGAGATTGCCGATTGGTTCGAGACTCTGGCCAAAGCCGAGCGCTCGCATGCCAATCGCTTCCAGAAGGCTCTGGATTCGATCTAAGGCGCGTAATAGGCCGTTCAATCCCTCGGCGCGCCGTTGCGGCCGGGGGCTTGAGTGCTGCAAGCTGTCGCATGACTGAACCCATCGACGGCCGGCGCGAAGGCAGTCTCGAGGCGCCGACGCGCCACGCGCTCGACTGGCAAAGCCCTTCTTTCTACGATGCAGCGGCGCTCAGCGCCGAACTCACCCGCGTCTTTGACATCTGCCACGGCTGCCGGCGCTGTTTCAGCCTGTGCAATTCCTTTCCCACGCTCTTCGATGCGATCGACGCCTCGGCAAGCGGCGAGCTCGACGGCGTCGATCGCAAGGTCTACTGGCAGGTCGTCGACAACTGCTACCTCTGCGACATGTGCTTCATGACGAAGTGCCCGTACGTGCCGCCGCATCCGTGGAATGTCGACTTCCCGCATCTCATGCTGCGCGCCAAGGCGGCGCGCACCCGTGAAGAGGGCCTGTCGCTGCGCGATCGCACGTTGGCGGCAACCGACCGGGTGGGCATGCTCGCCGGGATTCCGGTGGTGGCGGAGGCGGTGAATGCGGTCAACCGCACGCGCGCCGGCCGGGTGCTTCTGGAGAAGGTTGCAGGAGTGCACCGCGACGCGCCGCTGCCCGTGTTTCACTCGCGCACGGCGCGCGACCGGCTTGCCTCACAGGGCTATGCCGTCGCCGGCGCAGGCGCCGCCAACGTGCGGGCGACGCCGCAAACGCGCGGCCAGGTTGCGCTCTTTACCAGCTGCTACGGCAATCGCAACGAGCCGGAGCTTGCCACCGATCTCGTCGCGGTGTTCGAGCACAACGGCATAGCCGTGCGCCTCGTTCCCGTGGAGCGCTGCTGCGGCATGCCATCTCTTGAGTTGGGGGATCTCAAACAGGTCGGGAAGCTGAAGGAGCGCAACATCCCGCAGTTGAAAGCGGTGATCGATGCCGGCTACGACATCGTCGCGCCGATTCCCTCCTGCGTGCTGATGTTCAAGCAGGAGCTGCCGCTGCTGTATCCGCACGATGCCGACGTGCAGGCCGTGCGCGCACGCATCTTCGATCCCTTCGAATATCTGATGCTGCGCCATCGCGCGGGCCTGCTGCGCACGGATTTCAAGCGCGCGCTCGGCAGGGTGAGCTACCACGTACCCTGCCATCTGCGCGTGCAGAACATCGGACTTAAGACCCGTGATCTCCTGAAGCTCATCCCGGACACGACGCTCGAGGTGATCGAGCGCTGCTCCGGCCACGACGGCACCTACGCCGTCAAGAAGGAATTTCGCGCAGCGGCGGTGAAGATCGGCCGGCCGGTGATGCAGAAAGTTGCGAACGCGAACGCCGACTACTATGCGAGCGACTGTCCGATGGCCGGACGGCAGATCGAAAGCGAGCTGCCCGATGCGCGTGCGCCAACCCATCCGCTTGCGCTCCTGCGCATCGCGTACGGACTTAAGTGAAAAAACTTGCCACAGATGATCTCTTGACGCTCGAGCGCTATGCGCGCGAGCGCCAGGCCTTCCGCGCGCGCGTCATGCAGCACAAGGGGAGCCGGCAGCTTGCGGTCGGGCCGCATTTGCGCTGGTGCTTCGAGGACCGCCTCACGATCCAGTATCAGGTGCAGGAGATGCTGCGCACCGAGCGCATCTTCGAGGTCGAGGGCATCGCCGAGGAACTCGAAACCTACAATCCGCTGATCCCGGACGGCTCCAACTGGAAGGTGACACTCCTCATTGAATTCCCCGATCCGGAGGAGCGGCGCGTTCAACTTGCGCGCCTGAAGGGCGTGGAGGACGGTTGCTGGATTGAAGTGCACGGCGAGCCGCGCGTGTTTGCCATAGCCGACGAGGATCTGGAGCGCGAGAATGAGGAGAAGACCTCCTCGGTGCATTTTCTGCGCTTCGAATTGAGTGCGCGGATGAAGAGCGCGCTCAAAGCCGGGGCTGCGCTCGCCGCCGGCGTCGAGCATCCCGCCTATCAGCACCGCGTGGATGTGCCCGAAAGCGTGCGCCGCGCGCTCATCGCCGATCTTGCCTAAAAGAACCCGGCGCATGCGCCCGCCGCATGGCCCGCGCGGCTTCTGCTACCATTCGTCCGCTGCGTCTGACAGCGCGGTGAAGAGAAAGTCCGATGAGCCAGTCGTACACTGCCTCCGACATTGAGGTTCTAAGCGGCCTCGAACCCGTGCGTCGCCGTCCGGGGATGTTCACCCACACCTCGCGCCCGAACCATCTTGCGCACGAAGTCATCGACAACAGCGTCGATGAGGCGTTGAGCGGCCACTGCAAGGAAATCGACGTCACGCTCTATAAAGACGGCTCCTTGGAGGTCGCCGACGATGGCCGCGGCATGCCGGTGGATATCCATCCGAAGGAGAAGGTGAGCGGCGTCGAGCTCATCCTCACGCGTCTGCATGCCGGCGGCAAATTCTCCGACAAGACCTACCAGTTCTCCGGAGGGCTGCACGGCGTCGGGGTGTCGGTCGTGAACGCGCTCTCCAAACACCTCGAGTGCTGGGTGAAGCGCGACGGCAAGGAATACAACATCGGCTTCAAGGACGGCAAGGTGACCTCGAAGCTCGAGGTCATCAACAGCGTCGGCGCGCGCAATACCGGCACGACGGTGCGCTTCTGGCCGGATGCGAAGTTCTTCGACTCGGACAAATTTTCCGTGCCGCAGTTGAAGCACACACTGAAGGCGAAGGCGGTCCTGTGTCCGGGCCTGCGCGTGCGCTTCACGAACGAGGCCACGGGCGAGAAGGACGAGTGGTTCTACAGCGGCGATCTTGGCGCCTATCTCATCGAGGAGCTCGGAGCCACTCAGATTCTTCCCGACGAGCCGATCAGCGGCAAGGGCGAAGCGGCGAACGACGCCGTCGATTACGCGCTCGTGTGGGCGCCGCAGGCCGAGAACGTGGTCGCCGAGAGCTACGTCAACCTGATTCCCACCATCGAAGGCGGCACGCACGTCAACGGCTTGCGCTCGGGGGTTGCGCAGGCGGTGCGCGAGTTCTGCGAGTTTCGCAATCTCGTGCCGCGCGGCATCAAGGTGGCGCCGGAGGACGTGTGGCAGCAGGCCTGCTTCGTGCTTTCGGTCAAGATGCACGAGCCGCAGTTTGCAGGCCAGATGAAGGAGCGCCTGGGATCGCGCGATGCGGCGGCGCTGGTGGAATCCTACGTGCGCGACTCGATGGCGCTGTGGCTCAATCGCCATCCGGACGCCGGGGAGCGCATCGCCCAGTTCGCAATCGCCAATGCGCAGGAGCGCATCAAGGCGGCGCAGCGCGTGGTGCGCAAGCGCATCGCCTCAGGCCCCGCGCTGCCGGGCAAGCTTGCCGATTGCGCGAGCCAAGAACCGGCGCGCTGCGAGCTCTTTCTGGTGGAAGGCGATTCCGCCGGCGGTTCGGCGAAGCAGGCGCGCGACAAGGACTTCCAGGCGATCATGCCGCTGCGCGGCAAGATCCTAAATACCTGGGAGCTGGATGCCGGCGCGATCGGCTCCTCGCAGGAGGTCCACGACATCAGCGTCGCGCTCGGCGTCGACGCAGGCTCCCCGGACCTCTCGCAGCTGCGCTACCACAAGATCTGCATCCTCGCCGACGCCGACTCGGACGGGCAGCACATCGCAACCCTGCTGTGCGCCTTGTTCCTGCGGCACTTTCGCCCGCTCGTGACGAACGGTCACGTGTACGTCGCCATGCCGCCGCTGTATCGCATCGATGCCGGACGCCAGGTCTACTACGCCCTCGACGACGCCGAGCGCGACGCATCCCTTGCGCGCATCACGAAGGAGAATGCGCGCACCCGTCCGGTGGTGACGCGCTTCAAGGGGCTGGGGGAGATGAATCCGACGCAGCTGCGCGAGACCACCATCGACCCGCGCACGCGGCGCCTGGTGCAGCTGACGATCGAAGCGGTGGACAACACCGATCAGCTGATGGACATGCTGCTTGCGAAGAAGCGCGCCTCCGACCGGCGCGACTGGCTCGAAGCAAAGGGCAACCTTGCCGCGGTACAGGTCTGAGGCGATGCAAAAGCAGGAACTCAATTTCGAGGGCGTCGAGCGCCAGGCGCTGAAGACCTTCACCGAGAAGGCCTACCTCGACTATTCAATGTACGTCATTCTCGACCGCGCGCTGCCCGCGCTCGGCGACGGGCTGAAGCCCGTGCAGCGGCGCATCACCTATGCGATGAGCGAGCTTGCGCTCTCGGCAGTCTCCAAGCACAAGAAATCCGCGCGCACTGTCGGCGACGTCATTGGCAAATATCACCCGCACGGCGACAGCGCCTGCTACGAGGCGATGGTGCTCATGGCGCAGCCCTTCGCCTACCGCTATCCCATCGTCGACGGCCAGGGCAACTGGGGCTCGCAGGATGATCCGAAGTCCTTTGCCGCCATGCGCTACACGGAAGCAAAGCTTACGAAGTACGCCGAGGTGCTGCTCTCCGAGCTTGCGCACGGCACGGTCGACTGGACTGCGAATTTCGACGGCACGTTGGAGGAGCCCGCGATCCTGCCGGCGCGCCTGCCGAATCTGCTGCTGAACGGCACTTCGGGGATCGCCGTCGGCATGGCAACCGACATCCCGCCGCATAACCTGAAAGAGGTCGCCGCCGCCTGCATTCATCTCCTCGAGGAGCCGGAGGCGAGCACGCGCGCGCTCATGAAGCATGTGCGCGGTCCGGATCTGCCGACGGGCGCGGAGATCGTCTCGCCGCGCGCGGATCTCGTCGAGTTCTACGACAAGGGCGTCGGCAGCTACAAGGCGCGCGCCACCTACGAGCTTGAGGACGGCAGCATCGTCGTCACGGCATACCCGTACCAGGTTTCCGGCAACCGCGTGGCCGAACAGATCGCCGAGCAGATGCGCGCCAAGAAGCTGCCGATGGTCGAGGACGTGCGCGACGAGTCGGACTTCGAGCATCCGACGCGGCTCGTCATCGTGCCGCGGTCAAACAGGGTCGACACGACCGAGCTCATGAACCACCTCTTCGCGACGACGGACCTCGAGCGCAGTTACCGCGTCAATCTCAACATCATCGGCCTTGACGGCCGGCCGCGCGTGATGGGCCTGAAGGGCGTGCTCGCGGACTGGCTCGAGTTTCGGATTGCAACCGTCACGCGCCGCCTGCAGTACCGCCTGGAGAAGGTCACGCGGCGCCTGCATATTCTGGCGGGCCTCCTCGTCGTCTATCTGAATCTCGATGAAGTGATTCGCATCATCCGCCGCGAGGACGAGCCGAAGAGCGTCCTCATGAAGCGCTTCAAACTCTCCGAGGAGCAGACCGAGGCGATTCTCGAGACCAAGCTGCGCCATCTTGCGAAGCTCGAGGAGATGAAGATCCGCGAGGAGCAGAAGGAGCTCGCGCAGGAGCGCGCGGAGCTCGAGGCGCTCTTGAAGAGCAAGGCGAAGCTGCGGCGGCTGGTGGCGGATGAGATCCGCGCCGATGCGCTCACCTATGGGGACGAACGCCGCACCAAGATCGTCGAGCGCGAAGCGGCGCAGGCGATTGATGCGACCACGCTCATTCCCAATGAACCGACGACGGTGGTGCTGTCCACCGGCGGCTGGGTGCGCGCGGCGAAGGGCCACGATATCGATCCGCTGACGCTCTCCTACAAGACCGGCGATGCGTTCCAGTCGGTGGCGCGCGGCCGCAGCCTGCAAAGCGCGGTGTTCATCGACAGCACCGGGCGCACCTACACGCTGCCCGCACACTCGCTGCCCTCAGCGCGCGGCCAGGGCGAGCCGCTCTCCGGACGCCTGAATCCCCCCGACGGCGCGAAGTTCGCCGGCGTCATGCTGGGCGAGCCGGAGGACCTGTGGCTGCTCGCAACCGATGCGGGCTACGGCTTCACCGTGCGCTTCAAGGATCTAGTGAGCGACCGCCGCGCCGGCAAGACCGTGCTCACGGTGCCTGAGAACGCGCGCGTGCTGCCGCCTGCCTTCGTGCAAGCCGCGGACGGCCTCGTGTGCGTTGTCAGCAGCGAAGGCAAGATGCTGGCGTTCAGCGTTGCCGATGTGCCGGAAATGCCGCGCGGCAAGGGCAACAAGCTCTACGACATCCCCGCGAAGAAGGCGGCCGCGCGCGAGGAGACGCTCACCGGCATCGCTGTCGTGCCCGCGCAGGGCGAGCTCATCATTCATGCGGCAGACAAGCGCAAGGTGCTCGCGTGGGCGGAGCTCAAGGACTACCGCGGCGCGCGTGCACAGCGCGGCGCGGTGCTCACTCGCGGCTGGCGGCAAGTGGATCGGCTGGAAGGCTCATCACGCTCACCCGCTGGGTAGCCGTGCGTTCCGCGTGCATGACGATCTCTTCGGGCGTCTGCACGAAGTAGCCTTGGATGTACTGCACGCCGAGCTGCCACAGCACCGCCATGGTGTTTGCATCCTCGACGCGCTCGGCGATGGTTTGAATCTTGCGCCGGCTGGCCGCCTCGACGAGATTGCGCACACGGGCTTGCGCTTCGGTGTCCTGCGCCAGCGCCTGCACGATGGCCCCGTCGATCTTCACGAAATCGAGCCCCATGTTCATGATGAGGCCGTGAGAGTCGCGGCCGGCGCCGAAGGCTTCGAGTGCGAAGCGAAAGCCGCGCTGACGCAGCGCCGCCGCGAGCGCCTGCAGTTGCTCTATATGACTCGCCGCGACGGACTCGGGGACCTGGAAGCACAGGCGCGCCGGCTCTGCGCGGCTCGTGCGGATGTGGTTATCGAGCCAATCGAGGAACGAGGGATCGTTGACGGTTTCCTTCGATAGCCGCACGAACAGACAGCCTGGCTTGCGCTGTGCGGCGAACGACAGCGACGCGCCGACCACCCAGCGATCGATGTTCTTCAAAAGATCGTTGCGCTCGGCGGCCGCCATGAATTCTGCCGGCAGCACTTCCTTGCCCTGCGTGTCGATCATGCGAACAAGTACGTCGAACATGCCGGGATCGTCGCCCTTCAGGCTGGCAACCGGTTGCTGCACGAGGCGGAAGCGGTTTTCCATGAGCGCGGCCTTGATGTGCCGCACCCAGACCTTGTCGTACGACTGCACGCGCTGATCGGCGTCGGCGCGCGCCGAGGTGAAGGCCTGGTTGCCGCCGCGCTGACGACCGGTGCGGCAGGCCGCAATTGCCTGCGCGATGGCAGCCTCGAGGTCTGCCTCGGATGGCGGGACGACGCTCAAACCGAGCGTGCAGGTGACCGATAGGCTCTTGTCCTTGATGTGCACCACGTTTTTCGCGGACTTCGCGACCAGCTGCTCGCTCCAGGCCTCGACGTCGCGCTCGTTGCCGCGCTCCAGGAGGACGAGGAAGCTCACGCCGCCGAAGCGGCCGGCGATGTCCTTCGGATTCAGCTGCTCCTTCAGGAGGTTCGCGAACTCCACTACAAACTGCTCGCTCGCACTCACGCCGACATCGCGTTCGATGGTGGCGAACTTGTCGAGCCGGATGAGGACGAGATAGCGCACGCCGCCGGGGATCGCTGTCGCGAGTCGTGCGCCGAGCTCCTGCAGCAGCGGCACGCGGTACAGCAAACCCGTGGAGGGATCGCGGCGCGCCGCATCCGCCAGTTCCTCCGCGAGGCGGCGCTCATCGCGCTGCCGCGCGGGGACGATGAGCTGCACGCACGGCTCGCCGTCGTGTTCGCCCAGGGCGAGCACGAGTTCCACGGCGAGCGTTGTGCCGTTGGTCAATTGTGCATCGAGCTTCAGAGTATGATCGTGCCAGCGGCCCTGCAGGCAGGCGGCAAGTGCGCCCTTCAACGCGGCATGCCGCGATTCCTCGAAGAGATCCATGATTGGCTGGCCGATGAGAGCTGCCGGGCCGTCGAAGCCGAAAAGCTCCAGCCACGAGGGGTTGACGCCCACCGCGATGCCTTCCTGAACCTGCACGATGGCATCGTTCGAGCGCTGCAGCGCCGTATCGAGCTCGCGGCGCGCGTCGCGCGCGGACTTGATGGTGGTACCGAGCACGCGCTCCAGGCGAAAGGTGTGCAGCTCGCGCGCCATGACCGCCTGCAGCCGCTCCGGATTGCCGAGCGAGACGACGTCGCGCGCGCCCCCCAGGAGCGCGGCGGCGATGCGCGCTTCGTCCACGGTATCGGCGATCAGCACCAGCGGCACGGCCGGCGCCAGGTGGTCGCGGACGCCCGCGGCGGCCAAGAGGTTTTCAGGGCCGCTGTCGACGCACAGGAGCAGCTCCGGATTCAGCTGCGTCAATGCATCCCCGAGATCGCGCAGTGATGGAATCCAGGTGCAATGCACCGGGTGTCCGGCGCGGCGCAGGATGCTGTTGATCGTTTCGACCGGGTCCCGTGCCAGACTCAGCACGATGAGCGGCACGGCATTCTGCTCGTTCAACCCTTTTACTCCTGCAGATCGCGCGCAAGCGGCTGCGATTCGACAGCGCTTTGCACATAAGCCCGCCAAAGGCTCTCATATTGGACGGAATGCGCGGTGTGCTGCGCCTCTCAGATATTCCCCGGGACGGGGCGGCGCGGCGCCAGCGGCTGCAGGGCGCGCCGGGTGGCCGTGTTGGTGCCAGGATCGGGATGCCGCTATCATACGCGCCCCTTTGGGGGCCCCCTTTTTGCAACGGTCCGTGCGGCGAGGATTGAGATGGCGAACTACAGCACCAGCGAGTTTCGCTCCGGGATGAAGATCATCCTCGACGGAGATCCCTTCGCCATCGTGGAAAACGAGATGGTGAAGCCCGGCAAGGGCCAGGCGTTCAACCGCGTCAAGATCCGCAACCTCAAGTCCGGGCGCACGATCGAGCGCACCTTCAAATCGGGCGATACAGTTGAAGCGGCGGACGTTGTCGATATGGATATGCAGTATCTGTATCAGGACGGCGAGTTCTGGCATTTCATGGTGCCGGAGAGCTTCGAGCAGTACACCGCAGGCAAGGCTGCCATCGGCGACAATGCCATTTGGCTGAAGGACGGCACGGTGTGCATCGTCACCTTGTGGAACGGCGTTCCCCTGGTCGTGACGCCGCCCTCGCACATCGAGCTCATCGTGACCGAGACGGACCCGGGGCTGCGCGGCGATACCGCGACCGGCGGTCAGAAGAGCGCCAAGCTTGAAACCGGTGCCGTCGTGCGCGTGCCGCTCTTTATTAATGAAGGCGAGTTGATCCGCGTCGACACCCGCACCAGCAACTATATTTCCCGCGCCAAACAGTAGCGCTTGCCACGCGCGCGCGCTTTAGCGCGCCCGCCACAGCCCGTCTCCCGCGTAGATGATGAGCGCCGTCCAGATGAGCGCGAAGCCGGCCGCATGGGTTGCCGCGAACGGTTCGTGAAAGGCGAATACGCCGCAGGCGAGCTGCAGGCTCGGGGCGATGTACTGCAGCAAACCCATGGTCGAGTACGGGATGCGGCGCGCGCCGTAGGCAAAGAGGAAGAGGGTGATCGCGGTCAGCGGGCCGCTTGCGATCAGGAGCATATCGATGCCGGGCGGCGAGTGCCCGAAGGCACCGCTGCCCGATGCCTCGCACCACAGAAGATAGGCGCATGCGCAGGGCACGAGCAGCAGAGTTTCGGCGGCAAGCCCGGGCAGCGCCTCTACTTGCACCACCTTGCGGATGAGGCCGTAGCTTGAGAAGGAAACGGCCAGCGTCAGCGAGATCCAGGGCAGGTGGCCGGTTACGAACGTCAAATAGGCAACGCCCGCCGCTGCGAACGCGACGGCGACCCACTGCACCCGATTGAGCCGCTCCGCGAGGAGCACGATACCCAGGAGGACGTTCACCAGAGGATTGATGAAGTAGCCCAGGCTTGCATCGACGACGTGGCCGTGCATCACGGCCCATACATACACCAGCCAGTTGACGCTGATCAGAGTTGCTGAGAGCGCCAGGCGCAGGACGACGCGACGCGCAGCCAGAGCCGCGCGCACCTCCCGCAGCTCCCCGCGCAGTGCGATGTAGCCGAGGAGGATGAGGCATGACCACACTACTCGATGGGCGATGACCTGCGGCGCCGACACGGCGTGCAGCAGCTTGAAGAAGAGCGGAAAGAGTCCCCACGCCGCGAAGGCGCTGGCCGCCGCGGCTATGCCCTTCGGCGCTGCGCGCATCCGCTACCCTGCATGACCGGCCCGCTGGCTTGCGAGGAAAATGGCGGCGAGCGCCTCAAGGCCGCGCCGGTCGGCGTCGTCAAAGCGCGCAAGCTGCGCACTGTCGAGGTCAAGGACACCGAGGAGCGAGGTGCCGAGCACGAGCGGGATGACGATTTCCGAGTTCGATGCGGCATCGCAGGCGATGTGGCCCGCGAATTTGTGCACATCGGGCACGACGAGCGTGGCGCGCTGCGCCGCCGCGGTACCGCACACGCCCGCGCCGAGCGCGATGCGCACGCAGGCGGGCCGGCCCTGAAACGGACCCACCACGAGCTCGCCGTCCTTCAGGAAATAAAATCCCGCCCAGTTCAGTTCCGGGACCGACTCAAAGATGAGCGCGGCGGTATTGGCCGCGTTGGCGATGAGATCGGACTCGCCCGCCAGCAGGCCCGCAAGCTCGCGCGCGAGGCGCGCGTAATCCGCGGCCTTATCGGTGAAATCGTAGCGCGCCCCGACATGAGTCATCGCGATTCTCCGTCAGGCCCGCCCGGTTGGAAAGGCGATGACCTCGTCAATATGCGCACTGCCGCTGGCGAGCAGCAGCAGGCGGTCGATGCCGAGCGCAACCCCCGCACAATCGGGCAGGCCCGCCGCCAATGCTGCTAACAGGCGCTCATCGATGGGGAAGATCGGCAGGCCGCGCCGCCGCCGCTCCTGATTGTCCGCTTCGAAGCGCTCGCGCTGCTCGACACTCGAGGCGAGCTCATGATAGCCGTTGGCAAGCTCGACGCCGTCTCGATAGAGCTCGAAGCGCTCGGCCGCGCGCGCATCGCGCGCATCGCGGCGCGCAAGCGCCGCCTGCGAGGCAGGATAGGCGTGGATGAAGCTGAGCCCGTCGCGACCAAGGCCGGGCCCGACGCGTGTGGCCATGAGGAAGTCGAGCAGATCATCCCGCGTGTCGGCGCCGGCGCCGCCGTGCGCGAAGCCGCAGCTTGCGGCCGCCTGCGCAAGCTCGTCGTGGCCCGCAGCAAACGGATCCAGCGCAAGCTCGCGCTGAAATGCTTCGCTATACGTCACCCGCTCGGTCACCCCGGCCGCAACGGGCGCGGCGAGCTCGCGCACCAGCGCCTCGACTTCAGCCATGAGATCGCCGAGCGAGAAGCCGATGCGATACCACTCGAGGAGCGTGAACTCCGCGTTGTGCAGGCGCGAGCGCTCGAGCGCCCGCACCACATGGCAGATCTGAAAGATGTCGCCGCTGCCGGCGGCGAGCAGGCGCTTCATCGCGTACTCGGGCGAGGTGTGCACAAAGTGCGCGGGCGCGTCGGGAAATTCCACCCGCGCCGAATGGATGTGCACGTCGCTCACCGCATGGTTGACGAGGAAGGGAGTGTCCACTTCGAGTACGCCGCGCGCGGCGAAGAAGGCGCGTGCGCGGGCAAAGAGTGCCGCGCGGCGCTCGAGCATGGGGCGGCCCGCGCTCGGGCGCCAGTCTGCGCTCGTCATGGCGCGCGCCGCCGCGCGAGCGCCTGGCCCACCCTGACCTCGCTGCCTGCGGCAAGTCCCGGGAGCCAGTCCGCCGCGCCTTTGGGCAGGAGGAGAATCACGGTCGAGCCCATATTGAAGCGCCCGAGCTCCGCGCCCTTGGGCAGCTGCAGGGCGACGCCGGCCCTGGGCGCAAGCTCGGTCGGCCGCCGCCGCGCCGCGGGCGTCACGTCGCCGTGCCAGCGGGTGCTCATGCTGCCGACGAAGAGCGCCCCGACGAGCACCAGCGCGAAGCGCGCCTGCGCCGCGTCAAATACGCACACCACGCGCTCGTTGCGCGCGAAGAGGCCGGCCACCGCCGCGGCGGTCACTGCGTTGACGCTGAAGAGCCGGCCAGGCACGTACCAGGCCGACGTCAGCGCCCCGTCGCAGGGCATGTGGATGCGATGATAGTTGAAGGGGGCGAGATACAAGGTTGCAAACGAGCCATCGACGAAGCGCGCCGCGTCGAGAGCCGGCCCGGCCAGGAGCGCCGCAAGGGAATAGCGGCGCCCCTTGGCCTGCACGAGCTCGCCGTCGATGATGCGGCCGATGGCGCTCACCGTACCATCGACCGGCGACACGATGATGCGCGGATCGGTGTCGATGCGCCGCGCATCCGCTCGCAGCGCACGCGTGAAGAACTCGTTGAAGCTTGCGTAGGAGAGCGGTGCGGGTTCCTCGGCCTCACTCATGTCCGGGCGGAAGTTTTTGACAAAGCGGCCGATGAGGAAATTCTTGACGGGCACGCTGCGGCTGCGGGTCAGGTGCCAGGCGAGCCGTGACAGCGTGAGCTGCGGCAAGAGGTACTGCAGCCACACGAATAGGCGCGCTGCGAAAGTCAGCCGCGCGGCGGCGGCGGAGCGCTCGACACTCATCAGCCGTGCAGGCGCGCGGCGATGAGTCGCAGATCCGCGGCGAACGGCGCGACATCAAAGGGCGGCGTGAATACCGCCACGATCTCACCCCGGCGGTCGAGCAGGAACACCGCTGCGGAATGATCCATCGCGTAGTCGCCGCCGGGCAGTTCGACGCGCGCGACGGCGACGCCGAACCTTTGCGCAAGCCGCGCAATCTCGGCGGCATCGCCGGTCGCGCCGATGAAGTCGGGGTCGAAGGCATGCACGTAGGCAGCCAGCACCGCGGGCGTATCGCGCCCCGGGTCGACGCTCACGAAGAGCACGCGCATATCCGGCAGAGCGCCGCTCTTCTTCACCTGGGCGAGCTTCACGAGCGTCGTCGGGCAGACATCCGGACAATGGGTGAAGCCAAAGAAGACGAGCGTCGGATGGCCTTGAAGATCCGCCGTGCCGAACGCCCGGCCGGTGTGCGCGGTGAGGGCGAGTGCGCCAATCGGCCGGGAAGAGGGAAACCACGTCCCGCTTGCCAGCTGCGGCGCGGAGCTGTCAACTTGCCGTGCAACCCAAAATCCCAGAAGCGCAGCGCAGGCGGCGGCGAGCCCCCAGAGCCACCATGAATGGCGACGTGTCATGAGTGAATTATCTCACAGCGCGCGGCGCACCACGGTGCGTGCGCTCGTGAGCGCGAGTGCGCGGCGCCTCGCGCGCGCCGGGGTTTTCTTCGGCCACGGCACTGACAACGCCGCTGATGAGGCGGCGGCGCTGGTGTGGCACGCGCTGCGCCTGCCGTATCCCGCCACGGCGGATAGCTATCGGCGCCGCGTCGGCGCGCGCGGCCGCGCGGCGGTGCAGGCCTTGATTGCGCGGCGCATCCGCGAGCGCATTCCGGCGGCCTATCTCATAGGCCGCGCGCGTTTTGCGGGTCTCGTGTTCCAAGTCGATCCGCGCGTGCTCATCCCGCGCTCGCCGCTCGCGGAACTCATTGAGCGCGGCTTTACGCCGTGGGTCCGGCCGGAGCGCGTGCGGCGCGTGCTCGATGTCGGCACCGGCTCAGGGTGCATCGCGATTGCCTGCGCGCGCGCCTTCGCGCGCGCGCGCGTCGATGCGCTCGATGTCAGCGCGGCGGCGCTCGCAGTGGCGCGCATCAACGTGCGCCGGCACCGCCTGGGCGCGCGCGTGCGCCTCCTCAAATCCGACCATTTCGGCGCGCTCGGCAGGAGAAGCTACGATATCATCGTCAGCAATCCGCCCTATGTCGGCGCCCGCGAGCTTGACGCGCTGCCCGCCGAGTACCGGCACGAACCGCGGCTTGCGCTCGCTTCCGGGCGTTGCGGAATGGAGTCTATTCGGATCATTTTGCGCGATGCGGCGCGCCATCTGCGGCCGCGCGGCATTCTGGTCGTGGAGGCGGGCAATACGGAAGTCGCCGTGCGACGGGCGTTTCCGGATCTGCCGTTTACCTGGCTGCACTTCGAGCGCGGCGGAGGCGGAGTGTTTTTGTTGACCGCGGAGCAGCTGCATGGCGGGTAACACGATAGGCAAGCTCTTTGCCGTCACCACCTTTGGCGAAAGCCACGGCCCGGTCATGGGCTGCATCGTCGACGGCTGCCCGCCGGGACTTGCCTTGAGCGCTGCGGACGTGCAGCTGGATGTCGACCGTCGCCGCACCGGCACCTCGCACTTTGTCAGCCAGCGGCGCGAGACGGATCAGGTGCAGCTGCTGTCAGGCGTATTTGAAGGCAAGACCACGGGAACGCCCATCGGCATCCTCATCGAGAACACCGACGCGCGCTCGCGCGACTATGAGAAGATCAAGGATCGCTTCCGCCCGGGTCACGCCGACTACACCTATCAGCAGAAGTACGGTCTGCGCGACTATCGCGGCGGCGGTCGCGCCTCGGCGCGCGAGACCGTGATGCGGGTCGCCGCCGGCGCCATCGCCCGCAAATACTTGGCCGAGCGGCTCGGTGTGCGCATCTACGGCTATTTGAGCCGCATCGGCAGCGTGACGCTCGACCCGGTGGATCCCGCATTTGCCAACGAGAATCCGTTTTTCTGCCCGGACCCGGCGCGCATCGAGGAGCTCGAGGCGCTCATGTGGAAGATCCGCGAGGCCGGAGACTCACTCGGTGCGCGCGTCACCGTGATCGCGCAGGGCGTGCCGCCGGGCCTGGGCGAGCCGGTATTTGACCGGCTGGATGCGGATATCGCGCATGCGCTCATGGGGATCAATGCGGTCAAGGCGGTGGAGATCGGCGCCGGCACCGAGGCGGTGGCGCAGCGCGGCAGCGAGCATCGCGACGAGCTCACCCCCACTGGCTTTCGCAGCAACCACGCCGGCGGCGTCCTCGGCGGCATCTCCTCCGGCCAGGACATCGTCGCGCACGTGTCGCTGAAGCCGACGTCAAGCATCCAGGTTCCCGGACGCACGATTGACGTCGAGGGGCGGCCCGTTGAGATCGTGACGACCGGCCGGCACGATCCATGCGTCGGCCTGCGCGCGACTCCCATCTGCGAGGCCATGCTTGCCATCGTGCTCGTCGATCATTATCTGCGCCACCGCGCGCAGAACGCGGACGTCAAATCGCCGACGCCGGTGATCACGAGGCCTGCGTGACGCGGGCATTCAAGGTCGCAGTCGTCGGGGCATCGGGAGTCGTCGGCGAGACGCTGATCCGGGTGCTCGAGGAGCGCGAGTTTCCGGTCGCCGAGCTCTTTGCCCTGGCGAGCCAGCGCTCGCTCGGGAAAAAAGTACGCTTCCGCGGCGCGGATGTGCCGGTCGATGACCTTGAGCTCTTCGATTTCCGCCGTGCCGAGATCGGATTCTTCTGCGCGGGCGCCGCGGTGTCGCGCGAGCATGTGCCGCGCGCGAGCGCCGCCGGCTGCATCATCATCGACAATACTTCGCAGTTTCGCCTCGAGCCGGACGTGCCACTCGTCGTGCCGGAAGTGAATGCAGCGCTCATTGGCGAGTACGTCAATCGCGGCATCATTGCGAATCCGAATTGTTCCACCATCCAGATGGTGGTGGCGCTGAAACCCCTGCACGACGTCGCCGGCATCGAACGCATCAACGTCGCGACCTATCAGGCCGTCTCCGGCGCCGGCCGCCGGGCCGTCGAAGAACTGGCCGTGCAGTCGGCGGCGCTCCTTGGCGGCCAGGGACCGGTGACGCCCGGGGTGATACCTAAGCAGATAGCCTTCAACTGTGTGCCGCAGATCGATGAGTTCAGCGAGAACGGTTACACCCGCGAGGAGATGAAGTTGCTCTGGGAGACTCGCAAGATCCTGGCGGATCCGGCCATCCGCGTGAACGCAACGGCCGTGCGGGTGCCGGTTTTCTTCGGCCATTCCCAGGCGCTGCACCTGGAAACGCGCCTGAAAATCACCGCCGAGCAGGCGCGGAGCCTGCTTTCCAAGGCTCCCGGGGTCGAGGTCATGGACGAGCGCCGCCCCGGGGGGTACCCCACTGCGGCTACCGAGGCAGCGAACCGCGACACAGTTTATGTCGGCAGAATACGTGAAGATATTTCCACCGATCGGGGATTGAACTTATGGCTCGTTGCCGACAACGTGCGCAAGGGCGCTGCCACAAACAGCATCCAGATCGCGGAGATTTTGGTCCGCGAGCATATTTAAGTTATATTGCCGCCCAAATCCGTATGGGCTCCCGGAATGCGGGCCATACGCCTGTTTTTAAAAGACTTTTAGGCGGGCTGGTGGTCCGCGGGGTATCCTGATGGTCGCGAAATACTTCGGCCGGGCCCTGGCCTTATTGCTTTTGTGCCCTCCGGCCGCGTTCGCGCTAGGCCTCGGGGACATCCACCTTCTGTCTTCACTTAATGCTCCGCTCAATGCCGAGATCGAGCTTGTCGGAGCCACGCCCGAGGATCTTGCAAGCCTGCATGCCTCGGTCGCCACTCACGACACCTTTACGCGCTACGGCCTCGACTGGCCCGCGTTTTTAGGTGGAATTTCCATGCGCGCGGAGCACACGACCGATGGCCGCGATGTCATCAAGGTCACCTCGCGTGAATCCATCGCCGAGCCTTTTATCACGCTCCTTGTTGAGGTGACCTGGGGCCGCGGGCAGCTGGTGCGCGAATACACGGTCCTCCTGGATCCGCCGCTCTACACGCCCGGCCAGAGCCAGTCGAATACCGCAGCGGTGGCCGCGCCCGTGGTCGGCACCGGACCACGCGAAGGATCGATCAACCGCGAGGCGGCCGCTGCCGCCGCGCCCGTTGCGCCCGCTGCGACGGGTACGGAATCCGCGCCGCCTGCCACGCATGGCGCGCCCTCCCGGGCCCGCGCGAGCGCTCCGAGCGGGGAGCCCGGTACGCGGGTGGTACAGCGCGGCGATACGCTCTCGCAGATTGCCGGATCGCTTGCAGGTGCCGGCGGGCCCGGCACACGCAGCTGGATGGTGGCCGTCTACCAGGCCAATCCCAGCGCCTTCGAAGGCAACATGAATCTGATGCACGCCGGAGCGGTGCTGCGCATTCCAGATCCCGCGACCGCCTCGGCCATCGCGCCCACCGAGGCGCTCACGGAAATTCGCCGTCAGTACTCCGCCTGGCATGGCGCGCCCGCAAAACAGCCGGCAACTGCGGCGGCGGCAGCGCCCGAGTCCGGTCGCCTGCACCTCGTGACCCCGGACCAATCGGCACAGCCCGGAACTCAGCCGGGCGCCAATGGCGCAGCGGCAACGGCAGGCCTTGAGGCTCGAATGCATGAGCTTGAGGCGCAGTTGCAGGAATCGCGGCGCCTGCTTGAGATGAGGAACGCCGAGCTTGCGAAACTGCAGGCGCAGATCGGCTCTCATGGGGCCGCCGCACCGGCGGAGGCTCCGCCGGCGGCAGCGCCCACCCCCGCAGCACCGCCGACTCCGGCGCCAGAGGCAGCAGCCCCGCCGCCGCCTGCGGCCGCGCCAGCGCCGGCCGCCGAGCAGCCGACACCTGCGGTCGTGCATGCCGCACCTAGTCCGGCTGCCTCCGGTTCGTCGCTCGGTTCAACCTTGCTGCGCTACTGGTGGATCGCGGCACTGATCGTGGCCGCCATTCTGGCGCGCATCGGCCTGAGCGCCTACCGCTCGCGCCAGGAAGTCAATTTTGACGATTCTCTCGGCCGCCTGGCGACAGCCGGCGCCGACTCGATGAAACGCGACTCGCTCGGTGACACCGCGAACATGCGTGCCGCCCGCGATCCGACCTTCGTCGTCGAGGAGGGCGCCGCGCACGAGCGTCCCCGGGCAGCCGCCCCGGCCGTCGTGGCCAAGCCCCCCGCGCCGATCGACGACACGCGCAGCAACGAAACTGCCATCAACCTCGACCAGGGCGATCCGCTGGCCGAGGCCGACTTCCACATGGCCTATGGCCTGTATGACCAGGCGGCTGACCTGGTGCGCATTGCCATCGCGCGCGAGCCCGAGCGGCGCGACCTGAAGCTGAAGCTCCTCGAAGTCTTCTTCGTCTGGGGCAACAAGGAGCAGTTCCTGCAGAGCGCGCACGAGCTTGCGGCGACGCGCGAGCAGGCAGTTCCCGGCGAATGGGAAAAGATCGTGATCATGGGCAAGCAGCTCGCCCCCGAGGATCCGCTCTTCACGAGCGGCGCCGCCGTGAGCGGCGCGGCCGCTGGCGGAGTTGACCTCGACCTTGAAGGCGGGGAGAGCCGCATCGACTTTGACCTCCTCGGCGAGCCGGTGCCCGAGGATGCCGCGGCGGGCCTCGATCTGGATATCGGTTCGGCGCTTGGCGGGCCGGATGCCGCCAGCGAGTCGCAGACCACGCGCGCCACAGATGCGAATCTCGCCCTGCACGGACTCGACTCGAGCCAGGAAGCAAGCTCAGCGACCACCCGTCAGATGACCCAACACATGGAGCCCATGCCCGCCGACGGCGTGGAGCCCACCGTCGAGCAGCCGACCCTGCATCACGACGACAATCCGACCATCCGCCAGAAAGTGGAAAGAGCATTGCGGCAGAGCGGCGGTGCCGAGCAGACCGCGGAGCTCGCCATCGACGATCTCGGACTTGATCTGGGGGCGCTCGACACCGCCGACCACCCGACCCTCGTGACCTCGCCGGATTCGCCGACCCTGGTCGCCGGGCTCGACGAGACCTCGCGTCACCTGATGGAAGATGCAACCCTGCGCACGCCGGCGCCGGATTCCGGCAGCGGGGCGAGCGGGGTCTGGCGGGTCAAGCCCGAAGACATGGATGCGACTCTGCCCCCGGTGGCATTGAGCGAGTTCGAGGACAAGGGCCACGGTAGTGACGACACCTCGGGGACCTCGCGCCTGGCGGCTCTCAAGGGCCAGGACCTCGACTTCGATCTGGGCGACATGGATAGCTCCGCGCCCGCTGCCAACGGGGTGGGTGAGGTGGATCTGGACGTGGGTGGGGAGACCGTTCCCGACACGGCCTTCACCATCACGCAGAAGCTCTCCTCGGAGGAGTTGGCGCTGCCGGACCTTGAGCCTGCAACCATGAGCGAGGTCGGCACCAAGCTTGATCTGGCGCGCGCCTACATGGACATGGGTGATCCCGAGGGCGCCCGCAACATTCTCGAGGAAGTGCTGAACGAGGGCTCGGTCGCGCAGAAACAGGAAGCACAGCGCCTGCTGCAATCCCTTCCGGGGTGACGGGAAAGATAAGAATCGCGCTCGGCCTGGAGTACGACGGCACCGCATTTTCGGGCTGGCAGTCGCAGCGCTCGGCGCCTGCGGTGCAGACTCTCGTCGAGGCGGCGTTGAGTCCGGTCGCCGCTGAAATCGTCAGTCTCATCTGCGCCGGCCGCACGGACGCAGGCGTACATGCCTGCGCGCAGGTTGCGCACTTTGACACCCACGCGCGCCGCAGCGCCCGCGGCTGGGTGCTGGGCGCCAACACGAACCTGCCCGCCGACGTGAGCGTCGCCTGGGCGCGCCCGGTGCCGCAGCACTTTCACGCCCGCTACTCCGCCGAAGCGCGCACCTACCGCTACTACGTGTTCAATCGCCCGGTGCGCTCGGCGCTCAGCGTGCGAGGCGCCGCCTGGATCCGGCAGCCCCTCGACCATGAGCGCATGCAAAGCGCAACCGCGGCGCTCCTGGGCTCGCATGACTTCAGTGCGTTTCGCTCCGCGCAGTCGCAGAGCCACACGCCGACGCGGCGCGTGGAGGCGCTTGCCGTGAGGCGCGACGGGGACTTCGTCGTCATGGAGATCACCGCCAATGCTTTCCTGCACCACATGGTGCGCAATATCGCGGGGCTTCTGATCGCGATCGGGCAGGGCGACCAAGATCCGTCCTGGGCACGAGAGGTGCTTGAGTCCAAGGATCGCACCCAGGGGGGTCCGACGGCACCCGCGCAGGGCCTATATCTATGGTCGGTACGCTACTCCCGCTCGTTCGGGTTGCCGGCAGCGCGTTCCGCTATGATCGCCGGACTACCCGTGGGTTGAGAGTCCGAGGATGTCCTGGTTCGAGAAGATCATGCCTTCGCGGATCAAGACCGAGCGGCGCACGCGCTCGGTGCCGGAAGGACTTTGGATCAAGTGCCCGGCCTGCGATGCGGTGCTGTATCGCGCCGAGCTCGAACGCAATCTCTACGTCTGCCCCAAGTGCAGCCACCACATGCGCATCGCCGCGCGCGAGCGGCTCGAGGCGTTTCTGGATCCCGGCGAGCTCATCGAGATCGGCGCCAATATCTCACCCGAGGATCCGCTCAAATTCCGCGACAGCAAGCGCTACCGCGACCGGCTCGCCCAGGCGCAGAAGGCGACCGGCGAGAAGGATGCGCTCATTGCTCTGTCGGGGCAGCTCTTTGAGCTCAAGGTCGTGGCGTGCGCGTTTGAATTCCAGTTCCTGGGCGTCTCCATGGGATCCGTCGTCGGCGAGCGCTTCAAGCGCGCGGTCGACTACAGCATCGAGTTCCGCCAGCCGCTTGTGTGCTTCTCCTCGAGCGGCGGCGCGCGCATGCAGGAGGCGCTGTACTCCCTGCTGCAGATGGCCAAGACCGCCGCGGCGCTCGCGCGCCTCGCCAAAGCCCACCTGCCGTTCATTTCCGTCATGACCGATCCCACCACGGGCGGGGTGTCCGCAAGCCTTGCGATGCTCGGGGATCTGAATCTCGCCGAGCCGCGCGCCCTCATCGGCTTCGCAGGCCCGCGGGTCATTCAGCAGACGGTGCGCGAGACGCTGCCCGAGGGCTTTCAGAGAAGCGAGTTTCTCCTCGAGCACGGCATTCTCGACATGATCGTGGACCGGCGCGACATGCGCGAACGCATCGCAGCGCTGCTGCGCATGATGCTGCAACTGCCGCCGGCCGCCGCTGCCTGAAGCGCGCGCGGCCGCGAACTCGCGTGCGCACCCTTGCCGAGTGGCTGCAGCTGCATGAGTCGGTGCATCCGAAAAGCATCGATCTGGATCTGGCGCGCGTCGGTGAGGTCGCATCCACGCTCGGCCTCCTGCCGGTGCCGTATCCGGTCATTACGGTGGGCGGGACCAACGGCAAGGGATCCACGGTTGCGCATCTCGTTGCGCTCTTTTCGGCCCTGGGCATGCGCACGGGCGCATTCACCTCGCCGCATCTGCTGCGCTACAACGAGCGCATCCGTATCGACGCTGCCGAGGCAAGCGATGCCGAGCTCATCGCAGCCTTCGAGCGGATCGAGGCGGCGCGCGCAACGACCACGCTCACCTTCTTTGAGTTCAACACTCTGGCTGCGCTCATCACCTTCGCCGCGCGCAACGTCGAGGCTGCGGTGCTGGAAGTCGGCCTCGGCGGCCGGCTCGATGCGACCAACCTCATTGACGCCGATGTCGCCGTACTCGCATCCGTCGGCATGGATCATCGCGACTACTTGGGTGATGACCTCGAGAGCATAGGCCGGGAGAAGGCCGGCATCTTTCGCGCCGGCCGGCCGGCGGTGCTCGGCTCATCCGACATGCCCGCCTCGGTGTTCGCCGCCATCGCATCTTCGGGCGCACGGGCGCTCATTGCCGGGCGGGATTTCAGCTGGAAGATTGACGGCGAGCGCTGGAGCTACCAAGGACGCGGGCACTACGCGAATCTGCCGCGCTCGGCGCTGTCGGGCGCCATCCAATACGGCAACGCCGCCACGGCCATCGCCGCGCTCGAAGCGCTCGCGCTGCCGCGCAAGCTCAATCGCGAGCTCATCGCAGGCGCACTCGCACAGGTGCGCTTGCGCGGGCGCTTGCAGATCCTCCCGGGAGCCGTCGAATGGATCCTCGATGTGGCGCACAACGAGCCTGCGGCGCGCGTGCTCGCGCAGCATCTTAAGGAGCGCCCGATGAGCGGGCGCACCTTCGCGGTGGCGAGCATTCTGCGCGACAAAGACGTGGCGGGCATCGGCCGTGCGCTCGGCGCGCAGATTGATTGCTGGATCTTGTGCACGCTTGGCGGCGCGCGCGGCTCATCCGCCTCTGAGCTCGCAACGCGTTTGGCCCCGGGCATGCATGCGCGCCTCGAGCTTGCGGACAGCATTGCCGCGGGCTGCGCGCGCGCCCGCGCGCAGGCACGGCCCGGCGATCGGGTGCTCGTGTTCGGTTCATTTCCAGCGGTCGGTTCGGCGCTGCAGTGGCTTGGGCTATACTAATTTTTTTGCGGGCGACAGGCGCCGGCGCGCCCTCGTGCGAGGGTCCAGTGACGCTTGAATCTCATCGCGTGGATCCCCATCGTGGACGTTCAGGCTAAAGACAGACTCACCGGCGCGGTCATTCTGGTGGTGCTCGTGGTGCTCGTCATTCCGGAGCTCCTGTCCGGACCCGGACATAAAGCTGCCGACGTGGCGACCCCGCCTTCGGATGAGCCGCCGCTGCGTTCCTACACGCTGGACCTGGGCGATGAGGCCCGCACGCGGCACGCGCTCTCGAGCAGCCCTGAAACTGCAGCGCCGCCGCCAGTTGCGACGGCACCGCCGGTCGCGACGGCAGCGCCGCTCGCAACGCCCGCTCCCGCGACGCCGCTGCAGGGCGCCGCGAAGGTGCCAGTGCCGGGTGCTGCGAAGGCGCCGGTGCAGAGCGCCGCGAAGGCGCCGGTGCAGAGCGCCGCGAAGGCGCAGGTCGCAGCGGCGCCGCCCGCGACGCCGCCGCCAATGCCGGAGCCTGCCAAGGCGAGCGCGGTCGCTACGAAACCTGTCGCGCCCGAAGCGGCGCCGCCGGGCGCCGGATGGATGGTGCAGCTCGGTAGCTTTGCCAGCCGCGCCAATGCCGAGCGGCTGGTGCACGATCTTAAGGCCAAGGGATATGCGGCATTTTCGACGGAGAGTGATAGCCGTGGACGACAGCTTTATCGCGTGCGAGTTGGCCCTGCGGCGGATCGCGCCTCGGCCGAGACCCTCGCCGCCAAACTTCGCGCGGCGGGCCACAGCGGCACGCTCACCCAACGTCCGTGATGCGCATCACAAGGGTGGCTCATTGACGCCGCCGAGACTACCTCGTGAGCAGCCGGACGGTCGCTCTTGTACAATGCGCGCCGCGCACGCACTGGGCGCGATCCGAGCCAGGCCATGATGAAGTCAGCCGACTATTGGGTGGTCGCAATCGTCCTTCTCATCGCGATTGTGGGATTCATGCGCGGCTTCCTGCGGGAGCTGGTGGCGGTCGTGAGCTGGCTCCTGGCGCTTTTCATCGCCTGGCATTTCGCGGCGCTGCTCGCGCCGCACCTGGGCGGCCTCCTGGCCGACGAGCAGATACGCCCCTGGGCGGCGCGCGCCATCCTGCTGTTGCTGGTGCTATTCGTCGGCCATGTCGCCGCCATGTTGATCGGGCACTTCGTGCGGCTGTCGTTGTTCCGCGCCACGGATCGCTTCCTCGGCTTCGCGTTTGGCATCGTGCACGGCGCCATTGTGGTCGGTGTGCTCGCCATGATCTGTCAGCTGCTGCATCTGGATGAGGAGCGCTGGTGGCAACAGTCGCTGCTCGTTCCCTATGCGGAGCGCGTCGCCAATGGTCTGCGCACGCTCGTCGGCGACGAGCACCATCGCGTCACGCGGGTCTGACGCATCCGGAAAGCTCTCAAGCAGAGCCAAGAGGCGAGCAAGCATGTGCGGAATTGTCGGCATGGTGGGAAACAGCGCGGTCAATCAGCGCCTCTACGATGCGCTCACCGTGCTGCAGCACCGTGGGCAGGACGCCGCCGGCATCGTGACCTCGAGCGAAGGGGAGCTGTATGTGCGGAAGGGCGGAGGGCTGGTGCGTGATGTCTTCCAGCAGCACCACATGGTGGAGCTGAAGGGCAACATCGGCATTGGCCACGTGCGCTATCCGACGGCCGGCTGCGACCGCGCCTCCGAAGCCCAGCCTTTCTATGTCAACGCGCCCTATGGCATCTGTCTGGCGCACAACGGCAACCTCACGAATGCCTCGGAGCTTGCCGCCATCCTCATCCACGAGGACCGGCGCCATCTCAATACGTCTTCGGATTCCGAGGTGCTGCTCAACGTGTTCGCCTCGGAGCTGCAGCGCGTGGGCACGCCGCGGGTCACGCCGGCGGACATATTTTCGGCGCTGAACGCCGTGTACCGGCGCTGCCGCGGCGGCTACGCGGTCGTCGCCATGGTGATCGGCCATGGGCTCCTCGGCTTTCGCGACCCGCATGGCATCCGCCCGCTGGTGCTGGGACGGCGCGATACGCCGCGCGGCACGGAGTGGATGCTGGCCTCGGAGAGCGTGGCGCTTGCGGCGCTCGGGTTCAAATTCGAGCGCGACATCGGCCCGGGCGAGGCGGTCTTCATCGATGAGCAGGGACGGCTGCATGCACAGCAGTTTGGCAGCCACCTGCGGCACACGCCGTGCATCTTCGAATATGTGTACTTCGCCCGTCCCGACTCCATCATTGACAAGATCTCCGTGTACCGCGCGCGCATGCGCATGGGCGACAAGCTTGCCGAGAAGATCCTGCGCGTCTATCCGCACCACGACATTGACGTTGTGATTCCGATTCCCGATACGAGCCGCACCAGCGCGATGCAGGTCGCCTTGAAACTCGGCCTGAAGTATCGCGAGGGGTTCATCAAGAACCGCTACATCGGCCGCACCTTCATCATGCCCGGCCAGCAGCAGCGCGAAACCTCCGTGCGCCGCAAGCTCAATGCGATCGACCTGGAATTTCGCGGCAAGAATGTGCTCCTGGTCGACGATTCGATCGTGCGCGGCACGACCTCGGCGCAGATCATTGATCTTGCGCGCGAGGCGGGTGCGCGCAAGGTGTACTTCGCCTCCGCGGCGCCGCCGGTGCGCTTCCCCAACGTGTATGGCATCGACATGCCGGCGGCGAGCGAACTCGTGGCGAGCGAGCGCACGGTGGAGGAAGTCGCAAGCCTCATCGGCGCGGACTGGCTCATCTACCAGGACCTCGAGGATCTCGTGGCGGCGTGCCGGCACGACGATGCGCGCATCGAAGAATTCGACACCTCGTGCTTCTCCGGCGAGTACGTCACCGGGGATGTGACGCCTGAATATCTCGAGAGGCTCAAGCTCGAGCGCTCGGACGAGGCGAAGTTGCAGCGGCGTGACGAGCGTGAGCCGTTCAAGATCGTAAGTCGCTGAAGCTCTGTGCCAACAGGCGCGCGTGCCGCCGTGACCTTAAACGATCCTCGCCGCCAATTACTGCTTGAGCTCTTTCAGGCGGGGGTTGCGCGCGTGGCAGGCCGCCGCTGCACGGCCGACGGCTTGCGCGCTGCCGCCGCATGGCGCCCGCTCAAGGTGTGGACCGCCGCCGTCGGCAAGGCGGCATCCAGCATGGCCCTCGGCGCCAATGATGCGCTCGGCGTGATTCAGGAGCGCGTGCTCCTCATTACGAAGGATGGCCACGTGGAGCCCGAGGCGCGCGCTCTGCCCGGTGTGGAGATCTTTGAAAGCTCCCACCCGTTGCCCGATGCGCGCTCGATCGCCGCCGGCGAGCGTCTGCTGCGCTGGACGCAGGAATTGCCGCACGATGTGCAGCCTTTGTTTCTGATCTCCGGCGGCGCCTCAAGTCTCGTCGAGGTGCTCGCGCCGGGAGTGACGCTCGAGGCTCTCAAGAAAGCCAACGATGCCGGCATCGCCTCCGGAGTCGCAATTGCCGAGTTGAACGCAAATCGCACGCGACTCTCGCGCATCAAGGGCGGACGGCTGACGGCGGAGCTCCGGGGCCGCCAGGCGCGGGCGCTCTTCATATCCGATGTTCCCGGAGATGATCCGGCCGTCATCGGCTCCGGATTGCTCGGGCCGGCGCCGGGTGACAGCGATCACGTCGAGCGCACGGTGGTCGCATCCATCGACGATGCGGTCGCGGCTGCCGGCGCACTGGCGCAAAGCCGCGGCTTCTCCGTGCGCATAGTCCCCGAGCGCTTTGACGGCGATGCGCGCCGGCTCGCCGTGCGCTTCACGCACGAACTGGATCTGTACCCCGAAGCGGTGCATGTATGGGGTGGCGAGTCGGTGGTGCGCCTGCCGGCCCATCCCGGTCAGGGGGGCCGCAACCAGCATCTGGCGCTCGCTGCGGCGCGCGGCATCGCCGGCCGGCGCGACCTGCTGCTGCTTGCGGCCGGGACCGACGGCACCGACGGAGCGACCCTCGACGCTGGCGCCCTCGTCGATGGCGAATCCTGCGCGCGCATCGCCCTTGCCGAGCTCGATATCGAGCAGTGCCTGCTCAACGCCGACTCCGGGACGGCGCTGGCGCGCGCCGGCGATCTCATTCACACCGGTCCCACCGGCACCAACGTCGGCGACCTCGTCATCGGCCTCAAATGCGCTTCCTGATGATCGCGGACGATGCGCGCTTCAGCGCGCTCATCCTGCACCACGCCAGCTGCCGCTGGCCGAATGCGCGCCTCGACGTGCACAGTCCGCGCGTACAGGGCGCGGTCTCGCCCGAATTTCTCGCCCAGGGCTTTGATGCGGTGCTGGTCGCGGGCAACGGGGATGATGGCTGCGGCTTTGACTGGCTGCGCGAGGTCGGCCGCCGCCCGGGCTTTGCGCCGGTCGTCTTTCTGGGCGGCGAGGGCGGCAAGGCGGGCGCGCGCAAGGCTCGCCAGTTGGGCGCCCAGTGGGTGCTGCACCGCACGCACATCGAGCACCGCAAGCTGATCGCGGTGCTGAGCGCGGCTGCGGAAAAACAGGCGAACGCCAGGGCCGACTGGCGCACCGCCGCCGATGCGCAGGAGGCGCAGCGCTTCAGCGGCGCATTCGTGCGCGGCTATCGCCGCATCCGCCAGCTCGCAGGCGGGCGCGTCTCCGATTTGTATTTGGCCGAGAGCGAGCAGGCAGGCGCGCTCGTGGTGCTGAAGGTGGCGCGCGATCAGGAGAAGGAAAACGAGCTCGATCAGTCGTTCCGGCGCTTTCTGCAGGAGTACGAGATCGTGCGCCGCATCACCCATCCGAGCATCGTGCGCCTGTACGACCTTGGCGTGAGCGACGAGCACGCCTATCTCGTCATGGAATATTTCCGCGCCGGCGACCTGCGCAGCCGCATGAAAACGGGACTTGCGCCGCGCGAGGCGCTGCGCGTGGCCGCGGCCATCGCCGAGGCGCTAGAGGCCATCCACGCCGCGGGCATCCTGCACCGCGATCTGAAGCCGGGGAACGTCATGCTGCGCGACGACGGCACTCTGGCGCTCATTGATTTCGGGCTCGCCAAGGCTGGCGCGGTCGACATCGAAATCACCGACCGCGGGTTCATCTTTGGAACGCCCCACTACATGAGTCCCGAGCAGGGCCATGGCGAGCCCATCGATGCGCGTAGCGACCTCTACAGTCTCGGCGTCATCCTCTTTGAGATGCTGACGCGGGCGAAGCCGTTCGCCGACGAAAATCCCATGGCGATCATCTATAAACATCGCCACTCGCCCATTCCGCGCGTGCCCCCGGAGTTGGCCGCCCTGCAACCGCTCGTCGACAGTCTCCTCGCGAAGCAGCCGCAGGATCGATTGAGCGATGCGGCCGCCGCCGCCGCGGCCCTCGCGGCGATGGCGGAAAAGTTACCGGCGTAATTCGCGCAGCTCGAACTGGCCGCGCTCATACCACAGATAGCTGCCCTGCTCGTACCAGGCGCCGAGCACGATGCGTTGCGCGCGCTCGCCATCGACCTCGGTATCGTGAATGGCCGGCCGGTGGGTGTGGCCGTGGATCATGCGCCGCACCTCAAGCGCCCGAAAGCTCTTCTCCACGGCCTGTGCGTTGACGTCCATGATCTCTTGGACGACGCGCGCGGTGTGCGCCTGGCTTCCGGCGCGCGCCTGATGCGCGAGGCGCTCGCGGGCGGCGAGCGGCAGGCCGAGGAAGCGGCGCTGCCAGTCGCGGGCGCGCACCGTGCTGCGCAGCGCCTGATAGGCGCGATCATCGGTGCACAGCGCATCGCCATGCGTCAGCAGCACCCGTTCGCCATCGAGTTCGACGATGGTGGGATCGATGAGGAGTTCGCAGCCGGTGCGCCGGCAGAACTCGCGGCCCAGGAGGAAATCGCGATTGCCATGAATGATGAACGCGGCAACGCCCGCGGCCGTAAGGTCAGTCAGCGCCGCGCAGACCCGCGCCTTGGCGGGATCCGCATCATCATCGCCCACCCAGGTCTCGAAGAGATCCCCCAGGATATACAGGCCTTCCGCGTGCCGGGCATGGACGTCGAGAAAATCCAGAAACTGCTCGATCGCCTCGGGGGCACTGCCGTCCAAGTGCACGTCCGAGA
>Ga0302311_10000720_pt1 | contig 40232 bp, 31 predicted proteins | sample III_Palsa_N1_3_FD_200449 | JGI IMG/M metagenome (GOLD analysis project Ga0302311, IMG submission 200449) | Peat permafrost microbial communities from Stordalen Mire near Abisko, Sweden - III_Palsa_N1_3 | ecosystem: Environmental > Terrestrial > Soil > Palsa > Peat permafrost | place: Sweden... | reverse complement strand
GCCCCCCGCGGGGGGGGGGGGGGCCCCCAACCCCCCCCCCCCCCCCCCCCCCCCCCGACCCGGTTCAACCCCTGGGTTGACCGGTGCGGTCAACCCCCCGGCCAACCCTGTGGCTGAAGTCCCGGCGGCGGCGAACGAGCAGGCTGGTGCCCATGAACACCACCGACTACATCGTCAACGGCATCCTGGTCCTCCTCGTCGTCCGGCAGATCCGCGGCGGCCGACTGGACCTGATGAGTCTGCTGCTGCCGGTCGTGCTGGTCAGCGCGACCGCCATCTACTACCTGCGGTCCGTGCCCACCGCCGGGAACGACCTGGATCTGGAACTCACCCTGGCCGGCGCCGGCGCCCTGCTCGGCATCGGCTGCGGACTGGCCACCCAGCTGGTCCGGCGGCAGGACGGCGTCCACGCCCGGGCCGGGGTGGTCGCCGCGGCCCTGTGGGTGCTCGGCATGGCCACCCGGATGGGCTTCGCCTTCGCCTCCGACCACGGCGCCGGGAACAGCATCGCGAACTTCAGCCGCACCCACCTGATCACCGGCTCGCAGGCCTGGGTGGCCGCCTTCGTGCTGATGGCGCTCAGCGAGGCCGTGGCCCGGCTGCTGGTGATCCGGTTCCGGGCCTGGCGGCTCTCCTCCGCCCCGGCGGTCGCCCCGGCGACCGTGTGAGCGGCGGCCTGCGGCAGCCGGCCCCGGGATCCCCGGGGCCGGCTGCTCCTATGCTGCACGGCATGACCAGCACATGTCCCGAAGCCGGAGCGCGGGAGAGCGCCCGGGTGGCCGAGGCCCGGCGGCACGCAGCCGACCGGCAGACCCGCCAGGTCGCCCGGATGCACGAGATACTTTGGGCGGTGGTGGCCCTGACCGCGGCCTTCGCCTTCCGGGCCCAGCCGGAGCCCGGCCTCAGCGGCGAGAGGCTGGCGGTCAGCCTGGCTCTGGCCGGCTGCGTACTGGCGCTGGGGACCAGCGCCTGGGGCCGTACGCCGCGTCGCTCGGTGCTCGCCCTGGCCGTGCTGCCGGTGCTGCTGGGCGTCTTCGGCACGGTTCTGGTCGCGCTCCAGGCGGACTCGATGATGGAGATCCCGGTCTCCGCCGCCGTGGGGATGATCTGCTCCCGGCTGCCGCTGCGGCCCGCCCTGTGGCTGTCCGCGCCGCTGACCGTGGCCGTCGCGCTGACCAGCGCCGGGACCGGCTCCGGCCAGGTCTCGTTGGAGACCGGACTCGCCTCCGCGCTGCTGTGCGTGGTCCTCGGCTGCGCCTGCGCCGCCGCCCGGCAGGCCCGGCTGGGGCAGGACCGCACCGAACTGCTGCTGGCCGAGCTGGAGGACTCGCGCGAGGCGGCGGCGCGGGCGGCCGCCGTCGCCGAACGCACCCGGATCGCGCAGGAGTTGCACGACGTCCTGGCCCAGTCGCTGTCCGCGCTGGCGGTCCAGCTGGAGGGCGCCCGCAAGCTGGCCGAGCGGGACCAGGTCGATCCGCGGCTGCTGCAACTGATCGTGCGCGGCGGGGAACTGACCCGCGAGGGGCTCTCCGACGCCCGGCAGGCCGTGGCCGCGCTGCGCGGGGACCAGCTGCCCACGGTGGACCAGCTCACCACGCTGATCGACCGCTGCCGCCGGGATCTGGCGCTGCCGATCACGCTGTCGGTCAGCGGCGAGCCGCGCACGCCGACCCCGGAGGCGGGGCTGGCGCTGTACCGGGGCGCGCAGGAGGCGCTGACCAATGTGGCCCGCTACGCGCCCGGCTCGCCGACCGCGGTGGTGCTGAGGTACACCGCCACGGCCACCACGCTGAGCGTCTCCGACCAGGGGGCCGCTAGGATCACTGCGCCCGCCGGGTCGTGGACCGGTGGCGGCAACGGGCTGCGCGGCATGCGGGAGCGGATCGAGCGGGTGGGCGGCCGGACGCAGGCCGGGCCCACCGCCGGGGGCTGGACCGTGGAGATGGAGATACCTGCATGAGCGAGTCACCGGCGCCGATCCGGGTGCTGGTCGTGGACGACCAGCGGGTGACCCGGGAGGGCCTGATGCTGCTGGTCGGCCTGAACGCCGGGATGGAGGTGGTGGGCGGCGGGGCCGACGGCGAGCAGGCGGTGACGCTGGCCCGGGAGCTGCGCGCCGACGTGGTGCTGATGGACCTGGCCATGCCCGGTACCGACGGCGTGACCGCCACCGCGACGCTGACCCGGGAGGACCCGGGGGTCGCGGTCCTGGTGCTGACCACCTACGCCGACGACGCCTCGGTGTTCCCGGCGCTGCGGGCGGGCGCCAAGGGGTACCTGACCAAGGACGCGAGCGCGGACCAGATCGAGCAGGCGATCCGGGCGGTGCACGCCGGGCAGGTCTGGATGGACGCGGTGGTGCAGCTGCGGCTGGTCACCGCGGTCACCGCGGAACTGCCCGCACGGCCCGCGCAGCCCGGGAGCGCGGCGCGGGCACCGGCGTCGGGCGCGCTCCCGGACGGCCTGAGCGCCCGCGAGGCGGAGGTGCTGACGCTGATCGCCCAGGGCCTGTCCAACGCGGAGATCGGCGAGCGGCTGTTCCTGGGGCGGGCCACCATCAAGACCCATGTGAACCGGATATTCGCCAAGACCGGCGTCCGGGACCGCGCCCAGGCCGTGCACTACGCCTTCCGGCACGGCCTGGTCGAGTGAGCCGGGTGGGCGGTCCCGCCCGGTCCGCCCGGCTAGTTCACCGGGATCTCGCCGGCGTGGGTCGGGATGTACACCAGGGTGGGGCTCTCCATCAGGTTCCACAGGTGGTCGTCGAACCCGTGGTTCGCCCAGCCGGAGCCGGAGCAGGTGAAGACATTGAGCCGCGCGTCCGAGGTCTTGTCGGAGTTGTCGGAGGCCCAGCCTGAGACGTCGAGGCAGAGACTGGACTTGTAGTTGCGGATCAGCACTCCGAGCCCGCCGGAACCGGACGAGTTGACCAGCGGGAGCTCCCACAGCTGGTTGTCGTCGCTCACCGGCGTCGTGCAGGTGAACGTGGCCACATGGGTACCGGCCGAGACCGAGCCGTAGTCGGGAAGGTCCAGGCAGAGGTTGGATCCGAGCGCGTTGCGGATCCAGTAGAGCGGTTCCCCGTCCGGCGCGGTGCCCTGCTGCTGGAGGTACCACATCTGGTTGTCCGAGCTGCCGTACGCGCACTGGTGCTGCTCAAGCCCGCCGGCGAGGGCGGGCGCGGCGTAGTTGGGCGGGTCGACGCACTGGTTCGTCCAGTTGTTCAGGATCGCGAACCTGACCGGGGCACTGGTGCCGGAGCCGCCGGTGGCCGTGGCGGTCGGTCCCTGGCCGCCGCCACCCCCACCGGCATGGGCGCCCGCGGACGCCGCCGGGGCGCTCGGAGCCGCTGCGGAGGGCGACGCGGCCGGGGGCGGGCTCACCGCGGCGGGGGCGGTGTTGCCGGGGAGCGGGCTGACCGCCGACTGGGTCTGTGCCTGGGCGAGGCTGACCACATGGGGCTGGTAGCCGAACCAGAGCCCGACGAAGACGACGGCCAGGGCGACCAGGAGGCCGAGGAAGCCGGCCAGCCAGCGCGGCAGGACGCTCTTCTGCACATAGGTCCCGTCCACGCCGACCGGTGTGCTGCCGGACCGCAGGACGGCCAGCCGGTACGGGCGGTTCTCCTTCTGCCCGAACCAGGTGATCCGGCGCGGCTTCAGCGTCGCCTTGACGAAGGCCGCCCGCCCGGGCTCGATCTGCACGTTGGCGGGGTGGACCGCGTAGCTGATCTGGTCACCCTTGTCGACGCCGCTGACCGAGGCGGTGAGCCGGGTGTTGCCGAGGTTGTCGATGGCGAGTTGCGGGCGCCCCCGGAAGCGTCCCCTGACGGTCTGCGGGACCAGCTCCGCCCGGATCTCGGTGAAGGGGGTGATGGTGACGTTGCCCTCGGGGACGGTGGTCGCCTCGGGGTGCTCGGTCGGGATGATCTGGACCGCGTAGGGATTCGGTCCGGCCGTGGCATCCGGGCTGCGCGGCGGCGCGAAGGTGAGCTCGACGGTCCCGGTCGTGCCCGGATACAGCCGGAGCGTGGGCGGTTCGACGGTGACGTAGGGGGCGATCTCGCCGACCGCCATGATGCGGTACTCGTCGACGACGTCGCTGGTGTTGCGGACGCGCAGCCGTACCGTGGCCGTGCCGCCGGGGTCCACCATGGTCGACGCTGGTTCCAGGGATGTCCATATGCTCACCCGGGCATAGTACGTGGGCTGATGAAGTGACGTCAGATCAGCCCGGTGCTGCCCCGGGCGGCCCCGGCCGCAGGGCCCGCCGCCTGGCCTGCTTACCCGGGGTGACCGCCCCGTCGCAGCCGGGGGCGAGGGCGCCGCGGGAAGATGCGCCGCGGCCCGGGGCGGCGGACGATGGAATGTGGGGAGCGGGTCACCGCGCGGACGGTGACCCGTACCGCCCGCGTCCCCTCAGCCGGGAGGTGCATTCCTGTGAACCAGTCCGGTCAGCAGGACACGGCACGCCATGACCCCCTGGGCGGCCACCAGAACGTCTTTCTGGCCTTCGCTCCCTGGATCATCTTCGACGTGGTGGCCGGGCCCAGTACCTGGAAGCTCGCCGCCTTCGCCGCGCTGGTCGCCTCGGTCGTCCTGAGCCTGCCCGAGCTGCGGACCAGGCGCGGCCTGCCGAAGATCCTGGACGCGGTCGGCATCGTCTTCTTCGCCGTCATCTGCGTCCTCGGGCTGGCCCTGGACCGGGGGCAGCTGATCTGGCTGGAGACGTACGCCCAGGTGATCTCCAACGGCGTGCTGGCGGTCACCGCACTGGGTTCGCTGGCCTTCGTGCCGTTCACCGAGCAGTACGCCCGCCAGTCCACGCCGCGCCAGATCTGGGACACCCCCGGCTTCAAGCGCACCAACCGGGTGCTGACCGCCGTCTGGGGGCTGGTCTTCGCGGTCACCGCGGTGCTCGGCCTGATCGCCCTGCATGTGAGTTCCGGTGCGGACTGGCTGAACTGGGTGATCCCGATCATCCTGCTGGTTCTGGCCGTTCGCTTCACGCGTTGGTATCCGGCCTACATGTGCTCCCGGAGCATGGCCGCCCGGGCCGGCGGCCGGCACCCGCAGCTGAGATGACTACCGGTCGGGGCCGGTGACCCGGCGGTGCTCGTGGGCCGGGGTGCCGGGCTCGGACCAGAGGTCCGCCGGCACCACGCCCAGGGATCTGCCGTGCTGGTCGAGCAGGTGGCCCAGCAGCTTGTCCTGCCGGAGCATGACCGCCCGGTCGACGATGTCGAGACTGGGGTGCCTGGTCGCCAGCTGGGTCTCGAACCGCAGGACGTCGGAGAGGGAGTGCAGGCTGGCCTCCAGGACGAGGTTGTACGGTCCGCTGACGGCCGCGCAGTTGCGGGTCTCCGGGTAGCGGACGAGGGCGTGGCCGACCTCCGGCAGGTCGGCGGGCGGTACCCGTGCCCAGAAGGTCACCGCGACCGGCCAGCCGCCCAGGGGGCGGGCGAAGTCACAGCGGAAGGTGATCAGCCCGAGCTGGACCAGCCGGTCGATCCGGCGCTTCACGGTGGCGGCGCTGGTCTCCAGTCCGGCGGCCAGCGCCTGGTAGGAGGCCCTGCCGTCGACCGCCAGCCGGACCAGGACCGCCCGGTCGAAGGGGCTGATGTCCAGCGGACCGCGACGGGTCCGCGACTCGTCCGCGGGCGGTGCCAGCCTGGCCCGTTGGCCCGGGTCCAGCGCGGCGATGCGCCAGCTGCCGCCCTCGGTGAACATGTGCGTCGCGATCCGGGTGCGCACCGCGGTCACGCCCGGAATCGCCGGGAGCTGGTCGAGGGTGTACCGGGACATGGCGAGCAGGTCCCGGGTCGCCACCGTGACCAGCAGGTCATGGCTCCCGGCCGGGCGTTCCAGGGTGAGTGCGTGCGCGTGGCCGCTCAGCGCCCGGGACACCGCGGTGGCGCTGCCGACGGCGCACTCGATCTCCACGAAGGCCACGCATATGTGCTCGAACAGCAGCGGGCCGGGTGAGCCCAGGACCCAGGCCTCACCGCGGCGCGCCAGCCGGCTCCAGCGCCGGGCCACGGTGACCGGGTCCACCCCCAGCGCGGCACCCAGCACCGTCCAGGACGCCCTCGGCCGCAGCTGCAGGGCGTGGATGAGGGCCAGGTCCTCCTCGCCCATCATCGTCGCCTGTTCCTGCATCAGAGTGCCCTTCGCTGCGGGATTCCTGCGTTTCCGGTGCCGCCGACGACCAGCATCGCACTGTGGAGCCGACAGGGATCCGGCGCCCCGGGCCCGGAGTCCGATGAGGAAGGGCATTTCATGAGTCAGTCGTTCGGTTCCTACCAGGACGAGATCTACGGCAACGGCCTTCGCGGGATCATGCCGTCGTACCCGATGACCTACAGCGGCTGGGAGGCGGGGGCGCAGGCCGCACTGCCCCCGTCCGTGTGGTCCTATGTGACCGGCGGCGCCGGGAACGAGCACACCCAGCGGGCCAATGTCGCCGCCTTCGAGAACTTGGGCCTGGTGCCGAGGATGTTCGTCGGGGCCGCACAACGCGACCTCTCCGTCGAGCTGTTCGGGATGCGGCTGCCGACACCGCTGTTCATGGCCCCGGTCGGCGTCATCGGCCTGTGCGCCCAGGACGGACACGGCGACCTCGCCACCGCGCGGGCCGCCGCGCGCACCGGGGTCCCGATGATCGCCTCGACCCTGACCGCGGACCCGATGGAGGCGGTCGCCGCGGAGTTCGGCCGGACCCCGGGCTTCTTCCAGCTGTACACCCCGACCGACCGGGAGCTGGCCGAGAGCCTGGTACGGCGTGCCGAGGCGGCCGGGTTCAAGGGCATCGTGGTCACTCTCGACACCTGGGTCACCGGGTGGCGTCCCCGGGACCTGGCCACGAGCAACTTCCCCCAGCTGCGCGGTCACTGCCTGACCAACTACACCAGCGACCCGGTCTTCCGGGCCCAGTTGGCGCGGACGCCGGAGGAGGACCCAGGCGCGGCCGTGCTGCGCTGGATGCAGGTCTTCGGCAACCCGCTGACCTGGGACGATCTTCCGTGGTTGCGTTCGCTCAGCTCACTGCCGCTGATCGTCAAGGGCATCTGCCACCCCGAGGACGTGCGCCGCGCCAAGGACGGCGGCGTGGACGGCATCTACTGCTCCAACCACGGCGGCCGCCAGGCCAACGGCGGTCTGCCGGCCCTGGACGCCCTGCCCGCCGTCATCGACGCCGCCGGCGAGCTGCCCGTCCTGTTCGACTCCGGTGTCCGCAGCGGAACCGACGCGGTCAAGGCCATCGCCCTGGGCGCCACCGCCGTCGGCATCGGCCGTCCCTACGCCTACGGCCTCGCCCTGGGCGGCACCGACGGGATCGTCCACGTGCTGCGCTCGATCCTCGCCGAGGCGGACCTGACCATGGCCGTCGACGGCTACCCCGACCTGGCCGGGCTCACCCCCGACGCACTGCGCCGCACCCGGTGAACGGAGCGCGTCTCCCTCGCGGACGGCGAACAGCGGCACCGCCTCTTCGCTGCTCCCAACGCCACTGACGCTGCCACGACCGGCGGGCCCGCCCCCCGCCCACCGGGGGACGGGCCCTGACGGTGCGTCAGCCCTGGGTGGGCATGGTCTGCGCCCCGCTGGGCACCTGCGGGCTGGGGTTCCTGGCCACCTCCTGCTGAGTGGTCAGGAACTCCTGGGCGATGGTGGCGGCCTGGAGCTGGGTGTTGCTCCTGGGGAAGCGGGCCGGGCTCCTGCCGAACTGCAGCGAGGAGGTGAAGTCGCCCATGACGGAACGGCGGTAGGCGCTGATGTTGGGCTCCTTGACGCCGAAGCGGCGCTCCAGGATCCGGATCAGCGAGGTGTGGTCCATGACCGTGGAGTCCACATGGCCACCGGCCGACCAGGGCGAGACCACGATGGTCGGCACCCGGAAGCCGGGGCCGATCGGCTCGCCGTCGATGAACTCGTCCGGCGTCCCGGCCGGCGGGGTCGGCGGCAGCACGTGGTCGAAGTAGCCGTCGTTCTCGTCGTAGGTCAGGATGAACAGCGTCTTGGCCCAGACATCGGGGTTGGCGGCGATCGCGTTCAGCTTGGACGAGATGTACTCGGCGCCGCCGGCCGGGGTCCAGTCCGGGTGCTCGGACTGCGTCGACGGGGCGACCAGCCAGGACACCTGCGGGAGCCGGTCGTGCTTGGCGTCGTACTCGAACCAGCCGGCCGACTTGTGGGTCATGCCGCCCTTGGCGAGCGGCGAACCCGCCGGTGCGTCGGCGTACTGCTTGAACCAGGCGAGGGCGTTGTCGTCGTAGTTGTCCTCCTCCTGGTAGACCTGCCAGGAGACGCCCGCCGCGGTGAGCCGCTCCGGATAGGTGGTGTAGCTGAGGATCGGGTTGTTGTACGCGGGGGTGTTGTCGCTGACCGGTCCGCCACCGGTGCCCCGCGGATCGACCGTGCCGGTCCACATGTAGAGCCGGTTGGGGTTGGTCGGGCCGAGCACCGAGCAGTGGTAGTTGTCGCAGACGGTGAAGGCCTCGGCCAGCGCCCAGTGGAAGGGGATGTCCTCCTGGGTGAAGTGGCCCATGGTCATCGCGCCCTTGGCGGCGACCCACTGGTCCATCCCGCCGTTGTTCCACGCCTGGTGCTGGGTGTCCCAGGCGTGGGACAGGCCGGGGGTGGCGGCGGCGTTGGTGGTGGTGGTGTCCATATGGAAGGGCAGCAGGTAGCCGTCGGTGTGCGCGGCATAGGGCTGCTGGAACACCGGGTTGCCGTTCGGCAGGGTCATCGCCTTGGGGTCGGCGAACCCGCGCACGCCGGGCATGGTGCCGAAGTACTGGTCGAAGCTGCGGTTCTCCTGCATCAGGATGACCACGTGCTCGATGTCGGAGAGCCGGCCCTTGCGGGCCTGCCCCTGGGTCGCGGCGAGCGCCTTGCGGACGTTCGCCGGGAGGGCCAGCGACGCCGCTGCCGCTGCGCCGGTGCCGAAGAGGCGTCGGCGGGAGATCGAGAGGTCCATCGAAGTCCTTCTGGAAGTTCTGAGCTGGGCCGGTCGGCAGGTCAGCCGGCGGAGGCAGGGGTGAACTCGACGACGCGGCCGTTGCCGCTGTCGGCGACATAGATCTGGCCGTCGGGGGCCACCGCGATCGCCATGGCGTTGGCGAGCTCGCCGGAGCCGACCGCACCGAACTCGTTCAGGTACGGGCCGTCGGTGTTGAACTCCATGGCCATGCTGAAGTCGGGGTCGGTGACGAACAGGTGCCCCGAGGCGTCGAGGGCGACATCGCCGGGGTTCGACAGCCCGCCGAGCGAGCTGCTGGTGCTGCCGCCGACGCGGTCCAGCACGGTGCCGGACGGCGAGAGCTCGATCACCTGGTCCGGGCCGGCGTCGTCGAGTCCGGAGTCGGCGACGTAGACGTCACCGGACGCGTCCAGGGACAGGCCCTCGGGGCGGCCCAGGCCCGAAGTCAGCGACTTCAGGTAGGCACCGGTGGGGCCGAACTCCAGGACCCGGCTGTTGCCGGTGTCGCCGACGAACAGGTCCCCGGCGGTGTCGACGGCCACGCCCTGCGGACGGCTCAGGGCCGTGCCACCGCCCGTGGTGTACTGGCGCACGAACGCGCCCTTCGCGGTGTACTCCACGACCCGGTTGTCCCCGGTGTCGGCGACGTACACGTTCCCGGCCCGGTCCAGCGTGATCGCGGTCGGCCCGTTCAGCCGGCCCACGCCCGACCTGCTGAAGCTGTGCAGCAGCCGGCCCGTCCCGGAGTACTCCTGGTACCGGTTCCTGCCGCTGTCGGTGACCCAGACGTCGTTCTTCGCGTCCACGGCGATCCCCTGGGGGTCGCCGAGGCCGGTGCCGAACGCGGCCTTGAAGGTCGGCGGGGCCACCGGCGGCACGGCGGTCACCGTGAAGGTGACCGGCTTGGCCAGCCAGGTGTAGCCGTTGTCGTAGAGGAAGTACGCGATGTAGTTCCCCGGCGCCAGGCTCCCGGTGCTGAAGGTGGTCGAACCCGACGCGTTGGTCACCCAGTTGTAGGTGGTCGAGCCGCAGACCGACACCTGGTCCACCGGCCCGCAACCGGGGTTGGCGTACAGGCCGACCCAGTTCTCGGAGTTGACCTGACCGGCCGGGATACCGTAGTCGAAGGTGATCTGCTGCCCCTGCTGGACCGTGCTCTCCTCGGCGGTCAGCGTCCCGGTCGGGGCCGCCGGCTGCACGGTGAAGGTCACCGGGGCGGCCAGCCAGGTGTAGCCGTTGTCGTAGAGCAGGTAGGCGACGTACTTGCCCGGCGCCAGGTGCGCCGTGCTGAAGGTGGAGGTGCCCGAGGCGTCGGCCACCCAGTTGTAGGTGGTGGAGGCACCCACGTACACCTGGTCGACCGGGCCGTTGCCGGGGTTGCTGTACAGGCCGATCCAGTTGTTGGACAGGACCTTGGCGGCCGGGAGGCTGTAGCTGAACGAGAGCGACTGGCCCTGCGTCACCACGGCGTTCTGCACCGAGAGCGTGCCCGGCGGGGCGGTGACGGTGAACGGGACGGGCTGCGCCAGCCAGGTGTAGCCGTTCGCGTAGAGGAAGTACGCGATGTAGCTCCCCGGCGCCAGGCCGGATGTGCTGAAGCTCGACGTGCCCGAGCCGTTGGTGACCCAGTTGTACGCAGTGGAGGCGCAGTCCTCGACCTGGTCGACCGGGCCGCAACCGGGGTTCGAGTAGATCCCGATCCAGTTGTTCGAGACCACGGCGGAGGCCGGGAGGCTGTAGCTGAAGGTGACCGGCTGGCCCTCCAGGACCGAGCTGGACGACGTGGACAGCGTGCCGACGACCCCTGGGGTGGTGGCGGCGACCGCTGCGGTGGGACGGGGGGTGGAGGTGGCTGCGGTGGCACTCGCGCTACCGAGTGCGGCCAGCACCAGGAGCGCCAGCAAGGTGGCCAGACCGGTGCGCACGCGGTGGCGCACCCTGGGCAACTGTATGGCCAAGATCGGACTCCTTGTATAGACAAGTTGAGACAGTCCGCTGATCGTCACCTCCGGACATTCGCCCTGTCGATGGCCACAGGGCCTCCCGGCCAACGTTTACAGCACCGTTTCCGGAACGTTCACGTCCGCGCCCCCGCAGCAACAGCTTCCCCACCAGTAACATCCCCGCGAGCCCGCGGCCCCGGCGGCAGACCGGGGCGGCTGTCGGCCCGCCACCGGCTCCCGCGGTCAGGCTGACGCGCCGGACGTCGCGGAGCCGGGTGAACCGCGGAGGTTCGGGCAGCGAGAACATGCGAGCCCGGCAGCGAAGCACCCGACCGCGGGAGCGGCGGCGGTGGGGGGGCTCAGTGGAGCGTGCGCAGCGCCTCCGTGCTGAAGGGGCGGAGCTCGTTGGTGCGTCCGCCGAGGACCTTGGCCGCCCAGTCCGGGTCGCCCAGCAGCGCGCGGCCGACCGCGATCAGGTCGAACTCGTCGCGCTCCAGGGTGTCCAGCAGGGCGTCGATGTCCCTCACCGCGCTGTCCTGGCCCTGGAAGGCCTGGGTGAACTCGTTGTCCAGGCCCACCGAGCCGACGCTGATGGTGGGCTTGCCGGAGAGCTTCTTGGCCCATCCGGCGAGGTTGAGGTCGGAGCCGTCGAACTCGGGCTGCCAGTAGCGGCGGGTGGAGCAGTGGAAGATGTCGACCCCGGCCTCGACCAGCGGGGTCAGCAGGCCCTCCAGCTCCTTGGGGGACTCCGCCAGCCTGGCCTGGTAGTCACCCATCTTCCACTGCGACATCCGGAGGATGACCGGGAAGTCGGCCGACACCGCCCGGCGGCAGGCGGAGACGATCTCGGCGGCGAACCGGGCGCGGGAGGCGATGTCACCGCCGTAGCCGTCCTGGCGCCGGTTGGTGTGGGACCACAGGAACTGGTCGATGAGGTAGCCGTGGGCCCCGTGCAGTTCGACCCCGTCGAAACCGAGGGCCTCGGCCGCGGCCGCACCCGCCGCGAAGGCGGCGACGACGTCGTCGAGGTCCGCGGCGGTCATCGCGTGACCGGCCTGGGTACCGGCCTCGTCGCCGGTCAGGGCGATGCCCGAGGGCCCCACCCGGGGCGCCTGCGGCACCGGCGGGGCACCGGCGGCGCGCGCCATCCCCACGTGCCACAGCTGCGGGACGATACGGCCGCCCTCGCGGTGGACCGCCTCCACCACGGCGGCCCATCCCGCCAAGGCGTCCTGGCCGTGGAACCGGGGCACCCGGTCGCTGGTCCCCGCGGAGTCATGGTCGATGTAGGTGCCCTCGGTGATGATCAGGCCCACTCCCCCGGCGGCGCGCCGTGCGTAGTACTGCGCCACATCGGACCCCGGGACGCCGCCCGGCGAGAACTGCCTGGTCATCGGGGCCATGGCGATGCGATTGCGAAGCGTCAGGTTCCCCGCCGAGAAGGGACGGCCGAGCACACGTGTGCTGCGGGCAGCCGGGTTGTCAGTCGTCAACAGATCTACCTTCAATCGAACAGGGTGCCATCACCGCGCCGGGCGGACTTTCCCCTGCGTCAATATCGACAACCCGTCCCCTATTCCCGGCGGCCTGGCGAAGGCGGGGCTGCTGCGGAACAGTGGCGGCTGCGCGATGTCCGGGGCGTGCTGCTGCCAGGGCACCGCCGGCGCCGCGCTCACCACTGCCACGAGTGCCGAGACATACTTTCCCGCCGGGAAAGATACCTGCCATCCCACTTGAATGTTCATGCCACCAGTCACCCCATGGGGCATACAGCTTCAGCTGTCAAGCGGTCTGCGACTTGACTGTTCAATGTGGCGGACCGGGCTGTTACGCTCGCGCCATGACCACCAGCAAGCAGCCCATGTCGGCCGACGAGCCCGCGGACCCCTGGCTCACGTCGGGCGAGCTCGACTCGTGGCTGTCGGTGGTCCGCCTGATCACCCGGCTTCCCTGGGCCATCGACACCCAGCTCCAGCGCGACGCCGAGCTGAGCATGGTCGAGTACATGACCCTGGCGATGCTCTCCGAGGCGCCCGACCGGACTCTGCGGATGAGCACTCTGGCCGAACGCACCAGCTCCTCCCTCTCCCGCCTGTCCCACCTGGTCAAACGGCTCGAATCACGCGGCTACGCCCGGCGCGAGCCGGATCCGGCCGACGGGCGCTTCACCAGCGCCATACTGCTGCCCGCCGGGCTGGCCAAGCTGGAGTCGGCGGCGCCCGCCCACGCCGCCTACGTGCGCCACCTGGTCGTCGACAACCTGTCCGCGGAGCGCCTGCGGCGGCTCGGCCAGGACGCCGAGCGCATCCTGCAGCGCATCGACTCCCCCGCACGCTGACCGGGCCGCCTCCCTGGCGATTTCATCTTCAAGTCATCCAGGCGCCCCTGACGTCGCACTTCGCATGAAGTAGCAGCTCAGAGCACTCTTGCAGAACTTATGACTTGAGCGTTAAAGTCATTACAGGTCACCGAAGATCACTGGGTTCAACCTTCGAATGTCAGGAGATCAGTCATGTCGTTCGACAACGAGGCGATCATCCGCAAGGCCTACCAGGTCGCCGAAGAGCAGGACGTCGCCGGCTGGATCGCCGCCTTCACCGAGGACGGCACCTTCACCGACGAGTCGATCCCCCACACCTACCGCGGCCCGAAGGAGCTCGGCCTGACCGTCGAGGTCTACGCCAAGGCCTTCCCCGACATGCACCGCGAACTGCACACCGTCTACACCGTCGGCGACATCGTCATCGTGCAGCTCTCGCTCCAGGGCACGCACACCGGCCCGCTCGAACTGCCCTCGGGCACCGTCCCGCCGACCGGCAAGCGGATGGACGCGCCGTGCTGCGACGTGTTCGAGCTCGTCGACGGCAAGATCAAGCGCTTCGACTGCTACGCCGAGGGCTCCGTCATCGCCCGCCAGCTCGGCCTGGCCTGAGCCACCGGCAACCACCAGCGCCGCGAACGCCGTTCGGCCCAAACGCCGTTCGGCGTTCGGCGTTTGCCTCCTCGGCAAATTCCGACCCGTTCAGATGACCCCGGTGCGCACCGCGTAGACCACTGCCTGGGTGCGGTTGCGGAGGTTGAGCCGGATGACAACACTGTGCACGATGCTCTTCACGGTCCGCTCCGAATAGCTGAGCTTCTCGGCGATCTGCTTGTTGCTCAGACCGTCCGCCAGAAAGCGCAGCACCTCGATCTCCCGGTCGTCCAGTCCGGCGATGTTCAGGCCGTGCGGAACCAGCACATTGTCCCTGATCGCCTTGATATGGCCGATCAGCGCCTGCTGCAGGGCCGAAGGTGATCCCCGGCCGCCGGTGGCGGCATCCTGCACGGCCCGCTTGATGTCGTCGAATCCGCTCTCCTGCCGGTAGAGATAGTTCACCAGTCCGAGGTCGACGGCCCGGAGTATGTGGTGGTCGGGAAACTCGTGGGCGACCATCACCATGGGCAGTAAGCGGTCCGGGCCTTCCTGCCGGACCCGCTCCACGCGCGACAGCGTGTCCCCGGTTATCTCCGTCGCCAGCACCAGCAGGACGTCGGCGGGATGGCGCCAGGTCCAATAGCTGGCGGTGATGTCCTTGCACGAAGAGAGCCAGCTGACAGCGCCCTCGCCGGTCACCGGATCATTGGCGAGAACGGCCACGGTGATGGATTTAATGGCCGTGTCGCTCATGATTCAGCCCCCCGGCTGTGCGTCGGACGGGATTCACGGAAAGCATCCCGGAGTGCGCCACCACAGTACTCCCGAGCGTCGGCCGCACCAGTGGGCCGACGCGCCCGGGGCGGCTCCCGCCGACCACTGAGAGGCTAGAACGATCATGATGCGGGCGCAAGTTGGCCGGCCCCCGCACTGGTCCGACCAGTCGGTACGGCCCGATGGGGCAATCGGTCCGCGGAAGCCGGACCGGGCCCTGCGGCGACCTCGCAACGGGCCCCTGACGTGCCGTCGTCCGACACCGGAGGTGCGGACCGAGCGGTTCGCTCCGTGTCCTATCAGACGCCGGCCCCTTGCCCTTTCGGGCGCACTGGAACTATCCGATGGTTCGGACCCGACCGCCGTGCCGGAGCGGGCACTCCGGAGGGTGCGGTTCTTGGCGCCTCCGCCCCAACGTGAAGCCGTTGCTGCCTCAAGGGGAAGTGCTATTGCCTTCCGCCTCCTGGGCCATTCATCTTGGGATCGGCGCGGAGCCCGGATCTGATGCGGGCAGAGCTTTGCGGCAGGCATGAATCGAATCGTCTCAAGCAGAACTTCGGACAGAGAGGAAGCCTGCGGCCATGAACAACGCAGTGCGGCAGCATCCGGAAACGACACACGGTGATACGCGAGGTGAAGGTCCCGACTCGGCCCGGGGAATCCCGGATGAACTCAATTCACCGGACGGGCTCCAACACACGGTCACCAGGATCTGGGAAGACGTGCTGCGCCTCGACGGGCTCACTGCCCACGCCAACTTCTTCGAGCTGGGCGGGCATTCGCTGACCGCCTCGCAGGTCATCTCCCGCATGCGGCAGGCACTCCGGGTGGAGATACCCCTGGCTGCCTTCTTCGACCACCCCACCATCGGCGAACTCACGGCGCTCACCGCACGGCAGCTCGCCGGGGCGGACAGCGCGGCCGACCGTACGGAGAACAATGTCAATTAGCGCGCGGCAGGATTCCTCGCCGCTGTCCTCGGCGCAGCAACGGCTCTGGTTCTTCTGGCAGTTGAAGCCCAACGGCAGCGAATACAACGTGCCGCAGGCCACCCGGCTGCGCGGTCCGCTCGACCCGGCCGCCCTGGAGCGGGCCGTCACCCGGCTGGCGGAGCGCCACAGTCTGCTGCGCGCCACCTTCCCGCTGGTGGACGGCGCGCCGGTACTGCTGATCGCGCCGCACGCCACTGTGCCGTTCACCGTCACCGACCTGACCGACCTGCCCGCCCCCGCGCGTGAACGCGCGCTGGCCGAGGAGGTGGACCGGATCGCCCTCGGGGCGTTCGACCTGGTGAACGGGCCGGTGTTCCGGGCCGGACTGGTGCGGCTGGCGGCGGACGACCACGTACTGGTGCTGGCCTTCCATCACATCGTCGTCGACGGCTGGTCGATGGGCATCGTCCAGAGCGATCTGGCGGTCGAGTACACCGCGGCCCTCGAAGGACGGCCCAGCCCGCTCTCCGCCCCGCCCCACGACTACCGGGACTACGCCGCCGACGAGCGGCGGATGCTGGCCGGCCCGCGCCGGGCCGAGGCGATGGCGTACTGGCGCAGCCAGCTGGCCGGCGCTCCGCAGCAGCTCTCGCTGCCCACCGACTGGCCGCACCCGAGCGTGCAGAGCAACGCCGGTGACGCCCGGTCCTTCCTGCTGCCGCCTCAACTGGCGCAGCAGGCGCAGGCTCTGGCCGTCCGCCGACGGGTCACCAGGTTCGTCCTGCTGCTCGCCGCGTACGCCGCGCTGCTGTCCCGGCTGAGCGGCTCCGAGGAGGTCGTCGTCGGCGTTCCGGTCAGCGGCCGGACGACGCTGGACGTCGAGGGGATCGTCGGGCTGTTCGTCAACATGCTGCCGCTGCGGGTGCGGCTGCGGCCCGGCATCACCTTCGCGGAGCTGCTGGTCCAGGTCCGGGACACCTTCCTGGCCGGTCACGAGTACCAGGACCTGCCGTTCCAGCAGGTGGTGGAGGAACTCCAGCCCGAGCGGACGACTTCGCGGCACCCCGTCTTCCAGAGCGTCTTCACCTACGAGGACGCGGTCGGCGAGCCGTCCGGCCTCCCCGGGCTGACCGCGAGCCCGGTGCCGATCCGGACCGAGACCGCCAAGTTCGAGCTCACCCTGCACCTGGCCTGGGGCGCCGAGCGGGCCGAAGGCTGGATGGGCTACCAGACCGACCTGTTCGAGGCGGCCACGGCCCACCTGCTCGGGGAGCGCTACCTGCGACTGCTGACGGCGGCGCTGGCCGCACCGGACGCGCCGCTCTCCGGGCTGCCGGTGCTGGGAGTTCAGGAGGAGCGGACGGCGCTGGCCGGCTGCCTCGAACCGCCGGTGCCGGGCGCCGAGTGCGTCGACCGGCTGGTGGAGCGCCAGGCCCGGGAACGGCCGGACGCGGTCGCGGTGCGGACCGGGGACCGGACCCTTTCGTACGCCGAACTCGACCGGCGGGCCGAGCAGGTGGCCGCGGGGCTGCGCGCCTCGGGCGCCCGCCCCGGCAGTCTGGTGGCGACCTGCCTGCCCCGCGGCGCCGACCTGGTGATCGCCCAGCTCGGCATCCTCAAGAGCGGCGCGGCCTATCTCCCGCTCGACCCGGCGAACCCGCCGGGCAGGCTGGCCGCCGTGCTGGCCGAGGCCGACCCGCTGCTCACCGTGACGGACCGGAGGAACGCCGGAACCCACAGCCCCGGGCGGCTGCTGACCCTCGACGCGATCCTCACCGAGCAGCCCGCGGCACAGACCGGCGCCGGGCAGCCGGCCCGGGCCGGGGCCCGCGACCTCGCGTATGTCATCTACACCTCGGGGTCGACCGGCGTGCCCAAGGGCGTGATGATCGAGCACCGGGCGCTGGCGAACCTGGTCGCCTGGCACCACCGGGAGTTCGGCCTGGGCCCGGACGACCGGACCGCGCTGATCGCCGCGCCGGGCTTCGACGCCTCGGTCTGGGAGGTCTGGCCCGCGCTGGCCGCCGGAGCCACCCTGGACATACCCGACGCGGGCACCGTGCTGGACCCTGACGAACTGACCGACTGGCTGGTCGAGCGGGAGGTGACCAGCTGCTTCGTGCCGACCCCGCTGATCGAGCGGATGGCCGGGGCGTCCTGGCCGGCCTCCGGCGCGCCGCGCTCGGTGCTGACCGGTGGTGACCGGCTGCACGGCGTCGGGCGCCGGGAACTGCCCTTCCGGCTGGTCAACAACTACGGGCCGACGGAGGCCACGGTCGTGGCGACCTCGGGGACGGTGAGCGCCGACCCGGACGGGCGCGGGGCCCTGCCGGACATCGGCCGACCGATCGCGGGCACCGAGGCGTACGTGCTGGACGACCTGCTGCGGCCGGTCCCGGTCGGGACGTCCGGCGAGCTGTACCTCGGCGGCGTCTCCCTGGCCCGGGGCTACCTGGGCCGGCCCGAGCTCACCGCCGACCGCTTCGTACCGCATCCCTACAGCCGCACCCCCGGGGCACGGCTGTACCGCACCGGCGACCTGGTCCGCCGCCGCTCCGACGGTACGTTCGACTTCCTGGGCCGCAACGACCAGCAGCTGAAGATCCGGGGCTTCCGGATCGAGGCCGGTGAGATCGAGAACGTGCTGCGCGCCCACCCCGGGGTGCGGGACGCCATCGTCGGCGTCGAACCGGGCACGGCGACCGGCGCCGAACCGGACCTGATCGCCTACCTGGTGCTCGCCGACCCGGCGAGCCCGCCCGACCGCGCGGAACTGCACGAGCACGTGGGCCGCCGACTGCCGGCCTATATGCGCCCGCACGGCTACCGGGTGCTCGCCTCGCTGCCGCTGACCGCCAACGGAAAGGTCGACCGGGCCGCGCTGGCCGGACAGGCGGTACCGCTGGCCGCGCCCGCCGCCGCGGCCGACACCGGCGCGCGGACACCGCTGGAGCGGGAGATCGCCGGGGTCTGGTCACGGGCGCTGGGCCACGAGCGCTTCGGCACCCAGGACAACTTCTTCGACATCGGCGGGCACTCGCTGCTGCTGGCGACGGTCCGCGACACGCTCACCCGGGAGTCGGGCCGGGAGGTGTCCATCCTCGCGCTCTTCGAGCACACCACGGTCGCGGCGCTGGCCCGCCACCTGGAGGCGGCGGACAGCCCGTCGGCCGGGCCCGCTTCGACGCCCGCCCGCACCGGTCCCGCAGCCGGTCCCGCCGCCGACCCCGCCGCCGCGCGCCTGCGGAGCGGCAACGCCCGGCTCAGGGCCATCCGCGCCCAGAACCGGCGAACCACCCCCACCCCTGCTGGAAGGACTGACACATGATCGGCGCGGACAACGACACGCACATCGCCGTCGTCGGAATGGCCTGCCGCCTCCCCGGCGCTTCGACACCCGAGGAGTACTGGGACAACCTGGTCGCCGGTGTCGACTCGGTACGCCCCTTCTCCCGGGAGGAGCTGCAGGAATGGGGCCATGACCCCGACTCCCTGACCGACCCGCGCTATGTCCCCATGCACGGGATCATCGACGGCATCGGGGAGTTCGACGCCGACTTCTTCCAGTTCTCGGCCCGGGACGCCACGATGCTCAACCCGCAGCACCAGCTGTTCCTGGAGTGCGCCTGGGAGGCGCTGGAGCGCGCGGGCTACGACCCCCGCGCCACGCCCGGGACGGTGGGCGTCTACGCGGGGGCCGGCCGCAACGGCTACGGCTCGGTGGTGCAGGCACAGGCCGACCGGTTCCCCGGCGTGGACGGCCTGGCGCTCCTCATCGCCAACGAACCCGAGCACCTGTCCACCCGGGTGTCCTACAAGCTCGGTCTGACCGGGCCCAGCATGGCGGTGATGACGGCCTGCTCGACGTCCCTGGTCGCGGTCCACGAGGCGAGCCGGGCGCTGCTGGCCGGCGAGTGCGATGTGGCGCTGGCCGGCGGGGTCTCGCTGCGCCTGCCCCGCTCCGGCTACCTGTACCGCGAGGGCGGCACGATGTCGCCGGACGGCCGCTGCCGCACCTTCTCCGCGGACGCCAGGGGCATCGTCGGCGGTGACGGGGCCGGTGTCGTCGTGCTGCGCCGCGCCCAGGACGCGCTGGACGACGGCGACCACGTGCACGCGGTGATCCGCGGCTCCGCGGTGAACAACGACGGGCACGACCGGGCCGGGTTCACCGCGCCCAGCGTCCGGGGGCAGGCCGAGGTCATCCGGCTGGCGCACGCGGCAGCCGAGGTGGGGCCGGAGACGATCTCGTATGTCGAGGCCCACGGCACCGGGACGCCGGTCGGCGACCCGATCGAGGTGACCGCCCTGACCCAGGCGTTCCGCAGCGGACCGGTGACCCCCGGCTCGGTCCTGCTCGGCTCGGTCAAGACGAACATCGGCCACACCGACACCGCCGCCGGTGTGGCCGGCCTGATCAAGGCCGTCCTCGCGCTGGAGCACCGGACGGTGCCCGCCACCCTGAACTTCGAGCGCCCCAACCCGGTCATCGACTTCGCCGACAGCCCCTTCACCGTGAACACCGAGCGCCGCGACTGGGACGCCTCCCCGTTCCCGCGCCGGGCCGGCGTCAGCTCCTTCGGCATCGGCGGCACCAACGCCCATGTGGTCCTCGAAGAGGCCCCGCAGGCACCGCTGTCGGCCGAGCCGGTCGAGCGCGGCATGCTGCTGGTCCTCTCCGCGCGGACCCCGGAGGCGCTGCGGGCGGCGAGCCGGCGGCTGGCACAACACCTGCTCCGGCACCCGGAGTTGCCGCTGTCGGAGGTCGCCTGCACGCTCCAGCTGGGGCGCCACGCCTTCGCCCACCGCCGCTATGTGGTCTGCGCCGACCACGCCGGAGCGGTGGCGGCCCTGACCGCCCCCGCCCCCGCCCCCGTAGCCGACCGAGCGCTGCCGCAGCAGCCGGACGCACTGCTCGACCTGCTCGGCGGCACCGGGGACCTGCCCGACCAGGAGCGTGCCGCGCTGCTCGACGCGCTGGGCCGGCTCTGGCAGGACGGGGCCCCCGTCGACTGGGCCCGGCTGTACGCCGCCGCGCGGCCGCGCCGGGTGCCGCTGCCCACCTATCCCTTCGAGCGCCGGACGTACCTGGTCCGGCCGGAGCCCTTCGTCCGCGACCTGCCGGCCGAGGCGCCCCGGGACCTGGCGCAGGCCGCTGACGGCACTGCCCTGGAGTCGGTCGAGGACCGGCTCGCGGTGCTCTTCGGCAAGGTCCTGGGCGGCAGCGGGCAGGTCGACAGCGGGCAGGTCGACAGCGGGGAGGTCGACGGCCGGGACTTCTTCGAGCTCGGCGGCGACTCCCTCAGCGCCGTCCAGCTGCTCTCGCTGGTCGAGGACGAGTTCGGCGTGTCACCGCCGCTGGAGGCGGTGTTCGACGCGCCCACGGTCCCCGAATTCGCCGTCGTGATCGTGGACCTGCTGGCCACCCTGCACGCCACCGAGACCGACAGCGAAACCCGGGGGACGGCGTGACGCGCACCGACGGCAAGGCCGGCCCGGACAAGGTCGCGCCGGCTTCCCTCGCCCAGCAGCGGCTCTGGTTCCTGGACCACTTCACCGGCGGCAACAGCGCCTACAACCTGGTCTCGGCGCTGCGCCTGCGCGGCCCCCTGGACGCCGGGGCGCTGCACCGCTCACTGCAGCAGCTCGTGGACCGGCACGAGTCCCTGCGCACCACCTTCTTCCAGGCCGCCGACGGCGAGCCGCGCCAGCGCATCGCCGCCGGGCTGCAACTCGCCCTGCCGGTCACCGACCTGAGCGGCACCCCCGAACCGGATCGCGCCGCGCGGGCCTCCGAGCTGGTCGAGGCGGAGAGCCTGCACACGTTCGACCTCGCGAGCGGCCCGCTGATCCGGACCAGCCTGCTGCGCCTGGATGAGCGGGACCATGTGCTGGCGGTGATCTGCCACCACACCATCAGCGACGGCTGGTCCATGGGGCGCTTCTACCTGGAGCTGTCCGCCCTGTACTCGGCCCAGCTGGCCGGTACCGAGGCCGGTCTCGACCCGCTGCCGATGCAGTTCGGCGAGTACGCGGCCCGCGAGCGGGAGGAACTCCTCGGCGAGCGCGCCCAGGCGGCGCTCGCCCGGCTGCGGGACCGGCTGTCCGGCGCTCCGGCCATGCTCGAACTGCCGACCAGCCGCACCCGTCCCGCCGTCCAGGGATTCGCCGGGGCCATCCACGAGCTGGAGCTCGGCCCCGAGCTGTGGCAGCAGGTCGCGGCCACCTCCAGGCAGCACCGGGTCACCCCGTTCATGACCCTGCTGTCCGCCTTCGCGCTGCTGCTCTCCCGGCTCTCCGGTACGCGGGACCTGGTGATCGGCAGCCCCTCGGCCGGGCGCACCAGCTCCGCCGTCGAGCCGTTGATCGGCATGTTCGTCAACACCATGCCGCTGCGGATCGACCTGTCCGGCGACCCGACCTTCGCCGAGCTGCTGCTGCGCACCCGCCGCACCGCCCTGGACGCCCACACCGATCAGTTCGTGCCGCTGGACCAGCTGGTGACCGAGCTCCGGCTGGACCGCGCCGCCAACCACGACCCGCTGTTCCAGACCATGTTCGCCCTGCAACAGCCGTTTACCGTACCGGAGTTGGACGGTCTCGCGGTCGACGTCCTGCCGGTCCTGCCGCCGACCACCTTCAACGACCTGTGGCTGGAGGTCCGACCGTTCCAGGACCGGGCCATGGCGATCTTCCGCTACCGGACCGAGCTGTTCGACGCGTCGAGCGTGGAGCGGATGGCCGAGCAGTTCCGCGTCCTGCTGGGCGCCGCGCTCGACACGCCGACCTCCAAGGCGGCCGGTCTCCCGCTGCTGAGCAAGGAGCAGGCCGAGGAGATCCTGCACAGCTGGAGCCGCAGCGCCGACGAGCACCCCTGGGACGGTCCGGTCCATGAACTGATCGAGCGTCAGGCCGGGCGCACGCCCGAGCAGGACGCCGTGGTCTTCGAGGGATCGGCGCTGAGTTACGCGGAGCTGGCCGGGCGGACCCGGCTGATCGCCGGCCGCCTGGCCGGCCGTGGCGCGGTCGCGGGCAGCGTGGTGGCGCTCTGCCTGCCACGCGGCCTCGACCTGGCGCCCTCGGTCCTGGCCGTGCTGCGCGGCGGCGGGGCCTGTCTGCCGCTGTCGCCCGAGGACCCGCCCGGTCGGCTGTCCCGGCTGGTGCGGCTGTCGGGCGCCACCCAGGTGCTGACCACCGCCGATCTGGCCGACGCCTTCGCGGACGCCGGGGTCCCGGTCCTCGCGGTCGACGATCCCGCGGCCCCCGCGGCGTTCGAGGTGCCCGAACCGGCCGCGGTGGGGCCGCTGGACCTGGCGTTTGTCATCCACACCTCCGGCTCCACCGGCGAGCCCAAGGCGGTGGGGGTGCCGCACGCGGGCCTGGCCAACCGGATCCACGCGCTCCAGCAGTCCCAGCTGCTCACGCCCGCCGACCGGGTCCTGCAGCAGACCCCGTGCACCCTCGACGTGTCGGTCCAGGAGCTGCTCTGGCCGCTGACCGTCGGTGCCACGCTGGTCATGGCCGCGCCGGGCGGGCACCCCGACCCCGGCCACCTGGTCGACCTGGTCGAACGGGAGGCGGTCACCACCGCGCACTTCGTGCCGCCGCTGCTGGAGGCCTTCCTGGACCAGCCCGGCCTGGACCGCTGCGGGTCGCTGCGGCGGGTGCTGTGCAGCGGGCAGGCCCTTCCCGCCCCGCTGGCGGCCCGCTGCCTGAGCCGGCTCCCGGAGGTGCGGCTGTCCAACCTGTACGGCCCCACCGAGGCGTCGATCCAGGTGACCGAGTGGCGGTGCCGCACCGAGCCGGACGGCCCCGGACCGGCGGGCGACGCCCGGGTGCCGATCGGCAGGCCGATCGGGGGCGTGGAGGTGTATGTGCTGGACGAGCTGCTGCGGCCGGTCCCGGTCGGGGTACCCGGTGAGCTGTACCTCGGCGGTGTCGCCCTGGCCCGGGGCTATCTGGGCCGACCCGAGCTGACCGCCGACCGCTTCGTGCCGCACCCCTACAGCCGCACCCCGGGGGCGCGCCTGTACCGCACCGGCGACCTGGTGTGCTGGCGTGCCGACAGCACCATCGACGTCCTGGGCCGCAACGACGACCAGCTGAAGGTGGACGGCTTCCGGATCGAGCCCGGTGAGATCGAGCACGTGCTGCGCGCCCACCCCGGGGTGCGGGACGCCGTCGTCGGTGTCGAACCGGGCACGGCGACCGGCGCCGAACCGGCCCTGACCGCCTACCTGGTGGCCACCGGCCCGGAGGGCGAGCCAGGGCCCGGCCAGGACGCGCTCACCGCCGCCCTGCGCGAGCGGCTGCGGGACCAGCTGCCCCGGTACATGGTCCCCGGCCGGCTGGTCGTGCTGCCCCGGTTCCCGCTCACGCCGGGCGGCAAGGTCGACCGCGCGGCCCTGGCGCCGCGCGAGCGGGGCCGCCCCGAGCAGTCGCAGCGGCCCCAGGACGAGCTGGAGCGGACCCTGTCCGACATCTGGTGCCAGGTGCTGGGCCGGCCGCGGACCGGTGTCGACGAGGACTTCTTCGAGATCGGCGGCGACTCGCTGAAGAGCATCCAGGTGGTCCACCGCGCCCGCGAGGCAGGGCTGGCGATCCGGGTCATCCATCTCTTCAACCATCCCACCGTCAAGGAACTGGCGGCCCACCTGCGGCAGCAGGCGGACCGGTGAGGAGCCGCTGGCTGCTGCGGTTCCCACCGCGTCCGCAGGCCCGGGTGCGGCTGCTGTGCCTGCCGGGGGCGGGCGCCGCCCCGGCGATGTTCCGCTCCTGGAGCGACCAGCTGCCGACCGAGGTCGAGGTCTGCGCCGTCCAGCTGCCCGGTCGCGGCACCCGGCTGCGCGAGGCCCCGTACACCGCGATGGCCCCGCTGGCCGACGCCCTGGCCGAGGCGGTCCGGGCCGAGCCCCGGCTGCCGACAGTGGTCTTCGGGCACAGCCTCGGCTCGGTCGTCGGCTTCGAGCTGGCGGACCGGCTCTGCGGCACACCCGGGCACGCCCCGCTGTCGCTGGTGGCGGCCGCGCACCGGGCTCCACGGCTCGGCAGCGCCGGCCTGCCCGGCCACCTGCTGCCGACCCAGCAGCTGCTGGAGGGCCTGGCCGGGCCCGGCGGGACACCCCCGGAGGTCCTGGCCAGACCGGAGCTGCTGAAGCTCGCCCTGCCGTCGATCCGGGCCGACTTCGAGCTCGACTTCACCTACCGCTACCAGGAGCGCCCCCCGCTGCCGATCCCGGTCAGCGTGTTCGGCGGTCTGGGCGACCGCGGCGTCACCGAGCCCGAACTCGCCGCCTGGAGCACCCACACCACCGCCGGCTTCCGCCTGCGGCGCCTCCCCGGCGACCACTTCTTCCACACCGGTCCGAGCGGCGCCGAGATGCTCGCGGAGATCCGCGCCGACCTGCTGCAACACATCTGACCGACGCAACCGATCCGCACGACCGATCCGCACAGACAAGGGACAGCCATGTTCGAGGACGGCGACGACCGCCAGTACCTCGTGGTGCGCAACCACGAGGAGCAGTACTCCATCTGGCCCGAGGGCCGGCAGCCGCCGACCGGCTGGGAGGGCGTCGGAGTGACCGGCGACAAGCCCGCCTGCCTGGCTCACATCAAGGAGACCTGGACCGACCTGCGCCCGCTCAGCGGCCGCAACCACACCGGGAGCACCGACTAACGTGCCGTCAGAACTCTGCCTTCACCAGATATTCGCCCAGCAGGTCGCGCTGCGGCCGGACGCACCTGCTGTCTCGGACACCCAGGAGGAGTTGACATACCGTCAACTCGATGAGCGGGCCTCCAGACTGGCGGCGGTGATCCAGCGCGAGGCGAGCGGTCCCGGCGCCCGGGTCGGGCTGCACCTGCGGCGCGGCAACGCGGTCGTGGTGGCGATCCTGGCCGTACTGAAGTCAGGCTGCGCCTATGTCCCGCTCGACCCCTCCTATCCGGCCGAGCGGGTGCAGTACATGGCTGACGACGCGTCAGTCGACCTGGTGCTGACCGACGCCGACGGCGAATCCGCCCCGGCCGCGGGGCGGACCGTCGGCGTCCACGCCGGGCTGTGGGCCGACGGCGCACCCCTGGCGGCCGAGGTCGAGGTGACGCCGCAGGCCCCGGCCTACGTCATCTACACCTCGGGCTCCAGCGGCGCCCCCAAGGGGGTCGAGGTCTCGCACCGCAGTGTGACGGCGCTGCTGGACGCCTGCGACCGGGTGGTGGACGTCGACAGCAGCGATGTGTGGACGCTCTTCCACTCCTACTGCTTCGACTTCTCGGTCTGGGAGCTGTGGGGCGCACTCGCCCACGGCGGCAAGCTCGTCGTGGTCCCGGCCGAGGCCGCCCGCTCGCCCGAGGCCATGCTCGCCCTGCTGCGCAGCGAGCGGGTGACCGTGCTCAACCAGGTCCCCTCGGTCTTCCGCTACCTCTCCCGGGCCGCCACCGACCCGCGCGAGGCCGCCGCCGCGCACCCGTCCCTCCCGCTCCGTTACGTGATCTTCGGCGGTGAGGCGGTGGACGTCGACGCGGTCCGCGAGTGGCGCGGGGCCCAGGGCACCGCGACCGAGTTCATCAACATGTACGGCATCACCGAGACCACGGTGTTCGCCACCTACCGGCGGCTGCTCCCGGCCGAGATCGACGTGCCGCCCGGCACCCCGGTCCAGGCGTCGGCCACCGACCCCGCGCTCAATATCGGCCTGCCGCTGGACGGCCTCGACCTGGCGCTGCTGACGCCGGAGGGACGCCCCGCCGAACCCGGCGAGATCGGCGAGATCCACCTGGCCGGACAGCAGTTGGCCATCGGCTACCTGAACCGGGCGGAACTCACCGCCGAGCGCTACCCGGTACTCACCCTGCCCGGCCGGGCCCCGCGCCGGTACTACCGCAGCGGCGACCTGGCCGTGGCCCGGGCCGACGGCAGCTGCGAGTTCGCCGGGCGCGCGGACGACCAGGTGAAGATCAACGGGTACCGGATCGAGATCGCCGAGGTCGAGACCGCGTTGCGCGCCGCGCACGGCGTCGGCGACCTGGTGGTGGTGCCGACCACCAGCCGGATCGGCGAGCGCATGCTGGTGGCCTTCTACACCGCCCCGGAGGGCGCCGCGGCGGACGGCCTGCCCGAGCGGCTGGCCGCCCACGCCAGGACCGCGCTGCCGGCGTTCATGGTGCCCGGACGGTTCGTCAACGTGCCGCTGCTGCCGCTCAGCCCCTCCGGCAAGACCGACAAGCGCGCGCTCGCCGAGCAGCTCCGCTAACCCACCCCCAGGAGGACGAATGGACCGGTCCGAGTCGACGCGACAGCTGCCCCTGTCGGTCACCCAGGAGGCGATGTGGGTGACCTGGCAGCTCGACCCCGCCAAGTGGGAGCACGTCATCCCGATCGCGCTTGAGGTCGACGGCGAGCTGGAACTCCCGCGTCTGCGCTCGGCCGTGGCCCAGCTGCTGCGACGGCACCCGGCGCTGGGCGCGCGGGTGCGCCGCGGCGCGGAGGGGATGTGCCTGGACTGGTCCGCCGAATGCCCGGTGCCGGTCACGGTGCGCACGGTGGCCGTCGGGCGGGCGGAGGCACTCGCGGCCGCCCGGATCCCGTTCGACCTGGAGGCCGGTCCGCTGACCCGGGTCGAACTGCTCACCGGGCCGGACTGGACCGTCCTGCTGCTCACCGTGCACCACATCGTCCTGGACGGCACCTCCATCCCGTTCCTGCTCGACGATCTGCGCCGGGCCTACGCGGGCGGGCAGCTGGAGCCGCCGCAGGACCTCGCACCGCTGCTGGCGCACGCCCGCCGCTCCCGGGAGGCAGCCGAGGGGGAGAGCGGCGGGCCGCTGCGGGAGTACTGGCGCGAGACGCTGGCGGACCTGCCGGCCGCCCGCAGCCTTCCCGGCCCTCCGGGTCCGAGCCTGCCGGAGCAGCAGCCGTGGCCCTGCTCGGTGGACCCCGAACTGGCCGGGCGGGTACGGGCATTGGCGCGGGAACTGGGGATCTCCTACTTCACCGTCATGCTCGGCGCGCTGTTCGTCACGCTCCACCACCACACCGGCAGCCCGGACCTGGTCGTCTCCGCGCCCTACCACGGCAGGCCCGACCGGGAGTTGGACGGGCGGGTGGGCTTCTTCGTCAACGTCCTGCCGTTCCGCCAGCGGATCCGCCCCTCGGACAGCTACGAGCAGTTGCTGCTGGAACTGCGGGCGACCGTGCGCGGGGCGCTGCGCCACGGCGCGCTGCCGCTGCCCTCGATCCTGCGCTCGGGGAACCTGGTCGGCCCCGGCGCCCGCGAGCAGACCCACCAGGTGGCCTTCCAGTACCAGTACTGGGACCCGGCCGCCGGGCCCGGCCTGGACGTGTTCGGCTTCGAACTCGTCGGCGGGTCCTCGCGTTGCAGGCTCGGCATGCTCGACCTCGTCGACGTGCCCAACTACCGGCTCACCGTGATGCTGACCGAGGGCAGCAACGGGAGCAGGATGCTCTGGAAGGACGCCGACGGCTCGGTCGGACGCTCCGTCACCACCGCGCTGGCCCGCGACTACCTGACCGTCGTCGCCGACATGGTGGCCGACCGCCGCCGCACGCTCGCCGAGGCGACCGCGCTGCTCCCCGCCGTGGCCCGCAGCGTGCGGCCCGGCGCCCCGGCCCCCCGGGCGCAGACGGCACAGGCACGGGCGACGCGGCCGGCCACGGGAACAGTCGCCGAACTCGGCACCATCTGGACCCAGGTGCTGCGCGTCCCGGACATCCGGCCCGATGACTCGTTCTTCGAACTGGGCGGCCACTCGCTGCTGGCGACCCAGCTGCTGGCCCGGATCACCGAGTGCACCGGCGTCAAGCTGTCCGTGCGCGATCTGTTCGGCCACCCCCGGCTGTCGGACCTCGCCGAACTCCTCGACAGCCACCGCGCGGACGCCCCGGACGCCCCGACAACCGGGGCCCCGCCCGGGGACGGCGCGGAACCCGGCGAGGACGGCTCCTGGGACGAGGTCTTCCCGGCCTCCGGCTTCCAGGAGGGCATCTGGCTGGCCGAGCGGCTCGACCCGGACCACGCCCGGTACCACATCCCGCTGAGCTGGAGCGTGCACGGCGAGCTGGACCCGGCCCGGCTGCGGGCAGCGCTGGCCCTGCTCGTCTCCCGCCACGAGATCCTGCGCACCCGCTTCGTCGACCACGACGGCCGGCTGGTCCAGGAGGTCGGCCCGGACTGGGCCCCTGAGCTGGACGAAACCTGGCCGGGCGGCGACAGCGAGGCCGAGCGGCGCGAGTGGCTGCGCACGTGGTCCGAGGCCGCCGCGAGCCGGTTCGCGCCGACCGCCGGACGGCTGCTGGCGGCGGGCCTGTTCACGCTGCCCTCGGGGGACCGGCTGCTGGCCCTGTGCGTCCACCACCTGGTGCTGGACGGGGAGTCGGTTCCGGTCCTGGTCCGGGAGCTGGGCCGGTGCTACCGGCAGGTGGGCCACGGCTCCGCCCCGGCGGCACCGCCGCAGTACCGCGAGCTGGTCCGGGCCCAGCGGACCGGCCCCGGCCGGGCGCGGGCGACCGCGGACCTGGAGTACTGGGCCGCCGGGCTCGACGGCGCGCCCAGCGCGCTCGGGCCGGGCCGGACGGCTTCCGCCCAGCCGCCCGGCAGCACGGCCCTGCCGCTGGCCGCCGACCTGACCGGGCGGCTGCTGCCGGTGCAGGAGCACTGGCAGGTCTCGCAGTTCATGGTCACCGCGGCGGCGCTGGCGGCCGCACTCCACCGCTGGTCCGGCCGGGGAGACCTGACCTTCGGGCTGCCGGTGGCCAACCGGGGCGGCGGCGCCTTCGACGAGGTGCTCGGCCCGTGCCTGAACACGATCGTGCTGCGCTCCCGCTGCGAGGCCGACACGACCCTCGGCGAACTGCTGCACCGCACCCGCGAGGCCGTGATCGAGGCGTTCGAGCACCAGAGCGCCCCCTTCGACGAGGTGGTCCGCCGCCTGCGTCCGCCGCGGTCGTCCGGGCGCACCCCCTACGTCGACTGCATGCTGAACAGCGTCAGCACAGCGGGCTGGTCCGGCGCCCTCGGCCCGGCCCGGCTGACCTCGCTGGACCACGACCTGCCGGACGAGGCGACCAACAAGTTCGGGCTCACCGTGACCTTCACCGGGACCGACAGCGCCCTGCTGGGGAACCTGGCCTACCGCGGCGGCTTCCTCGACACCGACGGCGCCCGGCGGCTGGCCGCTGACCTGGCCGGAATCCTCAACCGCTTCCAGGACCTCCGCGACGAGCGGGTCCTCGCCCTTCGACCCACCGAGACGAGCTGACCACCATGAGAGACTTCCGCTTCGGCGTCAACCTGGTCCCGACAACGGGCCGCAGCCAGTGGTGGGCGAACTGCCGTACCGCCGAAGGGCTCGGGTACGACGTGATCGCGGTCCCCGACCACCTCGGTGTGCAGTCCCCGTTCCCGGCCATGGTCGCGGCGGCCGCCGCGACCGAGCGGGTGCGGCTGACCACCTACGTGCTCAACAGCGCCTTCTGGAACCCGGTGCTGCTGGCCAGGGAGCTGCTGACGGCGCACGAGCTGACCGAGGGCCGGGTGGAGGCCGGGCTCGGTACCGGGTACGTGCGGGCGGAGTTCGAGAAGGCCGGCCTGGACTGGGGTACGCCGGGCACCCGGGTCGGGCAGCTGGCGCAGACCGCCGCCACCCTGCGCGGCCTGCTGGACGACCCGCGCCCCCTCGGCTTCACCCGGCCGACCAGGCAGCCGCCGCTGCTGATCGGCGGCAACGGCGACCGGGTGCTGCGCCTTGCCGCACAGCATGCGGACATCGCCTCCTTCGCCGGTGCCGTCCTCGCGCCCGGCTCGGCACGCGGCACCCTGCACCTGATCGACGCCGAGGCGATGGACGAGCGGGTGGCGTTCTTCGCCGAGGCGGCGGGCCCCCGCGCCGCCGACGTGGAACGCAACATCCTGGTCCAGACCGTCCTGGTGACCGACGACCGCCGCGCCGCCGCGCAGACCATGCGCCGACACCTCCCCTATCTGACGGTGGATCAGATCCTGGGTGTGCCAACCCTGCTGGTCGGCACGCAGAACGAGATCGCGGCCGTCCTGCTGGAGCGCCGGGAGCGTTTCGGCATCTCCTACATCTGCGTGCAGGAACGCGACATGGCCGCCTTCGCACCCGTCATCGGCCTGCTCCGCGACCGCTGAGCACCGCCGCCGCCGCTCGCAGACCGTCCGCACGCCGACCCGGTAGCCGTGGCCGGTGCGGTGCTGTGCCGGTGCGGCGGCACATACTGGCGGCATGACGACAGCGCAGACGACGACGCAGACGATCGGTGGTGTCCCGGTCGCCCGCGTGCGCGCCTGGTGGGCGCACCGCCAGGGGCTGGACGGCTCACTGGAGGGTGCCTCGGCCGCGGCGGCCCTGGAAAGCAGCGGCTGGGCCAGGTCGGTCGGCGGCTCCGGCCCGTACCTCGGGCTGTTCGCACGGACCGGGCTCGGCCGTGCGGCCGTCGACGAGGCCGTCGCCCGGGTGGACGTCCATGAGCTGCCCGCGGCCCGGGGCTGCACCTACGTCCTGCCCGGCACGGACTACGCGCTCGGGCTGACCCTGGGCGCGGACACCCCGGAGGGCGAGGTGGCCTCCGCCGAGAAGCACCTGGGGGTGCGGCGCGGCGAGGTCGAGCGCCTGTGCGCGGCCGTGGTCGACGCGCTCACCGGAGCCGGTGGTCCGCTCGACCCGGCCGGTATCAAGGACGCGACCGGCAACGCGGTCCGCTCCCTCGGGGAGGGCGGGCGCAAGCGCGGGCTGGCGACGACGCTGCCGCTCGCCCTCGGCCTGCTCCAGGCCCGCGGCGAGATCCGCCGGGTGCCGCTGAACGGCCGGCTCGACCAGCAGCGCTACGCCTACGTCCGCTGGTCCCCCTCGCCGCTGGAGGGATACCCCCCGGAGCCCGGGCCCGCGCGCGTGGAGCTGGCCCGGCGCTGGTTCCAGTGGGCCGCCCCCGCGTCGCTCAGGCACTTCCGCTGGTTCTCCGGCCTCACCGCGGCAGCGGCCAGGGACGCCGTGGAGCCGCTGGGCCTGGTTCCCTTGCCGGGCACCGACCTGCTGCTGCCGCCGGACCTCGCGGACGCCTTCGCGGCCTACCGGGAGCCGGCCGAGCCCCGCTACGCGCTGGTCGCCGGGAACGACGGCCTGCACCTGCTGCGGCGCGACCTCCCGCTGCTGATCGCCCCCGCCGACGCCCAGCGCCCGGTACCCGGGGCGAAGGCCGGGCGGGTCTTCGGCGCTGAGGCCGACCCGCCGTGCCATCTGGTGACCGACCGCGGCCGGGTGGTCGGCTTCTGGGAGTACGACACCCAGCGGCACGAGATCGTCCACCAGTTGTTCGTCCCGCAGGACGCCGCGCTGAGGGCCGCCGTCGCCCGCACCGAGGCATTCGTCCGCGAGCAGCTGGGCGACGCGCGCGGATTCAGCCTGGACTCACCCAAGACCCGGGCGCCCCGGATCACCGCGATGCGGGAGGGGCAGTAGCCCGACAGGGAGTTGGCCGTCTCTGCGATGCTATGTGCGGTCAGTTTGTATGAGCACGATGGTTGAACTGGAGATGTACGTGTATCGACGTCCTACCCGCGCCGCCCGGGGGACTCTGGTCGGAGCGGTGATCGCCGGAACATTCGCGTCGATCCTGGCGACCGGGGCACCGGCGAACGCGGCCGCGGTCAGGAAGCCCGCGTCCCCGGCTCCGGCCCCCAACCTCACGGCGCTGCGCACGGCGCTGCAGGCCGTCGTCAGGTCCGGGGCCCCGGGCGTCTTCGCCCAGGTGCAGGACGGGTCGGGCAAGAAGAGCTACACCGTGAGCGTGGGCTCCGGCGACATAGCCACGAAGACGGCGGTCAACCCCGGCGGCGAGTTCCGCGTGGGCAGCATCACCAAGAACTTCACCGCGGTGCTGGTCCTGCAGCTGGTCGCGCAGAAGAAGGTCGGCCTCGACACGGCGGCCGGCGCGTACCTCCCGGCCGGCCTGCTGCCGAAGGGATCGCCGATCACCGTCCGGGAGCTGCTGAACCACACCAGCGGCCTCCACGACTACACCGACGACCTGCTGACCGGCGACACCGTCACCGGCTACCAGGGCTTCCGCTACAAGACCTACCAGCCGCAGGCCCTGGTCGCGGACGCGGTCAAGCACGGCCAGCAGTTCAAGCCCGGCAGTGAGTACAGCTACTCCAACACCAACTTCGTGGTGCTCGGCCTGCTGGTGGAGCATGTCACCGGACTCCCCTACGCGACGGTGCTGAAGCAGCGCATCCTCGCCCCGCTGCACCTGAACAGCACCTACTTCGTGGTGCCGCAGGTCACCGTCCCCGGCGTGCACTCCATCGGCTACCTGACCCAGGACAACCCGGCCAAGCCGCTCTTCGACGCGACCGACCAGACCGCCTCCTGGCTCTGGACCGCGGGGGCACTGATCTCCAGCACCTCGGACCTGGACACCTACCTGCGCGCGCTGACCTCCGGCAAGCTGCTGCCGGCCGCCCAGCTGGCCCAGATGGAGAACACCGGGTTCGTCAACTCGACCACCCGCTACGGCCTGGGCCTGCGCGAGTACGAACTCCCCTGCGGGGTCGACGTGTACGGCCACGACGGGATCATCGAGGGCTACCAGACCTACGCGTACTCCACCAGGGACGGCTCCCGCCAGGTCACCATCTCGGCGAACGCGTCCAACAACATGAACATCTACGCCGCCGAACTGCTGGCCCTCACCCCGGTGTTCTGCGGCACCCCGGCCACCCCCGCCGCCAGCAGGCTCGCCCTGGGCAACGCCGTCAGGATCGCCGGGGAGGAGACCACCGGCTGACACCGGCCCGCAGCTGTCGCAGGTGTCGCAGGGCCTGGTCACCGCGTTGGGCGGGCTACGCTGGCAGCGTTGTCAGCCATGACGTTCAACGGCCCGGCGCCCTGGGTGCCGGGCCGCCCGCAGAAGGGGCAATGCGATGGATCCCGATGTCCGGACCAGGGCGGCAGTCGAGGAACACTGGCGGGCATCGGAACGCGGGGACACCGAAGCCGAGCACGCCGTCTACGCCGCCGACGCGATCCTCGACTACCCCCAGTCGGGTGAACGGTTCCGCAGCCGCGCGACGATCGCGGCGCAACGCGGCGGGCACCCCGCCGACCGGCACTTCACCGTCCACCGGATCGTCGGCGGCGGCGACCTGTGGGTGAGCGAGTGCGTCATCACGTATGACGGGGTGCCCACCCGCTCGGTCAGCATCATGGAGTTCGCCCACGGGCAGGTGGTGCACGAGACGCAGTACTTCGCGGACCCCTTCGCCGCGCCCGATTCGCGGAAGGCCCTCGCGGAGCCGATGCCGGGCAGCTAGGGCATGGGCGCTCAGCCGCCGGTGCCCTCGACTGCCAGGTCGCGGCGGCGGGCGGCGATCGCGTCGGGGTCCCACCCCGGACGCGGAAGCGATGCCAGCAGCAGCCGGGTGTAGGGGTTCGCGGGACGGGCGAGGAGTTCCGGGACCGGTCTGTGCTCCATCGTCCGGCCCCGGCGGAGCACCAGCGCCTCGTCGCAGATGTAGCGGACGACGGCCAGGTCGTGGCTGACGAACACCAGCCCGATACCGGTGTCACGGCGGATGTCGGACAGCAGGTTCAGTACCTGGGCCTGCACTGACACGTCGAGCGCGGACACCGCCTCGTCCAGTACCAGCACGGCCGGCTCGACCGCCAGCGCCCGGGCGATGGCGGCGCGTTGGCGCTGCCCGCCGGAGAGTCCCCGGGGCAGGGCCGCCGCCTCGCGGTCGCCGAGGCCCACCTGGGCGAGCAGGTCGGCGACCCGCGCGGCGCGCGCCACCCGGTCGCCGAGGCCGTGCAGGCGCAGCGCGCCGTCGATGGTCGCCCCGATGCTGATCCTGGCGTCCAGCGACAGGTAGGGGTCCTGGAAGACGATCTGCACCGCCTTGGCGCGGGCCAGCCGGGCCGCTCTGCCGCGCGCGGCGGCGGCCAGCGGGGTGCCCTGCACCAGGATCGACCCGGCGTCGGGGCGTTCCAGGCCGACGAGCATGCGCGCCGTGGTGGTCTTACCTGAGCCGGATTCACCGACCAGGCCCAGTGCCCCGCCTGCGGGCAGCGTGAACGACAGGTCGTCCACGGCGGTCAGCACACCGCCACCGGCCGTGCGGTAGCTCTTGCGCAGGCCGCTGACCTGGAGCAGCAGCGGCTGCCCCGGTTGGGTCGGGTTGGTCATCGCTCGGCCTCCTGCGTGTGCAGCGGTTCGTGGGCACGCCAGCAGGCGGCAGTCGCCGCGCCGGTGCCATAGGTCTCCAGCGGCGGCGGCCCCTGGTCGCAGAGTCCGGCCGTGGCGTGGCGGCAGCGGGGCATGAAGGCGCAGCCCGGTGTGGATTCGAGCAGGCCCAGGGGCACGCCGGGGACGGGGGTGAGCCGGACCAGCGGACCGTCGAGCGTCGGCGTGGATTCGAGCAGGCCCCGGGTGTAGGGGTGCCGGGGGGCGGCGAAGAGCTCCGCCGCGGTCGCGGTCTCGACGATCCGTCCCGCGTACATGACGTAGATGCGGTCGCTGGTGGCGGCGGCGAGGTCGATGTCATGGGTGATCAGAAGCATGCCGAGGCCGCGTTCGCGCTGGAGCCGGCCGAGGACGGCGAGGATCTCGGCCTGGGTGGTGACGTCCAGCGCGGTGGTGGGTTCGTCGCAGAGCAGCAGCGCGGGTTCTGCCGCGAGCGCTCCGGCGATCATGACGCGCTGCAGCATGCCGCCGGAGAGTTCGTGCGGGTACTGGCGCAGGTGCCGTGGCGGGTCGGGCATTCCGACGGCGGTGAGCAGTTCGGCGGCGCGGGCTTCGGCCCTGCCCTTGGACCAGCCCTCGCTGAGGCGCAGTGACTCGGTGAGGAAGTCGCCGATGCGGCGGACCGGGTTGATGCCGGCCCGCGGGTCCTGGAAGATCATGGACGCCTTGCCGCTGCGGACGGCGCTCAGGTCCGCGGCGGAGCCGCCCACCAGGCTGGTCCCGTCGACGCGGACGTCCCCGGTGATGCGGGCGCGGGGCGGGAACAGGCCGAGGGCCGCGCGGGCGGTGACCGATTTCCCCGATCCTGACTCGCCGACCAGGGCGACCACCTCGCCGGCGGCGACGGTGAGGCTGACCCCGTCCAGGACCGGACGGGCGGTGCCGGGGAGTTCGACCCGCAGTGAGGTGATGTCGAGCAGTGCCATCAGGACTCCCGTCCCGCGAGCCGGTCGCCGAGGTGTTCCCCGACGACGTTGAAGGCGACGACGACCACGACCACCGCGGTGGCCGGGGCGATCGCGGACAGCGGTTGCCCCTGGAGGATCGCCGCCTGCGCCTGGTTGATCATCGCGCCCCAGTCCGGGGTGGGGGGCTGGACTCCCAGTCCGAGGAAGGACAGCGCCGCCAGGTCCAGCAGGGCGTAGCCGAAGTTGACGGTGGACTGGGCGAGCACGGTGGGGCCGATGTTGGGCAGCAGCCGCTGTACCGCGGTGAACACCGGTGAGTGGCCCTGGACCTGGTAGGCCGCGATGTAGGGCCGGGTCTTCTCCTGCACCGTCAGGCCCCGCACCAGGCGGGCGGTGTAGGGCATGTAGGCGACGGCCATGGCGAGCACCGGGGCGGTGATGCCCTTGCCGAACAGTGCCACCGCGAGGATCGCGAGCAGCAGCGAGGGGAAGGCGAACAGGATGTCCAGCACCCGGCTGACCGCGGCGTCGACCCAGCCGCCGCACCATGCGCTGAACAGGCCGACGGCGATGCCGGCGGCGGTGGAGGACAGCACCACGGCGAGCGGCCCGACCAGGCTGGTGCGGGTGCCCTCGATCAGTGCCGAGAAGGTGTCGTGTCCGCCCTGGTCGGTGCCCAGCCAGTGGGCCGCGCTGGGGCCGACGAGGGTGTTGTCGAGGTCACCGAAGGTCGGGTCCTGCGGTGCCAGCCACGGCCCGAAGGCGGCGGCCAGCACGAACAGCACCAGGATCACCGCGCTGATCCGCACCAGCGGGGTGCCGCCGAGCAGGCGCAGCCTCCGCAGGCGGGTCCGGCCGGTGACGGCGTCGGAGTTGGTCATCGCGCGCTCCCGGCGGCCGCGACCCGTGGGTCGATCAATGGATACAGCAGGTCCACCAGCGTGTTGACGACGACGAAGGCGGCGACCACCAGCAGCACGATCGCCTGGACCACCTGGAAGTCGAGCTCGTCCACGGACTGCACCAGCAGCGAGCCGATGCCGGACATCCCGAACGCAGTCTCCACGATCGCGGTGCTCACGAGCATCCCGGAGACCAGCAGACCCGAGACGGTGACCACCGGCCCCAGGGCGTTGCGGAACACATGGCGGCGTACCACGGTCCGCCTCGGCAGCCCCCGGCTGAGGGCCACCTCGACGTGCTCGCGGCGCAGTTCGTCGAGCATCGCCGACCGGGTCACCCGGGTCACCAGCGCCATGAAGGTCACCGACAGGGCGATCGCCGGCAGCACGATGTGGTGCAGCCGGTCGAGGGTCCCGGTGCCGTTGCCGATGGTGGGGAACCAGCCGAGGCGGACGCCGAGCACCGAGCGCAGCAGGATCGCCGCGACGAACGAGGGCACGGCCGCGCCGAGGGTCACCAGCAGCAGCACCGTCGAGTCGGTGCGGGTCCCGTGCCGCAGCGCCCCCACGACACCCGCGCCGACGCCGACCACCGCGATCATCAGCGTGGACACCCCGACCAGCAGCAGTGTCGAGGGCAGCCGCGACCAGATGACCGCGGCCACACTCTGGTGGAAGAGGTAGGACTGGCCGAAGTCGCCGTGCAGGACCCCGTCCAGCCAGTTCCAGTAGCGGACCGGGAACGGCTTTTCCAGGCCGTATCTATGACGGAGCGTCACCAGTTCCGCCGGGTTGGGGCTGCGTCCCCTGATCAGGAAGCTGACCGGGTCGCCCGGTGCCAGGTACAGCGAGGAGAACACCAGGAAGGAGGTCACCAGCAGGGTCGCCGCCATTCCGGCGATCCGGCGCAGCGCCGCCCTGGCGATCGCCCGGACCCGGCCGGGCCCGGCACTCACGCCTTGGCTCCGATCTCGGCGGCCCACGGGTAGTACAGGTAGGCGATGGAGGGCTGCACGCCGGTGATCCGCTTGCCGAGGAAGACGCTCACCGGTGCCGAGTACAGGGGCAGCCAGGGCAGTTGCTGCATGGCGATCTGCTGGGCGGCGGCGGTCCAGGCGGCGTGCTGGGCCGGGTTGTACGCGGCGACGGCCCGGTTGAGGGCGGTGTCGAACGCCGGGTCGGACCAGTTGCCGTAGTTGCTGAACTGGCCGGTCTCCAGGGAGGAGTACATGTCCAGCGGGTCGGTGATGTTGGTGTACCAGAAGGTGACGAACAGGTCGATGCCCTTGCGCGCCGCCGGGTCGGTGAACAGCGCCGTGTACTTGTCCGCGGAGACGGTGTCGATCTGCGGTTTCAGGCCGATGGCGGTCGCGGCCTGGGCGACGGCCTGGGCGGTGATGGTCGTCTCGCTGTCGAGCGGGCTTGTCGCGATCACCACCGTCTGCCCGTGGACCCCCGCCTTGGCGGCCATGGCCTTCGCCCTGGCCGGGTCGTACGGGTAGCTCGGCAGGGCCTTCAGGTAGCCCTGGACGACGGAATTCGGCACCCCGGTCCAGGTGTTGGGGGTGACCATGGAGTTCGCGACGTCGCCGACCCCGTCCACCCCGGCCTTGATCAGGCCCTTGCGGTCGATGGCCATCAGCAGGGCCTGGCGCACGGTGGGGTTGCCGAGCGGGCCCTTGAGGTTGTTGACGATCTCCTCGGCGACGGTGGTGTTGCGTCCGAAGTAGAGCGAACCGGCCGGGCTGGACTCCAGTTGGCCGTAGGCGTCCGGCGGGACCATCCAGCCGCCGTCGACCTCACCGGTCTGGAAGGCGTTGACCCGGGTCGTCGGGTCCGCCAGGAAGACGAACTTGACCTGCGCGGACTTCGCCTTGAGCTGCGGGTCCCAGTAGTCGTCGAACCGTTTGAGCACCAGCGACTGGCCCGGCGTCCAGGAGGAGAAGGAGAAAGGACCGGTGCAGTTGACGCCGTCGGTCGGGTTGCCGTAGTTGCTGCCGTCCTTGGCCAGGGTCGCCGCGGACTCGATCGTGCCCGGGGCCGTGGCCATGTACTGGTTGAAGGTGGAGTCGGGGGTGCGCAGGGTGACCGTGACCTGCATGGGGCCGGTCTGCCGGATCGACTTGACGTTGCGGTAGGCGTAGGACCAGTCGCTGGCGACGCTGGGGTCCATGTTGCGGCTGAGCGAGACGACGACGTCGTGGGCGGTCAGCAGGGTCCCGTCGTGGAAGTGCACGCCGGGGCGGATCCGGTACACCCAGGTGGTGGGGGTCGGATTGGCGTACGAGGTGGCCAGGCTCGGCGAGGTGGTCAGGTCCGGGTTCCAGCGCAGCAGGCTCTCGCAGACGTTGGCGAGGATCTGGTTCGGCGGGTAGTCGTAGGACTGGGTGTAGTCGATCGAGGTCGGCTCCGCGAAGATCGACCAGGTGAACGAGTCGATGTCGCCGGCCGGGGCCGGGGTGCGGGCGGTGAGCCGGTAGGCGGCGGTCTCGGACGCGGACGGGTGGCTGCCGTGCGCGACTCCGCTGCAGCCACTGGCGGTGAGGGCGGCGACCGCTGCGAGCGCGGTGGCCAGGAGGCGGCGGGGGCGGCGGCTGGTCGGTCTTGGGGCTCCGGGGCCGGGTACGGACATCGGGTTCCTCCGAGGCGGGGGCAGGAGTTGCGGTGCGGGGGGAGGCTGCGGGTGTGCGACTGCGGGTCTGCGGGGCTCAGCTGTGCCGCGCGGTCTCGGCCGCGTACACGAGCTGCCCGTCGATGTAGGTGCGGAGCACCCTGGTGTCGCCGATCTCCTCGGCGGGGTGCTCGAACGGGTCCCGGTCCAGGACGACCAGGTCGGCGTACTTGCCGGGCTCGACGGTGCCGGTGACCGCGTCCAGGTGGTTCACCCAGGCGCTGCCGGCCGTGTACGCGGTCAGCGCCTGCGCGAGGGTCAGCGCCTGTTCGGGGTGGAAGGCGGGGCGGTGGCTGCGGTCGCTCGACGCGTTGGGCGCGTCGAGCGGGACGGCGCGGTTGACCGCGACGTGGATGCCCCACAGCGGGTTGGGGCTGCTCACCGACCAGTCGCTGCCGGCGACCAGCCGCGCCCCGGCCCGCCGCAGGTCCCCGAAGGGGTACTGCAGCGCGGAGCGTTCCTCCCCGAGGAAGGGGATGGTCAGCTCGTCCATCTGCGGTTCGTGCGCGGCCCACAGCGCCTGGATGTTGGCGGCGGCGCCGAGTTCCGCGAACCGGGGGATGTCGTCCGGGTGGACCAGTTGCAGGTGGGCCAGGTGGTGCCGGTTGTCCCCGGTGCGTCCGGCGTCCTCGGCCGCGGCGCGGGCGGCGGCGAGGGCGTCGAGGGCCTCGCGGACGGCGCGGTCGCCCAGGGCGTGGAAGTGGATCTGGAAGCCCAGCGCGTCCAGCGCGCAGACCGCCTCGACCAGCGTGTCCGGGGCGACGAAGGTGAGGCCGCGGTTGGCGGTGGCGCATCCGCAGCGGTCGAGGTAGGGCTCCAGCATGGCGGCGGTGAAGTTCTCCGCGATGCCGTCCAGCATGATCTTCACGGTGGTGGCGTTGAACCGGCCGACCCGGCCGGTGCGGCGGCGCTCCTCCA
>Ga0302311_10000718_pt1 | contig 40300 bp, 36 predicted proteins | sample III_Palsa_N1_3_FD_200449 | JGI IMG/M metagenome (GOLD analysis project Ga0302311, IMG submission 200449) | Peat permafrost microbial communities from Stordalen Mire near Abisko, Sweden - III_Palsa_N1_3 | ecosystem: Environmental > Terrestrial > Soil > Palsa > Peat permafrost | place: Sweden... | reverse complement strand
TGCCAGGCCCGCGCAAGTCAGCGCCGCCAGAAGCAGCATCGATGGCCGGAAGTTGGTTCGCATCTGATGATCTCCTCCATGCGGCGGGGATGCTTCAGCCGGGACGCCACAGTAAGTCATGGATCGCCCGGTACTTCAACCGCTCAACCGCCATCGGCGCGGCGCCTCCTGGTCAGCGCGGCGCTGGTTGCCGTGCGCCACTCCTCGATCATGCCGCGGTAGCGATCGCCGCCGAGAAATTCCCTTACGAACGTCCGCCCCTGCGCACTCACCCCGGTCAGCGTGTAGCGCACGCTGACATCAGTGCCGCCGGAAGCCGGCTCGCTGCACGTCACATCGACCAGTCCGATATTCGAATCCCGCGCCAGCCGGGCATAACTGACGCGTCCCTCGGCGGGGCGGTAGTCGATGACGATCCAGGTGGTCTCGCGGCCGTCATGGCCGCGGGTGCGGAAGGCGCTGCCGCGCTCCTCGCCGCCGCTCAGCAGCTCCGGCTCCCAGCCCGCGGCCCAGGCGCGCTCGCCCTCCGCCGTGAACAGCGGCAGCACCTGCGCCAGCGGCGCATCGAGATGGAAGCTGCCGGCCTGGCTGGCGGGTGCGGTGGACATGGCGCAGGGACTCCAGAAACAGAAGACGGCAAGCAGGATGGTCCATTTTCTGGGAAAAGATGAAGTGGACATGGCGCTGGCCCGCTTGGTGTGTATGTACCAATGTACCAAAGTATAAAATCACCATCAAGTCATGCGATCCTTCGGGTCGTCCTCACCACCGGAATTGCCGATGCCCGCCAGCAAACCAACCAGGCCGCCGCCCGTGCGCGAAGTCGAGCGCATCCAGACCGGAGTGCGGCTGGAAAAGCGCCTGCTCAAGGTGCTCAAGGGCCTGGCCGAATATCTGGACCTGTCCCTGGGCGACCTGCTCGAAGGCATCACCCTGCACGCACTGGAGAACAAAACGCCATTCAAGGCCTCGACCCTGGAGAAGATCGCCGACCTGAAGCGGGTCTACGGCCTTGATCTGGGCGCCGAGGACAGTCACCGCATGCGTGATCGTTAGCTGCGCTGGCGCTGGTCCGGCGGGGCGTTGGGGAAGTTGGCAAGAAATCTGCTTGATGGAAGATGCCGACGATCCACTACCTTCGGAGAAGCCCCGTGATGAACACCATGGAAATCCAGCAGCAGGGCGCCCACGCCCGGGTGCGCGGCGAGCACATGGTCGCCAATCCCTATTACAAGGCGCGCAACATGCCGCTCAGCACCGGCGAGTCCACCGCGGAGTGGAACGAGAAAGCCACCGCCTGGCGCCGCGGCTGGGAGCAGGAAAACTATCAGCTGGACGAGTAGTCCGCGCCTGACATCTGGAACTCAGTTGGCCGCGAATACGCCTCGCCGCGCCGGCACGAACCAGGTCAGGCCGAACAGGATGGTCAGCGGGATCACCCGGGCCGCCGCCGGCTTGCGCTCGCGCAGCATGCGGAACACCAGCGGCAACTCCACGATATGGCTGATCAGCATGGTGGTGGCGAGCGAAACCACCCAGTGGTCCCTATGCCCCGAGCACAGCAGCCACAGCGCCGTAAACCAGAAGGCGATCTGTACGCAATGCGCGGGATACCAGAACCAGGGCTTGTCGATCACGATGAATGCGCATGGGTGCGGGCCGTATTTATAGCAAGCCCGGTACCAACCACCAACTCTTTTTCTTGTATACGGCCCATTCCGGATAGCGCGACATGCTGGCTTCCTTCATCACCATGTTCACCGAGAACATGCCGCCCCAGATGTAGGCCAGCACCAGCACCGGCAGCCAGTGCCAGACCAGCAGGGCGAAGGCACCGTAGATCATCATCTCGCCCAGGTAATTGGGATGGCGCACATATTTGAACACGCCGTCGGTGATCAGTCCGCGCTTGAGCCGCAGGGTGTAGAACTTCTGCGCGTCGGCCGCCACCATGATGGTGCTGCCGCAGATGCACAGCGAGATGCACAGGCAGAACCAGGCGGGCTCGGGCAGCGGATAGTGCGGCTGCGCCGTGCCGGAGATCAACAGCCAGCCGAAGGTCCAGTACAGCCCCAGCCCGAATAGCGCATAGACGCTGCTGCCCAGGGTGATCCGTACCTGCCAGTTCGGATCCGGAAAGGTGAGATCCTTGAGCAGCCAGGTCAGGCCGTAGCTGCCGTGCAGGGCCAGGTAGATCCAGGCCGCGGTGGAGGTGGCGGCTGGAGTGCGGCCGGAGTAGAACCACATCAGCAGGCCGAGGAAGAAGAAGGTGCCGCCTTTCTGGAAATTGATGATCCAGGAGAACTTGAGCGGACGCGGCCCGCCCAGGGCGTCGTGCAGCAGCCAGTTGTTGATACTGCGCATGCGCAGCGCCCAGCCGGGTGCGGCACCGGCTGTGGCAATGGTGCCGCCGGTTGTGCTGTTCATTCCTGCTCCTCCTGTCGAAACCCAGACGACCGGGCTATTGCCAGATCACTGCCTGCTTGCGCGCGGCCCAGTCCTCGAAATATTCGCCGTAGTGCTTTTCGATCACCGGGCGCTTCACCTTGAAGGTGGGCGTGATGAAGCCGTTGTCCACCGTCCACTGCTCCGGCACCACCGCGACGAAATCCATCTGCTCGTGCGGGTCGAGCTGCGCATTGACCTGGTCCAGATGCGCCTGCAGCGAGCGCGTCAGCTCCTCGCGTGCCGCGGCATCGCGGCAGCGCTCCGATTCGGCCTGCGTCAGCATCAGCAGGGCAAAGGGCTGCGGAAAGGCGACGCCGGTGACGCAGCAGGCTTCCACCCTGGGGTGGGTGCCGAGTTTGTTCTCGATCGGCGCGGGCGCGACATACTTGCCCTTGCTGGTCTTGAACTGTTCCTTGGCGCGGCCGGTGATGCGCAGACTGCCGTCCGCCGTCAGCTCGCCTACATCGCCAGTGCGCAGGTAGCCGTCCTCGGTGAAGGCTTCGTGCGTCTTTTCCGGATCCTTGTAATAGCCGCGCATCGCGCCCGGCGTCTTCACCAGGATTTCGCCGATGTCCGAGAATTTCGATTCCACTCCCGGCCAGACATAACCTACCGTGCCCGACGTGGTGCCGCCGACACGCGAGCAGTGCGACAGCGCGAAGTTCTCGGTCATGCCGTAGATTTCCAGCATCTGCAGGCCCAGCCCGCGATACCAGCTCACGATGTCCGGCGGCAGCGGCGCCGCGCCGGTGCAGGCGAAACGTATCGCATCCAGGCCGAGCTGTTGCAGGATCTGCTTCTTCACCAGCAGCCCTTTTTCCGGATCCTGCAGCAGCAGGTCCAGCTGCGCTTTCGGCATTTTGGCGAAAACGCCCTGCTGCAGCTTGGTCCAGATGCGCGGCACCGAGCCGAACAGGGTGGGGCGGGCGCGCTGCATATCCTGCGCGAACGTCTCCAGGCTCTCGGAAAAATACACGTGACAGCCGCAGCGCAGCGACATCGCCTCCACCAGCACCCGCTCCGCCACATGCGCCAGCGGCAGGTAGGAGATGAGCCGGTCCTGCGCATTGCAGCCGAAGTAATCGCCGATGGTCTTGATCGCGATGCTGATGCTGCCGAAGGTGTGCATCACCCCCTTGGGCATGCCGGTGGTGCCGGAGGTGTAGATGATGCTGGCCAGCTCATCGGCGTCGCGCAGCGGATGGCCTTGCAGCGGCGCGGTGGCGGCGACCAGGTCCTGCCATTGTGGGCAGTCGATGGCCGGAGCCAGCGGAAAGGCGATGCGCCGCACCTGGCGAGGAATGCCCGGGGCCATCGTCTCCCAGCCGTCGAGTTTGCCGATGAAGCAGGCGCGGGCTTCGGAGTGCTCGAGGATCTGCTGCACCGAGGCGGCGGTGAGCGAGGGATAAATCGGCACGCTGACATGGCCGGCCATCCAGATGGCGTAGTCCGCCAGCAGCCACCAGGCGCAATTCTTGGAGAGGATCGCGATACGCGTGCCGGGCTCCCAGCCGAAGGACTGCAGATGCGCCGCCATGCGCCGCGCCTGATCGATCGCCTCGGACCAGGTGAAATCGCGTACCGCTCCGCCGCCCAGGGGCTGCGTCAGATAGGTTTCCGCGCCGCGCTGCCTTTCCCAGTGCCAGATACGCTGCAGCGGCAGGTCATCCTGAAGCAGTTGCGGTGCGGACACTGACATGGCTCCTCGGCGCGCTGGCGTAATTATGATTGTCGCCGGCTGACGCAGCTGTCACCGGCGGACCATAGTAATCCGCCGGCATGCCAATGCCAAAGGGCTTGCTGTTGCACGGTAACCGTCCTTCCCCGGACGGCTACCGGGAGCGCTCAGGAGGCGAGAATGCGCGCGGCGTTCTCGGTGAGCAGCAGGTTGCCTTCCCGATCGAAGTGCACCAGCCTCAGCCGCGCGAAGGCGCTGAGGTCGTCGAGGAACAGCGGGGAGGGTTTGGCACTGCTGTTGGCTTTCGCATCGCGGATCTGCCGGAGCAGATTCAGCCGCTGCGGCGTGATCGCCGTATCTGAAGGTCGCATGGAAACTCCTGGGCCTGCCGGAAACGCGCGTGCTCTTTTAGCATGCCCGTACGCCCGGTTCCAAGCCCTCGCGGCGCGCTACCAGGCCGGCTCTTGCTGCCGTGAAATCTGAAGCTTGGCGCCTAAGCGCTTGATTGCCGGAAGCTATGTGGAAGCCGGAAATTCCCGCCCGGGCCGTAATAACTTTTGGTTCGGATGCAGCCTCCGGAACCCGGATCCCCGAGCATGCGCCATGACGGGTTTGGCGCCGCATGCTTCAATAACGCCCTTGATTGGAGCGTTTGCCCATGGCCGAGGACATCAAGCGCTACCGCGACAACCTGCGCGATGAGCTGAACGGGGCCGCCCTCTACACGGCTCTGGCCGGTGCTGAACAGGATCCGGTGCGCAAGGATCTGTTCCTGCAACTGGCGCAGGCGGAGAGCGGCCATGCCCAGCTGTGGCGGGACAAGCTCCAGGCGGCCGGCGTTGCGGACGAACGCTTTGTGCCGGACCTGCGCACCCGCCTGCTGGCTCGCCTGGCGCGGCGCTTCGGCCCGCGCTTCGTCCTGCCCACCATCGCCGCGGCGGAGTTTGCCGACCGCAACAAATACGCGAGCCAGAGCGACGCGCATGCGATTTCCGCGGAAGAGCGCGGCCACGCCGCGGTGGTGCAGGCCGTGGCGGCCAATCCGGGCCCTGGTGTGGGCGCGGATATCGCGGCCGCCGAGCCCTGGCATCGCGGCGCTTCGGGCAATAACCTGCGGGCGGCCGTACTCGGCGCCAACGACGGCCTGGTTTCGAATTTCTGCCTGGTGATGGGCGTCGCCGGAGCCGGCACTCCCAATCACACCATTCTGCTCACCGGCCTGGCGGGCCTCATCGCCGGCGCATGCTCCATGGCCCTGGGCGAATGGCTGTCGGTCACCAATGCGCGGGAGCTGGCGCAGACCCAGATTGCCAGGGAGGCGGAGGAGCTGGAGCAGACGCCGCTGGCCGAGCAGCACGAGCTTGCCCTGATTCTCCAGGCCAAGGGTTTGCACAAGGCGGACGCCCAGCGTGCGGCGGCGGAGATCATGCAGAACAAGCAGGGCGCCCTGGACACCCTGGTCCGCGAGGAGCTCGGCATCGATCCGGCCGAACTGGGCGGCAACCCCTGGAGCGCCGCCGGAACCTCTTTCGTATTGTTCACGACTGGCGCGATTTTCCCGGTGGCGCCGTTCTTCTGGCTGAAAGGACATAGCGGGGTCGGCATCTGCGTCCTGGCCAGCGGCGCGGTGCTGTGCGGCATCGGCATGCTGACCTCGCTGTTCAACGGCCGCAGCCCCTGGTACTCCGCCGCCCGCCAGCTGATTTTCGGATGTGTTGCCGCAGGCGTTACCTATGGAGTCGGCGCCGCCCTCGGCACCACATTATCGTGATGCGCCTGCTTTCACCTTTTCGTCATATTTCCGGACATATAATCGCGAGCATCGATAATAATAGTTAACTCATTGATTGCATTGGTTGTATGCTCAGTGAAATATTTGAGCTTCATTATCGCGGCTCCGCTGGCACGGAGGGTGGGACCGGGCTGCAGCGATCATTTGTGACGGGACTTTGCGGCGCTTTGCAGCAGGCACCGATCATCAGCGCATCGAGTTTTTAGGGGCAGTCAAACAATGCCGATACACGACCATACGCCGTCCGCACGGGGTCGAATTTTCCTTTGGGCCGGCATCGTGCTGGGCGTGCTCTTCGTCGTCATCATGTTCACCAAGGGCTTCGGCCTGTTTGGCGGCTCGGGCAAGGGCGACGAAGGGCCGGCGGCTATGGTCCGCCAGGGCGACAAGATCATCATTCCCGAAGGCTCCCCCTTGCGCGACCGGCTGACCGTGGCGGCGGCGCCGTCCGAGGCGGTCAACGACAAGCTGGTGTTGCCCGCGATTGTCGAATCCGATCCGGCGCGCACCGCCAGCGTTCTCCCCCCACTCAGCGGCCGTGTGCTCGAACTCAAGGTCGGGCTGGGCGATCGCGTGACGCGCGGCCAGGTGCTGGCGGTGATCGATTCGCCCGACCTGGCGCAGGCCGATGACGACAACGACAAGGCCAAGGACGCGGCCGCGCTGACCGAAAAGAACCTGGCGCGGCAGGAAGAGCAATCCAAGATCAATGTGATTTCGGATCGCGACCTGGATCAGGCCAGGAGCGACAACGCACAGGCCCAGGCCGAATACACCAGGACCCAGGCGCGCCTGAAAGTGCTTGGCGGCCCCGCTGGTGGGCCTGGCGGCACTGCCGACGGCAAGCAATCGCGCCTGCTGACGGTGCGCGCGCCGGTGGGCGGCAGCGTCACCACCCTGGCGATCTCGCCGGGCAACATGATCAACGACCCGACCCAGCCGATCATGACTATTGCCGACCTGAGCACCGTCTGGGTCACGGCGCTGGCTCCGGAAAAGGACGTCGCTCTGGTCGCACGGGGCCAGGATGCTGATGTCAGCCTCACCGCCTATCCCGACCGCGTGCTGCACGGCAAGGTCGCCTTCGTCTCCGACGTGATCGAGCCCGATTCGCGCCGCAACAAGATCCGCATCGCCTTCGCCAACGCCGACTACGCGCTGAAGCCCAATATGTTCGCCACCGTCACGCTGATGGGGCCGAAGGAAGAGCGGGTGGTGCTGCCCAGTTCCGCGCTGCTGATGAACAACGACCGGACCAGCGTGTTCGTCGCCACCGCGCCGTGGACCTTCGAGCGCCGCACCGTCGATCCGCAGCTGGAGGAAGGTCCCTCGGTCGCCATCCGTTCCGGCGTGCAGGCCGGCGAGCAGGTGGTGGTGAAGGGCGGAATCCTGCTCAATGATTGACAAGTTCGTCGGCTTTTGCCTGCACCAGCGGCTTGCGGTCATCATCCTGGCCCTGCTGCTGAGCGCATTCGGCGTCTATGCCTGGGAAACCCTTTCGGTCGAGGCTTACCCCGAACTGGGCGATGTCTCCGCCCAGGTCACGACGCAGGTGCCCGGGCTCGCCGCCGAGGAAGTGGAGCAGCTGATCACCGTGCCGCTGGAGCGCGAGATCAACGGCACGCCGGGGCTGTTGCTGATGCGCTCCTCCAGCACCTTCGGCCTGTCGCTGATCACCGTGCTGTTCCGCGATGGCTACGAGGACTACTGGGTACGGCAGCGCCTCAACGAGCGCATCAGCCAGGCGGTGCTGCCGGCCGGGGCGGCGCCCTCGCTCGACCCGGTGGCCGGCCCGGGCGGCGAGATCTATCGCTACACGCTCGAGTCCGACACGAAAAACCTGCAGGAGCTGTCGGAGATCCAGCGCTGGATCGTGATCCCGGCGCTGAAGTCGGTGCCAGGTGTGGTCGACGATACCAATTTCGGCGGCTTCACCACGGAGTACCAGCTCGATCTCGATCCCAAGCAGTTGCAGCACTACGGCCTGGGCATCACCGATGTCATCAACGCCATCAACAACAACAACACCAATGCCGGCGGCGGCCGCGTCTCGCGCGGCGACCAGAGCTATGTCATTCGCGGCGTCGGCCTGATCCACAACCTGGCCGAGATCGGCTCGATCGTCGTCACCCAGGTCAACGGCGCGCCGGTGCTGGTGCGCGATCTCGGCCGCACCACGCTCAGCCACCAGGAGCGCGAGGGCGTGCTGGGCAAGAACAGCAATCCCGATACCATCGAAGGTATCGTGCTGATGCTGAAGTACCAGAATCCCTCGCTGACCCTGAAGGGCCTGCACGCCAGGGTGGTCGAGCTGAACCATCAGCTGGAGAAGGACGGCGTCAGGATCGTGCCGTATATCGACCGCGACGATCTGGTCAAGGCCACCATCAGGAAGGTCGGCCGTACCATCGCCGAGGGCATCGCCCTGGTGTTCGTGATCCTGATCCTGTTCCTGGGCAGCCCGCGCAGCGCCCTGGTGGTGGCGGTCACCATCCCTCTGGCCCTGGTCTCCGTGTTCTCCCTGCTCAACCTCACCCATGTGTCCGCCAATCTGCTGTCGCTGGGGGCCATCGATTTCGGCATCCTGGTCGACGGCGGCATCGTGGTGATGGAGGCCATGCTGCGCCGGCGCGAGGCCATGCCGGATGAGGAAATGAGCGAAAGCGAAGCCAAGGCCGCCGTGGTGCAGGTGACCCGGCCGATCTTCTTCGCCAGCCTGATCATCATCACGGCCTATCTGCCGCTGTTCTCCTTCGAGCGAGCCGAAGCCAAGCTGTTCACGCCCATGGCCTACACCATGGGTTATGCCCTGTTCGGCGCCTTGCTGACCGCCCTGGCCCTGGTGCCGGGCCTGGCCTACATCGCCTTCCGCGCCCCCGGCCACGTCTATCACAACCGCTGGCTGGAACGCCTCACCGAGTTTTACGACCGCCTGCTCGCTGCCTGCCTGGAGCAGCCGCGCATCATTTACGGCGTGGTGATCTTCGCCCTGCTGGCGGTGATCGGCCTGGGCGGCACGGTCGGCCGCGAGTTCCTGCCCAACCTGGACGAAGGCGCGCTGTGGCTGCAGGTGCAGCTGCCGACCGGCCTGTCCCTGAACAAGGCCAGCGACATGGCCAGCGACCTGCGCCGGGCGGTCCTGAAATACCCGGAAGTCTCCTATGTGGTGACGCAGACCGGGCGCAACGACGACGGCACCGATTCCTGGACCATGTCCCACATCGAGGCGCCGGTCGGCCTCAAGCCCTATGACACCTGGCCGGATGGCGAGTCCAAGGCCGAGTTCGTGGACAAGCTGGAGAAGGGCCTGAGCAAGGATCTGCCGGGCTACTCCATCGGCATCAGCCAGCCGATCATCGACGGCGTCAACGACCTCATCGGCGGCGCGCACAGCCCGCTGGTGATCAAGGTCTACGGCGACAACCTCGACGAATTGCGCGACATCAGCGGCCAGATCGTCAATACCCTCTATACCGTTGAGGGCACGACCAGCGCCTCGATTTTCCAGGAGCCGCCGATTCCGCAGATCGAAATCAACCTGGATCGCGACAAGGCGGCGCGCTATGGCGTCAACATGACCGACGTGCAGAACGTGATCCAGACCGGCGTCGGCCAGGCGCCGGTTTCCACCGTCTATGTCGGCGAAAGAACTTATCCCCTGACCGTGCGCTACACCCAGGACACCCGCAACAGTCCGGAAGCCCTGGGCAATCTGCTGGTCAACACCACAAGCGGCGTGCAGGTGCCGCTGTCACAGATCGCCGAGGTGCGCACCCGCTCCGGCGAAAGCACGGTCACCCGCGAGAATGGCCAGCGCAACCTGACCATCCGCATTGACAACCCCGATCGCGATCTTACTTCGTACTTGAAGGATTCCCAGGCGAAGATCGCCGACAAGGTGCATTTCGACAAGAACAAGATCCGGCTGGAGTGGGGCGGGCAGTTCGAGAACCAGAAGCGCGCCGAATCGCGGCTGCTGGTGATTCTCGGCCTGGTGATGGGACTGATGCTCATTTTCCTGACCGTCGGCACCCACTCGTTCCGGCAGGCGCTGCTGATCCTCAGCGTGGTGCCCCTGGCCACCCTCGGCGGCCTGATCTCGCTGCACCTGACCGGCCAGAACCTCAACGTCGCCAGCGGCGTCGGCTTCATCGCCCTGTTCGGCGTAGCGGTGCAGAACGGCATCATCATGGTGTCCAACCTCAACCGCATGCGCAAATCCGGCCTGGACCTGCACGAGGCGATCATGAAGGGCGCTACCGAGCGCCTCCGCCCGGTGCTGATGACGGCCACCGTGGCCACCCTGGGCATGCTGCCGGCGGCGATCCATACCGGCGTCGGCAGCGACGTGCAGCGCGGCATCGCCACCGTGGTGGTCGGCGGGCTGGCGATCTCGACCCTGCTCACCCTGTTCGTGCTGCCTTCGATGTACCACGTCATCGAGCACTGGGCCGAGCATCGTCATGGCCAGGCCCGGTGGGGGCAGTGATGGCGCCGCGCCTCGTTGTCGCCCGCTTTACCGTTGCTGGCTTTGCCGCATGCCTGGCGGCTTGCGCGGTGGGGCCGGATTTCAAGCGGCCGGACGCTCCCGCTGCAACCGGCTATGGCAATGCGCCCTCGCAGGGCCAGACCTCCGCGGTCGAAGGCCCGGCCGGCAATGCGCAGCGTTTCGTCGTCGGCGCGGACATCCCGAGCCAGTGGTGGGTGCTGTTCCAGTCGCCGAAAATGAGCCATCTGGTCGAGGAAGCACTCAAGGCCAATCCCAACGTCGGCGCCGCCAAGGCGGCGCTGCGCCAGGCGCATGAACTCTATTCGGCGCAGTGGACCAGCTATTTCCCGACCGTCCAGGGCAATTTCGGCGCCACCCGTTCCAAGTACGCCTCCGAAACCATCACCCCGGTGACGACTTCGACGAACACCGAATACAGCCTCTACACCGCGCAGTTGAGCCTGAGTTATACCCCTGACGTGTTCGGCGGCACGCGGCGCGCGGTGGAAGCGGCCAAGGCCCAGGAGGAGGGCACCCGCTTCCAGCTCGAAGCCGCCTACCTGACCCTGAGCAGCAATGTCGTGGTGACCGCGGTGCAGGAGGCTTCGCTGCGCGGACAGATCGCCGCCACCGAGCGCCTGCTGGAGATCGAAAAGCAATTGACCGAATCGGTGCAGAAGCAGCGGGCGCTGGGCACCGCCAGCGATCTGGATGTGCTGGCGCAACAGTCGGCCGAGGCGCAGACCGCCCAGACCCTGCCGCCGCTGCAGAAGCAGTTGGGACAGTCGCGCGACGCCTTGACCGCCCTGCTCGGGCGCCTGCCGTCCGACGAGCCGCAGGAAACCTTCACCCTGGACGAGCTGACCCTGCCGACCGATCTTCCGGTCAGCCTGCCGTCGAAGCTGGTCGAGCAGCGCCCGGACGTGCGCCAGGCCGAAGAGAACCTGCATCTGGCCTCGGCCGAGGTCGGCGTGGCGGTGGCCAATATGCTGCCGCAGTTCACCATCGATGGCGACATTGGATCGAGCGCCCTGACTATCGGCAAATTGTTTACGCCCTATACCGGATTCTGGGATCTCGGCGCCTCGCTCAGCCAGACGCTGTTCGATGCCGGCGCCCTGCTGCACAAGAAGCGGGCCGCCGACGCCGCGCTGGACCAGGCGGGTGAGCAGTATCGGGCCGCCGTGATTCTCGCCTGCCAGAATGTGGCAGATACCTTGCGTGCCTTGCAGGCGGATGCCGACGCCGTGAAGTCCAGCGCCGAAGCCGAGCGTGCCGCCAAGGCGACGTTCGAGCTGGCCCGGCGTCAGCGTGGGCTGGGCACGGTCAGCCTGGTGGCCGTGCTCAATGCGGAGCAGGGTTATCAGCAGGCGGAGCTGGCCCTGGTCCAGGCCCAGGCCAATCGTTTTTCGGACACCGCAGGCCTGTTTCAGGCGCTGGGCGGCGGGTGGTGGAATCGCTCTGAGGAGTCTCATGATGAGCAGTCTGGTACTGCGGGAAAATAATCACGGCGCCGCGACGCTGACGCTGAACCTCCCGGAGAAGCTGAACGCCCTGTCCAAGGACGTGTTCGAAGCCCTGGAGGAGCACGTCGACGCCATCGCCCGCGAAACCAGGACCATCGGCCTGGTGATCCTGCGCGGCGCCGGCGGCAATTTCTCCTCGGGTTACGACATGGAGGAGATCCTCCAGCACGTCAAGGCCCGCGCCAAGCCGCACTATCACTCCGATGTGATCCAGAAACTGGCCGACCTGCCGCAGCCGGTGATCTCCGCCGTGCAGGGGCACTGTTCGACCGGAGCCCTGGAGCTGGCCCTGGCCGCCGATCTCATCGTCGCCTCCGAATCGGCGCGCTTCTGCGACGTCTACGCGCGCTGGGGCCTGACGCCGGTATGGGGCCTGAGCCTGCGACTGCCGCATCGCGTCGGCACGGCCAAGGCCAGCGAAATGATGCTCACCTGCCGCAGCTATTCGGGCAACGCGGCACATGGCATGCACCTGGTCAATTTCTGCTTTCCGGACGATCAGTTCGAAGCCGAGCTGGCCCGGCTGGCCGAGGATATCCTGGCCAACTCCTGGTACTCCAACCAGGTCAACAAGCGCGCCCTGCTCGCCAGCGATGGCCTGACCCTGAAGGCCGCCCACGCACTCGAGTTGTTCAAGAACGAGGGCCTGGCCCCGGATGCGCAGAAGCGCATCGCCAAATTCTTCGACAAGCACAAGCCCAAGGTATAACGCGCCGCGGCGCCCGCCCGCAAATGGCGCTTCGCGCTAATCAGTAGAAGCCACCTCACCAGCGTCCCCTCTCCCTGCGGAGCGGGGAGAGGGCCAGAGCCTGCCCCCGAGGTTGTAGTCGGGGGGTGAGGGGCGCCGGCGCAGCCGGCTCACGCCCTGGAATGCAGGCATCCGCTGGATCGAAAGCACCGCCCAAGCCTTTGCGTGCGTGGAAGATAGGGGATTTATGGCGCGAGCTTTATATACCGTAGGGGGGTATGGTATATTGGCGCATGAGCCATCCCACCGCAGACAGCGCCAACCCCGAAATAGTCAAGCGGCTGCGCCGCGCCATCGGCCAGCTGAACACAGTAGTCGCCATGATCGAGGGCCACCGCGATTGCGCCGAGGTGGCGATGCAGCTGCAGGCGGCGGAAAAGGCAGTGATGCAGGCCAAGAAGGCCTTCATCCATGAGCACATCGCACACCGTTTCGAGCCGGGCGACACCGTGTCGCGCCAGGCCCTGAGCGAGCTGCACGAAATTTCGAAGTACCTTTAGATCAGGCTGCCTCCATGACCTCTCTTGCTGAACTGTTGCGCGAAGGCAGCGGCAACGCCTGGCTGTTCGTGCCCAGCGCCATCCTGCTCGGGGCCCTGCATGGCCTGGAGCCGGGCCATTCCAAGACCATGATGGCCGCGTTCATCGTCGCCATCCGCGGCACCGTGGCGCAGGCCGTGATGCTGGGCCTGGCCGCCACCGTGTCGCATACCGCCATCGTCTGGGCCATCGCCCTGGCCGGCATGCACTTCGGCAGCCAGCTCAACGGGGAGAGCACCGAGGGCTGGTTCCAGCTCGCCTCCGGCGCCCTGATCATCGCCATCGCCCTGTGGATGGCCTGGCGCACCTATCGGGAAAATCATCCGCATGACCATGACCACAGGCATGCTCACGACCACGACCACGACCACGACCACGACCACGACCACGACCACGACCACGACCATGGACATGGACATCATGGCCATGATCACGGCCACCATCATCACCCGCATCCGCAAACGGCCAAGGCGGCTACGACGGAATTCCAGGATGCCCACGAGCGCGAGCACGCGGAGCAGATCCGCAGCCGCTTCGCCAATCGCAGCGTCACCAACGGCCAGATCATCCTGTTCGGTCTGACCGGCGGCCTGGTGCCGTGCCCGGCCTCGATCACCGTGCTGCTGCTGTGCCTGCAGCTGAAGCAGTATTCCCTCGGCGTGGCCCTGGTGCTGTGCTTCAGCATCGGCCTCGCCCTGACCATGGTCATGACCGGCACCATCGCGGCACTCAGCGTGCGGCACGCATCAAAACACTTCAGCGGCTTCGGCGAACTGGCGCGCAAGGCGCCTTATGTTTCCAGCCTGCTGATAGTCGCTGTAGGTCTGTACACCGGTTACCTGGGCTGGAGCTCCATCCAGGCCTGAGTAGCTGCGATCATTCCGGCATCGCAAAGGGATGAGTCTCAGATGACCCAGCGCACCGTGGCCAGGCGCAACGCATCGGTCTGCTCCTCTAACGAGGCGGGAGCATCCGGCCTCTCGGTATGCTGCTGCAATACCTGCGTCAGTACACGGTCTTCCAGCGCCGCAAATGCCTGTGAGCCGCGTGTGCGCGGGCGTGGCAAGGCCACCGCCTGGTCCAGGCCGATGGTGCCGTCCTCGATCACCACCACGCGATCCGCCAGCGCCACCGCTTCCTGCACATCATGCGTCACCAGTAGGGCGGTGAAGCCGTGCTCGCGCCACAGGCGCTCGATGAGTGCATGCATCTCGATGCGGGTCAGCGCATCGAGCGCGCCCAGCGGCTCGTCCAGCAGCAGCAGTTGCGGCCGGTGCACCAGGGCTCGGGCCAGGGCGACGCGCTGGCGTTGGCCGCCGGAGAGGGCTGCGGGCCAGTCCTTGGCCCGGTCTTCCAGACCCACATCGCGCAGCGCGGCGCGCGCCGCCGGCAGCGCGGAGCGCGGCAGGCCCAGCCGCACGTTCTCGATCACGCTTTTCCACGGCAGCAGGCGCGCATCCTGGAACATCAGCCGGATGTCCGGGCGTTGTTCGCAGGCGCAGCTGGCGGTGCCGACATCGAGCTTGCCGCCGTCGGCCCGCTCCAGCCCTGCGACGATGCGCAGCAGGGTGGACTTGCCACAGCCGCTGCGGCCGACGATGGCGACGAAGCTGCCGCGGGTAATGTCCAGCGACAGGCCGCGTAACACCTGCCGCTCGTCGTAATGCTTTTCCAGGCCGCGAATGGCGATGGCCAAGCCGCTGCGGTTCTTCGTTCCCGCCATGCTCCCAGCAGGGGACTGCGGCTGCTCGCGCCCGGCGAGCGTGCTATCGCGCAGTAATTGGGTGTGGGCCGCGGAGCTCATTGGTAGGACGGATGCCAGCGCAGGCACACGCGCTCCAGCCCCTTGGCCGCCACATCGGCGATCTTGCCGAGCAGGGCATAGAGCAGGATGCCGACCAGCACGATGTCGGTCTGCAGGAACTCGCGCGCGTTCATGGTCATGTAGCCGATGCCGGAAGAGGAGGAGATGGTTTCGGCCACGATCAGCAGCACCCACATCAGGCCCAGCGAGAAGCGCAGGCCCACCAGGATCGAGGGCAGGGCGCCGGGCAGGATCACGTCGCGGTACAGGCGCCAGCCGGACAGGCCGTAGCTGCGCGCCATCTCGATCAGGTTGCGGTCCACCGTGCGGATGCCGTGGAAGGTGTTCAGGTACAGCGGAAAGAACACGCCCAGGGCCACCAGGAACAGCTTGGCGCCCTCGTCGATGCCGAACCACAGGATCACCAGCGGGATCATCGCCAGCGGCGGAATGTTGCGCAGCATTTGCAAGGTGCTGTCCAGCGCCACCTGGGCCGGCACGAACAGGCCGGTGAGCAGTCCCAGCAGCAGGCCCAGGCCGCCGCCGATGGCGAGGCCGGCGAAGGCGCGGCCGGCGCTGACCTTGAGGTTGCTCCATAGCTCGCCGGTCTGCACCAGGTGCCAGGCGGCTTTCGCCACCGCCCAGGGCTCGGGCAGCACGCGCGTCGACAAAAGGCCGGAGCGGGCCGCGTATTCCCAGGCGGCGAGAATCAGCAGCGGCAGCAGCCAGGGCAGGATGCCGGAGCCGAAGCGGCGCCAAGTTGTCGATCTTTCGCTTGCTTGGACCATCGCGGAACTCTCAGAAAATCATTTTCATCCCCTCTCCCTTCGGGAGGGGGGCAGGGGTGAGGGAGCACGGTTGGAAGTGATGCGCGAGGTTGATGCCGCAGTCCCTCACCCTAACCCTCTCCCAGAGGGAGAGGGAACTGGAGCAGTGGCGTCTTGAAATAGCCATGACTGCTCCGCCTATGAATAGATCGAAGGCAGCGGCGGCTCGCCGCTGAGCAGCCAGTGGCCGATATCGCGCAGCTTGTAGTCGAGCGGATCGTGCAGCGAGTGGGTGCGCACATTGCGCCACCAGCGGTCGAAGCCCCAGCGCGAGGCGGTGGCGCGCGCGCCCATGGTTTCGAAAATCTGCGCCGTCACTTCCAGCGCGGAGCGCGCCGCGAATACGCGTGCCTCGGCGATGGCCACGGCCGCCGCGCCGCGTTGCTGCGGTGTGATCGTCTCGCCCAGGTCCCAGGCCTCCTGCAGCGCCTGCGCCGCCTGTTCGGTCAGGCTCACGGCCGCGCGGTACTTGCTCCACAGCTCGCCGTAGCGCTGCTGGATGAAAGGATCGTCGCCAGCCTTGGCCACGCCCGAGCTGACCCAGGGCCGCGCCTGCTCCAGGGTATAGGCCCGCGCCGCGGCCAGCGCGCCAAGCGCATTGCCGTTGTAGATCTCGGTCAGCACCAATTGCGACACGCAGGGCCGCAGGGTCGCCCGCGGCGATCCGCCCGGGCCCGGCGGGCCGAGAATTTCAGCGGCTTCCACCCGCACCTGCTCGAAGCGCACGCTGCCGCTGTCGGTCTGGCGCTGGCCGATGGCGTCCCAGTCCTCGTTGGCGTGGATGCCGGTGCGGCGGCTGGGAATGGCGATGATCAGCCGGTTGGACGGATCGCCGCCGCGCGGTGCCGACACGTTGAGCATGTCGGAGTCGAGCGCGCCGGAGCAGAAGGTCTTGAGGCCGTTCAGCGTGTAGTGCTCGCCGGCGGAATCGCTGGCTGGCTGCAGCACGATATTGCCATCCAGCGCATTGGTGGCATTGCCCCAGAACCAGTTGTGGCGGACGGTGCCGTCCAGGTAATGCTGTTGCTGCGCCGGATTGGCGAACAGCAGGATGGTGGCGATTTGCAGATGCTGAAAGCCGTACAGATGGGCCAGCGAACTGTCGGCGGCCGCGAGGCGCCGCACGATGCGGTAGATCAGCGGCCAGCGCTCGCCGGGGCCGCCATACTGGCGCGGCACGCTCAAGGTCAGCAGGCCGCTCTGCCGGATCAGCGCGCGCTCGGCCAGCGCGGTGCCGCCGCGCTTGTCGCGCTCCACCGCGGTCGCGGCCAGCTTGACGGCGAGCGCGTCCACCGTCGCGGTATAGGCGCCGCAATCGACATGCAGCAGATCCGGTGGCGCCGGCGGCGTGCCGGATGGTTCCGGATGATGCAGCGTCAAGGGACTCATAACGGTTTCCAGATCTCGGCGCCGCGCGTGTCCACAGCACTGGGGATCAGGGCCGCGTCGAGGAAAGCATCCGCGATCCTCTGCTCGTCGTCCAGCGCCTCGGCGCTCACCGCCCGCACCTCGTAGCTGCGCCGGTCGTTGGCGATGCGCACCGTCTGCGCATCCAGCCCCCACACCGGTGCCAGCTGTGCCGCCGCTTCCTGCGGATGCGCCTTCACCCAGACGCCGGTTTCGCGCAGGGCATCGAACACGCCTTGCACGATGTCGGGATGTGCCTTGGCGAAACTTGCCGATGCCAGATAGTAACGCCGATAACTGGCGATGCCGCTGCCGTCGGTCAATACCCGCGCCTTCACCTGCTGCTGCGCGCCAGCGACATATGGGTCCCATACCGCCCAGGCATCCACCGAGCCGTTCTCGAACGCGGCGCGGCCGTCGGCGGGGGACAGATAGGCCGGCCGGATGTCGCTGAACCGGAGGCCGGCCTTGCGCAGGGCCGCGATCAACAGGTAGTGCGCGCCGGCGGCCTTGGCCACCGCGACTTTCTTGCCTTTCAGCCCGGCCAGGTCATGGATGGGGGAGTCCGCCTGGACCAGGATGGCCTGCGCGGTAGGCGAGGGCAGCTCCTGCGCGTAATAGGCCAGCTTCGCCCCCGCGGCCAGGGCAAACACCGGCACCGTATCGGCCACGTCGGCGGACAGGTCGATGCCGCCCACGTTTAGCGCTTCCAGCAGCGGCGCGCCGCTGCTGAATTCGCTCCAGCTGAGGTGCACATCCTTGCCGGCGAACTTCCGTTCCAGCGTCCCCTGCGCCCTGAGCAGCGCGGTCAGGGTGGAGGATTTCTGGTAGCCGATACGCACTTCCACCGTGCCGGCGCTGGCGATGCCGGGCACGGCCAGCGCCGCGCCGAGAGCCATGACGATGCCGCAGAAGCGGCGACGGGCAAGGATGGTCACGGCCGGCTCAGCTCTGCGAAACCTTGGGCACGTAGGTATTCGCCACGATTTCGCCGAAGGGGCCGGACAGCACGCCTTCGGCCGGGCGCTTCTGCTGCCGCTCGAGTGGCAGATGCGGGAAGGTCAGCTCGGCGAAGCGGTAGGCTTCTTCCAGGTGAGGATAGCCGGAAAGGATGAAGGTCTCGATGCCGAGATCGGCGTATTCCCGCATGCGCGCCGCCACTGTCTGCGGATCGCCCACCAGGGCGGTGCCGGCGCCCCCGCGCACCAGACCCACGCCGGCCCACAGGTTGGGCGACACTTCCAGCTTGTCGCGGCGACCGCCGTGCAGCGCTGCCATACGGCGCTGGCCCTCGGAGTCCATCTTGGAGAACGCCGCCTGGGCGCGCTCGATGGTGGCGTCGTCGAGCTTCTCGATGAGTTCGTCGGCGGCGCGCCAGGCCCGCTCATTGGTTTCGCGCACGATGACATGCAGGCGGATGCCGAAGCGCAGGGTGCGTCCCTTCGCCGCCGCGCGGCGCCGGATGTCGGCGATCTTCTCCGCCACCGCGGCGGGCGGCTCACCCCAGGTCAGGTAAACGTCCACCTGTTCGGCGGCGAGGTCGTGCGCCGCCGGCGAGGAGCCGCCGAAGTACAGCGGCGGGTAGGGCTTCTGCAGCGGCGGGAACAGGGTGCGGCCGTTCTTCGAGCGCAGGTGCTTGCCGATGAAGTCGATCGAGCCGCTGTCGTGCGAGCGTTCCAGGATGCCACGCCAGATGCGCAGGAATTCGTCGGTGATCTCGTAGCGCTCCTCGTGGCTGGCGAACAGGCCATCGCCTTCCAGCTCGGCCTGGTCGCCGCCGGTGACGACGTTGATCAGCAGGCGGCCGCCGGAGAGGCGGTCGTAGGTGGCCGCCATGCGCGCCGCCAGGCCGGGCGAGCTGATGCCGGGGCGGATCGCCACCAGGAACTTGAGCTGCTGCGTCACGCCGATCAGGCTGGAGGCGACCACCCAGGCGTCCTCGCAGGAGCGCCCGGTCGGCAGCAGTACGCCCTCGTACCCGAGCGTATCCGCCGCCACCGCCACCTGCTTCAGATAGTTGTAGTCCACCGCGCGCGCGCCTTCGGAGGTGCCGAGATAGCGGCTGTCGCCGTGGGTGGGAAGGAACCAGAAGACTTTCATGGAGGACTCCTTGAAGTAGGTGTTGTTCGGCCTAGCGGCTGGCGGCGAGGGCGATGCCCGGCTGCCACACGGCGTCGGCCACTTTGATCGGATGCGGAATCAGCCCGGCGCTGGCATAGGTATCCGCCAGCGCCTGCTGGGTTGCGATCACCGCCGGATTGAGCGCGATGACCGGCGATGGCGGCCGGCGGCTGAGGAACAGCCCGGCCACTTCAGGATCCAGCCCGGTGGCGGCGGCAATCAGCCCGGGCGCATCGGCGGAGTGTTGCTGCACCCGGCGGTCGGCATCGCTGAGCACCTCGAACAGCTCGCCGATCGCCTGTGGATAGCGGCCCGCGAAGCGGCGCGAGGACAGGTAGAAGGTATTGTTGTCGGACAGTCCGGCGCCGGTGGCCAGCACGCGCGCCGGCGTGCCGTGCTCCGCGGCGGCCCAGTACGGGTCCCAGATGGCCCAGGCGTCGATGCTATGCCTCTCAAACGCGGCCCGTGCATCGGCGGGTGCCAGATAGACCGGACGGATGTCCTTGTATTGCAGTCCGGCCTTCTGCAGCGCGCGCAGTACCAGGTAGTGTGAGCTGGAGCCTTTCTGGAAGGCGATGCGCTTGCCGCGCAGATCGGTCAACGCCGTGATGCCCGAATCGGGCGGCACCAGGATGGCGGAGCTGCCGGGCTTGGGCGGCTCGACGCCGACATAGATCACATCGCCGCCGCCGGCCTGCGCGAACACCGGCGGCGTGTCGCCGGTCATGCCGAAGTCCAGGCTGCCGGCGCCGAGCGCTTCCAGCAACTGCGGCCCGGCGGGAAACTCGGTCCACTGTATATGGGCGCCCGGGAAGCGCTGCTCCACCAGGCCGAGCTGCTTAGCCACCAGCAGGTTGATTGAGCTTTTCTGGTAGCCGATACGGATTTCCGCCGGCGCCCCGGCGCCGGCGGCGGCCTGCGCAGCCATCCCCGCGCCAGCCAGCAGAAGCAGGGCGGCGATCCACGGGCGCGGCAGGAGCAGGGCCCGTCGGCCCAGGCTGGCGGCGATATAAAGCAAAGGGCTCTTATTCCGTGAAGCGATGGGTATTCCGCAGTATCGGTGACAGCCGCAGCGTGGCGAACGAATCTTTAGGTATGAGCACATAACCGGAATGCTCTCTATGCATAGAGCTTCTGCGTATTTCCGGACGCTGCGGCGCTGCTCTACTTTCTACGCACCGCGTTTCGCCGCGGTTCCATCGATGAGAGTCAAATCGTGATCCAACATTTCCTCAAGCGGCGCCTGCGGGCGCTGGCCGCGGTACTGGCCGGAACCCTGGCGCTCGGCGCCGCGCACGCCGCCCAGGCCGATGGAGCCTGGCCCAAGCAGTTCACCATCGGCTACCAGAAGTTCGGCACTCTCATCATCCTCAAGTCCAGAGGAGACTTGGACAAGCGCCTGGCCGCGCACGGCGTCACCGTGAAATGGGCCGAGTTTCCCTCCGGCGTGCCGATTCTCGAAGGCATGAACGGCGGCAGCGTCGATTTCGGCGTCAGCGGCGAAACGCCGCCGGTATTCGCCCAGGCCGCCGCCGGCTCGCAGATCCGTTACGTCGCCTATGAGCCGGCCGCGCCGACGGGCGAGGGCATCCTGGTGCCGAAGAACTCCACACTCAAGACCCTGGCCGACCTCAAGGGCAAGCGCATCGCCGTGGCCAAGGGCTCCAACTCGCATTACCTGCTGATCCAGGCGCTGAAGAAAGCCGGGCTGACGCCGGATGATGTCAACATCGCCTATCTCAAGCCGGCCGACGCCAATGCCGCCTTCGTGCAGGGCGATGTCGACGCCTGGTCGATCTGGGATTACTACCTCGCCGCCGCGCAGGCCCAGTCCGGCGGGCGCCTGCTGGCCTCGGGGCAGGGGTTGATCGACAACCACGCCTTCTTCCTCGCCTCCAGCGGCGTCATCGAACACTATCCGGCCGCGGTGCAGGCCGCGCTGGAGGAAGTGGCCAAGGCCGATCAGTGGGCCAAGGATCATCCCGACGATGCGGCGGCGCTGCTGTCGCAGCAGGTCGGCATCGACGCCGGCATTCTCAAGACTGCCATCCAGCGCTCCGGTTTCGGTCCCAGGCCGCTCGATCCCGAGGTCATCGCCGCGCAGCAGCGGATGGCGGATACGCTGTATGCGCTGAAGCTCCTGCCCGGCGCCATCACCGTGCAGCAGGCGGTCGCCACCCTGCCGCAATGGAATGGAGCCGCCGATGGCAAGCTCGCCGCAGCGCACTGAGTACGATCTGGTCGTCATCGGCGGCGGCACCGCCGGGCCGATGGCGGCGGTGACGGCCAAGCAGCGCAATCCGGCGCTGAAAGTGCTGCTGCTGGAAAAAGCCGATGTGCACCGCAGCGGCGCCATCTGCATGGGCATGGACGGTCTCAACAACGCCGTCATCCCCGGACACGCCACGCCGGAGCAGTATGTGCGCGAGATCACCGTGGCCAACGACGGCATCGTCGAGCAGTCCTCGCTGCTGGCCTATGCCGAGCGCAGCTTCGACATGATCCGCCAGCTGGATGGCTGGGGCGTGCAGTTCCAGAAGACCGGCAGCGGCGACTACGACGTGCGCAAGGTGCATCACCTGGGCGAGTACGTGCTGCCGATGCCGCAGGGCCACAACGTCAAGAAGATCCTCTACCGCCAGCTCAAGCGCGCGCGGGTGGAGATCGAGAACCGCTACCAGGCGACGCGCCTGCTGAAGGACGCGCAAGGACAGATCGCCGGCGTGTTCGCCGCGCACACGCGCAGCGAGGAAACCCTGCTGATCAAAACCCGGGCGGTGATTCTCGCCACCGGCCCCGCCGGGCGGCTTGGCTTGCCGGCCTCCGGCTACCTGTTCGGCACCTACGAGAACCCGACCAATTGCGGTGACGGCCACGCCATGGCCTATCACGCCGGCGCCGAGCTGGCCAACCTGGAATGTTTCCAGATCAACCCGCTGATCAAGGACTACAACGGCCCGGCCTGCGCCTACGTCACCAGCCCGCTCGGCGGCTATACCGCCAACGCCCACGGCCAGCGCTTCATCCGCTGCGACTACTGGTCCGGGCAGATGATGCTGGAGTTCCACCACGAGCTGGAAGGCGGCAACGGCCCGGTATTCCTCAAGCTGGATCACCTGGCCGAGGACACCATCGCCGAGATCGAGCGCGTGCTGCACACCAACGAGCGGCCCTCGCGCGGGCGCTTCCATGAGCGCCGCGGCACCGATTACCGCACGCAGATGGTGGAAATGCACATCTCCGAGATCGGCTTCTGCAGCGGCCACTCCGCCTCCGGCATCTGGATCGACCGCTACGGCCGCACCACCGTGCCAGGCCTGTATGCCGCCGGTGATGCGGCTTCGGTGCCGCACAACTACATGCTGGGTGCCTTCGTCTACGGCGCCATTTGCGGCGAGAGCGCGGTGGGCGATATTGCCCAGGGCCATTCCGGCGCGGTGGATGAGGATGAGGTTGCGGCCGAGCTGGTGCGGGTGAATCTGCCGTTGCAGGTCGCTGACGGCATTCCGCCGGCGCAGATGGAATACAAGATCCGCCGTCTGGTCAACGACTATCTGCAGCCGCCCAAGATCACCCGCAAGATGCAGCTAGGGTTGCAGCGCTTCGGCGAAATCCGCGAGGAGCTGCCGCTGCTGTCTGCGGCCGATCCGCACGAGCGCCTGCGCGCGCTGGAAGTGCATTCCATCCTGGATTGCGCCGAGATGGCGGCGCAGGCCTCGCTGTACCGCCAGGAAAGCCGCTGGGGCTTGTATCACCTGTACATCGACCATCCCGCGCGCGACGACGACAACTGGTTCGCCCACACCATGCTGTACAAGGACGCGCGCGGCCGCATGGCCAGCCGCAAGCGGCCGGTCGAGCCCTACATCATTCCCATCGACGAACGCGAGCGCGAGGCCTATCGGCGCCTGCGCGTGGAAGGCGCCGCCGCGAACTGAGGATAGCCATGCCCATCACCATCAACCGCAGCTCGGTGCCGGTCGTCATCGACGAGGAAAAGTGCATCGCCGACAAGGGTTGTCGCACCTGCATCGAGGTCTGTCCGCTCGATGTGCTGAGCATCAATCCGCACAACGGCAAGGCGCATATGCGCTACGACGAGTGCTGGTATTGCCTGCCCTGCGAGAAGGACTGTCCGACCGATGCGGTAACGGTCAATATTCCCTACCTGTTGCGCTGATCATGTCCGTCCCTTCCCAATCCGCCGGTCTCGAAAACCTGCAGGCCCTGCTCGATTCTCCCGATGCGGCGGTGCGCCTGGTGGCGCTGCGCGAGGTGGCCGATGCCTGCACGCCGGAGTTGCTGCCGGTGATCGACCGCGCTCTGGGCGATGCCGAGGCCGAGGTGCGCCTGGAGGCTGTCACCGCGCTTGACGCCATCGGCGGCGCGGAAGCGGTGGCGCCGCTGATCCGCGCCCTGGGCGATGCCGATGATGAAGTGCGCGAACTGGCCGCCAAGGCCCTGGCCGAGAACCAGTCGCCGGAAGGTGCGCCGGCCCTGCTCGATGCGCTGGCCTGCAGCACGGATGTCTGGACCATCGCCGCCTTGCTGGAAGCCCTGAAACCCCTGCGCAGCGCGAACGCCCTGCAGCCCGCCTTGCATTGGCTCGAACATGCCGACGCCGCTGTGCGCGCAGCCGCCGTCGGTGTGATTGGCTATCTGCGCCTGCTGCGGGCGGTGCCGGAACTGTCGCAGCTGGCTGCCGGCGATGCGTCCGCTGCCGTCCGCCTGGCCGCCCTGCGCGCCCTGGTGTCCGCGCCGCCCGAGGCGGTGGCACAGGCCGCGCTCAAGGCCCTGGGCGATGCCGAGTGGACCATCCGCGCCGAGGCCGCCGCCATCCTCGGCAGGCTGCGCCACCCCGCTGCGGCCGACGCCCTGACCGGCCTGGCCGATTTCGATGCGCAGTGGCAGGTGCGCGAGCAGGCGGTGGAAGCGCTGGGTGTGCTGCAGCACAAGCCGGCGGTGTCCGCCATCGGCCGCTGCCTTGAAGCCTCGGTCAGCAACCTGCGCAAAGCTGCGGTGATTGCCCTGGGCAAGATCGGCGATCGTTCGGTACGCCTGCTGCTGGCCACGGTGCGCAACGATCCGGATGCCCAGGTGCGCAAGCTGGCGGGGCAGCTGCTGGAACGCCTGGAGCAGGAGGCCGCAGGCGGCTGAGATGCTTTCCACCGTGCGGACCTGAACCGGCGCCTATGTGCCCCATCAGACAGTGGGCGGCAGCGGCGCGCACTTATGATTGTGTCCTCCACCAGGCGAACACATCGCCGTCATGGATGACAACCGGCATGGAGGCGGCGATCGGTGAACGGGCTCTCCCGCCGAAAGTTTCTTGGCATGTCCGCCGCCACCGCCGGGGCAACGATGTTCACGTCCTTGCCGCTGGTCCTGCGCCAGGCCCTGGCGGCGCCGGCGCCGGGCGGCTCGCTGTCCTCGGTGCGGCATGTGGTGGTGCTGATGCAGGAGAATCGCTCCTTCGATCACTATTTCGGCAGCCTCAACGGAGTGCGCGGCTTTTGCGATCGCACGGCGCTGTCCTTGCGTAACGGCAACCTGGCATTCAAACAACCGAACCGGTCGGGCTATCAATTGCCGTTTCATCTCGATACTTCCGCCAGCAGCGCCCAGTGCGTGGGCGATCTCGACCATTCCTGGAGGGGGACCCACAGAGCCTGGAACAATGGCAGGCAGGACCAGTGGATTGAAGCCAAGGGTGCATTGACGATGGGCTACTTCAGCCGCGCCGATCTTCCGTTCCATTACGCGCTGGCAGACGCTTATACGATTTGCGATCACTATCATTGCTCCGCGATGGCGCCGACTCATCCCAACCGCCTCTACTTGATGAGCGGCATGATCGATGCGGGAGGCAGCAGTCCGGTGACCGGCAACGGCGAGTCGGGCTTTTCCTGGACCACCTATCCGGAGCGGCTGCAGAGCGCGGGCGTAAGCTGGAAGGTCTATCAGAATGCCGACGACAACTACGACGATAACGCCCTGGCCTGGTTCAACCAGTATCAGGATGCCCAGCCGGGCACGCCGCTATACGATCGCGGCATCGGATCGGTCCCATCGGTGAGCGGCTCCACAGTTGCCGATATCGCGGCGGCGATCAGGGGTGATGTGCTCGCTGGCAGGCTGCCGCAGGTGTCGTGGATCGTAGGGCCCGCCGCGTATTCCGAGCACCCCAACTACGGACCCGCCAACGGCGCCGATTTCATCGGCCGGGTACTCGGTGCGCTGACCGCCGATCCGGAGGTGTGGGCGTCCACCGTGCTGTTCATCAACTACGATGAAAACGACGGCTACTTCGATCACCTGCAAGCCCCGGTGCCGCCGCCGGGCACTGCCGGCGAATTCGTCGACGGTGCGCCGATCGGCCTGGGGCCGCGCGTGCCGATGCTGGTGGTTTCTCCCTGGAGCCGCGGCGGTTATGTCTGCTCGCAGATGTTCGATCACACTTCGGTCATCCGTTTCATCGAGACCTGGACCGGTGTGCGGGAGCCCAATATCTCGGCCTGGCGCCGACAGGTCTGCGGCGATCTCACCGCTGCATTCGATTTCAGTCGTGTGATGACCGCAGTCGTTGCGCTGCCTGACACAGCGAAACTGATGGCTGAAGCGGTGCGGCAATGTGCCACGCTGCCGTCGCCGACAGCGCCGACGATCCAGTCCATGCCGACCCAGGAACCCGGAACCAGGCCGGCGCGGCCGCTGCCGTACCAGCCGAACGCGACGTCCCGGGTAGATGCCGACGGGCTATTCCGGATCAGCATGAGCAACAGCGGTACTGATTCGGTCCACTACGCGATCCATTCCAACAGCTATCACAGCGACGGTCCCCGGCACTACGACGTGGCGGCGAACGGTTCCATCGAGGATAAATTCCACGCCGAGGTGCATGGCGGCGGCAATTACGACCTCTCCGCCTATGGGCCCAACGGCTTCCTGCGCCGGTTCGTCGGCGACATCGATGGCGCCAACGGCGAACTCGAAGTCCTGTCCTCCTACGATCTGAGCAGCCCGACCGCAGGCAAGCTGGTTCTGAGCATGCGCAACGGCAGCAGCGGCACTGTTACTTTCACGGTCAAATCCAATGCTTATCGCAGCGACGGCCCGTGGATTTACCAGGTGCTGCCCGGACAGACTGTATTGGATCACTGGAATGTCCAGCTCAATACCGACTGCTGGTACGACCTCACGGCCAGCGTCGATCTCGACAGCCTGTTTTCGCGCCGTTTCGCCGGGCATCTGGAAACGGGGTTGCCGAGCGTTACCGGTTGAGCCGCTGTTACACCCGTCAAACCGATGAGGCCGTCGCCGCCCGAGTTCTCTCAGTCTTCGCTACGCAACAATTCCAGCCACTGCCGGCTTTCGGTGAGTAGCAGTCCGGCGCGCAGCGGTCGCCCGGGCCAGATGCGGCGTACCGCCGCGGCATAGGCTTGCAGCTGCGGCCGGTAGCGTTCGCCGAGCACGGCGCTGTCGGTCTGCGGCGTGGTTTTGTAATCGATGATCCACAAGGCGGTGCCGTCGTCCACCAGGCGATCGATGATGCCATTGCGCTCATCGTCGCTGAACGGCACTTCGTTCCAGCTGCGGGCGTACTGGCTGGGGTCGAAGAAGCGGCCCAGCGTCGGTGCCTCGATCAGGGCCCGCGCGTCATCGAACCACGCCGTCAATTCGGAATCCGTTACCGCGCTTTGCAGGTGCGCCTGCAAGCGCGGTTTCAATGCCTCGCGCGCAATGCCGCGGTCGTCACCCAGGCGCTGCAGCAGGTAGTGAATGGCTTTGCCGCGCCGGACGGCGGCGATATCGATGACGGCATCGCCTGACGCCTCGGGCGACAAGGCACTCGGCGCAGCCGTCGCGGGCGCGGCGCTGCCAAGTGGTTGGCGCAGGCGCGGATCGTCCTGGCGCGCCACCGGCTGTTGCTGCTCCCGCACGCCGCGCGGCGCGGCGCCGCTGCCGTAATGCAAGGCGCCTTCGGTGATTCCCGCCAGCGGCTGTGCCGGCCCATTGCCCAGTCTCTGCAGCGCATCCAGCGCCAGGTCGTGCCAGCTGACCCGCTCGCCCTGGTTGCTCTGGCGGAAGCCGCTGATGTGCAGGAACTGTCGCGCGCGGGTGGCGGCGACATAAAGCAGGTTCAGATTCTCGCGTTCCTCGCGTTCCTTGTGCCGCTCGATCAGCTCCTCGCTCAGCGGATCGCGTTCGCCGCTGCCGCCGGGAACGATGACATGGCCCGGCCGCTCGGCGCTGGAAGACCAGTCGATCAGCCAGCGCGGCGTGCGCACGGTCTGTACGCGGCCGCTGTTGACCAGGAACACCGCCGCCGCCTCCAGGCCCTTGGCGGCGTGGATGGTCATGACGCGCACATGGCCCTGCTCGGCGGGCGGCGGCGATTCGTCCGGCGCCTCGGCCCGGCTGCGCGCCAGCTCCTGCAGGTAATCGAGAAAGCGTGCCAGGCTGGGGTAGCGGCCGCTGTCGGCTTCGAGTGCGAGCTGGATGAAGGCGCCGAGGTTGGCGCGCACGCGCGCGGCTGGCACGGCGGGCAGGGCGGCTTCGTAGCGGGCGGCGGCGTCGGCTTCCCGGTAGATGCGGTCGAGCAGGTCGTGCGCGGGCAACCGCGCCGACAGCGACAGCCAGCTCCGCAACAGCGTCAACGCGCTTGCCAGCTTCGGGTGGCCAGCGGCCAGCTTGGGCAGGGTTTCAAACCAGGTGCTGCCCTCGGCGCAGGCCGCGGCAATCGCTACCAGGTCCGCGTCATCCGCCGAGAACAGCGGCGAGCGCAGCACCTGCGCCAGTTCCAGGTTGCGGTGCGGCGCGTTGAGGAAGCGCAGCAGCGCCACCAGGTCGCTCGCCTCGGCGGTGTCGAGCAGGGTGCCGCGGCTGCTGCCGACGTAAGGGATGCCGGCGCCGGTCAGGGCCCGCTCCAGCACCTGCAAATGAGTACGCGAGCGGGCCAGCACCATCACGTCGCCCCACTCGATGGCGCGATTGCCGTGCTCGGCGCGCACCGCCACGGCGGAGTCGATCAGGGCACGGATGCGCGCCGCAACCTGCTCGCCCTCGCGTTCGGCGCGGCTGGCCTCCTCGATTTCGCGCGGCGTGAGCAGCGGATCGCGCAGCAGGGTTTCCGGCGGCAATTCCTCTTCGCGCACCTCCGGCTCGATCAGCGGCGCCACTTCGACGCGCCCCCAGTCGTGGGCGCGATGGGTGCCGTGGCGGTCGAAGCCGATGCTGGCGGCCAGTTCCTCCGGTTCGAACAGCGCATTGACGAAATCGATCACCGCCGGGGCGGAGCGGCGCGAGTCGTTGAGCGGCACCGTCACCGCGTCCAGATGCGCGTGCAGCCAGTCCGCGGCGCCGCCGAGCAGTTCCGGATTGGCGCGGCGGAAGCCGTAGATGCTCTGCTTGGCGTCGCCGACGATGAACACGCTGCGCGAGCGGCCGGCGTCGCCCGCCGCCATCTCCTCCAGGAAGGGCAGCAGCAGGCGCCATTGCGTGGGGCTGGTGTCCTGGAATTCGTCGATCAGGAGGTGGTCGATCTTCTGGTCCAGCTTGTAGCGGATCCACTCGGCATTGCCGGCGCCGCGTAGCAGCAGGTAGCTGCGCCACTCCAGGTCGGCGAAGGTCAGGGCCTGGTTGATGTCCAGCTCCGCGTCCAGCGCCTGCAAGGCCGCCACGCCGAGTTGCAGCGCGGCGCTGGTGCGCTCCAGGCAGGCTTCGCGCAGGCGCCGTTCGCGGTATTGCTCCACCGCATGCACCACTTCGCGGTGCGACTCCTCGAAGTGTTCCACCTGGGCCTCGCTGAGGCGGTCGCGCTTGGCCTTGGCCAGCTGGAATTTGTACGGCTCGCCATCCTTGCGAAACAGTGCGTCGATCAGGGCCTGGTAGCGGGTGTCGCCGTCACTGTTGAGTGCATCCTCCACCCGCGGCGTCTTGATGTAGCGGATGCCCTCCACCTGGTGCAGCCAGCGCAGCAGGATTTTCAGGCGGGCGTTGAAGGCGTCGCCGTCCAGGCCATTGTCCGGACTGTTGTCGGGCGCCGCTCCGTCGAGCCCCAATGCGCTGCGCAGGTGCGCGCCGGCATAAGCCAGCGGGTCGGTCTCGCCCTCGACATAGGCCCACCAGTCGGCGCGATGCGACAGAAAACTGTAGAGCAGGTCTTCCAGCGCCTGCTCGCCGTAGCCCATGGCGATGAGCTGGCGCAGCGCCAGGGCCGGCGTGCCTTCGGGATATTGATGCAGCTCGGCCAGCAGGCGCCGCCAGGCGCGGCGGAACAGGCCGCCCTCGTTCTCCGCCAGGGCGAAGCCGGGTGCAACGCCCGCTTCCAGGGCGAAGCGCGACAGCAGGTCCTGGCAGAAGGCATGCAGGGTCATCGCCCGCAGCGGGAATGGATCGAACAGCAGGGTGTGGTACAGGCTGCGCGCGCGCTGCAGGTTCTGCGGCGTGGCGGCCAGGCCCAGCCGGTCCAGTTCGGCGGCGGCGCTCACCGTGTCGGCATAAGCCAGCGCGCGCAGGCGCTCGTTGACCCGCTCGCGCATTTCCGCCGCCGCCTTGCGGGTGAAGGTCAGCGCCAGAATGCCGCCGGCCGGCTGGCCCTCGAGCAGCAGGCGCAGCACGCGCGAGACCAGCAGCCAGGTCTTGCCGCTGCCGGCGGAAGCGGTGACGGCGACGCTGTGACGCGGATCGAGCGCCGCGCCGGGGGAAGCTTCCGTTCTGGCTTCTTTCATGGCTCGTGCCAGTCACCGCGCCGGCACAGGCCGCGATAGTCGCAATAAGCGCAGCTGCCCTCATCGCCCAGCGCCGGCATTGCCGCGCCGCGCGCCAGCGCGTGCAGGCTGCGCTCCAGGCGACCGCCAACCGCATCGCGCAGAGGCTCCAGCTCGGCGTCGATGCGCAGGGCCTTCTGGTCCTCGCGCAGGGGCAGGTATTCGACCGCGGCGACGCGCGGATCGAGCAAGGCATAGTGCAGCAGCTGCACCGCCTCGCCGGATTCCACCTCGGCGCGCTTCGGCGGCCGGCCGGTCTTGTAATCCACCAGCGTCAGCGAGCCGTCGCTGATGATTTCCACGCGATCCGCCTTGCCGGTCAGGCTGCGGCCCTCGACGAAATCGCGCTGGTACTTTACTTCCGCCTGCACCTGCTGCGCCGTGCGTTGCTCCAGCCAGTCGAGCAGCCCCGGGATGGAGGCCTGGAATTCGGTGGCCCAGACATGGGCCAGCGCACGGCTTTGCAGGTCCGGCGTGAAGACCGCCGCCGCGATTTCCTGCAGGCGGACTTGCGCCTGCTCGCGGTTGGCGAAGCTGACAGGTACGGGAAAAGGATCTGGCAGCGGCTCTTTCACCCGCTGGGTGAAGGCTTCCAGGATGCGGTGCACGCGCTGGCCGTAATCGCTGCGATCGGGGTCTTCGTCGGGCGCTTGCTCGGCGCGCAGTTTGAGGCAGGCATGGGCGAAGAACTGGTAAGGGCAGTCGATCAGGCGCTGGTGCGCGGTCGCGCTGATCTCCAGCGGCAGCTGCCGCTCCGGTGCGGCGGGCGCCGGGCGGCTGCGCTGCTGCGCCGGCGTGCCGGCCGGCGTGGCAATTTCGGTGGCGGCGGTGCCGGCCCGCGCCGCCAGCTCGGCATCGCGCAGGTTCAGGCCGAGACTGAGCGCATGGCTCTCGATCGCCTCGATCCAGGGCGAGAGCTGCGCCGGTTCGCCCGGCTGCTCGGCGGCATAGGTGATCTGCAGCCGCGGCGCGGCCTGCAGTACGCGGCGCAGGCGCGCCAGGCTCAGGGCATGGCGCTGCCCCAGGTTCGGCAGGCCCAGCTCGCCGCGCACCGACTGGTTGAAGAACGGTTCTCCGGCCGGCATGCCGGGAATCTGCGCCCGCGTCGCCCCGGCCAGGACCAGCGCGTCGCAGCTCAGGCCGGCGCTCTGCTCCAGCGTCAGCAGGCGCACGCGGCGGTCGCGCGTCGCCTGCGGCGGCACGAAGGTGGCGTGTTCGACGGCGCGGTCGAGCAGGGCGCGGAACTCGCGCCAGTCGGCGCTCTGCGGCCGCTGCGCGAAGGCGCTATCCAGTTCGCGCAGGATTTCGATCAGGCGGCGCCCAGCCTCGTCCTGCTCGAAGCGCTGCCACAGGCCCAGTTCCTGCAGGCTGCGTTCCACGCCCGCCATCCAGTCGCGCAGCAGGCGCGGCCGGTTGGTGGAGGGCATGGCGCGCGCCGCCTGGGTCAGTTGCTCCAGCAGTGCGCGCAAGGCTGGATGCGCGGCGGCGTGTGAGCGATAGCGCTCGAGGCCGGACTCCAGCCCGGCCCCGTAAACCAGGTCCCGCTCCAGGGTGCGCAGCGCCTGCGGCTCGGCGGCGAAGAAGCCGGATTTGAGCAGGGCCAGCAGCGGCCGGAACTGGAAATGCCGTTCGAAGCTGTCGAGCCAGGCATGCAGCGCGGCGGCGGCGGCACTGGTGGAGAGCGCCCAGCCGCCCTGGTCCTGCAACTCGATGCCGGCGCGCTCCAGCAGCGCGCGCAGGCGCCGGGCCAGGCGCCGGTCCTCGGTGACCACGGCCACGGAAGCGCAGCCGTCGAGCAGCGCCTGGCGCACCGCCAGGTCGACGCAGCGCGCCTCATGCTCCGGTCCATCGGCGAGGGTGATGCTGAAGCCTGGCGCATCGGCTGTGGCATGGGCAGTGCTTGCGCCAAGCACCGCGTCGAGGAAGCGGGTGCGCGCATCGTCCGGCGCGGCCAGCGGCTTCGCTTCGCAGCCCAGCTGGGCACAGAAGGCCAGGGTCGCCGCCCCGTCGCGGCCCTCGCCGCGGCCGTGCAGCCACACTTCGAGCGCGGTGGCGGCTGGCGCCGCGGCCATGGCGCTGCGCTCGGCTCCGGCGAGCGTGTCGTAGCCCGCCAGGTAAACCGTTTCGTCCGGGCGCAGATCGGCGAAGGCGGCCCGCAGGGTAGCGGCATAGGCCGCGGCCGGGCTGCGTCCCGCCGTCTCCTCCAGAAACGCGCGCCACAGGGTGTGAATGATCTGCGCTTCCCGCGACAGCGCGGCCAGCGGGCGCGCACCGTAAGCGGTGAGCAGCCTGCCGGCAAACGCTTCGATGTCTTCCGGCAGCACTACCGCGTTGAGGCTCAGTTCCTCGAACAGCGCGAACAGTGCTTCGGCCAGCTGCCACAGGTTCTGCCCGGGAAACAGGTTGCGATAACGGCGCAGCGCTTCCACCAGGATCAGGCGGCATTCGGCCGGGGCAACCGGCAGGGGGCCGCTGCTGCGCTCGGCGGCGAACTGCTGCAGGGTAAGGAGATGCGGTCCCAGCAGGGCCGTGCCGGCCTGCGCGCCGAGCTGGCGCCGCAGGGATTGCGCCGCGCCGGCGCCGGGCAGCAGCACGGTGACGCGGGACAGGTCGGGCAGCTCTGCCCGATGCCGGGCGAGGATGGCTTGCGCCAGCCGGCCGGCCAGATCAGCCTGCGGCGGCAGCAACAGGGCGCGAGCATTGTTCATCTCGCGTCCTGGCCGTTGTTCATGCGGGGCTTAGCGGCAGAGCAGTCCGCCGCGGCGGATCAGCGCTCGAGCAGCTTGAACTTGTCCGGCTTGCCGTCCCATTCCTTGGAATCGGGAAGCCCTTCCTTGCGCTCGGTGATGACCGGCCATTGCCGGGCAAGCTCCTTGTTCAAGGGCAGGAAATGCGCCTGATTGGCCGGCAGGTCGTCCTCGGCCACGATGGCGTTGGCCGGGCACTCGGGCTCGCACAGGGTGCAATCGATGCATTCTTCCGGGTCGATCACCAGGAAGTTGGGGCCTTCATGGAAGCAGTCCACCGGACAGACTTCCACGCAGTCGGTGTATTTGCACTTGATGCAGTTTTCGATAACGACAAAGGTCATGGCAGCCGGTCTATCTGAAAGGTAAAAGGCCAGGGTCAAGCCCGGGATAAAGCTCAAACTGGTGCGGCGGACGCTGATTTTAAGCTAAAGCGGAGTGGCGTAGGGCGTTGTCCTGTCCCGGATCATTGGTACGGCCGTGGCCGGGATCAAGTCATGTGCCCCTGCCGCGGGGCTGGCGCAGCAGCCGCGCCAGCCGCTCCGACGCGGTGCCGATAGTTTCCAGTTCCACCGGGTCCAAATCCTCCAGCAAACGGACGAGACGCCGCACCCGTTGCCGCCGGCCGCGCTGCATCAGGCTGGCGCCGGCCGGGGTGGCGCTGACGTGAACCACGCGACGGTCCTTGCCGTCCGTTTCGCGTGCCACCAGGCCCGCAGCCGCCAGGGCGTCGACCATCCGGCTGACCGTGGGCGCCGCCACCTGCTCGATCCGCGCCAGCGCACCGATGGTCTGCGGCCCGCCAAAGACCAGCACCGACAGCGCCGACAACTGCGCCGGGCCCAGCCCCAGGCTCAGATCTTCCTCGCGCAACTGCCGCAGCAGATGGATCGCCACGCTGTGCAGGCGGTCGGCAACGGCTTCGGTCGGGTCGGGAGCGGAATCTTGCTGGGGCATGGTCTTGACTTGGCGGCTCTCCGGGAAGATATTTAGCTTATGCTAACTAAATGAGGCATCCAATGAAAGCATCATTGGGAATTTCCAAAGTGGGGCAGATCGCGCTGCCGGCAGCCGATGTGGCGCGGGCGGAAGCCTTTTACAAGGACGTGCTTGGCCTCAGGCACCTGTTTACCGCCGACGGCAAGCTGGCTTTCTTCGACTGCGGCGGCACGCGGCTGATGCTGGCGCCGCCGGAGAATGCGCAGGAGCCGCGGCGCGGCTCCATCCTGTACTTCCTGGTGGCGGACATCGCCGCGGCCTTCGGCCAGCTCGAAGCGCAGGGCGCAAAAATCGTCCATGCGCCGCACCTCGTCGCCAGGATGCCCGACCACGACCTGTGGATGGGTTTTTTCGAGGACAGCGAGGGCAATACCCTGAGCCTGATGGCGGAAGTCAGGTCCTAGCCGGACCCTGAGTCCCGGGCGCCCGGTTCACTCCTGCGAAGTCTGGGCCGGTCCGATCGGGTAGGTCGGCTGCATCTTCGGGTTGACCTTGCAGGAGGTGCTGACCGCCGCCGCCGCGTGGAAACGCGACCATTGCCGCTGGTACACCGCGTCGGTGATGCCCAGCATGTCGTCCTTCGACAGCTCGGGAAACTGCATGTGGTAGTAAGACGGGTTCTGGTCGAACGAACTGGAGATCATGACCTGGGTCAGTTCCATTTCGCGGTTCTGCGCCACGCCCATGGCGAAGTCCACGGCGTTGGCGCACCACTCGTCGCTGTGATCGGCGACCAGCAGGGCCGGCGGTTGCGCCTCGGCCTTGGCCTTGCAGGTTTTGCTCATCGCGGCGGCGGCGCCGAAATGCGTCCAGCGCTGCTTGTACACGGTGCCGGCGATGTGCTGCATATCGGCCTTGTTCAGGTCGGGATATTGCTGGATAAATACATCGCTGTCGTGCTCGATCGACTTGGCGGTGTATTCCCGGGTGCGTCCGTAGCCGCGGTATTGCGCCGTGCGCATGGCGAAATCCACCGCATCGGCGCACCAGTTTTCGGGGTGATCGGCGGCGCGCGCGGGCAGCGGCGTCAGCGTGTAAAGGGCTGGCAGCAAAGCCATCGTCAGAACAGAAAGGCATGACAGCAGCCGGCCCGGAATTCCTGAGTGTCTCATCGCCGCTCCTCTTTACCCTGGCCTTTGCGGCCTTATTGCCCTGGAAACTACGCGATACGCCGGAAGCCGGCAAATCGCGCCCGTAGTCGGTGAGTACGGTCTTCGGGGCTGTTTGGTTGCAGGGTCAGGAATCGCTGGTGGCGACGTCGATCCCCTCGATCGCCGTCTGGCACATGGTCACGATCTCTTCCGGGGTGATGACGTAAGGCGGCATCAGGTAAACCACATTGCCCAGCGGCCGCAGCAGCACGCCCTTTTCCAGCCCGTACTGGTAGACCCGCAGGCCGCGCCGTTCGGCGGCCGGGTATTCCTCGCGCTTGCGCGGGTTCTTCGCCAGCTCCACCGCCAGGATCATGCCCTGCTGGCGGATGTCGATGACATGGCGGTGGCTGGACAGCTCCGTCATCGCCGCCCACATCATCGCCGCCGAGCGGCGGTTGGCGGCCAGCACGTCGGACTGCTCGAACAGCTCCAGCGTGGCCAGCGCCGTGCTGCAGGCCAGCGGGTTGCCGGTGAAGCTGTGCGAATGCAGGAAGGCCTTGTAGCTGGAATAGTCGTCGTAGAAAGCCTGGTAGATCTCGTCGGTGCTCATCACCACGGCCAGGGGCAGGGTGCCGGCGGTGAGCCCCTTGGACAGGCACATCAGGTCCGGCGTGATGCCGGCCCAGTCGCTGGCGAACATGCGCCCGGTGCGGCCGAAGCCCACCGCGATCTCGTCGGCGATGAGCAGTACGCCGTGGCGGGTGCAGGCCTCGCGCAGCAGCCGCAGGTAGATCGGGTGATACATGCGCATGCCGCCGGCGCATTGCACCAGGGGCTCCACGATCACCGCCGCCACTTCGCCGGCGTGGCGCTGCAGCGCCTCTTCCATGTGGCGGAAGCGGCGCCGCGTATGGTCCTCCCAGGCTTCGCCGGGGCTGCGGTCGAAGCAGTCCGGCGACAGCACCTGGATCGGCTCCATCAGCAGCGGTGTGTAGGCGTCGCGGTACAGGCCAGTGCCGCTCACCGCCAGCGCGCCCAGGGTCTCGCCATGGTAGCCGTTGCTGAGGGAGATATAACGGGTCTTCTGCGGCTTGCCCAGGTTGCGCCAATAGTGATGCGCCATCTTCAGCGCCACTTCCACCGCCGAGCTGCCGTTGTCGGCGTAGAAGCAGCGCGTCAGGCCCTTGGGCGCGATGGCGCAGAGCTTCTCCGACAGCCGCACCACCGGCTCATGGGTGAAGCCGCCGAGCATGACGTGGTCGAGCTGGTCGAGCTGCTCCTTCAGCCGCGCGACGATGTGCGGATGGCGATGGCCGAAGATATTGGTCCACCAGGAGCTGACCGCATCGAGATAGCGCTTGCCCTCGAAGTCCTCCAGCCACACGCCCTGCGCCGACTTGATCGGCACCAGCGGCAGCCACTGGTGGTCCTTCATCTGGGTGCAGGGATGCCAGACGTGGGCGAGGGAGCGGTTCTTCCAGTCTTCGTTGGTGCTCATGCCGGCTAGTTTAAGGCTATCCATGCCACATGACGCGGTGCCGGCTGGCCCGTTAAAGTGTGCGCCGACATGAATACCCGATCGCCTTGGTGCCTGTGGCTGGCAGCGTCGTACCTGATCCTGGCCGGCGTCTCCGGCTGCGCGGGGAACCGGATTCTAGAGCCGGCGAACACCCGCCATTTCGACTTCAGCCAGGATACTTTTGCCTATGCCAACGAGCTGGCCTGGGAATACCAGGTCGATCCGGCAAGCGGCAAGATCACCACCCGGCAAAATGCGGCCAAACCCGAGTTCAGCCATCGCTGTTTTGCCGTATCGCGCATGGCCAGGCAGTTCTTCCAGTACGCGCAATTCGATCCGGCGGCAACGAAGCTGGACGACGACGCTTATCGCAAGGCCATCGCCACCGTCGTTTCACGCACTCCGGGCGAAGCCGGCGGCGCCGGCAAGGTGGTCATTCCGGGATATGCGAACCTGCGCGACTTCAGCCGGGCCAGGGAAGCCCTGCTGAAGGAGGCCACCGGCGACTACCTGTACAGCCTGTTCCAGTTCAGCAACTGGCGGATGATTTTTCCTTTCAGCCGCGACCACCAGGAAGCCACGGCGCAGCAGCTGCTCGGCGAATTGCAGCTGGGCTACCTGCCGATCGTGCACCTGATCCATTTCGCGCCGTTTCCCGATACCCAGATCGATCACGTCGTCCTGATCTTCGGCGAGGAAACGACGGCGCGGGAGATCCGCTTCCAGATCTACGATCCGAACTACTTCGAACGGCCGGGCGTGCTGATCTTCGAGCGTGCCAGCCGCACGTTCATCCTGCCGGCCACGAAATACTTCAACGACGGCCCCCTGGACGTCTATGAGATTTTCCACGACGAGCTCAACTGAGCGGCGTAAACGACCCTGGCGGAAATCTACAGGTCCTTGACCAGGACGATGGATTTACGCTGGTAGTTATAGATGCGCTGCTTCTGCATCGGCAGGTCCTCGATCTTCGCCTGCACGAAGCCGTGCTCGATGAACCAGTGCGGCGTATGCGTGGTCAGCGAGAACAGCTTCTTCAGCCCCAGCTTGCGCGCGGATTCCTCGGCCCGGAACAGCAGGGCGTTGGCGCGGCCGGAGCGGCGATAGTCCGGATGCACCGCGACGCAGGAGAATTCGCCCATCTGGTTCTGCGGGAAGGGGAACAGGGCGGAGCAGGCGATGACCGTACCGTCGCGCACCATCACGTCGAAGAAGCTGATTTCCAGTTCGAGCTGCTCGCGCGAGCGCGGTACCAGCACGCCGGCGTCCTCCAGCGGCTTGATCAGGGCGAGGATGCCGCCGACGTCCTCGATCGTCGCCTCGCGCACCGCTTCGTAGTTCTCGTCGGAATAGAACATCAGGCCACAGCCGTCGCGGGTGTACAGCTCGCGCAGCAGGGCGCCGTCGGCATCGGCGCCGATCAGGTGCACGCGCTTGACGCCGCCGCGGCCGGCGGCGAGTCCGGCGCTGAGCAGGGCGCGGTCCTCGCCGGAGAGTTGCAGCTTCTCGCTCTTGGCGGAGAGCAGGCGCTCGGCCTCGCTCAGCGGCAGCTGGCCGGCATCGCCGGTCTCGTCCGCCAGCTTCCAATGATCCGGATCGGAATTGAGCACGAACACCAGCTTGTCCGCGCCCAGGCCGGTGGCCACCGCCTGCGCCACTTCGCCGGCGCGCAGGTTGAAGATTTCGCCGGTGAGCGAAAAGCCGATCGGCGAGAGCAGGGCGATGCGGCCCTGCGCCAGTACTTCCTGGATGGTGGCGATGTCGATGCGCCGCACTTCGCCGGTGAGCTGGTGGTCAATGCCATCGCGCACCCCGACCGGCCGCGCCGTGACCCAGTTGCCGCCGGCCACCTTGAGCCGCGCCCCGCCCATCGGCGTGCTGGCCAGGCCGGTGCTGAGCTTGGCCTCGATCTCCATACGCAGCCCGCCCACCGCGGACTTGACGCATTCCATGGTCGCGGGATCGGTGATGCGCAGGTCGCCGTGGAACTGGGCCTTCAGCCCGCGCGCGGCGAGCTGGGCCTCGATCTGCGGCCGCACCCCGTGCACCAGCACCAGCTTGACCCCCAGGCTGTGCAGCAGGGCGACGTCATAGATCAGGCGCTCGAAGTCCGGCCGCAGCGCCGCCTCGCCGCCGAAGGCGATGACGAAGACGCGCCCGTTGTGCGCATGCACATAGGGCGCCGCGCCGCGCAGGGCGGCGACGAATTCCTGTCCGCTGGCGGCTTCGGGCTTGGTGGCGAGGTCGTTCATGGCAGCCGATTTTAGGGCTTATCGGGGGATAAAGCGCGGGACCGGGTGCTGCCGGGCGCCGCCGGGGCGCAAAGCGGGGCCGGGAGCGGCGGACGGACGGTATACTATCGACATGTCTTCGATGCAGCAGTACTCCGACCTCGCCACTGTCCTGTCCAGCCTGGGCTACCGCGACGACGCGGCCGCCTTTCACGGCGCTCTATGCGGCGCGCTGTGCCGGCAAAAGCCCGAGGAGATCGACCCTGTCGCCCTGCTGGACGACGATGAGATCAATCCCGACCAGCACGCCCGCGCCGAGCTGCGGCAGATGTGCGAGCAGACCGTATCCGCCCTGGCCGACATGCAGACCGGCTTCATGCCGCTGCTGCCGGAGGACGCCGTGGGCCTGGGCGAGCGGGCGCGTTCGCTCGGCGCCTGGTGCGAGGGCTTCCTCTACGGCTTGGCCGGACGTATCAAGCTCGACCTGCGGCAGTGCACCGATGAGGTGCGCGAGATCGTCAAGGACTTCACCCAGTTCACGCGCGCCTCGCTCGATGCCGGCGACGACCTCGAAGTGGAGGAGGGCGCCTACGCCGAACTGGTGGAGTACATCCGGGTGGGTGCGCAGCTGGTCTACATGGAATTGCATCCGCGTCCGCCCGCCGCCGCCGCCCAATCGAAGACCCTACATTGAAAAATTCGAGGTCTCGAGATGCCCGTTCCAAGCGCCGCTGAACTGCAGGAATACGCCGCCCGCCGCGCCCGCCTGATGCAGGCCATCGGCCCTGACGGCGTGGCCATCATCCCGTCCTCGCGCGAGGTCATCCGCAACCGCGATGTGCACTACAAATTCCGCCAGGACTCCGATTTCTGGTACCTGACCGGCTTCAACGAGCCGGATTCGGTGGCGGTGCTGGCGCCGGGCCGCAAGGAAGGTGCCTTTCTGCTGTTCGTGCGCGAGCGCAACAAGGAACGCGAGATCTGGGACGGCCGTCGTGCCGGCCCGGAAGGCGCGGTCTCCGACTACGGCGCCGACCAGGCCTTCACCGCCGCCGAGCTGGAAGCCATGCTGCCGCAGCTGCTCACCGGCCGCGGCAAGGTGCACTACACCCTGGGCGAGCATCCGGCCTGGGATACCCGCATCACCGCCTGCGTGCGTGAAATCCGCGAAGTTTCGCGCCGCGGCCCTTCCGCCCCGACCGAATTCGTCTCGCTCGACACCACCCTGCACGAGCTGCGGCTGCTCAAGTCCGAGGCCGAGCTGAAGCTGCTGCGCCATGCCTGCGAGGTCTCGGCCCAGGCCCATGTCCGCGCCATGCGCGCCACCCGGCCGGGCGGCTGGGAGTGGCAGGTGGCGGCGGAGATCCACCATGAATTCGAGAAGAACGGCATGGAGCAGGGCTACGGCTCCATCGTCGGCGGCGGCGACAACGCCTGCATCCTGCATTACAAGGAAAACGAGATGCAGCTGCGCGGCGGCGACCTGCTGCTGATCGACGCCGGCGGCGAGTATCGCGGCTATACCGCCGACATCACCCGCACCTTTCCGGTCAACGGCA
>Ga0302311_10000715_pt1 | contig 40463 bp, 28 predicted proteins | sample III_Palsa_N1_3_FD_200449 | JGI IMG/M metagenome (GOLD analysis project Ga0302311, IMG submission 200449) | Peat permafrost microbial communities from Stordalen Mire near Abisko, Sweden - III_Palsa_N1_3 | ecosystem: Environmental > Terrestrial > Soil > Palsa > Peat permafrost | place: Sweden... | reverse complement strand
GCTCTCCCACAGCGGGGCTATCTGGGCGATGCGCAAGGGATGCTTCCTCCCGTCAGTCGCTGATGGTGCGGAGCTCGTCGGACTTGTCCAGGTGCTCGGCGATGAGCTGTGCGCAGGCACGCACCCGGGCCTCGTACTCGCGCAGCTGGAACAGACCGAGGTACTGCGCGATGTTCGATTCGTAGATGCGCGGGTTGATGGCGTGCCGGGCCATCTCGCCGGGCCAGAGCGGCAGCATCCAGCTGTGGTAGTGCGGGCGGTCGACCTTGTCCTCCTGGTATGTCTGCACCGCCGCCAGCTCCAGCTCCTGCCGCATCGCGCGCCGGACGCAGCGCGTCACCGTCGCGAGGCGGTGCACCAGCGCCAGGTCCATCTGGTCCAGCGCGCCCAGGTGCGGACGGACCGCGACGACCATGAAGCCCGGCACCGGCCATTCCGCGTCCTGTCGCACCGTGATCGTTCCGTCGTCGTAGACGGGGGCGAGCAGATCGGACAGCATCGGCTCGACTTCGTTCATCACGCAGCCGCGGCAGGCGTTCTCCGCAACCGAGAGCGGGTTCGAGCCCAGGAACACCAGGGATCGTCGGCCGGGCGGCTCCGTGGAGCCTGTGGTCTGCGAATTCAGGGCACGCATGAGGAACTCCTTGCAGGTGGAAGCCAGATGGAGGGACGCGAAGAGCATGGGAGATCGCGGAGCTCCGCCTCAGACGGGCGGGGACGTGCTCTCTGCGTTGTGTCGCTCGTCCTGCGGGCGGATGACTCCCGGGCATAGAGCCCAGACCGTCTTGCCCTGTGCCTCTGGATGCCAGCCCCAGCTCTGGCACAGTTGCTCGACCAGATGAAGCCCCCGGCCTTCCTCGTCCCAGGACGAGGCTTCCCGGCATCGGGGCGGATGCTCGCAGGTGTCCGCGACCTCGATCAGCAAGCTGCCGATGAGCTGGCGGACAATCACGGAGACCTTGGCGTCGATGCGGCTGGCGGCCACTGAGTTCGCCACCAGTTCGGTGAGGACGAGTTCCGCGTCGCCGAGTGCTTCTGCGCTGACTACGTTGGAGAACACCTCACGAAGCGCATGCCGGGCATCAGTGGCCGCCCGACGCCCTGTCGGAAAGGTGCAGTCAAGGGAGGCGACCTGAGGCGTCGTCACAGCTGCCGGCACAAACCCTGCAGCCGCACTCCCAGCATCAATCTGACCGCTCGGACCTGCCAACACGAGACTCACCCCCAACCGCAGCCAGTGATCATTCTGCTTTCGCCGACTCCGGCGGGAGCCGCGACGTTGAAGATGTTCCGCCCGAGGCCGGGACGCGGATACCGCGCCGTGGGACGACTCAGGGACGTCCTCAAGACGTCCCTGGGGAGACCTCGCGGACCGCGAGCGTGGAACCCCAGCGGGTCGGGTAAGCCACGGTGGTGACGGAGCCGAACGAACGCCTGAGAGTCGCGCTGCGGGAACGCGGACTCACCCCGCAGGACCTCGCGCACACGCTCCATGTCGACGCGAAGACCATCGAGCGCTGGATCGGAGCCGGCCGTATCCCGTATCCCCGCCACCGGTACGCGGTAGCCGAACAACTCGGCGTCGCGGCAGAGGACCTGTGGCCCGGTGCCAGCCGTTCGGCGGCCCTGCCTCGTCCTGGCGGAACCAGCGACGCGGACGGCAGCGAAGTCGTCGGAATCTACCCCCACCGGTGGGCAGTTCCCGGAGACCTGTGGCGCACCCTGTTCAGCGAGGCGAGCGAGGAGATCGGCGTCCTGGTCTACAGCGGCCTGTTCCTCTCCGAGGACAGCGGCGTCCACCGCATCCTGCGGACCAAGGCTGGTCAAGGAGTGCGCATCCGCATCCTGCTCGGAGACCCGGCCAGTGAGCACGTGGCACGGCGCGGAGCCGACGAAGGCGTCGGCGGCGCCATGGCGGCGAAGATCGAGAACGCCCTGGTGATGTACGCGTCGCTGCGCGGCACCGAAGCGATCCAGTTCCGGCTGCACGACACGATCCTGTACAACTCGATCTACCGGGCGGACAACGAACTGCTGGTGAACACACATCTGTACGGGTTCGCCGCCGCACAGGCCCCGGTCCTGCATCTACGGGCAACTGCTGATGGCAGCATGGTCTCCAACTACCTGGACAGCTTCGAACGGGTCTGGGCCGACGCCGTTCCCCTGGAGTGAAGCCACGATGCCGAGCCGGATCGACTACTTCGACGACCCCCAGGCGCCCTCCGCCAACAGCATGGTGCCTTCCGTCAATGTCATCGTTTCCGATGACCAGGGCCGCATCCTGCTGATCCGCCGCACCGACAACGGCAACTGGGCGGTCCCCGGCGGTGCGATCGACCTCGGCGAGTCGATGGCGCAGGCAGCCATGCGGGAGACGGTCGAGGAGACCGGGATCCAATGTGAGATCACCGGCCTGGTCGGGGTCTACACCGACCCCAAGCACCTCATCCACTACACCAGCAACGACGAGGTCCGGCAGGAGTTCTCAATCGTCCTGACCGCCCGCCCCACGGGCGGGGAGCCCCGCACCAGCAGCGAGTCCAGCGAGGTGTGCTGGGTCGAGGCGCCAGCCATCTCGGACCTCCCGATGGACCGCTCGATGCGGATGCGGCTCGAGCACTACCTCACCGGCGGCTCCCGCCCCTACCTCGGCTGAGGAAGACGCGGCAGAGCACGGACGGTCTCCACCGCACGCAGGATCTCCGGGCGCGCCTGGGTGATGGCCGCCGTGATCAGGCTGTCCGGCCCGTAGCGCGTCAGGATCTCCGCCAGCCGTCTCTCCACCGCCACCGGCTCTCCGTCAGGGGAAGTCGTCATGTCGCAGTAGGTCAGCGCGTCGGCGAGAAGGCCCCCGACCGGCTCAAACTCTGCCGACAGGCGTTCCGACAGGCCCCGTCGTGCGGCCTCCGCTGCGGCAGAGGAGTGGTAGGCCACCAGGGAGCACACCCGGGGGTCGGCTCCAACGACGTCACGCAGGAACAGCGCTCCGTCCAGGGGATGGAATCCAGTGGACGCCACAGTCGGCGCATACCCGATGTCGTGCAACCAGGCGGCATCGACCAGGAGCGGACCGTCCTCACCGAGCTGATCGACGATCGACTCGGCCTTGCGGCCCACGCCCCTGCTGTGCGCCCACCGGCGCGGGAGGGGCCCAGCCAGATGCTGCTCCGCCAGTTCAGCCGCCCACCCGTTCAGGTTCATGCCGGGGACCCTACCCAGCGCCGCCGACCCAGCACTTCCCACGGCACCGAGACGTCCGGGACGTCTCACTCGGCTACCCCTGCGTACGGATGAGCGCCAGCTCCCGCAGGACAGCCATCACCCGGGTGGTGTCACGTAGGTCTGGCAGGACGATCCGTGCCCCAGCGGCGTGAAGGGCAGCCATGTCGTAACTTCCCGACGCGACTGCGAGCACCTCAGCACCGTTGGCTAGAGCAGCCTGCACATCCCTGGGCGTGTCCCCGACCAGGAGCACCGGAGCGGACGCCGGCAGCCCGTAGGCCGCGCGGATGCGCTGCCGCGCCACGGGCACCAATCCGGAGCGATCCTCGCAGTCCGCGCCGTACGCCCCCACCGCCAGGTCGACGAGAACGTCCAAGCCGAACGCCCTCAGCTTCACCAGCGCATTGGCGGCGATATTGCCGGTCAGTACGGAAACCACCGCCCCGAGCTCGCCGACCAGGGCCTCCAACGCCTCTCGCGCGCCGGGCAGCACGTACCCGCGCTGACGCAAGTCCGACTCACGCGCTGCTCCGGCCTCAACCAGTGCCCCCTCGGTCTCCTCCCAGGTCGGGACTTCAGCCTGGTGACGGTGGAACAGATCCGCCATGATCAACCGATCTGTACGCCCCTCGGTCACCACCGGAGCCGACGGGGGCCGCCCGGTCAGCGCGGCGAACGCCGCGGCGTAGATCTCCTTGCTGACACCGGAGTTCTCAATCAGCGTGTGGTCAACGTCCCAGAGCACGATCAGAGGCACCCCTCCACCCTACGATCAACCTGACGCTGCACCACGACGATCAAGAGGACGTTTCCGGACGTCCTTGCGGCAGTCCACAATCACCGATTTGATGAGCACCGTGAACGAGCAGCTACGTTTAGCGATGGCTCGGCGAGGCATCAGCCCGGACGCTCTCGCTGCTGCTTGCGCAGTCGATCCCAAGACGGTCGCGCGGTGGCTCACCGGCCGCGTCCCGCACGCCCGTCACCGCTGGACCACTGCCGAACTCCTCGCCGCCGCTGAAGACGACATCTGGCCGAGCCCGCGGCGTCCTGGGCCTTCCGCTCCCCACACGGAACCTGCCGCCTGCTTCCCCAACCGTGCCAGCGTCCCGCGCGAGCTGTGGCTTTCCCTGCTGAAGAACGCCGAGCAGCAGATCGACGTCCTGGTCTACTCCGGTACCTTCTTCGCCCAGACCAACCCCCACGTCGCCGCCATGCTCAGCAGCCGCGCTCGCGCCGGCGTCGCCATCCGCCTCTGCTTCGCCGATCCCGCCGACAGCGCCGTCGCCCAGCGCGATCGCGAGGAGCAGCTCGACGCTACCCTCGCCGCCAAGATCCGCGCCTCGCTCACCTACTACCGCACCCTACTCACCGAGCCCGGCTGCGAGATCCGACTGCACAACGCCACGGTGTACGCGTCCCTGTTCCGCTACGACGACGACCTCCTCGCCAACCCACATATCTGGGGCCAGCCCGCCAGCGCCAACCCCCTCCTGCACCTGCGGCGCCGACCGGGTCCCGAGCCGGGCTGGTTCGACCAGTACACGGCGAGCTTCGACGCGCTGTGGGCCACCGCCCAACCCTGGGACGGCACCACCTCCGACAAGAACCTCAAGGAGTAACCCTGTGGGCAGGACCGAATACCTCAACGACCCCACCGCCCCCAAGGCCAACACCCTCATCCCCGCCAGTAACCTCCTGGTCGTCAACGACGAGGGCGAGATCCTGCTGCAACGCCGCCGCGACACTGGCCAGTGGGCGCTACCCGGCGGAGCCCAGGACATCGGCGAGACCGCTGGCCAATGCGCCGTCCGCGAGTGCCAGGAGGAGACCGGCATCCTCGCTGAGCTCACCGGCTTCCTGGGCGTCTACACCAACCCGAACCACATCGTCGCCTACACCGACGGCGAGATCCGCCAGCAGTACGAGAACACCTACATCGGTCGCCCCCTCAACGGACAGCCCACGGTGAATGACGAAGCCGACGGCGTGCGCTGGGTCGCCCCCGCCGACCTGGACGCCCTGGACATCCACCTCAGCATGCGCCAGCAAATCGGCGACTACCTGACTGGAACATACCCCTACCTGGGGTGACGCCTAGTTGTCGAGCGTCTTCGATGCCGACGTGTACCTGCCGCCCGACCATTGCCTCCTTCCCGGAGCCTGCGAGGGCGACCTGGGCAAACGGCCTGCTGCATTGCTCCGCACCTGGCACTGCCGACACGGCCTTCCTGCCACCTATGCGATCTTCGTACGTCCGCCGCGTCGCAGGGACGACAATGGGCGCGTGAACCACGACGCACTGGATTCTCAGGATCACCTTCTCCTGCAAGCTGTCTATGAGCTGCTGGGCCAGCGAGGATCCTGGCCTACCTTCACAGCAGTCGACTTGAGGGCAGACCGCGAACTTGGGATCGAGGACGCTCAAGCTGCCCTGGTTGCGATTAGCGCCCGCTACTTGACCAGGCCGTGGCATGCGCACGGCTATTCGGACAATGACGAAGTACGCCTCACACTCCGAGGGGTGGCGGAGTGCGACGGAGGCTCCACCGACCTCGCACGACTGAGCGAGTTCGTCGAGTGGTCGGTGGCGCTGGAGAAGCAGGGTAGCGATGACCCGGACAAGGACCTCGTCGCCTCAAGTCTCGACTTCGCTGCACATCTGGGAGTGTCTCTGAGCTCTCCCGGCGGAGACTCCGTCGCACCGGCTGACGAGGTCGTCCAGGCGCGAGATCTGATGAGCCGCTTGTTCACCTTGGCGGAGCTGCTCCCCCATCTATGGAGGGGCAGCAGCCGACAACCGACGAGTCCGTGGCAGTGGCAGCTCAACCTGGACCGGCGGGGAGTCCGTCCCTACCGCAGGGTCCATGGTGTGGACGAGCTACTCGACTTCGTCGAGGAAGCCAGTGCCAACCGTTCCCAGCCGACCTCGCCGGAGGCACCGCGGAAGGGGGCAGGAGCGAGCGTCGACACCCGCCCCCCGTCATCGCCCGCAGACGGCGAGCTGGCTGTTCATCTGACCCTCCTGCGACCGGAGGTAGTGGAAGCGTGCGCCGATCTGCTGCAAGCGGATCGGTTCGACGATGCCATCTTCGCCGCCTTTCGACGGCTTGAGCATGAAGTGCAGCAGCGGGTCAGCAGCTCCGCCATCGGGAATGAGCTGATCAATTCGGCGTTCCGCGAGATGAAGGAGCCGATCCGAATCTCCGATCGGGGGCGGGACGCCGATCGCCTCATCGAGCTGTTCGCCGGCGCGATCGGCCTGTTCAAAGGCGATCGCTCGCACAAGGACCGGCCCCTGCTGCCCTGTCGCTCACGCCGTGAGTGCCTGCGCCTCCTGGCGCACGCCAGCTCGCTGCTGGACCTGCTGGACCGTGACGTCGACCGCGCTCCCGCCGTACGCGGCTACAGTCACGATCAAGGAACGGCCTTGACGCTCTGGGTCGAACGCACCGGCAGCCAGGTGGAAGTCTGGCTCGACGAGGAGCACAAGCTCGACAAGACCAGCTACCAGACAGGCGTCCTGACCGTCGACGTGGACGGTGTCCCTCCCGGGGAGCACCGCATCCACCTGGTCGACGGTACTCGGCAAGGGCCCGCCCATGTCGTATGGATCACCCTGGCTCCAGGGCAGACCAACTGGTACCGGGTAGTGGAGGTGAACATCCCTCTGTTCGCCGATGCGGAGGGATCCCGGCAGCTCGGCATGGCAGGAGTGCGTCTCGCAACGCTGGAGTCAGGAGTGACCGGCGAACGGATTCTCCCCACACGGGAGACGTACCAGGTCGGCCACTACGTGGCCTGGCACTGGGCCTCCTCCGGCCCCCGTTCGGGCATCGGAGCGGCGTGGGTGCGGCCCCGGCCTGGCGACCAGCTGCGCAAGCTCTGGGACGACAGCGATCTATTCGACGGCCAGCCCGTTGCTCCAGCGCACCCCGAACGACTCATGAAGATCAGTATTGAGCCGTCGCACCTCCTACTGCGCGGCCAGAGCAGGGTGCCACTGCGCGTCGTGGGCCACTACACGGACGGTACGGCTACCTGGACGGCACCGATCGACGACCCGCTCGTGACGTCCGGCGATGAGAAAGTCGCCCTCTTCAAGGGCGGTGCCGTCTTCGCGAAAGGTCCCGGTACCACCTTCCTCCGCTGCCTGCACAGCGGATGCACCGCCGAGGCAAGCCTGGAGATCGCGGCCCATCCGAGCGACACAGTCACCACCTTCCTGTCGGGGCTTCCGCCCGTCGCCGGTATCGCCTGGACTCCCAAGGGGCTCGTCCTCAGCACCCGCGGTCAGCAGCTGTACCGAGTCGGCGACGACGGCGTCTACCGCCTGCTCGCCATGGTGCCCACCCGGCTCCTGTCGAACGTCGGCACGGACTCGATGGTTGCTCGGGACGACGGAGAGCTGGCTGTCCGGCTCGTCGACCAGCCCGGGATCCTGGTGCTCCACCAAGCCAGTGACTACCGCAGCAGCAAACTCATCCGGCTTCCACGGGGCCCCGCCGGGACGCCCATGGCCTTCGTCTGGGACGACGAAGAACTGATCGTGGCCCTGTATACGGGTGGGATCCAGCGCGTGAGCATGGACGGCGGAGCGACTCCGTTCGGGTCTGTCTCAGGGCATCCCATCGCCATGACACGCTCGGCGTCGTCTCTCTATGTGCTGTGCGCGCCGGAGGCGTCGGATGCACCCGATCGCCGCCGGAATCGGCTGTGGCAGCTCGCACTGGATGATCCAGGCGCCACACCTGTCGATCTGCTGGCCGGTCAGAACCTGGCTGGCCTGAACGCGGTGGCCGTCACCGCTTCGGGGATCGTGGTCAGCGACTTCGAGACGGGCCGACTGCTGTTGCTCGGGGACAACCGGGCGCGGAGGCTCGCCTCCGGGTTCAAGAACCCGGGACAGTTGGCCTTCGCGGGAACGGGTGACCTCTACGTGGCCGAGTTCGGTGCGGGTGCGGTACGGCGCATCCTTGCGTGACTGAATCCGCTCGGAGGGCGTTCGACGGCCGAGCGCGTCAGTCGGGCTGATAGGCGTCAATCGCATTGATCAGCCCGGCTACCGTTCGGGCACGAGGGGCCCGGTTTTTGCGTATCCTAAGCCGTTGCACCTGGATCAGCGGACGGGCACGCGCGCGGCAGACGGACGGGGAATATGGACGAGCAGCTTCGGGATCTCGCCAGGCGATCCCCGAACTTCGGTGTCCTCTTCCAGTACCAGCCGCTGCTGGCGCTCTACGGGGCACAGGCGGAAGCAACGGTCTTCAGCAACCCCAACGCCGCGATGGTGCAGGCCGGGCAGTTCGGGGAGGTGCTCGCTGAAGAACTGGTGACCCGAGTCGGGCTGCGGGTCGACGGTGACCGGCAGGTAGACCGGCTGAACGCGCTCACCCGCGTCGGCGCCCTGACCCCCGAGGTGCGCACCGCTTTCGACGAACTGCGTATGGGCCGGAACCGCGCGGCGCACCAGCACCTGTTCGATACCGTCCGCGCGCTGAAGGCCGTCGAGACCTCGTACGAGCTGGGCAACTGGTTCCATCTGGCGGTCTCCGGCAAGCGCACCGTTCGGTCCTTCGTGCCACCGACTCCGCCCACAGCGGTCCAAGGCGTCACCAACCCGGTGGAGATCTCCGAGCTTCGGGAGGCACTGGAGCGGCATCAGCAGGCCCTGGCCCTGTCCCGGACGAAGCTGAGGGAGACCCGTCAACAGCAGGCCGAAGCCGAGCGGCAGGCCCAGGCCGAGGCCGCGCACCTCGTCGCCAGCGCGGCGACAGGCCGCGGCGAGCTGGCTTCGCGAGTCGAGCAGCTTGAGGCCGAGATCGCGGCGCTCAGGGCTGCGCAGCGACAGGACTACGAGCAGGCGCGTCGCGAGCCGGCACCCGTTGCGCGGGCGGCCCGTGAGGCGATTGTGGAGCGCGCTCAGCGACCGAAGCCGCTGAGCGAGGTCCAGGCTCGCGAGGTCATCGACCGGATGCTCGCCGAGACAGGCTGGCTGATCCAGGACCGTGACGACCTGAATCCGCTTGCAGGTCGGGGTGTCGCTGTCCGTGAGTTCACCGTGGCCACCGGCCGTGCCGACTACGTGTTGTACGTCGACGGCATGATCGTGGGTGTGGTCGAGGCCAAGCGGGAAGGGGAGGTCCTGAGTCGGGCCCTGGCCCAGAACGACCGCTACGCCCGCGGCGTGCTCAAGGAGTTCCGGCTTGCCGTGTGGCGCGAGGACGAACCTTTCGCGTTCCGCTATGCGACGACTGGCTCGGAGACGTACTTCCTCGACCGGCTCGATCCCGACGCCCGGTCCCGTCAGGTCTTCACCTTCCACCGGCCGGAGACCATCGCAGGTTGGATGCGCCGCGCGCAGGAGCAGCCGCAGATTCCGACTCTGCGGGCCGGCCTCCGCACCATGCCGCAGCTGGAGACCGGCGGCCTGCGGTCGGCCCAGGTCGAGGCGATCACCGGCCTGGAAAGCTCGCTCGCGCAGGACCATCCACGGGCTCTGATCCAGATGGCCACCGGTGCTGGCAAGACGTTCACCGCGGTGACCGAGACCTACCGGCTGCTGAAGTACGCGCAAGCCAAGCGAGTACTATTCCTGGTGGACCGGAACAACCTGGCCAAGCAGGCCATGGCCGAGTTCCGCAACTACACCACTCCGGACGACGGCCGGAAGTTCTCCGAGCTTTACGGGGTAGACCGGCTGGGCGCGGCCGGTCTGCAGGAGACCTCATCGGTGGTCGTCTGCACGATCCAGAAGATGTACTCGCTGCTGCGAGGTCAGCCCCTGGCCGACGACGACGCGGCAGACGACCGTGAGGACGAGGTCGGCGACGCGCTCGAGAGCGAGCGGCCGATCGAGCTTGCCTATAACCCCGCCGTACCGATCGAGTCCTTCGACCTCATCGTCGTCGACGAGTGCCACCGCTCAATCTACGGACTGTGGCGCGGCGTCCTGGAGTACTTCGACGCCCACCTGGTCGGCCTTACCGCCACGCCGACGCCGCAGACCAAGGGCTTCTTCGACCAGAACCTGGTCTCCAGCTACTCCTTCGCCAAGGCTGTCGCGGACGGCGTCAACGTCGACTTCGACGTGGTGGAGCTGTTGACGGACGTCCACGAGGAGGGTGCCGTCATCGAGGCGGGAACTACCGTTCCCATACTCGAACGCGCTTCACGACGGCGGCGGCTGGAGGAGCTGGAGGACGACTTCGCCTACTCCGGCAGGCAGCTCGGCCGCAACGTCATCGCCGAAGACGACATCCGCACGGTCCTGCAGACCTATCGGGACAACTGGCAGCGGTGGTTTCCCGGCCGCAAGGAGATCCCCAAGACTCTGATTTTCGCGGTCAGCGAGGCCCATGCGGAGGAAGTGCTCAAGCAGGCCAAGGAGGTCTTCGGCAGGGGCGACGAGTTCGCCTCGAAGATCACCTACAAGAGCAGGCAGAACGGCCAGAACCCCGATGATCTGATCAACGAGCTGCGTAACTCGCCTCGGCTGCGCATCGCTGTGACGGTGGACATGATCGCCACCGGTACCGACGTGCGCGCTCTGGAGTGCGTGATCTTCATGCGTTCCGTCAAGAGCGCGGTGCTCTTCGAGCAGATGAAGGGGCGCGGGGCGCGGTCCATCACTGACAGTGAACTGCGCGAAGTCACCCCGGGCTCGGAGCTGTCGGTTCCCGCGGTGACGAAGGACCGCTTCCTGATCATTGACGCGGCTGGCGTTACCCGCTCCCACCTTGTGGACGCTGCACCTCTGCCGACCACGCCGGGGATGTCGCTGCAGAAGCTGCTCGACAAGGCCGGTTCCGGAGCGATCACCGCTGAGGAGACGGACGTGCTCGCGCGACGTCTCGGACGTCTGGGCAAGCAGCTCACGAACGAGCAGCATGAGACGATCTCCCATGCCGCCGGCGGTGTCACCCTGGTCACCATCACCCGATGGCTCGCCGATGCCTGCGACCCGGACCGGCAAGCGGAGGTGACTGAGGACCAGGGCCCGGCAGCGGCGCGCGGGCTGATCCGGGACGCCGTCGTGCCACTTGCGGACGCCGAACTCCGCAAGGTCATCATGGGGATACGGCGCCAGGAGGACCTGACTATCGACGAGGTGACCGTAGCCACGATCACCACACTCCGCGAAGTCCCTCGCGAGGAGCGGGCGCAGAAGTACGTCGCGGACTGGCATACCCTCCTGGACAACCGCCGTGACGAGCTGACAGCCATCGAGATCGCCCTCGGACAGAAGCGCGTGGCCCCGGACGCGGCATACGCGGCGCTCCGGGAACTGGCGGCATACATCAGGCGCCCACAGTACGACTGGACTCCGCAGATACTGTGGCAGGCGTACGAGGACCTGGGCCGCGCCGTTTCTGGTCGAAGCAGAGTCGCAGGTATCCCGGACCTGATCTCGCTCATCCGGTTCGAGCTGGGCGCGGAGACCGAACTGCATCTCTATCGGACCTTGGTCGAGGAGCGCTTCGCCGGCTGGCTGCTGCGCCAACGGCAGGCTGGAGCCCAATTCAGCGATGATCAGCTGTGGTGGCTGGAACGGATCTGCGACAGGGTCGCCAGCGACATCGGCGTCGAGGTGGAGGCGCTCCGACAGGAGCCCTTCACCGAGCGCGGCGGCAGCCGCGGCTTCATCGCCGCCTTCGGCGGAGACGCCGGAGCGGCACGGAAACTTCTGACAGAACTGAACCAGGAACTGGCGTGAGCAAGAACGCAATCAAGAAATCCCTCCCTCATGGTTGGACTCGGGGGCGCCTCCGCGACGTTCTAATCACTATCGAGGCTGGCAAATCCTTCACCTGCGAGCCACGCCAAGCTGAAGAATACGAGTGGGGGGTCATCAAGGTCAGCGCAATGACCTGGGGAACATTCCGCGCTGACGAAAACAAGGCAGTACCAGCAGGGAAGCCTTACGACAGCAAGTATGAAATCCATTCCGGTGATATCCTGATCAGTCGCGCTAATACGCGCGAGTATGTCGGAGCCCCTGTGCTGGTCGGAAAGTGTCGCCCCAGGCTGCTTCTGTCCGACAAAAGCCTGCGCCTTATTCCAGGGAAAGAGATTGACCATAGATGGCTCCTGCATATGCTGGCGTCACCACAGGTTCGCCACTACATTTCTGATACGGCCACGGGCACCAAGGATTCGATGCGAAATATTTCGCAGCAGGCCCTTCTGAATGCCCCAATCGACATTCCACCGCTCGCAGAACAACAGCGCATCGTCGATGTCATCGAAGATGGCCTCTCTCGTCTCGATGCAGCACAGAGATCCATTGATCAATGTTCCATTCGCCTGCGCAACCTTCGTGACAGGGTATCAAATCCCACCTTTGGCTATACCGTGAGCGCAGATGCCGATGCGGCCGACTTTCCTGCCCCCGCAGGCACTATCGACCTTGATCTGCCACGATTGCCTCGTGATTGGCGTTGGCTCCGCCTGAATGACGTCGCACAGGTCCATGGTGGAGTCACAAAGGACAGCAAAAAGCAAAACGACCCCGCCCTGCCTGAAGTCCCTTACCTTCGGGTCGCAAATGTCCAGCGTGGATGGCTCAATCTTGATCAAGTCTCCATGATCAGGGTTCCAGAAAAGAAGGCTATTGCGCTGACCCTGCATCCTGGCGACGTTCTCATGAATGAGGGCGGGGATCGCAACAAGCTCGGACGCGGATGGATCTGGGAGGGACAGATTCCGGGGGTAATCCACCAAAACCACGTCTTCAGGGCGCGCGTGCGCGATGCCGAGATCGCCCCCAAACTCCTGTCCTGGTACGCAAATAGCTCCGGCCGCTGGTTTGATCAAAATGGCAAGCAGAGCGTCAACCTCGCTTCCATCAGCCTTTCGAAAATCAAGAACTTTCCCTTGCCTATCCCGCCCAAGGCTGAACAGCAGAGGATCGTCGACCGTATCGAGGATAACCTTTCGGTTTTGGACAACGTGGCAAGTCTGACCACGCGATCTCTCGTGCGGTCCGCCTCACTACGCCGAGCTCTTCTGAGTCGAGCCTTCACCGGGAGACTCGTCCCCCAGGACTCGCACGACGAGCACGCCTCACTAGCACTTGCTCGCATCGCGGTCGAACGCGATGCGGGTACCACCAAACCCGCTCGCCGCCGCTCCGTGCAGCGCGCTCGAACCACCACCCAGCAGGAGCCCAACGCATGACCGCCACCGCCTCCCCTCAGACCGGTGCCCTGGTCGCAAAGCTCTGGAACTACTGCAATGTCCTGCGCGACAACGGGTTGTCCACCATCGAATACGTTGAGCAGCTCTCGTATCTACTCTTCCTCAAGATGGCCGATGAGATCGCCAATGATCCATTCGCCGACGACCCCTCCGCCGCACAGATTGTTCCCGCTGACCACGACTGGAAGGCGCTGGTCTCCAAGACCGGAACCGCCCTGGAGGAGCAGTACCGCAACACCCTCACCGAGTTGGCCAAGCACCCCGGCACCACGCTCGGAACGATCTTCGCGAAGGCGCAGAACCGGATCACCGAGCCCGCCCTGCTCCAGAAGCTTGCGATCGACCTCATTGGCGCCCAGGACTGGACCGGCACCGGAACCGATCTCAAGGGCGATGCGTACGAAGGGCTGTTGGCCAAGGGCGCAGAGGACACCAAGACCGGTGCCGGCCAGTACTTCACGCCTCGCGTCCTGATCGACGCGATGGTCGAGGTCACCCGACCCACCCTTGAGGACACGATCACCGACCCGGCCTGCGGAACAGGCGGCTTTCTTATCGCCGCCCGACAGTACATCCGCAAGCACTACGGCAGCGATATGTCCCGTGAGCAGCGGGTTGCCCTGGAAAGCAACATTTTCGGCACTGAGCTGGTGCCCGGCACGGCACGCCTTGCAGCGATGAACATGCTCCTCCACGGCATTGGCCACAGCGACGGACAATCCTTGATCAAGGTCGGGGATGCCTTGGCCAAGAAGCCGTCACGACACGCTTCGCTGGTTCTGGCGAATCCTCCCTTCGGGAGGAAGTCCGCGATCACGATCGTCGGCACGGACGGGAAGTCCGAGCGCGAGGACATCTCCTACGACCGCGACGACTTCCGGGCGAGCACCACCAACAAGCAGCTCAACTTCCTGCAGCACATCATGTCGCTGACGGCCATCAACGGCCGCGCCGCCGTCGTCCTGCCGGACAATGTCCTCTTCGAGGGCGGGGCTGGGGAGAAGATCCGGCGCCGTCTGCTGCAGGACTTCGACCTGCACACCATCCTGCGGCTGCCCACCGGCATCTTCTATGCCGGAGGTGTGAAGGCCAACGTGCTCTTCTTCGACAAGAAGGCCCCCCGAGCTGACGGGCAACCGCACACCGCCACAACCTGGGTCTACGACCTTCGTACGGCGAAGCGTTTCACTCTGAAGACCCGCCCCCTGCGTCGTGCCGATCTGCAGGAATTCGTGGACGCCTATCTACCAGGAAAGCCTCGCGGCGAGCGCACAGAGGTGGAGTCAGGGCGCTTCAAGTCTTACTCCTACGACGAGCTGATGGACCGCGACAAGGTCAATCTCGACATCACCTGGCTGAAAGATCCGGCGCTGGACGATGCGGACAGCAACTTGCCGCCTAGTGAGATCGCACAGGCGATCATCGACGACCTGAAGACCGCGTTGTCCGAATTCGCCGCCATCGCTGAAACTCTGGGAGTGGACCCGGACGAGTTGACCGACGATGAAGAAACAACTGAGATCTCCGGTTGATGACCTCGGGCACCGAACTGATCGACGGTGAGTACGCTCAACCGAGATGGTGGATCCCCACGGCTCGGCGGGCGGTGGGGCGGCCGGGGGGCGTGAACCCCTCCCGGCCCTCGACATCATCGAGTGACCACAGGGTCTACCGCTAGTTGAACAGAGCAGGGGGTGCCGAGCGCACAGGGTGCTTCTCTCCAAACCCCGTCATCCAGAGCAGACACCAGCAACTCACCGTCTCTAATAGGGAGGTCGTCACCATGGCCATGCTGCCGCTTCAGATCGAGCGTGATCACATTGCTCGGCTCGCGCGCATGCACGACCCGGTCGGCGCGGTAGAGGAGCTGATCTGGAACGCCTTGGACGCGGAGGCTGATCGCGTTGATGTCGTCCTGGACACCAATGCGCTCGGTGGCGTGGAGCGGGTGAGCGTCGCCGATGACGGCACCGGCATGGCCGCGGACGACTGCGCTGACTACTTCCAGCCGATCGGCAGCTCGTGGAAGCGTCGGGCAGGCGTGAGCCCCGTCAAGAAGCGCGCGCTGCACGGGAAGAATGGCCAGGGTCGGCTGCGGGCCTTCGCCCTCGGCAAGGAGGTGCGTTGGACGAGCGTCACCGAAGCGCCGGACGGGTGCTGGCAGGTCGTCATCGAGTCCGGCCGCGGTTGCATGCACGAGTTCTACGCGAGCGACCCTGAACCCACCCTGGGGGAAGGTACCGGCACGGTCTTCGAGGCGCTGGGTGGTGACGGGCTGGCCAAGCTGACTGAGTCCACCGCAAGGACGACGCTGACGGCGGCCTTCGCGCCGCACCTGGAGGCGTACCCGGACATCGCCATCTTCTACGACGGCGTGCGACTCGATCCGGCTCAGTTGCAGTCGCATGTGGCCATGTACCGCCTCGCCGTGCCTGGGGAGACCGACGAGGAGGAGTCGGGAGAGCAGCACACGCCGCTTCTCAAGGTCATCGAGTGGAACCGGCCGGTGACCCGTGCACTGATCCTCTGTGATGAGAAGGGCATGTCGCTGGAGCAGCGCCGCCCCGACATCCAGGCCCCGGGCTTCCACTTCACCGCGTACCTGTACTGGCGCGGATTCACTGACGCGAGCTCCATCGACCTCACGTTCGCGGACTGGCTTTCCGATGACCTTCCCTGGCAGTCCGTCATCGACCAGGCCAGGCATCAGCTTCGCCAGCACTTTCGCAACCGTGCGGAGGAGCGTCGCCAGGAGATCGTGGACGAGTGGCGCACGCAGGGCATCTATCCGTACTCGGGGGAACCCTCGGAGGATCGTGAGCGCGCCGAGCGCGAGACCTTCGACACGGTGGCGACGACCATTGTCCGCCACCTGCCGAACATGAAGAGCACACGGCGGACGACCCTGCGGTTCCTGCGTTCTGCTCTTGCCCACGATCCGCAGGAGGCCCTGCACCTGGTGGATGAGATCTTCGCTCTCACCCGGCAGGAGCGCGAGGAGCTGACGCGGCTGCTGGACCGTACTCCGCTGTCCTCCCTGATCAAGGCGTCGACGGCAGTGACTGACCGGTTGGATTTCCTGGCCGCTCTGGAGCACCTGGTCTTCGATCCGGTAGCGAAGGGTCGTGTCAAGGAGCGCACGGAGCTGCACCGCATCTTGGAGCGCGAGTGCTGGGTCTTCGGTGAGGAGTACGGGCTCTACGTCAGCGACCGCAGCCTGACCGAGGTCCTGCGTCGGCATACTGAGCTGCTGGGTCGTCCACAGCCTGCGGCCGGAGTGCCGGTCCTGCGGGAGGACGGGAGCCGGGGCGTGGTGGATCTGATGCTCTCGCGCTCGGGTCCGCTGCGGAACGGTGAGCGTCACCATCTGGTGGTGGAGCTCAAGCGTCCGAAGCTGACCTTGGGCATGGCGGAGTTCGAGCAGCTCAGCAGCTACGCCCAGGCTGTTATGGCGGATGACAGGTTCCGTGACAACCGTGTCACCTGGGATTTCTGGCTGGTCGGCAACGATATGAGCCCGTCGCTTCTCAGCATGGCCCATCAGAAGGACCGCGCCCCTGGCTGCGCTATCGACCAGGGCAACTACCGGCTGTGGGTCCGCACCTGGGGGGAGCTTGTGGAGGACTGTTCCGCGCGGCTGCAGTTCTACCGCGACGAGCTGGAGTACCAGTCCAGCAATGAGCATGCGATGGACTACCTCATCCGTGAACACGCGGACACGGTGTCCGGCCTGGTCGCCGACGGTGTGGTGGTTCCTGGGCAGCAGGGAGGCACTCCAGCCGGCGCGGTTCCCTAGCTCTCGGGCGACGGGCATGCGGGGCTGACACAGGCGGCGAGACCCGTCCGGCAGCGAAGTCAGCAGGTGGGTCCAGCAGTTGTCAGCGGCTGGGATGGTGCGCGGCGAGACAGAACGCGCCGAGGTTGGGGGACGGGGACGTGGGGTTCGAACAGCGGCGGATGGCCGAGACCGTCGAGTACTGGCGGGCAGTCGAGCTGTTCAGCCCGCCGAAGCTGCCCAAGGTGCCGGGCACCACCGGCAGAGTGTCGGCACGCGAGTGGGTGCAGCAGATCGACCTGGTCCCTGGGCAGCCGCGGCCGTTGTTGCCCTGGGAGGCTGGGCATCCGCTCCAGCGCGAGCGGATCGACGACTCCAAGGAGGTGTGGCGGCACACCGTCTACGGCGGGGTATTCCCGCTGGCGCTGATCCGGCGCACCTTGGAGGAGCACTTCGGCGCGGACCAGGAGGATCACGGCAGAGCCCGCGACAAGGGTGGGGACAGTGCTGTCTTCGCCTTCACCCTGGACGACCAGGGTGTGTTGTGCGGCACGGACACTGTCGTCTTCTCCACCTGTGCCTGGGCGACGGGGCGAATCCTGGATCCTGGCCCGCAGGACCCGGAATGGCTGGACGGCTTCGAGGAGGTGCAGAAGGAATGCCGCGCCTCCATCGCTGTGCTCACCAGCCAGGACATCCCCTACGTCGCCGACAGCCCACCCGCCGCGCCACCGATCTCCCCTCCACTCCTCCCGTCACCCTCGGCACCCGCCTTCCCGCCTGGACTCTCCGGGGCGGCTACCGCGCCGGCCGCTTCAGGTTCGGACTGGCGCGGTCTGGTTCGTGAGATCCTCGGTGGCGCGGCGGTGGGCGCCCTCGGTGCGCTCATCGGGGACATGGGGGCGGGGATCGTGGCCGGCGCGCTGACTCCAGTCGTCCGGCGGGCCTTGCGCGGTCGCAACGCCTCAGGTCCTACGCAGTTCCAGCCGCCGGCGCCGCAGCACTCATCGGTGCAACCAGCACAGCCCGCCACATCGGATGCTCCAGCTGCAGTTGTGGACAGCAGCAGCGCGGCTTCCAGCGAGGAGGACGCTGCGGAGTTCGAGGGCCGGCCGGTCGTCCTGCTGGACGTGGTGGCGTTCGCGGCCCACGTCGCTGACCTGTGCGGGGTCGGCGACCTGGTGTCCCCGAGGAGGCTGCGCATCCACAGCACGCGGGTGCGCCGGCGCAAGAACGGGACGCTCCCGGACGCGGAGCCCGCGTTTCTGAACAGCTTCCTGCCCGAGGATCTCCTGCGGGTGGTCGACGCCCAGGTCGGCGGCTACGGTACGGCCCTTCGAAGCTATCTGACGGATCCGGCGGCACTGCCCCGTGCTCAGCGGGTGGACCTACGACAGCATCCGGAGACGGTGCTCAGCGCGGTGGCCCCGGCCGCGTTCCCGCTGGGGCGGTGGCCCGCCCCGACCGGGGAGCCGCTGGCGTTGAGCCAGCAGTTCGCGGTCAACCGCATGGTGGCCGAGCTGATGACCGACACCGGTCTGTTCTCGGTCAACGGGCCGCCGGGCACCGGGAAGACGACGATGCTGCGCGACCTGATCGCGGCCATCATCGTGGAGCGGGCCCGGGTACTCGTGGGGCTGCAGCAGCCCGAGGACGCCTTCGGAGAGCCCGTCAGCTGGCTCCGCGACAGCGGCCGAGGGAGTGTGAGGCCGCCCGAACAGGCCGTCACCGGTTTCGAGATGGTGGTGGCCTCGACCAACAACGGGGCAGTGCAGAACATCACGATGGAGCTGCCGGCACTGGACGCGCTCGGGTCCGAGTGGCATGCGGAGGCCTCGTACTTCGTCGACCAGGCCGTCGCCCTCCTCAAGGGGACGCCGGCTTGGGGCGCAGTGGCCGCACCGCTGGGCAAGGGGGAAAAGCGCAAGGACTTCATGGAGGACTACTGGTGGGGTGAGAAGCCCAAGACGGACAAGGCAGCCCGTCCCTCGCCACGGCAACGCAAGGACCGGGGAGGGCAGAGCCGACAGGCCCCGGCGGAGGAGTCCAAGGGCATGCAGAGCCTGTTGCAGCGGCTGGCGCAGGGCGAGGCCCTGCACGACCCGGACGCGGCCCAGCGGTTCTCCCGCGCGGAAGGCGACGGTCCTCCGGGGATTCCTCCGGTCCAGGCGCGATCAGTGGACTGGGCGGCGGCGAGGCAGCGCTTCCGGCAGGCAGTGGCGGAGGCAGAGCGCCTGGTGGCAGAGCGGCAGCGGGTGGCCGAGGTGCTGGCGGCCCCGGACCGTGCGGCGCAGGTCGAGGAACTAGCCCAGGACGACTGGCGTGCGGCATGGCGCAGCTACAGCGACGCTCTCACCGTGCGGGAGCAGGCCGCGCAGCGTCGCAGTGCGGCTGTCGAGGCGGCGGCCATGGCCCGGAACCGACTGCAGGTGCATCGTGATCGTCGTCCGGGCGGCGTCTTCGGCAGCCTCGGCGCAGGGCGTGAGTACCGCGAGTGGCAGAGCAATGACAATCTCTATCAGCAGCAGGCGGAGCAGGCGCAGATCGAGGCAGCTGCGACGGGGCTGCGCCTGACCCAGACCGAAGTCGCCCTCCAATCGGCGCTCGCCGACAACGAGCTGGCCGAGCAAGCCGCCCGAGCAGCTGAGCTGCACCGTTCGGCCACTGAGGAGCTGCTGCGGCAGGGGCTCGCGGAGTGGCCTGATCACGTCCCGGCGGACTGGGAGGAGCTTTCCGAAGAAGATCGGGAACTGGCCGCCCCCTGGTCCGACCCGGTCCTGTGTGCTGCCCGGACCAGGGTCTTCCTGGCCGCGATGGACCTGCACCGGGCCTTCGTCGCAGGTGCCGCCGACATTGTCCGGCGCAATCTGCTGAACCTGAAGGAAGCGTTCGCCGGAGCGCTCCCGCCGGTGCCGGCGCTGGCCGTCTGGCAGACGCTGTTCCTGGTCGTGCCCGTCGTTTCCACGACCTTCGCCTCCTGCGGGCGGCTTTTCTCCGCACTCGGCCGCGAATCGCTGGGATGGGTCCTGGTGGACGAAGCCGGGCAGGCCACCCCGCAGGCTGCAGTCGGCGCGCTGTGGCGTGCGCGGCGGGCGGTTCTGGTCGGTGACCCGCTCCAGCTGGAGCCCGTCGTCGAACTGCCCGCCTCCGTCCAGGAGCTCCTGCGTGCCACTTACCAGGTGGACGAGAGCTGGATGCCCTCGCGGACCTCGGCGCAGCGCGTCGCAGACCGGGTCAACCGCTGGGGAACCACCGTGAACTTCCGGCTCGCCGACGGCGATGTCGAACAAGTCTGGGTCGGAGCGCCGCTCCGGGTGCACCGGCGCTGCGAGAACCCCATGTTCGACCTCAGCAACGACATCGCCTACGACGGGCTGATGGTCTACGGCACCAGGACGAAGCTGTTCCCCGGTCCCGACTACTGCGACGAGTGCAAGCAGCAGTCCGGGGAAGGGTGCAGGAACTGCAGCTACCCGCCGAGCTGCTGGATCGACATCGCCGCCGTCCCGCCTTCCGGCAAATGGGTCCCGGAGGAGGGCGTCGCGCTGACGCGGATGATCGAGGCCCTGCATGACAGGTGGGGGATCGGCCTGGACCGGATTCGCGTTATCAGCCCGTTCCGTGACGTCGTCGCCGAGAGCATCCGGGTACTGCGGGAAGCCCACCTGGAGCGGATCATCGTGTCCGGCGTCGACATGGGTGTCCACGACAAGCAGGTGGAGACGTTCCTCAGGGAGCAGATCGGCACCGTGCATACCATGCAAGGCAAGGAGGCCGACGTCGTCATCCTGGTGCTGGGAACGCACCCGACCTCGGTCGAGGGCCAAGGGCAGCGGACCTGGGCCGCCCAGACCGCCAATCTGCTCAACGTCGCCGCGAGCCGGGCCAAGCGTCGGCTGTTCGTCATCGGCAACCGTGAGCAGTGGGGCCGCGAACAGTACTTCTCCACGCTCGCCGACCCCGACTACCTCCCTGCAAGGACGTGGTCACCGCCTGTCGCGCAGCCGCAGGAGCCGCCACCCCCGCCTGTCCTGCTTCCGCCCCCGCCGGCGCCGGTCATCCTGCCGCCCGGGGACGGTGAAGCGCTCCCTTCCCGTCCCAACGAACCATCAGCACCGTCGCACCCTCCGGGCAGTTCGGGACCGCAAGCACCGTCCGGCAGAGGAGCCTGGCCGGTTCCTCGGAGCCGTCCGCAGCCACTCGACGGCTGACACTGCTACCGCGCTCAGCCGGCTGACATATAGTCACCTCATTCGCACGCGACGCTTATGCTGTTCTCAGCCACTCGGCTCCCATCCTTCCCAGAGGGTTTCCGGCGTATGAGGATCAAGCGCGTCCAGATCGAGAACTTCCGCTGCTTGCTGAAGGTGGACATCGAGTTCGATCAGATCACCACCCTGCTCGGACCCACCGGTACCGGTAAGTCCACGGTCCTGCGGGCACTCGACTGGTTCTTCAACGGAGAGAAGTCGGTCTCGATCAGCAGCGACGACATACACACGTCGTTGGCCGGGCTGCCGATCTCGGTGGAAGTCGAGTTCACGGACCTCACAGCCGCCGACCGTGACGCGCTCGGCCGGTACGCAGCCCCCGACAGCGACAGATTCACCCTCTGGCGCATCTGGAACGAGGGCGAGGACAAGATCACCGGTAGGGCGCTCACGTTCCCGCCGTTCGAAACCGTCCGGACCGCCGGCGCGGCGATGGCGAAGCGGCGCGCCTACAACGAGCTCCGTGAGTCGCGACCTGAGCTGGAACTCCCCCAGGCCGGAAACGAGCCGGCGGTGATCGAGGCGATGGTGGTGTGGGAGCAGAGCCATCGCGAGGAGCTCGTCGAAACGTCGACCGAGGCCACCCACTTCTTCGGCTTTGCCGGGCAGAGCAAGCTCGCTGAACTGATCGACTTCGTGTTCATCGCCGCCGACCTCCGCGGCTATGAAGAGGCTGGCGACGGCAAGAGCACCGTCTTGGGCCGCATCCTGGACCACGCCATAGACCGCACCGCGGCCGGTGACCGACTCGGTGAGATCGAGGAAACTGCCCAGGCCGAACGGGCAGCTGCCTACCAGGAGGTGTACGAGGCTCCGCTGCAGCAGATCTCGAAGGCACTGTCGGCGGAACTGCACCAGTTCACCGCTGGGCGAACCGTGCAGATCGCGCCCCTGGTGCAGCCGCCGAAGACAGCAAGGACGACGTTCGAGGTCAGCATCCAGGACGGGGCGGCATCGACGTCAGTTGCTCGGCAGGGGCATGGGTTCCAGCGTGCGCTCATCATCGCGACGCTCAAGTTCCTGGCTGAGCAGCGGCGCGAAGGGGCCGACTCCCGCACCCTGTGCCTCGCTGTCGAAGAGCCCGAACTGTTCCAGCACCCGCCCCAGGCAAGGACCTTCGCCAGGGTGCTGCGTACGCTCACTGACTCGACGGGGGGAACCACCCAGGTCATGTACGCGACGCACAGCCCTGTCTTCGTCGAGGCCCGGTCTTACCACGAGATCAGATGCCTCGGACGCGAGTTCATCGACGGGCACCCTTCCACCCGGGTCTGGCAGGTGTCCGAAGCCGAACTCTGCGAGATGCTCGGCTCGTACGTCGACGAGGACAAGGTCAAGAGCCGAGCCGGATCCGTCTACACCAACGCGCTCGCCGAGGCATTCTTCGCGCATGCGGCGCTGCTGGTGGAGGGCACCACGGACGCGGCGCTGCTCGAAGGCGCTGCGGAGCGACTGGGGATCAACCTCGGGGCCGAGGGGATCATCGCGATCGACGCCAACGGGAAGGGGAACCTTCTCCTGTACAGGGCGCTTCTGCGTGCCCTCGGCGTTCCCTGCTACGTGCTCTTCGACGGCGACGCAGACGAGCAGGACCGGCAGGAAGCGCGCTACGCCGGCATGACTGAGCCCCAACGGAAGGCGAAGGTCGCAGCAGCGGTGGAGAAGGCATCCAGGGAGAACGCGCAGTTGCTGAGCTTCCTTGGCGCGCCCCCGATCGCCTGGCCGCCGACTGCCTCCGTGTTCAAGGAGGACCACGCCATGTTCGTCGACGACCTCGAACTGTTCGCCGCCGGCAACTGGCCCTCCTGGACCGCTCGCCGCCAAGCCCTGATCGACTCGGGGGATGGTATCGGTGGAAAGAACGCCGACACCTACCGCGAGGCGGCCCGCACCGCCGAACGCGAGCCTCCCTTCGAGATCGTCACCGTCCTGGAGTACGTCCGTGCAATGGCACGCGGCGTCTGTGCTCCTCGCTGACGACCGTCCAGGCCGTCGGCGGCCAGGTCATTGCGCCTTCGTCATGCTGGTGCGATGGTCAGGGCTGCAGCGTTATACGCCTGCAGCCCTGACCATCTGGCGCAGTGGCGAGCAGCCCTCTCAGGGCTCGCCCCGTGCCTGAGAACGATCAAGCGGCGAGGGGTGCGGTCTCGGTCGACTCCTGCGGCGGGGTCAGCAGCCCGAAGCTGCAGTGCCCGGGTCGTCGGCCGAAGCGCTGGACCATCAGTGCGCCGAGCAGGCCCGCACCTCGGCGGGACACCGGGTGCCGCTCCAGCCCGATGTACACGATCCCGTGCTCATCGGGTTCGAGCGATTCGGTTCGTGCCCCGCAGGCCAGGGCGATACAGAAGCCCCACAGGTCGGCGCGCAGGCTGGAGGGCAGGTCCGCACGGACGAACACGCACGGGCGTTCCTCTCCGTCATCCCGGTATCCCCAGGTAACGGCACCCCCTACGCCCTCGGGGAAGGGGCACTCCTCGGGTGCGATCTCCTGTGCGAGTCCGTCGAGCGTCCCGGTCACCAGGGAGATCAGGGCGGAGATGACGTCCTGGTCGTTCTGCCATCCGCGCATGGGGCCCCAGTCGGTGCCCTGGTAGAGGGCATCGAGGTCGGCGACGATCCTCGGGGTCGGGCGGGGCGGAGGGGGCGCCGCAGGGTCGGCGTCCTCGCGTACCCCGGGCACAACCGGGAGGGTGTCGTCCCTGGCCGTCTCCGAGGGGGTGAGGTAGGCGCACAGGGCTGCCCGGATGGACTGCTCCCGCTGCCGGGAGGTGAGCGCGGCCGAGACGAGGACGTCCAGCTTGCCCGCCTCCTCGGTGAGGATGCAGCCGACGTTCGTGGTCGGCATATCCGTTTCGTTGACCTCGACCTGGAGCAGCCCGAGCAGGGCGTCCAGGGGTGCGGCCCAGACGTCGTGCGGGCGCAGGACGTCGCGGTTCTCTTCGGAGGTGCCGCTCTCGGCCGGGGCGGGCTTGCCGACCTGGGCCGGCTTGCACCCGGTAAGCAGGGAGACATTGTTCCGCATCGTCGTTCCTCTCGTAGGCGTTTCTTCCTGCAAACCACAATGCTTTGTGTACCGGTATGAGGTCATGTAAATTCATGAAATGTCTCTTATTGCGCCCTCGTTCAGCCAGGCTGACCGGCCGTCACTGCCGCTGTTCACGTGGCGCTGGTCAGGGCGACGGGCTGACTGCCGCTGGCGTCCGTGTCCTCTGAGGACGGACGCCCCGGTTGGCCGACGGTTGCTGGGGGCAGTCACCACTGATCCCAGGCGACCTCGTTGAAGTTTCGCCATCTTCGAACGTGCGTGGACGCCGTCCGAGAAGCACTCCCAAGTGGCGCCCCTGGTGGGGCGCTACGTCTTGGGGAAGACGGCGGCCCATACGCTGAGCGTGGTGCAGTCGTCCGGCTGCAGGCCGAAGCTCGGACGGTAGCCATCCGGACGCAACCTGCAGCCGTAGAGACGTCAGACCTTGTTGAGCGCGGCGATCAAATCGAGGGTTGACGCGATGAGGGTCAGCACGGTGGGGGCGCCGCTGCACAGCGCCTTGATACGGGTGAGGATGCCCGTCGCCATCAGGCGGCCGTCCGGCTCGTCCAGTCTCTGCTGCTCGGCGAATTCCATGAGATTTGTACACTGGTCGTAGTCACTGATGCGCTCGCGTTCCTGCGCCAGCGTCTGCCGGAGTCGCCCCAGCAACTGGACGAGGGCCTCCAGGGTCTGGGCGTCCGCAGGGGCGCTCTGCTGGTTCTGGACAGAGCCGACAGCCCCAGGTTGGTTCTGGACGTTGCCCATGACCCCAGAGTCGTTGATGACCCCAGAGTTGTGGACGGCGGGGCCGACGGGCTCGTCCTTCTTCCTACGCCACATCATGTGCCTCCTTGGGACTGTTGGGAGCCGGCGGAGCCGGGTTGATTTTGGACGTTGCCCATCTCGCCGGAGTTGATGACTCCGCTGTTGAGGATCACGGTGACCTGGGCCTGGTAGGCCGCGGTGTCGACGTTGTGGTCCACTAGGAACCCCTGGACTGCGGCGAACACCCGGCGCTGCATCATCGTCGTGTAGCGCCGTGCGTCGTCGTACTGGAGCATGTCGTCCATGTACCGGGCGGAGTAGATCTCCCGCAGGCTGACGACTGCCGCACGGGAGCCGCGGGGGTCGAGGTCCGGCCTGCGACTGCGGGTGGAGGGCGGGCTGATGGCTTGCCACAGGGCTGTCTTGGTGTCGATGGCCGCGTACCACAGAGCGCCTCGATGGAACGGCCAGCCCGTGCGCGATGCCTGTCGACGTGCCGCCGTGATCGCTGGGTGGGCCGGGTTGAGGACCTGGGGGCGGACGATGACGCGGAGGAAGTGGTTCTCATACGCGACGCTGATGAACACCGAGGCCACGACCTCGCCGTCCCAGGAGACCATGCGGGCGCACAGGAAGCGGCGTGCGACCTTCGGCGCTTTGTGCGCGCCGATTGCGTGCACTCCCTCGTGCGCCAGGGTCACCAGTGCTGCCCATTGCTCCTGGGAGAGCCCCGGCCAGCGGTCCGCGCTGAGGGTAGCGATGCCGAACACGTCTTGGCGGCTGTCGGGGTGGAAGTCACGGTCCGGCCTGATCGGGCGCTGCAGCTCGCGTTGCAGGTGATCGATCAGGTGGTCGGGGGTGAAGGCGCGTACACCGCTGCCGGGGTCGCGGCCTGACAGAAGTCGGTCGGTACTGGGCAGCAGCCAGGAGATTGCGTCCGGCGGTGTGTTGGCGGAGGCGTCCTGGTCCTTGGGCACGGTCGGCATGACGTCGATGCCGACCGTCGACTCGAACCACACCTTCCCCGCGCCCAGGAAGTGGTAGCGCACCCGTCCCGTGCGCGGTTCGGTCTGGTAGGGGATGACCGGCTGCCCCTCCAAATCGTGGATCCTGCGCACCTCGCGCTCCAACCCGGGCGGCAGCTGACGCAGCTCGGGCAGGCCAGGATCGTCTACGCCCATGACGTGCCGCAGCAGCCGCTGCGCACGGACCCGGTCCGCGTAGAACGACAGCCACATGCCCAGCAGCGCCACTACCGCTGCCCAGTATGGATCGACAAGCCATGCCCACAGGAGGCCCGCCGCCAGTGACAGCGCTACGAGTTCGGTGCGTTGCCGGCCCAAGCGTGCCGCCTGGGCGCAACTGGCCGCCACCTCGCCCAGATCGAACCCGTGCGAGGGCACCGGCCTTTGCCCCGACAGCACCCGCTGGCGCACCCAGCGGGCGTAGTCCAGTCCGATCGGGACGCTCTTCTCCTTCGGCGAGGGCTCCATCTCAGTGGCTTCCTCTTCGGTCGCCGAGTCAAGGGCAGCCCGCTCACGACGCTTTTGGAGTGAATCATGTACTCGCTTGGGGGCGACCCGCTCGACTGCTCGCCGTCGCGATTCGGGCGCCCACCACTTCCCGCGCGGGCGCAGGTGCGCCGCCGCGCAGAGCAACCGGGTCGCGTCGGACGGCCCGTCGTCGGCCAACCCCGGCAACGGAACAGCGGGGTACTTGACCAACGATGCCGCTGCTTGATTCGAAGCGGCGTACTCGCCCGGCCTGGTCCGTCTGAAGCCCGGCCCCAAACCCATGCTGCCCCCTCCCGCGGCAGCACCGGCTGCCGCTTCCCCCGAGGGCTGATCGTGCCCGATCTGACGCGACCCTGACCACCATGCCCAACCCGGTCAATCTCGGCAATTCATTTCGAAGTCGGTCATGCGCGCCCTCCTGGTTCGGTCGGTCTGGGTCAGGGGCGGTGGATGAAGTCGGTTGGAAGTATGTGATGGTCTACGCCCGAACCATGCTCCCCTGTGGTCCCGAGCACCACTAGCGCACCAGTAGGAGCGGTACGCGGGGGTCACCTGTGGTCAACTGTTGGCCTCGTTCGGCCGGAGTTCTGCGGCACCGCATGGCGCTGACCTGCGCAGATGTCGCTGGGGCCCGCTAGCTTCCCAAGCTTGCGACGCGAGTTCGATTCTCGTCACCCGTTCACAAAACCGCAGGTCAGAGGCATGGTTTCGCTAGCGGAAGCCCGCTGCGCAGCAGGGAGCGGCCCACAATGCTGGCGAAGGGCCCTACGCCCCCCGGTGGGGTACGGCCTCTTCGGCATGGCCTAGCCCTGAGCCCGAGCATTCGTGAGTGTGTTCGGTCTCACGGCAGGCCCACGTCCATGGACAATCTCATCGAGTTGCCTCTTGGCTGCCTTGGCGGCAACGTCATCCCTGATCCGTTCGCCCGAACCGGCCCGGTCCACGAGCCAAGCTGCAGCGGCCGACACTCGGTCAGGGGGAGCGGTAGGGTACGCGTTCTTCATCAGCGTCTCGTATGCCGACTGGAGAGACCTGGTCATCATGTCCTCGACTTTCCGCATTTGACGCAGACCTTGACAGGGAACTCGTCGGACAGGTCCGGGTAGAGGCCGCCGATTGCCAGCTCCTCAGCTTCGTCCGCAGCTGCTGAGCCCACAAGGTTCCTGACACCGTCGGTGTCGAGGAACATCTCTACCGTTTCTTCCCAGCACTTCTGCGACGTGCTGGCATCCCCATGGTGCACCCGGAGCATGCGTGTTGCGAAGTCCTGGTCCGGGTTGTAAGACGCGGCCATGTCGCTGAGCTTCCGAATCTGGCGGACGTGAAGCATCAGTTCCTCCCGTATTTGCGACGTGCCTCTGCAGCCCGATCTTGAAGCTGTTTCTGAACGTCGCTAACTGGGCGCGTACGGTAACCGCCCACCCTGGAGAAGACGGCGTAACCCACCACGGCCGCGATGGCCGTGGGGACGATCACCCAGCCGGTGAACGACAAGGCCCACGGGAGAAAAGGAGTGCGAGCGGTCGACGGATCTGCCCCACCCACGAGGAGTAGATAGGACTTCCGCCACCCCATCACGAAGGCGCTGATCATGAAGAGGACGAACGTGGGCAGGAACACCCAAGATCCCCAGCAAATCATCCATCGAATCAGTGGAGGCAGCTGGCCTCGGGAGCGATAGATCGAGTGCACCTTGCGGGGGATGACCTTGTGCCTGCGTGGGGGGCTGGGATGGGAGACGATTGGGCGTTCTTTTGGAGCCATTACACCCCCTCGGGGGTTACAAGCCTCACAATTTAGGCTACCTCTGAGGCGAAGCGGCGGCGCGGCCTGCCCGTGTGAGAGACCTGCCTTGCGGTGGATCGGGCTGCTTGCCGCGAAGGCAGTGCGGTGGACGCGGCTTCGGGTAGTTCGATGGGCTGCGGCGATGCCCGCCGCAGGTCCAGCGGGACACTCTGAACTAGATCACCTGGGGCCATCATGGGCTGGAAGGCCAGGAAAAGCTTGGGCAAGATGAGTGCACGACGGGACGTTGCGACCGACCTGACCTGCCAAAATGTCAAGGGTCGTGACAGGCGGGGAACGCTAGGGGTGCTGTCGGGCGAGCTCGTAATGCGTAGGTAGGTCTGCCTGCGGGTTCGCGCCGTTTGGCGAGGTCGTTGATCCACGCCTGCTGGGGGGACCGCACCGTGGGACAGGTTGCTACGGGCTTCGACCTGGCAGGCTGCCAGGGCTGGTGCGGCACTCCGTGCTCCTGCTCCCCCCGACGCACGGGTGATCCGCTGACCGGCGCAGCACTGTCGCCTACCGGGCGTGCAGTCGCACACCTCGGCTGGCGACGGGTCGGTATCGGTCTTGGTGGTGGAGGGCGGCACGTTCCACCTCGGCGTCGGGAATCGAGCGCGGCGGAGGCCAGCGCAGATCCCTCGCCCGCGGCCACAAGGGCAGCCACTCAGCAGGGTGGAGCCTGGGCGGCTCGGTGCCCGTGCAGTCGGTGCTCCACACCAGCAGGGTGAGCTGCTCCATGCTGATGGCGTTGGTCAGCACCTTGAAGGCATCCGTCGTGGTCGGATCTGGCACCTTGACGACCTCCATCTCAGCGCTCCGCATGTCGATGTGGAACCTGCCGATGTGACGCGCCGCCCAGACTCGCGTCTGGGCCGGTGGCACCTGGAAGTCCATCAGGTCCCGGCGCATGGCTGCCGAGGTGGCCGGAGTGGGGCGCCTGTCGATGCCCGGGACGCCGATGTACTCGTTCATGTACGTCGACTTCGTCGCCCAGGTCGCAATCACGGTCGCGTCCGTGGGGGTGATCTGCACGTGCTGGCCACGCATCAAGGGCACGAGCAGCGGCTCGGCCTGCGATTCGAGGCGGCTCATCCACCCGTTGTTGCAGCGCTCGCAGACCTCACGCACCTGGAATCCGAGCGCGGATCCGGGGCGTTCAAGCAGGTCGAGGGGGCGGATGTCCGCGATGCCCTCGGTGTCGTGGGAGATGCTCGCCGATGCCGTCATCCGGGTGGCGCATTCGACGGTGGTGTACTTCGCGAGCCACTGTGGCCAGACGTGCTCCTTGGAGAAGCTGTTGGCAGCTCCGCAGAACGCGCAGACGCGCTGGATGCGCTTGGGCATAGGCGGCTCGCTCTGCTTGGGCCGAAGTGGGTCACGGTGCTCGGTGTTCATTGTGCGCTGTACGCCGCTCCCGTGCTTGCCATTTGACCGGTAGTCAGTAGTAGACGGGCCAACCACGGTCAGCGGCGCGTCACTGGACTAAAGGTGGTGCTAGAGCCTGTCGGTGACGGGATGGGCCCGAAGTACACGGCCGCGCGGAGGAAGGAGCCCCAGTCCTCTTCCCCGCCAGCGCGGGGGTGATCCGGTCCGCGGGGGTCGTGGCCCACGACGTGGTGCAGGGGATCAAGGAGTTCCAGCTCCCAGCTCAGGCCCGTGGCGATCTCGGTGTCGGCGACCGCGAGGAATGCGCCCTGCTGAGGGATCAATTTCCGAGTCAACGCAGCGGCCGTGCTTGACCCGCGATTCCTGGCACCTTGATCCCCTGCACCACCGGGCGGGACGCCATCTCCGCGAGGCCGATCGCCGGGCGCTCCCACTCCCCTCCGTTGCGGGGGCGATTCGCTTGACCGTCCCGGTCTCGACATCGCCAGGAACACACCCTGGACGACCGGCAGGTACGGGCCCGCACTGGTCATCGCACCACTCGGCCGCGAGCCAGGGGCGGCCTGGTCATCGCCCTGGCTGTTCGATTTGCGCAGGGCACACGGGATGCTTCGCTTCTCCCTGCTGCTGACCTCGCTGAGGCGGGCGCACGGCTAGCGCACCGGTAGGAGCGGTATGCGGCGGACAATGGGGGCTAGACAAATCGCCTTCTCCGATGGAAAGTTATCATTGTGCAAGGCGCTGACCTGCGGAAACGTGATGTGAGCTGGAGAGCTTCCCAAGCTCAGAGCGCGAGTTCGATTCTCGTCACCCGCTCCATGCAAAAGCCCCAGGTCAACGACCTGGGGCCTTCTTGTTGTCTGGACCAATTCGGGGTCGTCGCGCCGGATTCGTGCCAGATTGCCACTGACGCAGCGTTAGATTCGGTCGCTGGTCGTGCTCGTCCGGCTCGAGAGGCGCCACTCGCCTCGAATGGCGAGATTGACCCTTTATGATCTGCATCACGCTGCCACCTGCCTTGGCTGGGTGGTCCACGCGGTGGGTGGCCGCTCGTCGATCACGGCGAGTGGTCCAAGTTGCTTGTAGACGCTCGACAACTTGCGTGCTCGGTGGGGCCGTCGGGGAGTCCGGCGTCAGCCAGCCACGCCGACGGGCTCGGCGAGGCGGCTGTCTTGATCAGGTGAGAGCCCGAAGCGGGCCGCGCGGGCTGTAGGTGCCCCCGCAGTACAGGACCCGGCTGGTGCCGATGGGAGAGCTACCGCTGAGCGGGGAGCCAACTCCTTCGAGGTGCCAAGTCTCGCCGTCCCAGAAGGGGTGGTCAAGCAGGGCCTCGGCGAGGGGCGCCCTTTCCTCCGGGGGAGTGCCGATGGCGGCGAGGGCGCTCGCGACAGTCACGGAGGCGTCCGCCGGCAGGTCCGCTTCACCAAGTATGGGCAGCAGCAGGAGCAGGCGGGCGTAGCGGATGCAGTTCGGACGGCGTGGAAAGCCGAAGGTCAGTCGGTCGCAGCGCGGCCAAGGGCCGTCGCCGCGAACGACTGGCTGCTCAGATTTTCCTCAGCCACCAGATGAGCCAGGTCGTAACCGCGGTGCCGAGCGCCGTGGCCGCACCGCGGAGCACGTCGCGGCTGAGTCCGGTCCAGGCGGGGCCGGTGCGGCGGGGCGGTTGCCCGATGGACACCCTCCTTCGTGCCGTCGTGTGGGTCTTCCTGGTCGTTGCGGGCTTTCGCATCGTGCACCGTCCTGTGTCGGTTGGGCAGGTTGACCCTGACGCTCCGGCATCCGCAGGATGTTGCGCCCGGGGCAACGTGTTGCCGGGTCGGATGCAACACCGACCAGTGTTGCCAAACCTGGCGCAACAGTCCGGGAGGGAGCTTCGACCAGGTAATTTCGAGAGGTGTTTTGTAGGCACCTGACCGGCAATAGCGCGGGCTGGGGTGGAGCCTGACTTCGTTGCCCGAGTGGCACTCGCGCCGGGATGTCAGCAGCAGCAGGTAGGACTGGGGAGTGCGGTCAGACAACGGGGCGGGTGGGACGCTGGGGAAGCCGTGCCCCGATCTGTCCGCCGCCGAACGGGACCTCGTCCGGGCCATGCGCACCGTGTTCGGGCGGCTGGGCAAGTCGCTCAGGGAGTTCGCCGACGGAGTCCCCTGGGACTACTCAACGGTCAGCAGATACCTCAGCGGCGAGCGCTTCCCGGCTCCGCGCTTCATTGAGCAGCTCATCATGGGCGCGAAGGAACAGCTGTCCACGGAGGAGGCCGACCGGCTGCGGCATCTGTACGAGGCAGCGGGGAGGGAACGCAAGGGCCCGGAGCATCGAGTGCGGACGCTCACCGCCCAGGTGCTGAGCAAAGAGGAGCAAGTCCAGGCTACGACTCGCAAGAGCCGGGAAGTGACGGCTGCCCTGGGCCATGCCGAGCGGACGATCCAGCGACTGCGGACTCAACTGCGCTTGGCCAACGGCTTCCTGGACGATGACGCTGTCCTGTCCGAGCTGGAGCGGTACGCAATCCTGCGCGAGGCCGGCACCCCTGGTGCGGCTGCCTGTGTGTCGTCCAGGGTGCTGACCGTTTGGTGCAACGCGTTGGGCGGAACCGATACCGCACGCGTCGTGCCCTGGACGAAGGCTCATCCGAGGACGCCGGAGCGTCGACGGGCCACGTATGACCTGTTGGAACTGGAGCAGCGCCAGCGTGAGGCGCTGGATGCTCTCGTGCCCCTGCCGCTCGATGGCTTCGGGCCGGTCGGCGACGTCACGGTCGAGCTGTACGACTTGGCGCTCGCCGCCATGGTCGGTACCGGGCCTCGGCTGCTTTCCCGAGCTCTCGCGTACGTGTCGGAGCATCCACGCGAGTTCGGCCCTGTGCAGCAGTCGTTGCGTGACCGGTTGACCTCCGAAGGAAGTACGAGCCCGCTGGCCGCTTCGTGGCGGCAGGCCGTCACCGGCTGGGACCACGAGGTGAGCCCTCGGTGGACCGACACCCAGCCGCGCACCGCCGAGCGGCGTATCGCGGTGTACGGGGCCCTGGGGCTGGAGCCGGAGACCCGCCGGCTGTTCACCGGGTCGATCCCGATCCAGTTCGCCGATGGTCCCATCGTGATCGGGGAGGCGCCCCGGTCCTGGGCGGTACCGGCCTATCAGTGCGTCACGCCTTGGTACTGGCCGGCCCATGCGCGGTACCTGGGGCAGTTCAAGCGGTGGCCGGAGACGACCGTGTCCGCCCTCGACGAGGCTGCGGAGGCTGTGGCCGAGCGCCTGGCCGATCCCACGGACCCCGTGGCCTACCAGACCAAGGGCCTCGTCGTCGGGCATGTCCAGTCCGGCAAGACCGCCAACTTCTCAGCAGTCATCGCCAAGGCCGTGGACCGCGGCTACCGGCTGGTCATCGTGCTGAGCGGCTCCCTCGACCTGCTGCGTGCGCAGACGCAACGGCGCCTGGACATGGAACTCGTGGGGCGGGAGAACATTCTGCGGGACGGTCCGGAGGAGGGCTCGGACTACTTCGGCGACCCGGCTTGGCAGGGCGCGTTTCTCTCGCACGGGGATCGGCCCTCCCGGCTCGGGGCGTTCGACGTGCTCCGGCTGACGACCCAGGGCAGTGACTACCAGGCGTTGCGCCAGGGCATCGCCGCGCTGGAGTTCGAGAAGGCCGACCCCGCGCTGCCTCTCTACGACCCCAGCAACCTCCACCGCAGCGCGGTGCGTCTGATGGTGGTCAAGAAGAACGCGGCGGTCCTGCGCAAGGTCGTGGAGGACCTGCGACGGCTCGGACCGCAGCTCTCCGAGATCCCGGTGCTGATCGTGGACGACGAGGCCGACCACGGATCCATCAACACGGCGCACCCCGGGATCAGCCGTGGCAGAGCCGACCGATCGGCGATCAACAAGCTTGTCACCGGGCTGCTGGAGATCCTTCCTCGGGCGCAGTACGTGGCATACACGGCGACTCCGTTCGCCAATGTGCTGATCAGTCCGACCGATGAGGCCGACCTCTTCCCCCGGGACTTCGTGATCGCCCTGCCACGGCCGGCGGGCTACATGGGGGCCCATGAGTTCCACGACCTCGACTCCCCGGTGCCGCACGAGCTGCGGACGGTGGCCAACTCCAACGAGCTGGCACATGTGCGTCCCATCGGGTCCAGCTTCGACGGTGACGCCGGCGATCTGCGGCAGGCCATGGACTCGTTCCTGCTCGCGGCGGCGGTCAAGCTCTACCGCGAGGCCAACGACCCGAGCGGCATTCGCTACCGCCACCACACGATGCTGATTCACGAGTCCGTTCGGATCGCCGACCATCGCAAACTCGCCGACAGGATCGCGGAGTTGTGGCGGGCCGGCGATGCGGAGGCGGACCGTGGACTCGCTCGCCTGCGCGCGCTCTTCGACGCCGACGTGGCGCCTGTCTCGACCCACCGTCATGGCGGGTTCGTCAACCCTGCGGGCTTCGACGCCCTGATTCCCTATCTCGACGACGCCCGCACCCGGATCGGGAAGGGCGGCGGCCCGGTCGTCATCGTCAACGGCGACAAGGACATCGAGAGTGCAGTCGTCGACTTCGACCTGCGGGGGGTGTGGAAGATCGTGGTGGGTGGCGCCAAGCTCTCCCGTGGTTTCACGGTCGAGGGGCTGACGGTCACTTACTTCCGGCGCACCATCGGCCAGGCGGACTCACTGATGCAGATGGGCCGGTGGTTCGGCTTCCGCAGCGGCTACCAGGACTTGGTCCGGCTGTACATCGACCGAGGCGCCAGCGGGGAGAGCATCCTCGATCGTGTCATGGTTCGGGGGAAGACCTTCGACGTGTACGAGGCGTTCGAGGCAGTCTTGCGCGACGAGGAGGCGTTCCGGGATCAACTCGCTGACTACGCGGAGCCGGTGGACGACCAGCTCGCCATTACACCTGTGCAGATCCCTCCGCTGGTCGCGCAGTACCTGCCGTGGCTGAAGCCGACGAGTGCGAGCAAGATGTTCAATGCGCGGCTCGTTGAGGTCCGCTCGCCGGGCCGATGGATCGAGCCGGCCGCTTACCCCTCCGAGGCGGCATCAATCCGGCACAACACGGAGTGCTGGCGGCCGGTGCTGTCGGCGCTCGGCGGCCCGGTGAAACAGTTCTCCGCACCAGCCAGTGACGGGATGCGTTCTGGAGCTTTCTCGGCGCGTACCGTAGCCATCACACACGCGCAGCTGCTCGACATGCTGGGCAACCTGAAGTGGGCGCAGCCCGAGGTTTTCGCTCCACACCTCGCCTATCTGAACGGTCTGGGGAACGGCTCGGCACCTCTGAGCGAATGGCTGGTCATCGCTCCTCAGCTCGCCTCGGCAAATGCCCTGACTGGCACGCTCCCGGGCTCGCCCCCGATGTCGGTCTTCCGGCGCAGCCGAAGGCATGCCGGTGCCTTCGGCACGATCAGCGATCCGGGACACCGGCGGGTGATCCGGGAGATGCTGCCCAGCAGCGAGCGCGGGATCGCGCTGCTCTATCCCGTAGTTGAGCCAGGCGATATGCCATACTCGCCGGTCGATCCTGCCCGCGTCACTCTTGCCTTCGCGCTACTGACTCCAGAAAGCGCCGGCGGCGACGGAAACAGGTCGGCCGTCCACTTCCGGGCAGGCGACAGATAGAGGGTGGCACGGTCAGGCTTGCTGGACAGACAGCATTGTGGCCGTGCAAACCCGACCCCCGGGCGGTGCCTACCAGGGTAGGCGCCGCCCGGAGCAGCAAGAATGCGAGACCACCGCTGAAGGACCTTTTAGCCGGATAGCTCCTGATCTGATGGCTTCGCCAGCAGCTGGTCCTTGGCCAGCCTCCGGCGAGCGCTTCGGATATCGACGACGGCGGCGCTGATGCCGTTGGCGATCTTGGTCTGCTGCTCGGCGGTGGCGTGCTGGTAGATGAGCGCGGCGCGGACGGAAGTGTGGCCCATGTGGGCCATGAGGTCCTTGAGGCTGACGCCGGTGCTGGCGGCGAGGACGTTGCCGGTGTGGCGCAGGTCGTAGAAGTGGAAGTCGTCCATGCCGAGCTTCGCGCGGGCCTTGCGCCAATTGCGGCCGAAGGTCGAGCGGCGGAACGGGGCTCCGCGTTCGCCGACGAACAGCAGGCCGTCGTTTCCCTCCTGCGCGTAGCAGGCCAGGTGGTGCTCGAACTCCGGGACGATCTCCGGGGGGATGCCGACGGGGCGCCTGCCGGCCTTCGACTTGGGATCGCCCACGGCCCGCTCGCCGGTGGTCAGTTCGGGTGCCGCGCGGCGCACCCACAGGACCTTCTTGGCCAGGTCGACATCGCCCCGGCGGAGTTCGGCCTGCTCCTGGGCGCAGGGCCATGAATGCGGCGATGAACACCATGAGCTGCCAGCGCGGGCCCATGAGGTCGGCGAGCTGTAGCACTTGCTCGATGGTGGCGTGCGGACGCTCGGCGGCCTCCTCCTTGCCGCCGCCCTTGACGCGGCAGGGGCTTCGGCGGATGAGGTCGTCGTCGACGGCCGTCTCCATGATGGACTTGAGCAGGCGGTAGCACTTCGCGGCGGTGGTCTTCTTGCCGGTCTTGCGCAGTGCGGCCCGCCAGGCTCGAACCTGCGGAGCGGTGATCTCCTTCAGCTCCAACTCGCCGAAGGCAGGTGCCAGGTGCAGGCGCAGGCTGCGGCGGTAGCGCTGGTCACTGGTCGGGCATGCACGTCTTTCTGCGCGGCACAGACGGAGATCGCGGCGTCGCGTGCTCTCAGGTGAAGCGCTGGCGGCACCACCGAGGGGGTGTGCCGTCCCCGGGGAGCGCGGTGGGCCTCCCGGGACGGCAGGACCAGCTTCGGTGGCCACCGGCCGGATGTGTCCGGCCGAAATTGTGCTAGGTACCGAGCGGTCCTCGGTTCTGCCTCTCGGCACGGCTGTCTCAGTCAGGTGGGGTGCTGCGACGTGCTGTGCCGAGGTCGCCGGCCCCGGCACAGCACAGGTGTCTAGCGGTGGGTCAGGCGCTCCAGGAGTGGCGGCAGGACCGGGGCCAGATAGATCGAGGCCAGGGAGATCAGGAGGGAACCCAGGGAGCGGGCGGGGTCGATCCAGGGACGCCGCGGCGGTTGCGGGGCGACCGTGGGCACGACGGGTGCGGTCGGGGCCGGGGCGGGCTGCGGGGCCGACTCGCTGCGGTGGGTGATGGTGACCGTGAACATGGCAGTGCTCCAGGTTCGAGTGGAAGTGGAAGTGCGGCAGGGGCGTCCCCTCGCCGTACGGGACCGCGACACGATCCCGTCGAGCTCCCCTTCATCAACTCACGCCGAGGACCCGCGACAAACCCCCAAATCCGAGGGACTGACCTGCACAAACACGAAGCACCGCCACGAATTTGGGGGTTTGCCCAGGAGGCCCGGCGTGATATCCGACCACGGACGGATCATCAGCCCCAGATCGCTCCGGCCAGGAGCCCGTCGAAGGCCAGAGCGGTCATGGCATCCTCGAAGCTGTCCCAGGTGCGTTCGACGCTCGTGAACGACCCGTCGAAGTCGGCTCGACCCAAGTCGGGCTCCAGCCACTCGTTCGCACAGCGGCAGCGGACGAAGACCTGGAAGTGGACGTCAGAAGAAGCCAGTCGCGGGAGGCACCCCACCGGGTGCAGGTGATCACGCGTCCACGAGGCTGCAACTCGTCAGGATGCGGAACGAGCCGGATGACGGTGCAGTGGGGGTCGGGAAGGTCGAAGTCGGAGTGGTCGGCCACAGGCGCCTCGGTGCCTTGGCATCGACGGTGCCGCAGATCGCGGCGGAGGTCAGTACGGCGGCGAGAGTCGCGCGGATGTGCCACCTCGCTCACATCCTGCTTCGGCCACGGTTGCCACGCCTCTGGAGGACGATCCGGTGGTCGTCCGCGTTGATCGCATCGTTTCCGTGCGCCTTCAACGGAAGGCGCACAGGTCAGATGGCGATGTGGCGGGGGTGCCCCCCGCCGCACGGCGGGATTGACCACCACAAAACCAGATCCTTACTATTCTTTAACCAAGCGTGGGTTGGGGATGACGTACTGATCTGGTTCTTCGTGCTGCCAGTGGTTGCGAGCTGCCGTTGCGAGCAGTCACTCAAGGGAATGGGCTCGACCGCACCCGCGGAGGAACTGCCGGAGCGCGGCTTGGCCATCTGCACCACTCGGACCATGCCTGCTGGTGCAGGAGCCAGACATCACAGGGGAGATATTCGGATGCGGTCTGCTGGACTGGGCTTCGGCGCTGTCACGTGCTGCGCTGTCGTAGGGCTGGCCGGCTGCGCCAGCGGGTCGGGGACGCCGGGCAGTAATGGTCCGTCAGCATCGGTCGCCCCCTCGAAGCCGACGGCGACTGCAGACTTGCCGGTGGCTGAAATCCTTCAGAGGTCACGGGCGGCGGCAAGTCAGGCATCGTCGTTCACGATGACCTTCGACGAAGAGGTCAGCCCGGGAAATCCGAATCGCCTCTCGGGTCGCTTGGCCTGGAGCCGAAAGGGCAGCTGTGTTGGCCGTGTTGCGCTTGGCGGCTCGGGCACCGCTGAACTCGTCGTGTCCGGTGGCACGACCTGGCTGAAGCCCGATGCGGCCTTCGCGCGGGCTCAGTTCGGCCCGGCAGCGGCGGCACAGCTGGTCGGTAAGTACCTCAAGGGTCCCACCACCGACCCCCACTTCGCTGCGGTCACGTCCACCTCCGACGGGCGCCAGGAGGACCTCTGCCAGACGGGGGTGTTCCTGCAGTCGCTCCCGGACGAAGGTGATGAACAAGCCACGAAGCAGGGCATCGTCACCATCGGGGGCGTCAAGACCGTGGAAATCGACACCGTGGGCAAAGGCATGCTCAAAGCATTCATCGCATCCGAGGGCACTCCCTACCTGATCAGGGGTGGGGATGCGCCGCTCGGTACGGTCTTCACCGACTACGGCAAGGCTGTCGTCGTCCATGTGCCTCCGGCGGACCAGACCGTGGACGTGACCAGGCTCCCCCGCGGCTGAGCTCACCCCTTCTGGGCCGGTGCCCTCGCCACCATCTCTGCGCGCGCGAGTCGAGGAGCATCGAAGTCCTGAGCAGCCAGTCCGCTGGGACGGCACGGGCCTCATCCATGCCCGAAACAGCCTGAACATGCCCTGGGCTGTGCCGCGTCGCGCCTGAGACGCCGGCGGTCGGCCTGTTCAGCTTGCTCTCGCGCCGGTGAGCCATATCCGGCTCCACCATTCTCCAGCACGGCAAATCAAGGATCCTTTTTCATGCGCTTGCCCAGATCGACCCGAATAACAGCTGCTGCGTGTCTGGCGCTCCTGGCGCTGGGAGTTGCTCCCGCAGCATCCGCCCTACCTGCGGCACCGGCCACCGCGCCGCCGGTGCAGACGGCTTCACCAATTGCCCGGCCGTCCGCGTCGGGCACAGTTGGATCGGCTTCCCCCCACTCGGCAACAGCAGTCCCCGCGAGCACCCGCGTTGCTGCGACGCAACCCGCCAGCCTCGGAGCAGGCGACGGTGCAGGGTGGACCAGCGCTGAGGCCGAGGCGTTCTGGACTCCGGAGCGTATGGCATCAGCCGTGCCGGAGGTGGTTCCGGCAAACCCCCCGATCGGGCCCGCCCGGTCGTCAGCCCGGCCTGGGCTCCGCGCGGCGGCCCGGCCCGAGAGCCTGCCGAAGGGCCAGCACTTCACGGGTGTCCCCTCCGTCGGCACCCTCTACTTCCTGGACAAGGCCCAGGTGGCGCACGACTGCACGGCCAGTGTCATCAAGAGCCCGGGGCGGAACCTGATCCTCACCGCCGGGCACTGCTCTCCGGGTCCTGGCGGTCACGACGCATTCGTTCCGGGGTACGACCAGACGAAGCAGCCCTACGGGATATGGGCAGTCACCCGGGGTTACTCGGTGCCCGGTCACGGGACGTCGGGTACGGGGTCCAACCTGGACTTCGCCTTCGGCACGGTCGCCGACCGCGACGGCCGCAAGCTCCAGGACGTGACCGGCGGCAACAACCTGACCCGAACCCCGCGGTACGACAACCCCTCCGTCACCGTGATCGGCTACCCGGAGAAGAACAAAGCCAAGGACAACCAGGACCAGGCGATCCGCTGCACCGTGCCCACCACTCGGCTGCCGGGCGAGGGCCTGACCCAGATGCAGATGGCCTGCGACGGCTACTGGGACGGCGTCTCCGGCGGCCCGTGGATGCTGAACTTCAACGGCACCACCGGAGATGTGATCGGCAACGTGGGCGGCGAGGGTGGTGGGGGCCTACCGCCCGGTAGTGCCAACTACGACCGGTACTCCTACAGCCCGATGTACGACGACCACATCTTCGACCTCTACAAGCAGGCCACCACCGGCTCGACCCCGCCCTCGTACTCGATGGGTGGCCGTAGCACGTGGAAGAACGCCCGGCATGTGGTGGCCGGGAACTTCACCGGCAAGTCCCGAGCCGAGGACATGGTCACGGTGTGGGTCGACGGCGAGGTCACGCTCTACCACGGCGACGGCAACACCCACTTCACCGGCGAGACCCAACTGCTCGCCCCGGAGTCCGTCTGGAAGGACGC
>Ga0302311_10000713_pt1 | contig 40528 bp, 37 predicted proteins | sample III_Palsa_N1_3_FD_200449 | JGI IMG/M metagenome (GOLD analysis project Ga0302311, IMG submission 200449) | Peat permafrost microbial communities from Stordalen Mire near Abisko, Sweden - III_Palsa_N1_3 | ecosystem: Environmental > Terrestrial > Soil > Palsa > Peat permafrost | place: Sweden... | reverse complement strand
TCTCGCGTATCACACCGGAAATCGCGCCGCGCACGAACACGGACTGATCGCTCAACGCCACCAGCTTCAAGTCCTGCGGCAGCGTCGCCTTGGCCGGCCCCAGCTTGGCATTGATGCCATTGATGACATCGACGGTGGATGCATCGCCGGTCTTCAATACATTCATGACCACCGCGCGCTTGCCGTCCACTCGCGCGATATTGGTCTGCGGCGCATACCCGTCGCGCACATGCGCCACATCGCGCACGTAGGTCACCCCGCCGTTTTTATCGGCTTTCACGGGGAGGTCGTTCATGGCCTCGATTTGCGTCGGGCTGGCGTTGAGCTTGACGAAGTACTCGGTCTTGCCGATTTTCTCCGTGCCGGCAGGCAGGATCAGATTTTGCTGTCCTATGGCAGCGACCACGTCATCCGCCGAGAGACCGTGGGCACGCAGAGCTCGGGGATCCAAATCGACTTGCACCTGACGCTGCTTGCCGCCCAAGGGATACGGCAGCGAGGCCCCCGCCACCGTGGCCAATTGGGTGCGCAAGATGTTGTTGCCGAGGTCGAAAATCTCCTGCTCGGGGATGGACTCGCTGGACAAGGCCAGCTGCAGGATGGGCACAGTGGAAGCGTTGTACGACAGAATGAACGGCGGCGTGGTGCCCGGCGGCGAACTCTGCAGCTGCGTTTGCGACACCGCCGTAATTTGCGCAAAGGCCAGCTCCGGATTCACCTTCGGCTGAAAGAAGTACTTGACCACGGCGGTGCCGTTAACCGATTGGGACTCCGTATGCTCGACATCGTTGACCACGGTCTGCGCCGTGCGCTCTGAAAACAGCACGATGCGATCGGCAATTTCCTCGGGCAGCAGACCGGTATAGCGCCAAATGGTGGCGACAATAGGGATCTTGATGTTCGGGAAGATGTCGGTCGGCGTGTTGACGATGGCGAATAGACCCATCAACACAATCAACGCCGCCAGCATCAGAAACGTATACGGGCGCTGCAGCGCTATCCTGACGATCCACATGATGATGCCAAGTTCCCGAGGAGTGGCTCACCATAGCCGGTGACATGAGTAGGCTGCTGTAGGGCGACAGCTAGTCGGGATGTCAGACAACCGCCGCCAAGGACACCCGCCAAGGGCGGCCGCGTGGGCTTATCGAGCGGAGGCGGCCTTCACGGTGTAACAGTAACCTCGACTTTCCGGTTGCGCCAATCCTCATCGCCTTTCCCGGGAATGGCACCGTCTTCCCAGCGCACGTTCACGAGTTTCTTGTTGTATCCCAGAGCAGCGATGATCTCGGCTACCTTCTGCGCACGATCCTTCGCCAATGTCCCTCTTTCGCTAAGCTCGGTGCCATCGGACAGGCGCGAGTCGGCACGGTAGCCGATAACTTCCACGCGCTTAGCCTTGGCGGTCAACGCGTAGTCGACCAAATCCTTGAGTTTCAACATGTCAGGGCCCGGACCGCGATCGCTGTCGAAGGGATAGATGACCAACAAGTTGCGCACGAGAAACGGAGGTGCCGCCTTGGGTGTCGCCGGTGGATCCAGGATTGCCGGCTCCAAGGACAATACGGGATCTTGCGCGGCGCGCTGTGCGAGGTCCTGCGCATAGGCCCGCTGCTGCGGCGAACCACTGTTGAACACGCCGCCCGCAACTCCCTTGATGACATTGTCGAACGGCACGACGGTATTGCAGGACGCGTCCAATTCGGTCATGACCGACACCCGTCCCTCGAGTACTGTCGCGCCGCAGGCGGTCGGCCCGTCCTTGATGCGCCCTTCCACCAACACGCGATGCTTCAATTGCGGCGAGCCAAAATCGGGAGGATTGGTCAGGGCGTACCGCTTGCCGTCATGTTCGGTGAAGAAGCACAAATCCACTTCGGGACCGGTATCGCGCGCGATGGGGCACGCAAGAAAGCTCACCGGCGTACCTACCGGCTCGGCAGCCATGGCGCCGTAGGCGAACAGTCCCAGGAATACGGCGAGGCAGCGACTCATAGCACGCTCAGAAAGTTGACGAGATCCTGCTTTTCCGTTTCCGTATAACCGATATTGAAACGTCGGTCGTAGAAATCGACCAGCTCTCGCAGATTGGCGGCGGAGCCGTTCATGAAGTAAGGGGCTCGTGCGGCAAGTCCGCGGGACTGCTGCGTCATGCTGGCGCCTACGTCCTGGCATTTACCGGTGATGAGCGCTCGACCCGGGTCATGTGTGTAAATCACGCGTCCCAGATAGGACTGCGGAACGGCGGCGGCATCGCACACCACCTTGAACAAGGGTAGGTCGGGTCGCGGCGTAGCCCACGGGAGATTGTTGAGCCCCAAATCCATGTAACCCGGCGCCAAGTCCATGCCCATCAACAAGGTATTGTGGCAGCCGCTGCCGCAAGACCGTTTGAAGGGGTTGCCCAGTCCCTTATCGTTGTACTTGCCCACATCGTTGATGATGAAACGCCTCAAATAGAAGACGTCGGCGCCCCGCGCCACCGACTCGCGAAAAGTACGCTGCGTATCGGTCTGCGCATCGGCGCCGCCCTTCTCCCACATCGTGAATGATCCGAAAATACGGTTAATGGGATTGTTTCCGAGACGGGCGGGAGCACCCTTTTCCAGCGCTTCCGGCCCGAGCCCTGGCGGATTGCCGGGCCCTGATAAGTCCTGCCCGACGTGATCCGTGCTCTGCGCCATGTAGACCTGCTTTTCAAAGGTCTCGATTTGCTCGAGCTGTGCCACAGTCACCGGGCCTTGGGCCTGAAGATGCATGCCCGCAGCGTCGCGCGCCTGCAGCTTGGGCGTCAAATCGCGCCCGTCCGACATCAGCTGTAATGTGACGAAGCCTCCGGTCTCAGGATTTCGCGGCATCAAGCTCTTGTCGTTGTAGAACAGAAAATCGCTGGGCGGGACACCATGCGGCAACTCGAGCAAGTACTTCAAGTTGGCCACCGGCCGCGGCCGACGGAACACGGAAATGCTCGGGGTACTGCTGTGCAGGCCATACACGGGATCGGTGTTGCACCCCGTGGGGTCGCTCACCACCTCGATGCTGAATTCAGGCTGCAACGGCGGCGCGCCCGCCGCTCGAGGCGGCCAAGGCAAGTAGACGCGAATGAGGCCGCGATCCAACAGTAATGAATGCGAGGCTCGATCCGCTTGCGGCAGACTCGGGCAGTTGGAACCATCGATGGCGGCGAACAACGGGTCCTTGCCTTGAGTCTCTTCCCACCGTCGACGAACGGTGTCCACCGACAAGCCCATGCCGTCCGAGGGCTGGTGACAGGTCACGCAGGCACGCCCGTTCGAACCAATGGCCGTGAAGAAGGCATGGCCCTTGGTCGAGAATGCGCCGCCGGCATTGAGGACGGCCACTCGTCCAGAAGCATCGTCATATTCGGCGCGTGCCGGCATGACTCGGCTATCGCCGGGCTGCCACCAGGCCGGGTCCGCCGCGTAGGAAGATTCGGCGGTCGAGGCGACGTGCGGCAACCCCAAAGTGACAAGAGCCACGCAGGCCGCCAACGCTCGGCTACTTCGAGGCAGCCGTTGTCTACTTTGAGGCAACCGCAACCATCGCAGGCGCCGTTGAGTCGGAAGATTGGGAGTAGCTTTCTGGTCGCTCGCGTTCATGTGATTACCTGAAAAAGCGCCCATCAATGAATATTCTTGGCTTGCACGGTCCACGCTGCGTCCGTGCATAGGCCACAGCTCGAGCCTGAGAACATCTTGGCGGCTGACGCATCGCCTTTGAGCTGCCACTGCAGCCACGCCGTAGCCACTTGCGCGAACGCGCCTCCATTGGGCTGGGCGAACGTACCTCCATGACCCACTTCGATATTCGCCATGAATACCGGAACTTGGTTGATGCGAGCGAAATCGTCCGCGGCGTTGTCGTGCGCAATGTCCTTAGGGCCGCCAATGATGTAAATCAGCGGCGCATGCAGCTTGGCGAGTTCTCCCTTGTCATTGGTCACCACGCCTGGCATGGGGAACGGCGGCGGATCCTTGAGAACACCGCTGTCCAAAATGACGCTGGTACTAATCCGAGGGTCCGCCGACACTTCGAGCGCTTGCAGGCCTCCGCAGGAATGGCCCATCACCGCCATCTTTGTAATATCCAAATGCCCTGCGTAATCGCCGCCGCTGCGCGTGGCCTGGCCGGCCGCCCAGCTGAGCGCATCGAGAAGTTGCGACGAATGGGTGCCCACCCGAGGTGCTGCCCCCGCGCCCGGCTTGTTCGCCGCGCCGTCGACGTTAAGCGGCTTGGGGGGTCCCACGGCAATGACCAAATACCCCTGCGAGGCAATCTCGGAGAGAAAAGCTTTCGCCGAGTCGCCTACGTTGGCGCACCCTCCATTGCCCCACGCCACAAGCGGCATGCGGAGGGAACCTAATTGCCTGAGGTCCTTCGGCCTATACACGGTGAATCCTGGCAGAGTGGAATCGGTCACCATCTCGGCCGGATACGGGCCGGTCCCGGCAGCGGCGTCGGCTGCGAAGGGGTCCGCGGCGCGCGCAGCAGGCGAGAGGGTGAACGCAAGGCTAATGGCCATGAGGGAAGCGGCGATATGCTCGATTTTCACTGGAATCCCCAAAAGTATCCTCGCTTTGTAAGCGCTTGCATAACCGATGTCAAGCTGGCATATTTCGTTCGACAAGTACGAAGGCGTGAAATAATCGGCCGAAGATTCCGCCGAAGGCTTCCAATGCTGGCAAACATAAAGAACACGCGCAGTCTCGTTTCGCTCGAGTGGCTGACTCTCGTGTATTTTCTTGGCTACGTTCCCTACGCCGTCATCGTGCGCTGGCTGGCCTCGATTAACTATGCGCCGTTCGGCCGGCCGCTGACGGGCCTGGAAATTCTGCCGGCGACGACCATCCTGAGCGCGCTGGTGACGCTGCTCTTCGCGTGGCGCAGCGGTTGGTGGCGTCACGCGCATCGCCTGCGCTTAGGGCGCCTGTCGCTGCCCCGCCCGACTCGTTGGACTCTCGCCTCGGGAATCGGCACCTCAATGCTGCTCTTCACCGTGCCGCTGTCCTTCACCTTTCAAGGCGTCAGCATTCCTTTCATGCAATTGCTGATGCGGGGCGATGTTCTGGTGATCGCACCGCTGGTCGATTTCATGTTCGGTCGACGCGTGCGCTGGTATTCCTGGGTGGCTCTGGTCCTGGTGTCCACGGGACTCGCGCTGACCATCCGCACGCGCGGCGGCTTGCATTTGCCGCCCCTCGCCATTGTCACCGTGGTGCTCTATACGCTGGGATTCTTTGTGCGCCTGGTCGTCATGACCCGTACCGGCAAAACCGGCGACCCGGATACCGCCAAGGGTTACTTCGTGGAAGAAAAACTCGTGGCCATTCCGGTCGCGGTGTTGGTGCTCGCCATCCTCTCCGCCATGAATTTTGGCCCTCAAGGTGGGCAGCTCGGCTTTGGGTTCATCGGCGTGTGGGCCAGCGGCCAATTGGGATGGATATTCGCGCTGTCCCTGTTGCTGGTACTCATCTCGGTCCTCAGCGTGCTTATTCTGCTGGACAAGCGGGAGAACACCTTTTGCGTGCCTCTCGAACGCTCCGCGAGCATCTTGGGTGGTGTGGCTGCGGCGTATGCCCTCGCCTGGATGTCCCTCGGGCACCTCCCGACGACAGCGGAACTCGAAGGAGCCTCCTTGCTGGTGGCCGCCATTTTCGTTCTCTCCTGGGGCCCCAAACTTCACCGCACCCCAGCCGCGGCCGTCACACCCGGCTGAATTTCAACGGCACCGACAGAGCGCCTATTTCCGGCATGCGCGTCGGCAATACCTCGCCGTTCAACTCGAAGCGCTGAGTGCCCGCGAGCAACTCTTCCAACGCCACGCGCAGTTCGAGACGCGCCAACGCCGCCCCGACGCAATTATGCGGGCCGCGGCCGAACGCCAGGTGATCGCCGATATTCGGGCGATCGAACACGAACTTGTCCGGGTCGGGAAACACCGTCTCATCGCGATTCGCCGAGGCAAAAATGAGTGCAATGGGCTCATCCTTGCGAACGGTGCGCCCATGCAAATTCAAGTCGCGGGTCGGTGTGCGCGCGAAGCCCCGATATGGCGTGTACAGGCGCAGAAACTCCTCCAGCGCGGAGGGCCACAGCGAGGGAAGTTTCCGCAGGGTATCCTGCAGATTCAGATCTCTCGCGAGGTGCACGGCAATGCTGCCGATGACAATGGTCGGGGCGATAATGCCCACGACCAGCACTTGGCGCACGGTGCCGATCAACATGTCGTTCGGCAGTTCTTGGCCGTCGTGGCGCGCGGCCAGAAGCGCGCTGATGGGATCAATGGCCGGATCGAGCGGCGCGCTGCGGCGATGTTGCACGAGGTCGCGCGCCATATCGTACAACTTCAAGCTGGTTTCGCGCACCACGCTGTCCTGAGCCGATTGCACGGCCACGTTGTACACACGGCCGACTTGGCTCAAAGCCTGCGCGTCATGGTCGTCGAGGTTCATCCACTCGGCGAAAACCTGCACGGTGACCAAGCTGGAAAAATCCGTGCAGATATCTCCCTCGCCGCGCGCCAACAGCGGCGCCAACGCCTGTCTCGCGAATATCCGGATGGCCGGCTCGAGGCGAGCGACACTCGCATCGAATAACAACGGATTGAGCGCCCGGCGATACACCGTATGGTCCGGCGGATCTAAGTGCAGCGGCGGGCGGCGACCGGTGAAGGCCACCTTGGGAATGACGTTTTGGACGGTGGTGGTGAAGGTGCGAAAATCCGTCGCCGCATTGCGCACATCGTCATAGCGCGTCAATGCCCAAAAGCCGTTCCACGCATCCGAATGCGCCACTGGGCAGCGCTTTCGCAGCTCCGCGTACACGGCGTAGGGACTGCTGATGGTCTCCGGCGTCAGAGGATCGAAATCCGCGGGCACGTCATCACTCATGCTGTCTCCCGTGCCCGCGGACGCTGCATCAGAACGAATAGGCAACCGACACGCCGTACAGGCGCGGTGGGCCAAGATAGTAGGCGCCGACGTAGGGATACGCTGAACTCTGATTGTTGCCCACGGCGTAGACTTTGTTGGTCAGGTTCGTCACGTAGCCTTCCACCCGCCACGCAGGCTTCGGGTTGTAGGCGATGCGGAAATCCAAAAGCTCCCGCGACGGAATTTGCTGCCATGGCGCTTGGAAGAAGCTGGTCCATTGGGCGGCCTGATACGACCAGTCGAGACGCGGAACGAGCTTTCCGTCTCCCAGCGCAACGTTGTACGACACGCTGACATTGCCCGACACCTTGGGCGCGTAATCCACCTCTCGTCCGTCGAGATTAATGGGCAGCGGCGCCGCGGGATTGTTGGGGCCGATAATGCCGGGGGTCTCGAAGAGAGCAAGGTTCCCGTATTTCGCATCCAGGTACGACACCGACCCTTCCAAGGTGATGGGACCGAGCAGCGCCTGTAGTTGCGCCTCGAGGCCTTTGATGGTCGTGCCTTCAACGTTCTCCGTTACCGAGGTGGCCGGGTTGTTGGGGTCCGTTGCCACCGTCGCCTGATAATTCTGGAAGCTCATGTGGAAGACGTCGATCGCCGACCGCAAGTGCGAGTTGAACATGGTGGCCTTCCAGCCAACCTCGGTATTTTCGACGTACTCCGCCTTGTACACATTGGTCGGAGTCGGCGGCCCGCCGATATCCGGCGTCCAACCGCCCGGCTTGTACCCACGGCCCCAGGTGGCATAAATCAAGTTCGCCTCGTCGGGCTGAAAATCCACCACCGCTCGTCCGGTCACCGCATGATAGCTGGGCTCGTTCGGTCCGACCGGGACATGGACCGGACTCAAAGGTCCGAAAGGCGACAAGTAAGAGCCGGCTTCGACGCCGACGTGATCGTAGTTGTACCGGCCGCCGACCTTGATGTCCCACTGCGGCGAGAACTTGTAAGTCACTTCGCCGAAGGCCGCTTCATTCTTGCGGAAGGTGTGGAAATCCAGAACCAGGCCCGAATTCGGATCATAGGTCGTGGTGTAGCTCGTGCTCTGCAATGTAAACGGCTGGTGATAATCGAGTTCGGTGGCACCCACCGTCCATTGAAAAGCGCTCGGTCCCGTGGAAATCAAGTCCACTTCGTTGGTCGAATACCAGTCGTGGATTTGAATGGCATTGGTCCCCTGCGTCGTCGTGGGAGAGACGTAGGGACTCGTGAAATCCGTGTCCTGAGCAATGTCCTGATCGGTGGTTTGGTAGCCGGACACGACGTGCATCTTGACGCCGTCGTTGATTTTCCAATCGAGGATTGCCGTGGTTCGCTGATATTTGACGTCGTACAACTCAGGGAAGTCGTAGCTGATGGTCCGAGGACTCGCGAGGCCCGCGGGCGTATCCAAGATGTAAGGAAAGCCGTCGGTGGTGCGATCGCTGTATTGATAAATCAGCCTGACGGTCAGCCCGTCGATGGGCTCATATAATGCCTGCAGACGGCCGAGTACCCGATTCAAATTACCGGGCTGATTGACGTTCGACGGCGCCGCCGTCTGTCCGCCGAATGGCCCGAGGTTCGTGGTATAGCTGTTGCGCGTTTCATTTTGACCGGAAATGCGGAACGCCAAATTATCTTGCAGGGGCAGGTTGACCGCCGCCTCGGTGAGGCGTTCCTGGTAGCTGCCGATGGTGACTTTCGCGAAGCCGTCCAGGCCGCTGAAACTCGGCGCCTTGGTATTAATGAATATCGCGCCGCCTTCGGCGTTCTGGCCTTCGTAAGTACCTTGGGGTCCTCTTAAGACTTCCACGCTGTCGAGATCGAAATACGCGTCATCGACCGTAAAAACCTGCGCCACGTAGGAGCCGTCGATATGACTGGCCACGCCGTCCGTCTGGTTCGGCGCGCCTTCGTTCAAGCCGACGCCTCGAATATTGATGAACTTGACGTTGCCGCCGTCGACGTAGCTTAAGGACGGGGTCAAAAACTGCAGGTTCTGGACATTTTGGATGCCGCGGACCTCGAGATCCTCACCGGAGAGCGCGATCACCGAAACCGACATTTTCTGCGGGTCTTCGGCGCGCCGTTCGGCCGTGACCACGATTTCCTCGAGCCCATCGGGAGCTGCGACGTCGGTGGCGGCAGCGGCCGCATGAACCGTAGGAACCACGCCATAGCCCGTCAAAAGAACCATTGACGCCAGCGACCATTGCTTTATGTATTTCACGAATCCCCCTAATCACAAATTGCCAGACGAGCAAATTGTAAGCGCTTACATTTCGGGAAGTCAAGCGGCTCATGAACAGTCGCATTCCGCTTCCAGACGCATACACTGTGCCCTCGACGGAGCCATGAGTGGGTAGGGAGCGAGAGGATGAGTCAGGGCAAGCAGGATCGCGGCGCATCGATCGCCATCAGCAGCGCTACGCTCAATGAGGTCGCCGCCGCCGCCGGCGTCTCCACCGCGACGGTATCGCGATACTTCAATTCGCCCGAAAAACTCAAGGAAAAAACCGCGCAGCGGGTCCGCGAGGCCGTCAACGATATCGGCTACGTCCCCAATCTTCTGGCGGGCGGCCTCGCCTCGAGCCGTACGCGGCTGGTGGCCGCGGTCATTCCCGCCATGACGCAGTCGATCTTCGCCAGCACCATTCAGGCGTTGACGGACTCCTTGGCGCATGAGGGGTATAGCGTCATGCTCGGCCTCACGGGCACCGCCGACGAGCACGTGCAGCAGCAACTCCTGTCCATTATCGGCCGCCGTCCCGACGGCATCATATTGACCGGCTCGACCTTGGATCCCAACGCCCGGCGTCAACTTCGTGCCACCGGCATTCCCACCATCGAAACTTGGGATCTGCCCGAGGACCCCATCGACTTGGTGGTGGGTCTATCGCATCAAGCCGTGGGTGTGGCGGTGGCTCGACATGCCTTGGCGCGCGGCAGACGCCGGGCCTTCATGATTTCCGCCACCGGTGTGCGCGCCCTCGCCCGCCGCTATGGCTTCTCGCGGACCATGTTGGCGGAGGGCGCGCCCGAGCCCGTTGCCGCCACCTTCGTCGGCGCGACGACCTTCGGCCATGGCCGCAACGCCCTGGCCGCCCATCTGGACAGCGGCGGCCGCCCGGACTTGATCGTGTGTTCTTCCGACTGGAGCGCGCACGGTGCGCTGGATGAATTGCATCGACGCGGCATTCGCGTGCCCGATGACATCGCCGTGATCGGCTTCGGTGATTTGGAGTTTGCGGCGGAGCTCAACCCCGCGCTCACCACCGTGAAAATCGACGGCGCAGTCATCGGCAGACAGGCAGCCAAATTTCTCATGCTGCGCACGCAGGGCAAGAAAATCGATAATCCCGTGGTCGATATCGGCTTTTCGCTCATCGTCAGAAGCAGCGGCTGATGCGCCGCTAAGTCGCGGCAGCAGCCCGATTCGGCAGGAGCAACAGCTTGCCGTGAGCTCGCTTGCTCATGCTGATTTCCGCCGCCTCGCGCCAATCTTGCAACCCGAAAGTGCGTGCCACCGGAATGATGAAGCGCCCTTCGGCCGCAAGCTGCGCGTAGTGCCCGAGCGCGTCATAGCGTAGAACAACGCCCTTCTCGCGCCCTGTGGTGCGCACGCCGAGACCCTCTTGATCAAAATCGGCAAAGCTCATGACACGGCGAGGATCGCCGTCCACGATCTTGACGAGATCGGGCAGCACGCCGGTAACCTGGGCAGTGTGCAGGGCGAAGTCGGGGGCTCCTCCCGCGATGTCGCGGACCCGCTTCACCATCCCATCGCCGTAGGGTGTCACCTTGGCGCCAAGATCACGCAAGCGGCCGGCAAACGTTTCACCCGCGGCGGTGATCACCCGGGCGCCGCGCAGCAGTGCGATCTGAACGGCCGCGAATCCCGTCATGGTTCCTCCCCCATTGACGAAAATCGTCTGGCCCGAGGTTAAACCGAGGAGATCAATGCTGCGAACCGCCGTCTCGACGGCCATCGGCAAGGCGGCGGCCTTCGCAAGGTCCAAGCCATGGGGAACAGGCACAAAGACAGCCATGATCGCGTACTCCGCCGCTCCCGCGGTTGCATAGCCCATGAAGTCGGGAGCGCCAAAGACGAGGTCGCCGACCCCGACCTTGGTGACACTCTCGCCGACGGCATCAACGGTTCCGGACACATCGAGCCCAATGCCCCGTGGGGGCGGCGCGGGGAAGAAGCCCCGGCATAGAGCCCAATCGGCCGGGTTGAGTGCGCATGCATGGACACGTACTCGGATGCGGCCTTTCCCGGGTTGGGGAACCGCAACTTCCTCGAGGCGCAGCACGTCGGCGGGTTCTCCATAGCTGCGCAAGCAAAGGGCTGTCATCTTGGCGGGCGAAGGATTGCTCATGAGGGTGCTCCAGATCCGATCCATACCAGCATCGTGGCTATGAAGTAACGACAGCCGCCGAGATCGCTGCGGAGGCTGGAGTCACGGAGCGTACCTTCTTCCGCCACTTTGCCGACAAACGCGAGGTACTGTTCGGCGGTGACGACGTCTTGAGCGACGCCCTGAGGCGCGCCGTGCTTGACGCTCCCGAGGGCACTGGGCCTTGGGACACTTTGTTTCGCGCCTTCCGATCGGTGGAGTACTTATTCGTCGAGAACCGTCCGTTCTCTGAACCACGCCGCCTCATCATCGCCGGCAGCTCCACGCTGCAGGAACGCGCGCAGGCCAAGGTCAGATCCCTGGTCGCTACGTTGGCGTCGGCGCTTTGCCAGCGTGGCGTTTCCAATCGAGTGGCGAGTCTCACGGCGCAGATTGGAATGGCGACGCTCGGCTATGCGGTTGATTTATGGCTCGATGACGCTTCGGGTGATCTGGACGACTATGTCGTGCAAGCTTTTCGCGAGGTTCGCGATTTACCTTCGCTGAGCGCAGAGAAACAACACCGCAGGCGCGCAGCCGCCAAGAAATGAACTTTAGGGCCTACGCCGATCCACATAGACTAACGCCGTGGAAGCGGCTGCATGCGCCGCATCCCCCGCCGCGGGCTCACCCTGGCAGCGTCCCGGTGTCGGGCCGCAGGGGCGTAAGAAAGGCGCCGGCTCGTAATCAACGAAGGCAGCTGTGCCGTGCGCGTTGAGAGAAGCGGCCGTGACAGACCATTTTGTCGAGGTCAGGCGCGCCTCCAAAGTCTTGAGCGCAGCCCAATGTTCCTCGGGGGTAAAGGTGCAATGGCCCGATCGCTGCACCCAGGCCGTCGCGAGATCTGCGCCCCGGCCTGCTTCTCGCACGCGCTGTCGGTAAGCGCCCTGCTGCTCCACCGACGTCATGCCATCGCCGGTGGTGTGATAGCTCAGCACGGGAATTCTCAATCGGCCATTCGGCACATAGTGCGCTCGCATGTATGCCACGGCATGCGCATCGGCGGCGATGCGCGGCGCAGAGTTCAACGCACTCAAGTCCTGATCCAAATCCAACCCGGCCTTGGCATACATGGCGCTGACCCAGGCCAAGCGCCGGCTCAGGCGCATTTGTTCCTTGTAGTCGATCCCGGTATTCCACGAAAAGACGCCGCCCGCGCGATGCTCTTGATCGACCCGCGGTAAAAAAACGCCTCGCGTGAATGCGCCCGCGGCCTCGTCCAATTGCCCTTCGACATCCGTCGGCGCCGGAGGCGTCGGCTTCACGCCGGACCAGGATGGCAGCTCCGCCAATGCGCTGGCCAACGCCAGGCGAGCGCGCCCCTGCACAGTGGTCAGCGCGCGCACGAGTACTCGGTTCACGCGGCCGGCGTTCACCATGTCGTCGTCAACATTGACGACCCGCACATCCGTATCGGCCGCCAGTAGCACCTTAAAAGCGAACGCGCCGTCCAACGCCTCATTCATCATGCCCAACGAGCCGGCAAGCGATCCGCATGAGGGCAGCGCGCCGTCGATGCGTTCCGGATACTCTTCCGCCAAGGCCACCGACACCAACGCGCCCATGGATTGGCCCCAGGCGATGCTGCGTTTCGGTTTTCCAAATTTCTCCGCAAAGGCATCCAGTGTCGCGGCTTGGTCGGGGACTGCCTCGGCGAGCGCCCAGCCCGGGGCGGAGTATCCCGATGCCGCCAAGGCATAGCCCGCGTCCAACAATTTATCTTCCATCCCGGGCGGCGCCACTTCAGGGCTGCGCAACGTCGGTTGGTATCCATGACTGAACAGCAGCAAGGTGCCGTTCCAGTGTTCGGGCATACGAGCCTGCCAGACCGCGCCGGAAGCGAGCGTACCTTGGGCCGTTTGAGGATCGGCTTGCGCAGCGCCACCCCCACTTAGGCTCGCGAGGAGTCCCAGACACGCCACCCATGGAAACCTGATTGCCGACTGTCGTGACACGGACGCCCCGCCCGCGCTTGCGCACGGATTTATTTAGCTTTGTGCGGGCAGCGTATATGTAAGCGCTTGCATTTTCAAGCCATCGGACACCCTCGGCTTTTGTCGCGGCGGACACCCGGGCAGACTTGTTCGACTCCGCTAAGAGATCCGCTCTGGTTAAGCGCGACGCCCCGCCGACGCCGCCACCCCTTGCAATACGGCAGTCATCGCGTCGATTTCCGCACAGGTATTGTAGAACGCGAACGAGGCGCGCACCGTGGCCTCCAGACCGAAACGCCGTACGATGGGCTGAGCGCAGTGATGCCCGGCTCGCACCGCGATGCCTTCTTGATTCAACGCCGACCCTATCGCTGTGGGCTCGATGCCGGCGATGACAAAGGACAGCACGCTCGCCTTGTGGGTAGCAGTTCCTATGATTTCGAGACCCGGCACCTTGGAGACCCGCTCGGTCGCATACTGAAGAAGCTGAGACTCGTAATGCTCGATATTCGGCATCCCGATGGTCGTCAGATATTCGAGCGCCGCTCCCAGGCCGACCGCGTCGGCAATGTTGCCGGTTCCGGCTTCGAAGCGGGAAGGTGGCGCCTGGTAGCGGGTCCCTTCGAAGGTTACGTCCTCGATCATGTTGCCACCGCCCTGCCATGGCGGCATGCCCTCGAGCACCTTGGCCTTGCCGTACAGCACGCCGATGCCGGTCGGACCGAACACCTTGTGACCGGAGAGAACGAAGAAATCGGCATCGATTGATTGAACATCAATGGGGATGTGAGACACCGATTGGGCACCGTCGATGAGCACGCAGGCACCGGCGCGGTGGCCCAGATCCACGATGTCCTTGACGGGCGTCACCGTTCCCAGCGCGTTCGATACATGGGTGATCGAGACGAGCTTGGTGCGAGAATTCAATAGTCGCTGATATTCGTCCAGGCGCAACTGGCCCTTCGAGTCGACCGGCACCACTTTAACGACGGCACCGCGTTCGGCGGCAAGCATCTGCCACGGGACGATGTTAGCGTGATGTTCCAGATGGGAAATCAAAATCTCATCGCCTGGGCCGATGTTCTTGCGGCCCCAGGCTTGCGCCACGAGATTAATGGCCTCGGTCGCTCCGCGCACGAAGACGATTTCGCCAACGGAGGCCGCGCCCAAAAAACGTTGAGCCTGGCGTCGTGCCCCTTCGTAGGCATCAGTCGATCGGGCCGCTAGTTCATGCGCGGCGCGGTGAATGTTCGAGTTTTCGTGTCGATAGAATTGGCTCAGACGCTCGATGACCGCCAAGGGCTTCTGCGTCGTCGCGGCATTGTCGAACCATACCAAGGGCCGCCCATGCACGCGTTCCTGCAGGATCGGAAAATCCTTACGAATGGCCTCGACATTGAATGCGGGGTGAGCCGCGGTCCGTGCAGCCGCATTGGGTGGAATGGCCGTCTCGAGGAAATAGAACGACGGCACACGGTCGGCACTCGACGTCGACCACGTCGGCGGCGACTGCGGAATGCCACTCGGGACACCGGAACTGAACATGGGCACCGAAGGCAATTCGGGATGCACGAAATCCTGGGCGCTTGAGCGAGTCAACGCCGACAGGCCGGCCTGGACGGCACTGTCCAGCGTTCCAATGTCCGGCAACGACGGGGCGGCCGAGAACGAGGGCACCTTCAGCGGCGGCGCAGAGGCCACCGGTGCCGTAGCCCCCACCGTCGAAAAGAACTCGTTGGCCCATCGAGCCAACGTGGCGGCGTCCGGTAGCCCGTCTGGCGCTTCGGAGCTCAGCGCCGCGACTCCCTCACTTGTAGGTGTCGGTGTAGTCATGGAACTTGCCGACCTCGACATCATCCAGCAAGCCGATGGCATCGTCCGTGAGCACGGCCAGCGAGCAATACAGGGAAATCAGATATGACGCGATGGCGCTGCGATTAATGCTCATGAAGCGCACCGACAATCCCGGGCTTTGCTCGCCGGGCAGTCCCGGCTGAAACAGGCCGACCACACCCTGACGCTTCTCGCCGACACGGATGAGAAGGATCTTGGTTTTGCCGTCCGTCACGGGAACCTTGTCGGACGGAATCAGCGGCAGGCCCCGCCAGGTCAGAAATTGCGACCCGAATAAGCTCACCGTCGGCGGTGGCACACCGCGGCGTGTGCACTCGCGGCCGAAAGCTGCGATGGCGAGCGGATGTGTCAAGAAGAACCCCGGTTCCTTCCAGACCCTGCTGATCAATTCATCCAAATCATCGGGCGTTGGCGCGCCGGTCAACGGGACGATGCGCTGATCGTCGACGACATTGGCAATCAACCCATAGTCGGGGTTGTTTATGAGCTCGCTTTCCTGATGCTCTTTGATGCTTTCGATGGTGAGACGCAGCTGTTCCTTGATCTGATCGTGCGGGCTGCTGTAAAGGTCCGATATGCGCGTGTGAACATCGAGTATGGTCGTGACCGCGTTCAAAAAGTATTCGCGCGGTTGATCTTCGTAATTGACGAAGGTCTGGGGCAATTCCGATTCATCGCGCTTGGCGCAGGCAATCTTGACCTCGTCGGCGTTATTGACCTTGTTGACGCGGTAAATGCCCGCCTCCACCGGCACCCATTGCAACAGATGCACCAGCCAACGCGGCGTGATGGTGGAAAGCTGGGGAACCGTCTTGGTGGTATTGGCAAGCTGACGAGCGGCGCCGTCGCCGAGCGCGCGAGGGCCTTGAGCGGTCTCAACCATAAGATACTTCTTCCCTAGAATTGTTGTACGCGCACGAATCCGGCGTCGAGCGAAATTCGCTCAACGCCGGTTCGTATTATCGAGCAGAGTTATAGATCAATCTTGGATCCAGGGCAATCCGTTGGAACGCCACCCGCCGTTCGCACCGCGCTGTCGGTGTTCATCCAGTTCGCCCTCGAAGCCTTCGGTCACATTGAATGCATTCTTGAAGTTCGCACGTGTTGCCGCCTCGGCCGCGGCTGCGGAGCGCTGCCCACTACGACAGACAAACAATAAAACTTCGTCTTTACGAGTCTTGCCCTCGAGTTCGCGCACGAAGCGGGGATTCCGTAGAAACGCGGTGCCCGTCATCCATGCGACGGGAATGCTGTCGGGAATGTAGCCGACGAACTTTCTCTCCTCGGGCGTACGGACGTCGATGATGCGCGCCAAGCCGGCGCTGGCCAGCTCATGGGCTTCCCGCGGCGTGACATTACCCGCGTAGCCGCGATGCTCCTCGGCTGCCGCGCTACGCGCACGCTCCAGAATCGGGTGATCATGAATGTCGGGAACGCTCTCTACGATACCGGTGAGACCCGGTGCCGCCGGGCTTGAGCGGAATTGTTGACTGGATGCGGGAACGGACATGGTGACCTCCGAACGCTGATGCAAATGCCTACGAAGCCTCCAATGTAGCGACCCGCCGCAGCGGCTGGAAATCATGGCTCAGCATATGGTCATAACCAGATGTGCTGACGACTCACCGGGCGCCCCGCTGCGCTACCCGCGCCATAGCCGTCACCGCCAAATCGCATAACTTATTGATTTCTCAATTTTTTTACGATAGCCACCTCCGATGCGCATAAGCTCATGCCGATTGTTGATTGGGCGCCAAATGAGGCCTCCCTTACGCTCGCGCCACCCAACCAACAGTCAAAGGGATGAGATCCATGGCAACACCCAGCAAGGGCCGCGATTCCTGGCATTTCGACACCCTCTCGGTACACGCCGGCTACTCGCCGGAACCGACGACCAAGGCGGTTGCCGTGCCCATTTATCAAACGGTTGCTTACGCCTTCGATAGCGCTCAACACGGCGCCGATCTATTCGATCTCAAGGTGCCGGGCAACATCTACACGCGCATTATGAATCCCACTCAAGACGTGCTGGAGCAGCGTCTCGCCGCACTCGAGGGCGGCATTGGCGCGTTGGCACTGGCATCCGGTCAGGCCGCTGTGACCTATGCCATCCTCACCATCAGTGAAGCGGGAGACAACATCGTTGCCTCTAGCGCTTTGTACGGCGGAACCTACAACCTTTTTGCACACACCTTGCCGCAATACGGCATCGAATCCAGGTTCGCCGACTATCGCAAACCGGAAACCTTCGAGGCGCTGATCGACGGTAAGACCAAGGCCCTGTTCGTAGAGTCGCTTGGCAATCCCCAGGGCAATATCACCGACTTGGAACCCCTTGCCGAGATCGCTCACCGCCACGGGGTGCCGTTGATCGTCGACAACACGGTGCCGACACCGTACCTCAGCCAGCCTTTCAAACATGGCGCTGACATCGTGGTGCATTCCCTGACCAAGTATCTCGGTGGACACGGCACCAGTGTCGGCGGCGTCATCGTGGATTCAGGGAAATTTCCCTGGGCCAAGCACAAGGAGCGATTTCGCCGCCTGAACGAGCCCGACGTCAGCTATCACGGCGTGGTGTATACGGAGGCGTTGGGCCCGGCTGCGTACATCGGCCGGGCGCGCGTCGTACCGCTTCGCAACATGGGCGCCGCCATTTCGCCGTTCAATGTGTTCCTGATACTGCAAGGAATTGAAACCCTGTCGTTGCGTATGGACAGGATTTGCGAGAACGCTCTCAAGGTCGCGCAATATCTTCGCGGGCATGACAAGGTCGCGTGGACGAATTACGCCGGACTCGAAGACCATCCGGATCATTCACTCGCCAAAAAATATCTCTCGGGCAAGGCCTCCGGATTATTGACCTTCGGCTTGAAGGGACCCGCAGGGGAAGGCCGAGCGCGAGGCGCACGCTTTCTCGACGCACTGCAATTGTTCACGCGCCTGGTGAACATCGGCGACGTGCGTTCCCTGGCGACTCACCCTGCCTCCACGACGCATCGTCAACTCTCGCCGGACGAACTAGCCAAAGCAGGGGTTTCCGAGGATACGGTGCGCTTGTCCGTCGGCATCGAACACAACGGCGATCTGCTGGCCGATTTGGAGCAGGCGCTGGCGGCGGTATAAGAAGTCAGCTGGTACAGCGCGGCGCGTGCTCCCGCACGCGCCGATTGTTCTAACTTGAAGGCGCGAGTGCCTTCGTCGCTCCCTTGGGAAGGACATCGGCTCACATTCGATATCACTAACATTGCTTCGGCATGCGTGTATGGCATGGTTGTATCGGAGAAGTAAGAAAAGGTGAAGCACATATGAACAGCAAACACGCATTGAAGCTCGCATTGATGGCCATCAGCGCGGTGGGTGTCGGCGCGCCGCAGCTACTGGCCGCACAAACGCCTTCGCCCGCGCCGGAGGCACCAGCACCCACCATTGCCGGGTGGCCCGAATTTGTTGAGGCCTTGCGAGTCCTTCCCGATCGTCTGCTCGCGAAATTACCCGAGCCGCTGCGCAAAGATCCGCAGATACAACAAGAGGTGGCGCGCCTCATCCTCGAATCGCTGACCGCCTCGAGCATCGACGCCATCAGCGGCGACGGTGATCACCCGGCCTTCCTGCCCCAGCTCAACCAGACCCTGAACATCGGACAGCCCAATGCGGACACGAACTACCGCATGGCGCGCATTACGCCGGGCGGCACGTATCGTTTGCGCGGCGGCCGTGGGACGCTGCGCATTGCGACAATCGGTCAAGTCGGCCCGACGCCCGGCGAGCCCGGCGCAAAGGCACAGCCAGGCCCGACCCGGGTATATGACGATCTGAATACACTCCATACGGACAAGAAAGGACGCTTCGATGTGCTGCTGAGTCCCAGTAAGCCCGCAGGCTACAAGGGCGACTGGTGGCAGCTCGAACCCACAGCGAACAAGCTGCTGCTGCGTCTGGTGAGTTCCAACTGGGGCGTGGAGCATGACCCAACCATTTCCATCGAACGGGTGGACGGGCCGCTGGAGAAGCCGAGGACGCCGGCAGCCGACCTCGAGCAGCGCCTGCGTCGACTGCCCGGGGCCGCCGGTTTCATGTCCGCGCTCTTTGTCGATCATGTCACCAAACTGCGCGAGCAGGGCTACGTGAATAAATTGAAAGTCCTGGATGTCTCGCAGATGGGCGGCCTCACCGGCCAGTTCTACTACGAAGGCGCGTATGAGCTAGCCAACGACGAGGCCTTGATCGTCGAAGCGACAGTGCCGCCCAAGTGCGCCTATCGTTCGCTCATTCTGACCAACGAAATCTACGAGACCACCGACTGGTACGACAACCACAGCAGCTTGAACGATACCCAAACCGACGTCGACAAGGACGGCATACTGCGCATCGTCGTGTCGGCGCACGACCCGGGAGTCCGCAACTGGTTGGACACCGCGGGCTATGCTCGAGGCGCCGTTCAAGGTCGCTGGACCGGCTGCGAGACCCAGCCGGTGCCCACCGTCAGAAAAGTGGCTTTCGCCGAGGTACGCAGTGCACTACCGCCGGAAACGCGGTACGTGACCCCCGAGCAACGACGCGAGGTCATTAGCAAGCGGCGCTTGGCTCTACAGGAGAGGCCCCTATGGTGAAGGTGCAAATGGCATACACATAGAACAAAGCGTTATGAATAGCGCCTCCCGCTTAGGCTATTGTGCGCTGTTGACGTGGGACTTCAGGGTGCAGCCATATGCAGCGCGGACTCAATGTTGCGGCCGTTCTGGCCGTTGTGATCGCGTTCGGTCTGATCTTGGTAAAGAACTTGCCCGTCAGCCATCAAGACAGCCTTCTCAACGTATCGTATGACCCTACGCGCGAGCTCTACCAGGCCCTCAATCCCCTGTTTGAGGCGGACTTTTTCCAGCGCACCGGACGACGTCTCCACGTCATGCAATCGCATGGCGGGTCTTCGCGCCAATCACGCGCGGTTCGAAGCGGTGACGAGCCGGCCGATGTGGTCACTCTTGGCCTGTATTCGGATGTGGATGCGCTGCGTCAGCGCGGCCTGATCGCTGACCGTTGGGCCGACCGCCTGCCCAATCATTCCCAGCCGTATACCTCGACCATTGTTTTCGTGGTGCGCCAAGGCAATCCCAAGGAGATTCACGACTGGCCCGATCTGTTGCACCCCGGCGTGGAAATCATCACCCCGGACCCTAAGACCTCCGGCAACGGCAAGTTGAGCGCCCTCGCCGCTTGGGGCTCCATCGTAACGCGGGGCGGCACCGAGTCCGAGGCGAAGCGCTATCTAGAAAATTTCTACCAGCACGCGCGCGTACTCGATGCGGGCGCCCGCGCCGCGACGGCCACCTTCGCTCTCGCGGAGATTGGCGATGTGCATCTCACCTGGGAAAACGAGGCTTTGCGCGAAGTGGCGGAATCGAGCGGCAGGCTGCAACTCGTCTATCCCCCCACGAGTATTCTCGCAGAGCCCTACGTCGCCTGGGTGGACGCCAATGTCCTAAAACACGAAACCGCACCAGAAGCTCGCCAATACCTGGAATTCCTGTTTAGTGATGCAGCGCAGCGGATCATTGCCCAGCAGGGTTATCGGCCCTACAAATCTCAGTTTCTGCAAGAAAACGCCAAGCTGGCGCCCATCAACTTGTTTCCTATCACGGCCATTGCACGGGATTGGGCCGATGCGCAGGAGAAATTCTTCGCGGACAATGGGATTATCGACATCGTACTGCACGAGAGGCGGCCGTGAGCACCGAAGCCGAGGCGATGCCTGAGCCCATCCCATCGAATGCCCCAGGGCAAACGCGGAACCGCCTGTGGCGATTCCCGTTCGGGCAGACGTATTCTTCCGAGGAGTTGCATCGGGATCTGCTCGCCGCTCTCACGGTCGCGGCCATCTCCCTTCCCCAGGCCATGGCTTACGCCTTATTGGCCGGAGTCGACCCGCGCTATGGCTTGTATTCGGCCATCGTGGTGACCGCCGTGGCCGCGGTCTTCGGATCCTCATCCCATCTCATCAACGGGCCCACCAGCGCGATTTCACTGGTGGTATTTTCCGCGCTCGCGGTATTCGATCCAGACCAGCGCGCCGAAGCCGCCGAAGGCATGTTCCTACTGGGTGTCATGGTGGGAGCCCTGCAAATAGTGATCGGGGTGTTCCGATTGGGCGACCTGACGCGGTATATCTCGGAGTCGGTCATCCTCGGCTTCATGAGCGCCGCCGCGGCGCTGCTCGCCATCGGGCAAATCGGCAACGCCGTGGGGATGCCCGAACGCGGCACGGGAGCGCAACACGTCCTACATCGTCTGTGGCTGACACTCACCCAGGGCGGTCACATCAACAGCAAGGCTTTGACCATTACCGCGGCGACGCTGGTGCTTGCATGGCTGGCCAGAAGGCTGGTGCACCGATTCGGACTACCGCGAATGGACATGCTGGCGGTGCTCATTGTCATTGCGACGGCCGCCTATGCCGCAGGCTGGAGCGTCCCCACAGGAAGCCATGGTGTCGCCATTGCAGTCGCCGGCGCGGTTCCCGCGGCGCTGCCGACCGTGCACATACCCACCATTAAGCTCAGCTGGATCGGACAACTTACTCCGGACGCCATTGCGATTGCCTTTCTGGGTCTGCTCGAGGCGCTGGCAATCGCCAAGTCCATCGCCACCCAAACAGGCCAAGCACTCGATTTCAATCGACAATGCCTGGCGGAAGGCATCGCCAATCTGGTCGGCGGATTCTTTCGATGCTTACCCGGATCCGGCTCACTGTCACGCTCGGCCATCAACTTTCAATCGGGTGGCGCGACTCGCTTCGTGGGCATCCTGACTGCCGCCGCCGTCGCGCTCGCGGTCGTCATGCTGGCTCCGCTGGCCCGATTTGTCCCGAAGGCGGCACTTGCGGCGCTCCTGCTGCTCACCGCTGCTCGGTTGATCGACCCGAAGCGCCTGCTGTATACGGTGCGCGCCTCTCGCGTCGATGCCATCGTGCTGGTGGCGACCATCGTCTCGGCCATAGCTTTCGGCTTGGACGCGGCCATTCTGGTGGGCATCGCGCTATCGATGGTGCTGTACGTATGGCGAGCGGCCCGATTAAAAGTCGTGGAACTCGTGGTGGACCGGGACGGCACAGTGCGAGAGCGCCTACCCGCCGATCCGCCTGCAGCCAACGTTGTTATCTACGATCTCGAGGGAGACTTGTTCTTTGGCGCCGCTCCGCATCTCGAGCGCTGTCTCAATGCAATCACGCGCCGCACGGAACAAGAAGGGCTCTTCAATGTGGTGCTGCGCCTGAAGCGAGTCCGCAACCCGGATGCCATGTGCCTCGAACGCCTCGAGCACTTCTTGAAGGCATGCCATGAACGCAACGTGACCGTGCTGCTTGCCGGCCTGCAGCCAGATCTGCTCGCCGCGGCGCGCCGCCTTGGCTTCTTCAGCTGGTACCCAGAGGAACGAGTGTATCCCCAAGGCAAGGACGAAGACTCGGCCACGCTTGCCGCCCTTCGCGGAATCGGTTAGACCTTTTCCGCTTTTGCATCGAAGCGCTGCTGCGCGCGAATGACCTCTGCTTCATGTGCGGTGGTCCACACGTACAGGGCTTCAAAGGGTTTTTTGAGGGTGACGCCTAGGGGCGTGACCGCATATTCCACACCGAGCGGCGGCCCCGGCAGGACACGCCGGGACACGATACCGTTGCGCTCCAGACGCCTCAGTGCCTGGGTCAGTGCCTTGTGAGTGACGCCTTCCAAGCGACGCTTGATGGCGTTGAAACGCAGCGGCTCGGAACACAGCGCAGCCAAGATGAGCACCGACCATTTGTCGGCAATTTGATCCAGGATCAGCCGGCTGCGGCAGTCGGCACGGAACACGGCATGTGTATCGGGAATGGCGGTATCCTCGAATATACCTAGGCTCTAAATAGCGCCTAATTGACACTAGGTAGCCATTGTATATCTAATATAAGGCGGTAACTACTGGAGTCCGTTGTCTTATGACCAATGCCAATCTTGAACCGCTCTTTCAGCCGTTCACTGTAAAATCTCTCAAGCTCAAGAATCGCATTGTCATGGCACCCATGACGCGCACGTTCTCGCCGCAAGGCATACCGGGTGACAATGTGGCGGCCTACTACCGCCGCCGCGCCGAAGCCGACGTCGGTTTGATTCTTTCCGAAGGAACCGTCATCGAACGGCCGGCATCGAGCAACCATCCTGGTATTCCCCATTTCCACGGCGACAAATCATTGGCCGGTTGGAAGCACATCATCAACGAAGTCCACGCCGTCGGCGGCAAAATGGGCCCGCAGATCTGGCATGTGGGATCCGTGCAAGCTCAGGGAACCGATTGGCTACCGGAGGCGCCTATCGAGAGCCCTTCCGGTCTCGTTGCCGCGGGTGCGCCTCGCGGAGTCGCGATGAGCGAGGAGGATATCGCAGACGCCATCGATGCTTATGCGCGTGCAGCCGCCGATGCCAAGCGATTGGGATTCGACGTCGTCGAGATTCACGGAGCGCACGGCTACCTCATCGATCAGTTCTTCTGGTCAGCCACGAATTTGCGCACGGATAGGTATGCGGGGCCGACGATCAAGGAGCGCTCTCGCTTTGCCCAACAGGTCATTGCCGCAGTTCGCACCGCCGTCGGACCCGAATTTCCGATTATTCTCCGCGTCAGCCAATGGAAGCAGCAGGATTTCGCGACTCGGCTGGCCTCGAGCCCTGACGCGATGGCCGATTGGCTGGCCCCGCTGGTGGCGGCGGGAGTCGACATCTTGCATTGCTCGCAGCGCCGGTTCTGGGAACCCGAATTTCCGGAAATCGACGGCGACAGCGGACTGAACTTCGCGGGCTGGGCCAAGAAATTAACCGGCGCCGCCACCATCAGCGTGGGCTCGGTAGGCCTGTCGGGGGACCTGCTAACGGCCTTCTCCGGCCAGAGTTCGACGCCGACCAGTTTGGATAGCCTGGTGCAGCGTATGGACCGGGGAGAGTTCGACTTGATCGCCGTGGGGCGTGCCTTGCTGGGCGATCCCGAGTGGGTCAGGAAAATTCGCCAAGGCGATGGTGTGGAATTGAAGGGCTTCACACCCGCAGCGCTCGCGGAACTCGTTTGATGCCAAGGGCATCGCGGGGCACCTGACGCCCGCGATGCCGGCCGACCTTAGGCTACTTCTTGGCGGCGAGGCCCTGGACCGCAGCCAGGGCCTCGTCCACGTTCTCCTCCGGCGCTAATCCTCCGATAGTGGCCGCAATCTTGCCGTCCGGCGTGACGATGAACGTCGTGCGTTCCGCAAACCCGTGACCGATATCAATGCCGCGGCTATCTTTACTTCCCGCTTTGCCTTCCTTCACCGTGAGGCCAAATGACTTCGCGATACTGCCTTCGGCGTCCGAGGCGGTCGGAAATTTTCCCGCGCAGTAGTTAGGATCGGCGGAAAAGTCATTGAGCCTGGAAATACTGTCCAGCGAGACGCCGACGATGGTCGCACCCGCCGCGGCAAATTTGTCGTGGTCCTCCGCGAAGGTATGCGCCTGAACGTTGCAGCCGCCGGTGTAGGCGGAAGGATAGAAATACACCACCACGGGGCCTTTGCGCAGCGCCTCCTGCAGCGAATAACTGAAGGTCTTGCCTGCCAAAGAAGCCGGTGCGGTGAACTGCGGCGCAGGATCGCCCGTTTTCAAGGCGGCGAAGGCCGGGCTCATGGAAGCAATCGTCACGAGACAACCGAGCAGAAAGCGAGTCATGCGTTTACTCCAGAGTGAGATGAATTAGTCCGCGCCGCCCGTCAACGATATCTCAGCGGCTGCAGAAAAGCTTGGCGCCAGAATCGCGTGTTGCGGCCGGGAAACCGGCATCGCAATGCAGCCGATAATCTCGCAAATAATAAAGTGTATTTTCATAGAATAGGCCATTATGATATAGTATCCTATACTATATGAGTAGATCTGCTGCAACCGAACGCCTACCCCCTGCTAGTCTCGATGCGCTCGCAAAGCTCGGAGCCGATCTCGCCGTGGCACGCCTGCGCCGGCGCGAGTCGCTCGCCTCCTGGGCCAAGCGTATGGGGGTCACCGTGCCGACCCTCATGAATATGGAGGCCGGTGAGCCCTCGGTCAGCATCGGTATCTATCTGACCGCACTCTATCTGATCGGCAAGGATCTCACCGTCGGTGATCTTGCGGCCCCCGAACACGACACCGGTGCGATCGAGCTCCATGTGCGTGAGGCGATGGAACTAGGACGGACACGCGCCCGCGATGCCCGCATCGCCGCTGAAACCCGCAAGCTGCGTCAGCAAGCGTCTCAAGACAAATAGTCAGTCTCGCTTCGACGGAGCGCCATGGAAGACGCGGTCGGCGATTGGTATTTGTGCCTGCCAGTAGCCTATGAGGTAGTCGCCATCGACGCACCCCAGGAGAGCGTCGGACTGGATCTGGGCTTGAAAACCACGGTGGCGACCAGCGACGGCGAGAAGCTCGAGGCAGCCCAGTTCCATCGCCAGATTGCGCAAAAGATCGCCCAGGCGCAACGTCGGGGGCATAAGCGCCAGGCTAAGCGGCTGCATCGGCGGGCGGCGCGGCGTCGCAAGGACGCCCTGCACAAGTTCTCCAGGAAAATCGTCAGTCAGTATCAAACGATCGTCGTGGGCGATATCAGTAGCACCCAACTCGTGAAAACCCGGATGGCGAAGGCTGTGCTGGATGCGGGTTGGGGGTTGCTGAAAACGCAACTACTATACAAAGGCCAGTCGGCGGGTAGATGCGTCATGATCGTCAATGAGAGAAACACGACTCGAGCGTGCAGCAACTGTGGCGCCCTCACGGGTCCTACAGGTTTGGGCATGCTCGATGTGAGAGCCTGGGTGTGCGGCGAGTGCGGTGGCACTCATGACCGGGATGTCAACGCCGCGAAAAATATCCGGCTCGCGGCGAGGTGTTCGCCGTCCGTGTACGGGAACGAGTCGTCGCCTTCAACCGCGCCGCCGAGCCAGGCATTTCGCCTGCGCGAGGCAGAGATCAGCTCGGTGAAGGCGGCCGCATGAACACCGGAAGCTCTGGCTCTTCTATCTTGGCGAGCCGGCCGCTCCTCTCTTGGTATGACAACTTCGCTACCTGCAGCTCGCCCGGAGACATCTGCTTGACCAGCGCCGTGCATTCAAGCCGCGGCGGCGCCGAAAGCCGTTTTGACGACAGCCAACGCTTAAAGACTCAGGGTGCGATCCCTGCAGCGAGACAGGGGCCCTGCAATAGGGGCCCCTCTCATACCAGCAAAGGCGTCTACGCCTAGAAGTGGTAATTGACCTCTGTGCCGTAAGTTCTCGGCTGATTGGTCGAGATTCGCGTCAACTGCGGAATGTTGAATTGGAACTGAGTGTTGTTGCTGGTCAGCTCCGCAATCTTATTGGTCAAGTTGTCGACGAACAAAGTGGCGGTCCACTTCTCGTTACCGAGCCCAAGCCGCGCATTCGCAATGTTGTACGCGGGTAGGGGGATGCCGAACTGATAGGCCTGGTCATACGCCTGCCCGACATACGTATCGGTAACACGGCCGGTCAGCTGGTAATCGCTCAGAACCTTGGTGGTATAGACCACCGACAGACTTCCCCCCTCTTTGGGCACGTTCAGAATCGGAATGGAACAGTTGTTCGCATTCGGGCAGCCCGGGATGCCGCCGGCAACCGGGTTGGTCAGAACCGCCGCCACGAAAGTCGCGGAAGGATGGTTGATCTTCGCGTCGGTGTAGCTCGCGCTCGCCGAGATTGACCAATTCGCCGACAGCTTGGCGTTAACTTCGATTTCCGGTCCGAACGACCGACCATCGCCGGCGTTGGCTTCGAAGGTGTAGCCGCAGGGCACCGCGACAGTCTCTTGAACGTTGCTCCACTTGATGTAGTAGAAATCGCTGTTGATGGTCAGCCAGTTGTCGAACAGCTTGGCTTTCTCTCCCACCTCGTAATTCCAAATCGTATCCGGCTTGTACGGGGGCGGCGTGCCGCCGCCGCAATTGAGGGCCGGGAACGGACCATAGGAGGGTCCGCCGGGCCGATAACCCTTCGAGGCCGTGACGTAGGTATTCAAGTTGCCGTTCGGGCTATAAGACAGATTAAAACGCGGATTCACTCCGCTATCCTCGACCGTGTCGTTATAGGTCGATCCGGTGGGCGTCGGCGCGAACACACCATAGCCGAATACATTCGTCGTACTCGTGTAATGGTAATAGCGTGCGCCCGTGGAGAAGGTCCAGTTGTCGACGAACTCATAGGACCCATCGGCGAATGCCGCAGACTGCCGCACACGGTAGAATTGATCGCCGGCATACACCACCCCATTGGCGATGCCGCCCACGGCGAAGTTATCATTCGAACTGAACGCAGCCTCGTCCCAATCCGAGCTGTCGTCGCTGTAGAACAGCCCGGCCACCCAATGCAGCTTGTCGCTGCCTTTGGAGGAGAGACGCAGCTCTTGGCTAAATTGGCGGGTAATGTCGTTCTCGGTAAATCCAATGGCCGCGTACGGATAGAAACCCGTGAAGTAGGAAATCGATTCGCCCGCATCTTGGGTCTGGTTTTCGTGGCGCTGAAAATAACCCGAGGTACCGGTAAGGTCCGCGAATCCCAAGTTGTAGGTGGCACTCAGGCTGTAGAAGTGAAACCAGTCGGCAACCGGTTCGGCGACGTAACCGGCTTCGTAGTGCGCCAAGGAACCCGAGCCCGGCGGATCGTCGTATTCGTCGTAGCCGCCCATGTGCATGTGCTGGTATAGCGCGGTAGCGGTGACGGAGAGGTCGTCATTCGGCTTGAACAGGGCGCTCACCCGCAACCCGTCCAGGGCCTCGGTATTGACATGGCTGGTTACACTTTGCACCGGCGCGGTAAGAACATTGCCGCGGACAGCCGGTGTCACTCCGTACGCCGTGTCTTCGGGAAACGGATTCAACACGACCCGATTGATCCAACCGCTACGGTACGTATCCGTAGCGACCACACGGAAGGCCAGCGTATCCCCGACGGGGAGATTCAGCATCAGATTGCCGCCGCCGTTGCCGCTACCGCCTTGGGTGTCCGACAAGGTGCCTTGTACGGAGCCTTCGAAGGTGTCGAGCTTCGGTTGCGTGGTAATGACGCGCACGGTACCGCCCATCGAGCCGGAGCCGTAGAGAGTACCCTGGGGGCCGCGCAGCAACTCGATGCGGTCGATATCATATAGATTCGGATCGATGACGACTTTACCGGTCTGCGACGTCGCGGGTGGCGACAGCGGTACGTCATCCAAGTAGAACCCCACCGTGGGCGACGAGCCGCCGCTCGAGGCCAAGCCGCGGGCCTCGTATTCGGTTTGCCCGGGACCTGCGGAACGCAGGGACAGTCCCGGGACATCGTGTGCGAAGGCTTCAATGCTGGTGATGCCGGCGGCATCGAGCTGCTCGCCGGTAACGGCGGTAAGACTGATCGGCGTGTCCTGGACGGTGGAGCTAAATCGTTGAGCCGTAACGACTACCTCCTCGAGACCGGTGACGTTATCGTCGGCAGCTGAAGCTAAATGAACGGTGGCTGTCGCGAAGTACAAGCCGGCAATGACGAGCCCGGAAGCGGAACGGCTAAACATGAGATCCCCTGTTATTCGATCGGCAAAAGCAGCCTGACTTGATACCAATGAACCGTTGGGGCAGCCAATAGCCTTTTGATATGTCCTCAGAAGGATTGAATATGGCCGCCTATTCCAGCCAAGATGCGAGAATGTTAATCCGATTCACCAATGGTGCTGGCGACCGCCGGCTTATTCGATGACGCAAGACGAGCTTGAAGCGCTATTGGTGGAAAGTCCGTTTCAGCGCCTACTGGGATTACGCGTGGAAACTGTCGATGTGGCCGCCCAGACTCTCGTTTTGCGCGCAAGCTTCGGGCCCCAGGTGGAGCGCGCGCCGGGTACCGGCCAGTACCATGGCGGCGTGATCGCCAGCCTGATCGATATTGCCGGCGATTTTGCCCTGATTGCCGTGCTGGGGTATGGCGTGCCCACCATTAATTTTCGAGTCGATTACCTGCGCCCCGCCCTGCGCACCGACCTATTGGCCAAGGCCCAAGTGCGGCGCGCGGGACGCACGATCGGCGTCGTGGACATCGACGTCAGCGATGGCGAGGGCCGGCTCGTGGCCTTGGGACGCGGCTGCTACGGCACCCAGGCGGGATGATGGGCGAGGCGATGCAAGCTGTGTTGACCACCGCTCACGGTGGCCTCGAGGTGCTGGAATTCCGCGACGACTATCCGCGGCCCATTCCGGGTGACGGCGAAGTGTTGATACGCATCGCCGCTTGCGCCGTGAATTTCCATGATCTGTTCACCCGTCGCGGCATGCCGGGCGTCAAGATTGCGTTGCCGGTGGTGGTCGGCTCCGACATCGCCGGGACGGTCGACGGCGTGGGGCCGGGTGCCTCCGCTCATTGGCTCGGAAAGCGTGTCCTGGTCGACCCGGTGTTTCGCGAGGGCGACCGTTTCGGGATGATAGGCGAAACAGTCGATGGCGGCCGCGCCGAATTCGTCGCAGTACATGAGTCGATGCTGCTGGAGATTCCGCCAAACGTCACCTCGGAGCAGGCAGCGGCACTGCCCCTCGCCTATGGTACGGCCTATCGCATGCTGATCACCCGTGGCGGCCTTCAGAGGGGCGAACGGCTGATGGTGCTCGGTGCCAGCGGTGGCGTCGGGGTGGCCTGCGTGCAGATTGCGCGCATGGTGGGCGCAGAAGTCCTCGCTTTCGCCAGCAGCAAGCCGAAGCTCGAACGGCTGAATGCATTGGGCGCCGCGCACGTCGCCAACTACCTGGAGCGACCGTTTCTCGACACCGTCAAGGAAATCTACGGCAAGCCGCGCATCAACGGTGGCGGCGGCGTCGATGTGGCCGTTAACTTCAGCGGCGGGGATACCCTGCCCGCCACGCAACGCTGCGTGAAGCTCGACGGACGGATACTGTGCTGCGGAGCCACGGCAGGCTTCGATCTCGCCCTCGATGCGCGCTATTGGTGGACCTTCGAACATCGCATGATCGGTTCGAACGGCTGGGAGAAGACGGATTTGGCCAAGTTGCTCGATCTGGTCGCATCGGGCGAGCTGGCACCCGCGATCGATAGTGTTCTCCCGCTGAGGCAGACAGCACAGGCCGAAGCACTGCTGGAGAATCGTCAGGTCGTCGGCAAAGTCTTGATCAAACCCTAATGGTTGAGTCACCGACCAATTTGGGCGACATTTTGCGGCTCCCGGCCCACGGCGAGCGGACGGCGATCATTGATCTACGCACCCCGGACGCGACGCCGATCACGGCCTTCGAGTTCGATGCGCTATGCGCGAGAGTCGCCCAAGGTCTTGCAGTGCGCGGTATCGCGCGCGGTACGCGCATCGGCATTCTGGCGGACAATCGCGTCGAGTTCATTGCCTGCTACTTCGGCATCATGCGGCACGGCGCGGTCGCGGTGCCGATCAATCACAGACTCCCCCTCACAACCATTGAGCATATTTTTCGCGACAGCGCCATTGAACTGACGTTCAGCGATGCGCAGCGGCTTGCCTTGGTACCCGTCTCGGTGCCGGTGATCGCATTTGACGCGGTCGGTGCTCAGGGCTTCGAGGCTTTTTGCCGGGCTGGTTCGAGCGGGGTCACAACGACGCCGTTAGCTCCGCTCGGCAGCGAGCCCGGCGACCTTGCGCAAATACTCTACACCTCGGGCTCCACGGGCTTGCCGAAAGGCGTGCCTCTGGGCCATCGCGGTCAGTTGTGGGCCATTGAGCACTATCTTGAGCCCTTGCCGAAGTCACTTCCTGAGGAAACGACCATTGTGGTCGCCCCGTTCTATCACATGAATGGCTTGTTCAACGTCACCGTGGCATTGGCCAGGCGGGTCTCGGTGATTCTCATGCCACGTTTCGACGCGCGGCGGTACCTGGAGGCGGCGGCACAGTATCGCTGCACCCTGCTGTCGGGAATTCCCACCATGTTCGCCTTGATGGTACGCGAACATGATCTTATCGAAGGGTTGGACTTCAGCAGTGTGCGGGAAATCTCCATCGGTTCCGCGCCCCTCACCGACGCTCTGCTGGCCCAGGTGCACGCGCTGTTCCCGAACGCCAAGATCAAAAATGGCTATGGCACCACCGAAGCGGGTCCCGCCGTATTCGGTCCTCACCCCGAGGGGCTGACTCGACCGCCCCTGTCCCTAGGGTATCCTTTCAGCGACGTCGAGTGCGCATTGGTCGATGGCGCCGACGCAGAGCACGGCGTTTTAGCGTTACGTACCCGCGCACTCATGGAGGGATATTTGAATTTACCTGAGGCCACCCAATCACGTATGCGCGACGGCTGGTACGTGACCGGCGATGTCATGCGCCGCGACGATCGGGGCTTTTATTTTTTCGTGGGGCGCGCCGACGATATGTTCATTTGCGGCGGGGAAAATCTTTACCCCGGGGAAATCGAGAAATTACTGGAGCGGCATGCGGCCGTCGCGCAAGCCATCGTGGTCCCGGCCGAAGATGATATCAAAGGGCAAATTCCGGTTGCGTTCGTGGTACCTCGCGCCGGCGCCACCTCGAGCGCCGAGGAGATCAAACAATACACCCTACGCGCCGGCCCGGCGTTCGCGCATCCACGCTTCATCGAATTCGTCGCCAGCCTTCCCGTATCGGGCACCCATAAGATCGACCGATCCGCGTTGACCGCGGAAGCACAGCGCATCGTGCGAGCGGCCGGCCGCAGTCGCGCAGCATCGCCATGAACCCTTATCTCGATCACATAATTTGGATCTGCAATGACTTGCAGCACGGCTCGCAAAGCTTCGAGGAGTTGACGGGCGTGCGGCCGACCTTCGGCGGCACGCATGCCAGCGGCTTGACGCACAACGCCCTCGTGCCGCTGGGCGGCCGATCCTATCTGGAAATTCTGGCTCCCACCGGGGCGGCCAGTGCGGCCGACGACGCATGGTGCCGATTCGCGCGCCAAGCTCACGAGCCGCTACTGTTCACCTACTGTATGCGCAGTCCGCAACCTTTGGTGGATCTTGCCGCGCAGGCGCATGCGCTCGGTTGTAGTCTAGCCACGGTCGGCGGCAATGGGCGCATCACGCCCGAGGGCGTGCAGCTGCGCTGGAAGTGGACACAGCCGACGCATGAGCAGTTCGGACTGGCCCTTCCCTTCTTCATCGATTGGCAGAATTCGGCCCACCCCTCGGAGACCGTGACTGCGGCGGGCACGGCACAGACCATCCGGCTGCGGGACTTTGCGGTGGGACACCCCGACACCCAAGGGCTGGAACGGCTGCTCTCGCAGCTCGGTGTTTTCGCCGAGACCTATGCCGCGCCGACGGTGGCCTTTCGCCTGCAACTCGACACCCCACGGGGTATCGTGTCGCTGTGACCGCGGAGGAATGGTTCGGGTTTCCCAGAGGCGCTTGGCTGGTGATCAGCGTCGAATTCTGGGAGCGCTTCAGCTTTTACGGCATGCTGTCGATTCTCGCGCTGTTCTTGACCGCAAGCCCCGATCAAGGCGGCTTTGGATGGCCCGCCTCCACCGGGCTCGCCTTCGTGGGCGGTTACTCGGGTGCCATGTACGCGCTTCCGGCATTCGGCGGCTACCTGGCCGACCGACTCCTAGGGCGCCGCCGCGCTGTCGCCCTGGGCGCTTCGTGCATGGTGCTGGGCCAAGTGCTGCTGGCGCTCCCCGCCACTCTGACCGCAACGCTTGGCTCCTGGCTCGGCGCACCGCGGGCCTTCTATCTCGCCATTCTGTGCCTGGTGACCGGCAACGCCCTCATGAAATCGACCTTGGTGGTGCTGTGCGGTGAAACCTTGGGCGCCAACGATCCGCGACGTGAAGCCGCGTACGCCTACTACTATCTTGGCATTGCCATTGGCGCGATGCTCTCGGGAGTCGCGGTCGGCTCGATGGCCGCGCATGTCGGCTGGCATTCGGGCTTCGGTGTCGCTGCCGCGGGCATGGCAGTGGCATTGGGGTCATATCTGCTACTGGCGCGGCGCTGGCTTGGCAGCATCGGTTCGACGCCCGATCGGGCGCTACCACGCAAGACAGCGGATGCCGGTTCGGAGAAAGCCACCAATGCGGGCCTGGAGGCACGGCGCCGGATCGGCTTGCTGTTGGCCCTGGCGGCATTGCTATGCGCCTTCAGTGTCGGTTGGTTCCAGTTGTTCGGCAGTTGGCTGTTATTCATCGAAGGCCATGTCGATCGAAGCATTTTTTCCTTCGTTATTCCCGTGCCATGGTTTACTTCCATGAATGCGGCCGTGGTAATTGGGCTGGCTCCCCTGGTTGCCCGGCTCTGGGTGAGGTTGGGGGCGCGTGATCGTCGCGTCGACATTCTGCAGAAATACGCCTTCGCGCTGGGTATGGTATGCATCGGACATCTTCTTATGCTCGTGAGCGCCCGCAGCTTGGGTGCCGCGCCCCTATGGATGAGTATGATTGCCCTGTCGCTCTTAGGTGTCGGCGAACTCGTCGCATGGACCGCCACCTACGGCATAGTGTCGCGGGCCGCGCCGGCGGGATTCGCGTCGGTGGCGATGGGGGCGTGGTACTTGCTTACACTGGGCCTCGGCGGTTATCTGTCTGGTTTTAGCGGATCACTGGTCGATTCGTGGGGCTTTGCCGCTACATTTGGCCTCATGGCCGGGTTGATGGGAGCGGCTTGCGTTGTGGCTCTTCTACTGCGTTCGCCGCTCTCACGGCTTGCGGACCGTGCCGGCGTGTCACTCTGATGTCGGAGCGCCGATTAGGCACGGCGCACGGCGGTTACGGCATGCCTCACTGGCTGAGCGTGCTGGCCTGTACTTTGCTCTGCGTGACGCCCGTGGCCCACGCACTCAGTCCACCCGATATCTTGGTGGTGGCGCAATCCATTGACGACATCCTCAGCCTGGATCCGGCGGAAGGCTTCGAGTTGTCGAGCCTACAGATCGAGAACAACACCTACCAGCGGCTGGTCGAGCCCGACCCGGACCATCCTGAAGTACTGAATCCCATCCTTGCTGCAGCATGGAACACCGGCCCTATCAGCAATAGTCTGATCTTCGAACTGCGCACCACGGCGAAATTCTCCAGCGGTCGCCCGCTGCGCCCGGAGGACGTGATTTTTTCGCTGACCCGCGCGGTGCGCATGAATCGCGCGCCGGTGTTCATCTTGAATGAGTTGGGTTGGAATGCCGGCAATATCGACCGCGCACTCATCCGGGTGGATGCGACGCACGTCCAACTCAACTGGTACGCCCACATCGGACCGGCACTGGCACTCAGCATTCTGACCTCACCGGTGGCCTCGGTTCTCGACGCCACCGAGGTGACTTCGCACGCCGCGCCCGCGGACGGCAGCACGGAGGCCGTGGGGAACGCCTGGCTCAAGCTGCACTCCGCCGGCAGTGGACCTTTTGCCATTCGCCGTTACCTGCCTCGCGAAGCCCTGGTGTTGCAGGTCAACCCCTATGCCGCCAACCCGCCCCGGCTCAAGACCGTTGTCATTCGCAACGTCACGGATGCCGCGACGCGACGACTGTTGGTGGAGGTGGGCGATGCGGACATTGCCCGCGACTTGGGTCCCGATCAAATTGCCGCGCTCGCGGGCAAGACGGACCTTAAGACGCTGGAATTTCCCTCAGCTACCGTCGACTATCTTTTGTTGAACGCCGCGAGCACCACCAACTCCGCGCTGGGAAATCCCGCGCTGTGGGAAGCCGCGCGCTGGCTCATAGACTACCAGGGGATAGCGCATCATTTGCTCAAAGGCGAATATCGAGTTCATCAGGCCTTCCTCGCGTCAGGATTTCCCGGTGCACTCGACGACACGCCCTATCATTTGGATGTAGCCAAGGCAAAAACCATCCTTAAAGGTGCCGGTCTAGACGGAGGGTTGGTGATACGGCTCGAGGTCATGAACCAACCACCTTACGTGGACATTGCGCAGTCCCTGCAGGCGACCTTCGCCGCGGCCGGCATCAGGCTGGAAATCGTTCCGGAATTGGCCAGCCAAGTGTACGCAAACCTTCGCGCCCGCAACGTTCAAGCGTCCTGGCTGTACTGGGTGCCGGACTACTACGATGCTAATTCGAGCGCGGGTGCTTTCGCCCTCAATCGCGAGGACGGCACCAGGACCCTTGCCTGGCGGGCCGGCTGGCATATACCCCAGCTCACGGCGCAAGTGCAGGCCGCCGCTCTCGAGGAGAATCCGCGGACGCGCCTAGCCGAGTACCGAGCCATACAAGCCGACGTGCAGCGAAATTCGCCCTGCATCGTGGCGCTGCAGGCACGCAGCGAAGTGGTCATGCGCAAAAACGTCGCGGGTTACCGTCAAAACCTGGACGCGGAAATGGTGTACTACGACCGGGTAACCAAGTGAACCGCGCGCTGCGCTTGCTGTTCCGTGGCATCGCCACACTCTGTGTCACGCTCGCGGCGCTGTTGCTGCTGACCTTCGCGCTATCGTCCGCCTCGCCCATCGATGCCACCCTGCAGATGGTGGGTGATCAGGCCAGCGCCAGTTCCTATGCAGAGCAGCGTCATCGTCTGGGCCTCGACGCGCCCTGGCATCGCCAGTTTGCTCGCTATGTAGAGGCCCTGATCCACGGTGATCTCGGCGTGTCCCGTTCCACCGGTCAGACCGTGGGCGAGGATTTACGGCGGGTGTTTCCGGCCACCGTGGAATTGGCGAGCATCGCCATGCTGTTCTCGACGGCTATCGGTATAGCCATGGGTTTGGCCAGTGCGTGGCGTCCCCGCGGCAGGCTGGACGCGGTCGTCCGATGCGTATCATTGATCGGTAATTCGCTGCCGATATTCTGGGTGGGGCTACTTGCGTTGCTGATCTTTTACGCACGCTGGCACTGGGCCGGAGGGCCGGGCCGGATTGACGATGCCTATGAATACACCATGGAGATGCCCACGGGTTTGGTCCTATGGGACGCCTGGCGCAGTCGGTTACCAGGTGCCCTCACCAGTGCGCTCGAGCACATGGTGCTGCCGGCGCTGGTCCTGGCCTTGTACGCCGTCGGCAACATCGCCCGTCTGACCCGCGCGGCTTTGCTCGGCGAGGCCGGCAAGGAATACGTCACCCTGGCCCGGGCCAAAGGCTGCGGCGAACTGCGAATCGTCACCCATCATTTGCTGCCGAACGTCGTCGGCGTATTGTTCACGACGTTGGCGTTGACCTACACCAACTTGCTCGAAGGTGCCGTGCTGGTCGAAACCGTGTTCGCTCGACCTGGATTGGGGCGATATCTGACCACCGCCTTGTTCGCCGCCGACACGCCCGCCATCGTTGGCGGCACGCTGCTGATTGGAGTGTGCTTCGTGCTCATCAACGGCGCTACCGATCTGGCGGTGCGCGTGATGGATCCGCGCGCGTCATGAATATTCTCGGCGCGACTGCAGACACCACAGAGTACCCGGCACGGAGTCGCCGGCGTCTGCCGCCCACGGCGCGAGTGGGATTCCTCATCGTTGGAGCCGTCGTTCTGGCGGCGCTGTTCGCGCCCTGGTTGGCGCCGCAGGATCCCCTGGCTCAACATCTCGGCGATCGCTTGGCCGCGCCGACGCTGACTCATTTGCTCGGCACCGACTCGCTGGGGCGCGACGTGCTGTCGCGCTTGCTGGTCGGAGCCCGCTCGACCCTGTTACTCGTGAGTCTGGTTGCCCTGTGCATGGTGCCCATCGGGCTCCTCGTGGGGGTCGTCTCCGGCTACTACGGCGGGTGGATCGAACGGCTACTGAACGGCCTGACCAACATTGTGATGGCATTCCCCACCTTGATTCTGGCGCTGGCCTTCGTTGGTCTGCTGGGTCCTGGGCTGGTCAACGCCGCGCTCGCGCTGGTATTGACGCGTTGGCCCGCCTACGCGCGACTCGCGCGGAACGAGTCTCTGCTGCTTCGGCACAGCGATTACCTGGCGGCCGCCGAGATGCAGGGCATTACCGGCTTGCGGTTGCTATGGGGACACGTACTTCCCGCCTGTATTCCCGCCGTACAAATTCGGCTGGCGCTGGATCTGTCGTCCATTATTCTGACGGCCGCCGCGCTCGGCTTCCTGGGGTTGGGCGTACGCCCCCCCACTCCGGAATGGGGCATGATGATCGCGGACGGCAGCAAGGTGGTGTTCGATCAGTGGTGGATTGCGGCGGTGCCCGGTACCGCGATTTTCGTCGTCAGCCTGGCGTTCAATTTGATTGCGGACGGACTGCGGGATTGGGGAGACCCGCGGCATGGGTGAAGTTGCCAAACCGCTGCTCCGCGTCGAGGATTTGACCGTTCGCACCGGATCCGGCACGACCCTGGTTGACGCGCTGACCTTCGATCTCAAAGCCGAACGCGTGGCGCTGGTGGGCGAGTCCGGATCCGGCAAGTCGCTCACCGCCCGCGCCGTGCTGGGCTTGGTGCGGCCGCCACTGACCGTGACCGCCGCACGCCTGGAGTTGAATGCGTTCGACCTGCGCACGGCCAGTGCGCCCGAGTGGGCACGGCGGCGCGGGTCCATCGTGTCTTTAATGCTGCAAGATCCGCGATTTTCCTTAAATCCAGTTATTCGCGTCGGCCGGCAGATTGATGAGATAATGACTCTCCACGGCAAAGCAACCGCAGCCACCCGCCGCGACCGCATTCGTGACATGTTGAGTGCCGTCGGTCTCGACGCTACACGCCGAATCTTGGACGCCTATCCCCACCAACTGTCGGGTGGCATGGGTCAGCGGGTGATGTTGGCCATGATGCTCATCAACGGGCCGCGGCTGCTGATTGCCGATGAACCGACCTCCGCGCTCGATGCGGGCCTTCGCGACCAAGTATTGGAGTTGATGATGAACCTCGTTGAGAAGCGCCGCATGGGACTGCTGCTCATTAGCCACGATCTACCCCGGGTTGCGCGCTACTGCGAGCGAGTGTTGGTCATGTATCGGGGACGCATCGTCGATCGCTGCTCAGCCGCGTCGCTGGCGCAAGCCTCCCATCCCTATACCCGAGCTCTGTGGGACTGCCGTCCGAGCGGACGCACCTATGGAACCGAGTTGCCGGTGTTGGACCGCGGCTGGGCGGGCGATGGGGCAACGTCATGAACACCATCGCGGTCGACGTCGCGGTCAAAGTAGACGATTTGTCGGTGCGCTTTGCGGAGTCCAGGCACCCTCGCTGGGTCATCGACAACCTGGCTCTTCATATCGAGACGGGTGTGGTGTTCGGTTTGACCGGCCCCTCCGGCTGCGGCAAATCGACCCTACTCCGCGTGCTCGCAGGTGTGAATCGTGACTGGCAGGGAACGATGGAGATTTTCGGTCGCGCTGTGACGCCCCATCGACGCTTCGAGGGCGAATTGCGGCGCGACGTGCAAATGGTGTTCCAGGATCCCTATGCCTCGCTGCACCCGCGACATACCGTAGAGCGATGTCTCGCTGAGCCGCTGCGAATCATCGGGGTAACGGACGGCCGGGCTCGGGTGGCCGCGGCGCTCGAGGAAGTAGGGCTGTCGTGGGATGTCGCGTATCGTTACCCCAACCAGTTATCGGGTGGGCAACGTCAACGTGTTGCCATAGCCCGCGCGCTCCTCCACCGCCCCCGATTGTTATTGCTGGATGAGCCCACTTCGGCATTGGATCTTTCGGTGCAGGCCGACATTCTGAATCTACTCAACCGGCTCAAGCGAGCGCATCCTATGACCGTCGTCGTGGTGAGCCATGATCCTGGGGTCATTGGACACCTATGCGACCAAGCGGCGGTTATGCAGGACGGCAAAGTCCAACGCTGGTTGAATCGCGCCGAGTTATCACAAGAGGGTTCTTTTAAATGAGTGCTAAGCGCTGGTCGGTGAGTGCGGTGTCCTCGGGGGACCAGCCGTTGGAAATGTTCTGCGATGGCAAGCCGCTGGTCACTGAATCGCCCGGAATCATGGAAGGTGTCTCCCCCGTTGAGCATTTATTGATCGCGGTAGCCACCTGCTTCGCCTTGAGCTGTCGGGGCGCCTTGGTCGCCAGGCAAATGCGCTGGCCCGTGTTCGAGGTGAAGGTCACGGGGGTCAAGGCCCTCGACCTGCCGAGCCGGCTCGAGTCCATTGGCATTGAGGTGGCTTTTGGCAACGACGTGAGTTCGGACGATGCCGAATCCCTTGCCGCCGCAGCCAAGCAACTCTGCACCGTGACTAATACCTTCGCGGGAGCCCCGGTCGTCATTAGCATCACGAACCGCGTCCGCTCTTCAAGCCGTTGATGGTGGAAACCGTCCTTTTTCTAATTGCCGCGGCTCTAATAGCAATCGGCCTGTGCGGGGCAATTGTGCCGGCGCTGCCAGGGATCCCGTTGTTATTCTGCGGTATCTGGTTGGCTGCTTATGCCGACGCGTATCGGCATCTCGGATGGGGCTCGCTGGTGGTAATCGCCCTAGTGGGCGCAATCGGCATGGCGCTGGACTTGGTCTCCGGCGCGCTCGGCGCAAAGCGAGTGGGTGCGAGCTCACGCGCGGTGTGGGGCGCCTTGCTGGGAACGCTCGTGGGTCTATTCTTCGGACTGCCGGGCCTATTGCTCGGTCCGTTCTTGGGCGCGGTCGTCGGCGAATTATCCGCCAGCAGCAGCGTCGAACGTGCGGCCCGCGTGGGCGTCAACGCCTGGATTGGCTTCCTGCTGGGCACCGTGGCCAAACTCGTTGCCTCCGTGTCGATGGTGGGGCTGGCGGTGGCAGCTTGGTGGTGGAACCGCGCCTGAGCTCCTCTCGCCACGCCTAAAACTCATGCCGAATCGGCATGCGCCTAGAACCAAGTTGTTCTTGAAGCTTCGCTGTCCTGAGGTATGGTGATTGGCAGCCCGGTGCGGCGAACCCAAAAGCGAGCGGATATGACTTCACAACGGACCAAGAGATGGGCAGTCAACGTCGTCTCGAACGGACAGCTGCCCCTCACCCTGTTTTGCGACGGCCGCCCAGTGACCCAGACTACTCCGGCAACGTTGGACGACATCTCTCCCGTGGAATATCTCTTGATTGCGCTTGCCAGCTGCTTTGCACTGAGCTGCCGAACAGTACTCGCGGATACAAAACGACCCCGCATCTCATTTGAAGTCGTGGCGACAGGCGAAAAAGCGCCCTCAGCCGAAAATCTCCTCACGAATATTTCCATCGTGGGTATTTTTCGCAGCGGCATCTCAGAGTCCGACGCTGCCTTGATCACGGCACAGGCAAGGCCCCTATGTACAGTGAACAACAGCGTCCTAGAAGCCGCCACTATCCAATACAGCTCCCGCAGCATTCGCGAATTTCCAGGCGAGGTGAGAGGATCCGTCCCGCGGCAAACGGCTCACTAGGAGCACATGGACGGCTATTTCGCGCAGGGAAAATCCCCGCGAGCCGCGATTGACCGCGCCCTCGAACGCGATTTGTGAAATCAGGCCCGCTGAGTCAGAC
>Ga0302311_10000712_pt1 | contig 40570 bp, 28 predicted proteins | sample III_Palsa_N1_3_FD_200449 | JGI IMG/M metagenome (GOLD analysis project Ga0302311, IMG submission 200449) | Peat permafrost microbial communities from Stordalen Mire near Abisko, Sweden - III_Palsa_N1_3 | ecosystem: Environmental > Terrestrial > Soil > Palsa > Peat permafrost | place: Sweden... | reverse complement strand
GCCCGGAAAGATCTCCTCGAACCGGTAACCCTGCAACTGGTCGTAGCAGGTACCGCAGCTGACCACGACTGTGCGGATGTCGAGGTAATTGAGCGTATTGGCGACGCGGTGAAATAGCACGCGGTTGTCGGTCATGATCTTCTCGGCCTTGTCGAACTGGCCGGCACCGCGCTGCGGGTAACCGCAGCACAGATACCCTGGCGGCAATACGGTCTGCACGCCGACGTGCCAGAGCATGGCCTGTGTCGCGAGTCCAACCTGGGAGAACAGGCGCTCCGAGCCGCAGCCCGGAAAATAGAACACCGCCTCGGAATGACTGCTCGTGAGCGTCGGATCGCGGATGATCGGTACATAGTCCGCATTCTCGATATCGAGCAGCGCGCGCGCCGTCTTCTTGGGCAGGCCGCCGGGCATCTTCTTATTGACGAAGTGAATGACCTGCTCGACCAACGGCGCCTTGCCGGTCGTGGCTGGCGGATGCTGCACCTGCCTGCGCGCGAGCGACTTGAGCAGCTGGCTCATCAGGCGCTGAGCGCCGTAGCCCCACTCGATCATCAGCTTGCGCGCGAGGCGGATGGTGCGCGGATCGGTCGCATTCAAAAAAAACATCGAGGCGGCGGTTCCCGGGTTGAAGCGCTTCTTGCCCATGCGGCGCAGCAGATCGCGCATCGCCATCGATACATCGCCGAAGTCGATATCCACCGGACAGGGTGGTTCGCACTTGTGACATACCGTGCAGTGATCGCCGACATCGGCAAATTCGTCCCAATGCCGGATGCTCACGCCGCGGCGCGTTTGCTCTTCGTACAGAAATGCCTCGATCAGCAGCGAGGTCGCGAGGATCTTGTCGCGCGGGCTGTAGAGCAGATTGGCGCGCGGCACATGGGTGGCGCACACCGGTTTGCACTTGCCGCAGCGCAGGCAGTCCTTGATGGCATCCGAGATCGAGCCGATGTCGGACTGCTGCATGATCAGCGATTCGTGGCCCAGCAGGTTGAAGCTTGGGGTATAGGCGCGTGACAGATCAGCGCCGGGCAGCAGCTTGCCGCTGTTGAAGTGACCCTGCGGGTCGATGCGCTGCTTGTAATCGCGAAACGCTCGCCACTCCTGCTCCTCGAGATAGGCCAGCTTCGTGATGCCGATACCGTGCTCGCCGGAAATGACTCCGTCCAGCCGACGCGCGATCGCCATGATGCGCGCGACGGTGGCGCTCGCGGCGCGCAGCATCTCGTAGTCATCCGAATTGACCGGAATATTCGTATGCACGTTGCCATCACCGGCGTGCATGTGCAGCGCGATAAACAATCGCCCGCGCAACACCCGCGCGTGGATTGCACTGCAGGCGGCAAGTATTGGCGCGAACACGTGACCGCCGAATATCTGCTGCAGCGGCGCGTGCAGCTCACGCTTCCACGACACCCGCAGGCTGCGATCCTGCAGCAGATCGCACAGTCGCAGTTCGGGGCTGCGCCTGAGCCGGGCACGCACCTCGGGTAAGAGCTCGCCGAGCCCGAGCCGTTCAAGCTCGTGCACGGCCTCGCCCATGCTCATGTCCAGATTCGTCAGCAGCCAACTCCAGCGCGCTCGCACCTCGGTCAGCAGCTGGCGGGTTTGCGCGAGGCGCTCGCCGATGATCTCCTGCGGCGCCAGTGTGCCGAGCTCGTTGTCCTCGGCGCGTGCAAGTGGCAGCGGCGCGGCGAACAATTGCTCGAGCTGCTCGATGAGCCTGAGTTTATTGCTGATGGAGAATTCGATATTGATGCGCTCGATCGCGTCGGTGTATTCGCCCAGACGAGACAGCGGGATCACGACATCCTCGTTGATCTTGAACGCATTGGTATGACGAGCGATGGCCGCGGTACGCGAGCGATCGAGCCAGAATTTGCGGCGCGCCTCGGCGCTGACCGCGATGAAACCCTCGCCGCTGCGCGCGTTGGCGATGCGCACGACTTCAGAGGCCGCGGCTGCGACCGCCAGATCATCGTCGCCCACGATATCGCCGAACAGCGCCATCTTCGGCAGCGCGCCGCGCCTGGACTTGGTGGTGTAGCCCACGGCGCGCAGGTAGCGCTCGTCCATATGCTCGAGTCCGGCCAGCCGCACGCCGCCGGCGGCCAGGCTATCGAGGTAATTCTTGATCTCGACGATCGCCGGGATCGCCTCGCGCGCCTGAGCAAAGAATTCCAGACAGACCGTGCGCGTGTGGCGCGGCATGCGATGCAATATCCAGCGCGCGGCGGTGATCAGGCCATCGCAACCCTCCTTCTGCACGCCGGGCAGGCCGCCCAGAAACTTGTCGGTCACGTCCTTGCCAAGCCCGAGCTTGCGAAAACTGCGCCCCGCGAGGCTCAGCTGTTCGCTGCGCAGAATGCGCGCGCGCTCCGGCGGCTGCGTGCCATCCTTCCAGACGAGCTCGAATTGCACTGTCTGCGCATCGTGAATCTTGCCGAGATTGTGGCCAACGCGCGTGGTCTCGAGCCAGTTGCCATCGCAGTCGACCATGCGCCACCAGGCCAGGTTGTCGACCGCGGTGCCCCAGAGGACTGCCTTCTTGCCGCCCGCGTTCATCGCGATGTTGCCGCCGATGCAGGATGCATCGGCGGAGGTCGGGTCCACCGCGAACACGAGGCCACCCTGCTCGGCGAGCTGACTTACACGGCGGGTCACGACGCCCGCGCCGGTCACAACGGTAGGGGTTTCATGCTCGAGGCCCGGCAGTCGCAGCGGCTCGATGCCGCTGAGGGACTCGAGTTTCTCGGTGTTGATGACGGCCGACAGCGGCGAGAGCGGGATGGCGCCGCCGGTATAACCGGTACCGCCGCCGCGCGGAATGATGCTCAAGCCGAGCTCGATGCAGGCGCGCACGAGCCCGGGAATTTCGGCCTCGTTATCGGGCATCAGCACGACGAACGGGTACTCGACGCGCCAGTCGGTGGCGTCGGTCACGTGCGAGGCGCGCGCATAGGCATCGAAGCGGATGTTGTCGGCGCGCGTGTGACGTGCGAGCGCACGGCGCGAGCGCCGGCGCAGCTGCAGCGTGGAGTCGAAGAACAGCTCGAAGCTGCGCACCGCTTCACGGGCGGCCGCCAGCAGGTCCCCGACCCGGTCGAAGCGCTCGCTGTCCTGCTCATCGCGACGGCGGTCGATTTCAGCCAGACGATGGTGCATGGCCGCCACGAGCAAGCGGCGCCGACGCGGGCTATCGATCAGATCATCCTGCAGGTAGGGGTTGCGCCGTACCACCCAGATATCGCCCAGCACTTCAAAGAGCATGCGGGCGGAGCGGCCGGTGCGCCGCTCATGCCGCAGCTCATCGAGCAGGGTCCAGGTGCGCTCGCCGAGCAAGCGCAGTACGATCTCCCGATCGGAAAACGAGGTGTAGTTATAGGGAATCTCGCGCAGCCGCGGTGTGTCCGCAGCGTCGCGCGCTGCGGCCTCGCGCGACAGATCAAGCGAGAGCTGGGCATTCATCGGAAGTTCGTAATACCAATCGTTTCAAATGCGCTCATTCTACCTTGGCAGGGGCCGCAGCCGCGCCGCCCCGGGAGGGCGAAGCTGCGCATTGTCGCCGATTGGCGCCACGCACCAATCGATGCGTGCCCGAAAGCGCGCCGGCGAGGGCTGCCGACAGTTCAGACAGTGAGTGAGGTCTCGGAATCGCACTGCCGCTTCTGTCACTCTGCGGACCGGGAAGGTCTGTGAAGCCGCACCAACGAAAGCGAATAACCCGCATTACCCGACCTGTTGCCGCGTGCATTGTATTGTTTTTTGCCGGCATGGGTCCGGCACTGGCGCATTTGGGCGGTGCCGCGAGCTCAGTCGGCGATGATCGCCTCGAGCTTGAAGGCGGGCTCAGTACAACGCTCATGCAACAATATGCCATGCACGTGATCAGCGCCGCTTCCGGTACGATCGTGCGTGAATACGCCTCGCCGGACGACAAGGTGTTTGCGATCACCTGGCAGGGTCCTACCCCACCTGACCTGCGGACCTTGCTCGGCGAGTATTTCACGCCATATCTGAACGCCGCGGCGAGCACGGCGCAAACTCGCGCCGGTTCGCACCGCCAGCTGTCCGTGTCGCAACCGGATCTGGTCGTTCAGGCAGCCGGCCATGCGCGCTCATTTCGCGGCCGCGCCTTTGTCCCGAGCCTCATTCCGGCTGGCGTCCTCATCGACGCTCTGCCCTGACGGCGCCCCGCATGCTGCGAGACTGCCGCTGCGCGATATGGCTGGCCGCACTGATCCTCGCCGCCTGCGGCGGTGGAGGCGGCGGCGGGGACTCTGCGCAGAGCGCTGGCAGCGGCGCTTCGGCTGACAGCCTCTATGCCGCGGGCGGCGCCAACGTCGTGGCGATCACCGTCGGCCCGGGGCCCGGTGGCAGCTCGACTTTCAATATTCCCTACACCAGCGTCACCGTCTGCACCACCGGCACCGGCAGCTGTGTCACCGTCGATCATGTGCTGGTCGATACCGGCTCAACGGGCTTGCGCCTGATGGCGTCCGTGCTCGCAGGACTGCCGCTCACGCCGCAGGCGGATCCGAACAACAGCGCTAATGTCATCGCCGAGTGCTTGCCGTTTGCCGACGGCTACGCTTGGGGTGTCGTCGCCAACGCTGCCGTCAGCATCGGCGGAGAGAGTGCCAGCGATGTTCCGATCCATGTGATCGACGACAACGGCAGCTTCGCCCCCTCAGTGCCCGCGAGCTGCAGCGCCTATGGGGCCTCGCTGAATTCGGTGTCCGCCTTCGGCGCCAACGGCGTGCTCGGCATTGGTCTGTTCAGCCAGGATTGCGGCACTTATTGTGCGCAATCGAACGGCAATTCTGACTGGTACTACAGCTGCTCGAGCACGCACTGCGCGGCCGCCATCGAGCCGCTCGACAGTCAGGTCACGAATCCGGTCGCGCTCCTGCCCAACGATAACAACGGCGTGATCATTCAACTGCCCTCGATAGCCGCCAGCGGCGCGGCTACGGCGAGCGGCTATCTCGTGTTCGGCATAGGCACGCAGAGCAACAACGGCCTGGGCAGCGCGACCGTGCTGACGGTTGATCCTGAAACCGGCGACTTCACAACTATCTATGGTGGCCACACCTTGAATGGTGGCTTCATCGACTCGGGTTCGAACGGCCTCTTCTTCACCGATTCGACGATTCCCGACTGCCCGAGCAGCGTGGGCGCCGAGTTCTACTGCCCAGCTTCGACCCTGGATCTGACGGCAAGCGATCAGGGTCAGAACGGTAACACCAGCACGGTATCGTTTCAGATCGCGAACCTCAGCGCGCGGAACACCGCCAATTTCGCTCTCAACGACGTGGGCGGCACGGCCAGCACCATTACCTGGTTGGGCACCGACTATTTCGATTGGGGTCTGCCGTTTTTCTACGGTCGCACCGTCTACACGGCGATCGAAGCGCACGTCGCCGGCGGCGCCACCGGACCTTATTTCGCCTTCTAAGCCGGCGCTCTGCGTCTGCTGCGTGCGCCCTACTCGAGTTCGGCCAGCGCCGTACGCCCGCGCTTGGCCCCGCGCCTGCGTGCGCTCGCCGCACGCTCAGTCAATACGGCCAGGTGACCCAGGAATTGGCGCGTACAGCGCTCCCAGGTATGCAGTTGTGCGAACGCGCGGCATAGCTCGGAATCGATCTGCAGCGCGCCGCGTATCGCCGTCAGCAATTGTTCGTGTAGCACACCCGTCGCACCATCGCGCACGACATCCAGCGGTCCCTGCACGGGGTACGCCGCGACCGGCACACCGCAGGCCATGGCCTCGAGCATCACGATGCCAAACGTATCCGTGCGGCTGGGAAACACCAGCACGTCGGCCCCTGCCAGGTGCTGCGCGAGCTGCGCGCCCAGGCGGTAGCCCAGAAATACCGCATCGGGGTAGCGCCGCTTCAGCTCAACGAGCGCGGGACCGTCGCCCACGACGAGCTTGGTGCCCGGCGTGCGCAGCTCGAGAAAGGCGTCAATGTTCTTCTCGACGGCAACGCGGCCGGCGTAGAGCATGATCGGACGCGCCCAGCGCGCAGCGGCTGCCTGCCGTGCGCTCGCGTCGGGCCGAAACAGCGCGGTATCCACACCACGCGACCAGGGTACCAGGTGCTCGAAACCGCGCGCCTGCAGGCTTGCGCGCACGCTCGCCGTACCGACCAGCGTGCGGGCCGCGGGCCGGTGAAACCAGCGCAGATAAGCATAGCCGAGGCAGGCCGGAACGCCCCAGCGCTGGTGTGCGTAGTCGGGAAACTGCGTGTGATAGGAGGTCGTGAACGCCAATCGATGGCGCAGGCAATACGCGCGCGCGGCCAGACCCAGCGGGCCCTCGGTCGCAATGTGGATTGCCTCGGGCGCGAAGCGTTGCAATTGCGAGCGCACCGCGCGTCCAGGACACAACGCCAGGCGGATCTCGGGATAGCTGGGACAGGGCACGGATGCGAGGCCGGCGGCACTCGTCAGCAGCACCTCGTGCCCGAGGCGCCGTGCGGCCTCGGTGGTCTGCTCAAGCGTCGTGACCACCCCATTGATCTGCGGACGCCAGGCGTCCGACACAATGGCGATTCTCATTAACCTCCTCGTTGCCGCTGCAGGGCGCCGCCGTGGCGCACTGTACTGGCAACGAGAATTAGAGCATCCGTCTGCGGTCGGATTTATGACATCGCAGGCGCAAGCGGTGCGACGCCGAACAACAGGACGTGCAGCTTGAAGAGGAACAGCGCATAGAGTGCGAGCCCGAGCACCACCGCGAGCAGATCGTAATAGCCAGAGGGCGCTGTTTTTCTGATCAGCACGGGTGCGCGGCGCTTGAGTGAGATACGGTCGATGATCGCCCAGAGCAGGAAGGCGCCAAATAGCAGCACATCGGCCAGCATGCCATTGGCGAGCAAATGCGCCGTGGCCCACAGCTTCACGGCAACGAGCATCGGATGTTTGCTCTTGGAGCGGATTTTGCCGGGCACATAGGCTGCGAGCAGCAATGGGAACACGGGCAACATCAGCAGAAAAGTGACATGGCGCAGCCAAGCCGGCGGCACGTAGAGCACCATGGGTGCTTGCCGCGAGTGTACAAAGCCCACCACGATCAGAATGAATCCGAGCACATTGAGCAGGCCCAGCGTGCCCTTCCACGTGCCCGCGCCGACCAGCAGCACCATGCGCTCGCGCCAGTGGGGCGCGACGATCGCCATCGAATGCGATCCGAGGAAGAATATGAGTCCTGCGATCAGCATCAACATCGTATAATCCTCAGCGCCGCGCGGTCAGGGCCTATATTGCGCCGTGCCGCGATCAATATCGAAGTAGAGGAGAGCATCATCATGCGAGGTCGTATCCGTCTGCAATCCGCGATCGCGGCCGCACTGCTCGCCACGGGCGCGCTGTCCGGCGCGATGACCGGCGCGTTCAGCATCGAGAGCCCGACTATCAAGCCCGGCGGCGCCTTGTCGAGCGCGCAGGTATTCAACGGCATGGGCTGCACCGGCAACAACATATCCCCGGCGTTGCAATGGAAGAATGCTCCCAGCGGGACCAAGAGTTTTGCGGTGACCCTGTACGACCCTGATGCGCCCACCGGCTCGGGCTGGTGGCACTGGGTCGTATACAACATTCCGCCCTCCGTGACTGCATTGCCGGAACATGCCGGCGATGCCACCGGACAGCTATTGCCGGCCGGGGCAGCGCAGGGTCGCACGGATTTCGGCACGCCAGGCTTCGGCGGCGCCTGTCCGCCGGTCGGCGACAAGCCCCACCGCTATATCCTCACCGTATACGCGCTCAAGAGCGAAAAGATCGATGTGCCCGCCGACAGCACTGCGGCCATGGTGGGCTTCATGCTGCATGCCAACGAGCTTGCCAAGGCCAGCATCACAGCCCATTACGGGCGCTGAGCCGCTGCGCGTCAGCGAGCTGCCGATTAGAACAGCGACAGCGCGTCAGGAGGCGGCGCGTCAGCCAGCCGCGCCGCGGGCGAGTCGCTGCGTACCAGACCGCCGACCCTGACGCCGAGCAGACGCAGTCGCCGCTCCAGGGGCGCGCGCTTGAGGCATTGGCCCGCCGCGCGACGAATCTGCGCGGCATCACTGGTATAGCCGGCGATGGTCAGATCGCGAGTCGTGCGTTGGAAATTGTCGTAACGCAACTTGATGCCGATGACCCGACCGACGTAGCCGTGACGCTGCAGGTCCTGCGCGAGTTGCTCACAAAGCTGCGTAAACAGTGCGCGCAGCTCGGCCCGATCGCGCACCGCATGCAGGTCGCGCTCAAAAGTGGTCTCGCGACTCATCGACACCGGCTCGCTATCGGTCACGACGGGTCGATCGTCCCAGCCCCAGGCCGACTGGTACATCCAGGATCCATGGTTGGGGCCGAAATCGCGCACGAGCCAGTCGCGCTCGCAATGTGCGAGCTCCCCGATCGTGCGGATGCCGAGCTGTTCGAGCCGCGCCGATGCCTTGGGCCCTATGCCGTTGATCTTGCGGCAGGGCAATGGCCAGATCTTCGCCGCGAGCTCGGACTCATACAGCACCGATACGCCGTTGGGCTTGCGAAATTCACTCACCATCTTGGCCAGCAGCTTGTTGGGCGCGACGCCGATCGAGCAGCTCAGACCCGTGCCTGCCTGGATGGCGCTCTGGATGCGCAGCGCCAGCGCGCGACCGCCTTCGGCCTGCCCGCCCTCGGCCTGCGTGAAATCAACATAGACCTCATCGATGCCGCGATCCTCGATGCTCGGGCTGAACTGTGCGACCACGGCTTTGAACGCTCGCGAGTAGTTACGATACTCATTGAAATCCGCGGGCAGCAGGATGGCGTGCGGACACAGCTGCGCCGCCTGCATGATGCCCATGGCCGAATGCACACCGAATTCGCGCGCCTCATAGCTGGCCGTGGTGACGACGCCGCGGCCCGCGTAGTCGCGCACCAGCGCGAACTGTGCGTGCCGGCGCGCTGCGAGCTCGCTGCTGCTGCCGCCGATCACCACGGGCTGCCCGCGCAGCTGCGGATAGCGCAGCAGCTCCACCGACGCATAGAAGGCGTCCATGTCCAGGTGCGCGATGCGTCGGATCGGAGGGTTTGACTCAGCGCTCATCGCCTCGGCATCGATGATCAATTAATGAGACGCCGATTTTGGCAGCAATTGTGCTGGCGGATCGCTCGACATAAGATCCTGACCTCAAGATCCCCCGCTTAAGCCAGAACCAGGAGCATTTTCAATGAAGCCGCTGCACTCCGCACTGACCGCACTGGCCCTGACAGCCGCGCTGAGCGCATCAGCGCTGGCAGCACCGACGAGCTTTGTGCCCGATCCCAACCACACTTTTGTGCGCTTCTCATACAATCACCTCGGGTTTACGACCCAGCAGTCGCGTTTCGACAAGACCACCGGTACCGTGACTCTCGATCCGGCGGCCAAGAGCGCATCGATAGATCTCGTGATCGACACCAAATCCGTCGATACCGGCTCGGAGCTTTTCAACGGCCACATCCAGGGCGTCGATTTCCTCGATACTGCGGACTTTCCGACCGCCACATTCAAATCGACCTCAATCAAGTTCGATGGCGACGCGCCGGTCAGCATCGATGGCGTGCTCACGGTCAAGGGCGTCTCCAAGCCGGTGACCCTGACAGTGACGTCCTTCAAGCACGCGCCGAACATGCAAAAGAAAGATCAGATTGGCGCCAATGCCACAACCACAGTCAAGCGCAGCGACTTCAAGATGGATAAGTATGTGCCGCTTGTCAGCGATGAGGTGACCGTGACGGTCGCGATCGAGGCCGCCGCACAGTCGCCGTAAGGGCTTTGCGGCGGCGCTCGGCATCAGTCGACCTGCAGCACGATCTTGCCGATGTGGGCGCTGCTCTCCATGAGCCGATGTGCCTGCGCGGCCTGTGCCAGCGGCAGCACTTCGAAAATGATCGGTGCGCAGCGGCCGGCGGACAATATCGGCCACACGCGCGAGCGCAGCTCGCGCGCGATCGCTGCCTTCTCGGCCGGCGTGCGCGGCCTCATCATCGAGCCCATGATCGATGCGCGCCCCTGCATCAGACGCGCGAGATGGAACTTCTCTACGACCGCCCCGCCCATCGAGCCGATGATCATGAGGCGGCCATCTTTGGCAAGACAGTCGAGATTGCGCTCGAAATAAGGCGCGCCGACCATATCGAGTATCACGTCGACGCCGCGTCCTTCGGTGCGCTCCGCGATCAACGTCTCGAACGCCTGCTCGCGATAGTTGATGGCCAGCTCGGCGCCTAAGGCAACGCAGGCCGCGATCTTCGCGGCACTACCGGCCGTCGTGAACACGCGCGCGCCGAATTCGTACGCCAGCTGTATCGCCGTCGTGCCAATACCGCTGCTGCCGCCGTGAATGAGCGCGCTCTCGCCCGAGCGCAGATGCGCCATCTGGAACAGGTTGGCCCAAACCGTAAAGAGCGCCTCGGGCAACGCGGCAGCGCGCACGGCATCAAAGCCGTCTGGCCAGGGTAGAACCTGGCCGAGCGGCACGCTGCAGTACTGCGCATACCCGCCGCCGTTGGTCAGAGCGCAGACTCGCTCACCGACGCTCATGCCCTGCGCCTGAGCACCCACCATAGCGATCTCGCCGGCGATTTCCAGCCCGAGTATCGGGCTGGCGTCGGGGGGCAAAGGATAGCGCCCCTGCCGTTGCAATATATCGGGGCGGTTAACACCGGCTGCCTGCACGCGAATCAAGACTTCGTATGGCCCCGGGTCAGGCACATCGGCCTCGACCCAACGCAACACGTCGGGCGAGCCTGCGCCCGCGCATTCAATCCGGTGCATGCGTTGCGGCACTGTCACGCCTGAGGCTCCTGCTAGATCACGAATGGAATGAGTGCCCAGCTGCGACGCCGGTAATCTGCATAGGCCGCGCCGAAGTGCTGCTCGAGGCGGCGTTCCTCGAGATGAATTTTGCGCCAATACGCCGCGAACAGCAGCGCCAGGCCGATCAGGCCGCGCCACTGTCCAAGCGCGAGTGCGGAGCCGCAGAACGCGAGCAGCAATCCGGTGTAGATCGGATGCCGGATCCAACGATAAGGGCCGCGGCGCACGATCTCATGCCCCTGCTTGAGGGTGACCGTGCCGCTCCAGTTCCCGCCCAGCACCACGCGCGCCCACACGCTGAACAGCAGGCCCGCCACGACCAACCCGGCACCGACGGCAAGCAGGATCCAGCTTTGCTCGAGCCATTGCGCGCCGAGCCATCCGGGCATGCTCGGCAACGCGAGCAGCCCAAACGCCACGAGCAGGGGCAGGTGGTGCGACGCGCGCGAGAGTCTCGACTCTCGCCATACCACGGGCTTGACGCGGCGGGCGGCAACGATCCAGTAGATCACCCAGGCGAGCCAAAGTGTGGGGATCAGGGCTCTGGCGGCTAATGTCAACTCGAGCAACTTAAAACGCTGGAGGCAGACGCTGGAGCATACGACTACGCGCCAGCCTACGACCAGCGGGGCAATGCGCCCGCTGGAGTCGTTAGCCTGGCTGGTGCGCCCAGCGCGCCGGTGGCTTCGAACCGACCACTACGTTTCGCTCAATGCACGCTAATCCGTTCCCAGACATTGGCGGTTGTGTGCATGCAGGTCAACGCTTCCTCAAGCGCGCCGTCTCGGTTGTAGACGCGGATTTGCAACACCGGGCGTCCACGTTCTCGCGAGAGTTCCAAGCTAATCGTACCGGTCACAAACCAAATAGGGCCATCGTCGGACCACGCGAGCCAGACGGCCGATTCCGTCAGTGCATTGGTGCGTGCCAGCCGACGCAGCGGTATCGTCAGCTCTGAGAGAGAGGTCAACCGAACTGCATCAAGCGGCACCATTTTTCTTCCGCGCACGCAAGCATCGACCGACTGCTCGCAGAGATTCGGCTTTTGGATCGTGCGTAAACGTTTCGTTTCCGTATGGATTCCGGGGCCCCGCGCATGTCGAACCTTGACGCGCAAAGCAAGGTGCAGGTTGTTCCCGCAATGCAGATGCGTCCGTACGCTATCGCGCATTCGGCGGTGAGTTCGCCCAATCCGCGTGCGCCCTGCGCAGTACGTCACATTGTCGCCGCCGCTTGGAGAACGCGGCGTTTCGGGCGACGCTTTGAGCACGGAAGTCATTGTGCCCTTCCTGATGGATAGGGGGCATTTTATTCCGGAGACATGGGTGACCCATGTCTCCGGTATAAAACGTCGCCGATGCCATCGGAATAGACAATTGATAAGACTAATGGGCCCGGTAGGATTCGAACCTACGACCAAGGGATTATGAGTCCCCTGCACTAACCGCTGTGCTACAGGCCCGCCGGCGAGCCCGAAGTCTAACTCATTGCCTGACGGCGATCAGGCCGCGGCCAGGAAGGCCTCGCAGCTCTCGTGGGCGGCGTCCTTATCCGGGATCTTCACGCATATCTGCTGCATGCGCGCGTGCAATGACTGCAGCACGTTGTCGTAGGCGCCCTTGGCGCCGTTGTTCCAGGCTCGCAGCTCCCGATCGAGCCGTTCGAGTCGCACGCGGGCGCGCAGGTAGATGCGATCCTGTCCGTCCAACTCGCTCAGCACGGCGACGCCCGCATCCGCAATGCGCTGCGTGTCCTTGGGCGTCATGCGCAATAGCCCGCTCACATAGAGCGAGCCCCATTGGAAGCGCGTCGCGGTGCCCTGCGATTCGCGGTAGGCCTGATCAAGCAACGCGAGCGCTTCGTCCTTGTGTCCCAGCTTCTCGGCGATCGCCGCCAGATCAGCCTTGTAGTAGTAGGGCGCGCTCGCGCGTCCGATCTCGGCTTGTGCAACCTGGTAGGCGTCCGGATAGTCGCCAATATCCTCGAGGATATTGAGAGCCGCGTCGACGAGTCCGGAGCGCACGTATGGATTCTGCTCCGCGCTGAGCGCCGCATCGATGCGCTCGTGCGCGGCCGCGATCTCGCTCTTTGGCAATAGCGCCTTGGATTTGCCCAGATCCTTGAGCGCACGCAATTTAGAATCAATGAAGCCGAGCTGATCGGCCAGGGCAAAGCGCTGATCGTCGGCCGCCGTATTCATTGCGGCGACATAGTGCTCTAGAACCGGCGAGGCGAATGCTGCACCTCGCAGAAACACGGCCTTGAAGAAACTGTCATCGAGCATACCCAGTGCACCGGCTGCGCTCGCAGCGAGCTGGGGTTGCGAGAGTATGAGCGCGACCTGGTCCTCGAGCCCCGAGAGCAGCGGTGAGGCTTGCGCCTTGGGTTGATCGAGCGCCTCGGACTGCGCGTCTGCGGCGTAATAGGCAGCGTACACGGTCAGGTCGGCGCGCTCGAGCTCGGCATTGCGCGGGCATTGCGTGGCGGCCGCCATTAGCGCGGCGGCGCGCTGCATATAACTGCTGGGCTCGAGAGGATCGAGCTCCCAGGAGTTATAGGCCAGGCGGCTGCACTCGCGCATGCTGAGTGATTTTCCATCCACCGCCGACTGCAGCAGCGCATCGACCGGCGCAATGGACTCGAGCGCCAGGTCGAGCACAGCGGCGTACTGCGCCACGTCCCGACCCGCGCCGAGTCGGATGATCTCGTTGCGCTCCGGATCGAGCACGATCAGGGTCGGATAGCCCTGAATATGGAAGGTTTCACCCCACTTCTGTGCGCCCTCATCATCGCCGTCGAGATAGACTGGCAGAAACAGTCTGGATTGAGCGATGAAATCCGGTCGCGAGAAAACCGTGGACTTCAGCGTATGGCAGAAGGGACACCATTCCGCGCCCCAATAGATCAGCACGGGCCGGTTTTCACGCTTGGCAACGATGAATGCCCCCTCCAGGCTGCCGTCGAACCACGCGATATCGGGCGGCTCGTTGGCGTGGGTGGCGTGCGTGGCGTGCAAGGGCTGCGGCTTGTGGCAGCCGGCCAGCAACAGCAGCAGGCCCACACATGTCAAGTACCGGTACATATTAGAAGCCTCCACATCCGCCGCACCTACGTCAAGGAAAGTTAAAATACTGTAACGTTCGTCAATCGACGCAGCTGACATGGAGTACCTATGCAACTGTACTACGCTCCCGGTGCCTGTTCTCTGGCCTCACACATCGCGCTGCAGGAATCAGGGCTGCCCTACCAGGCGGTGCGCGTGAGTCTGCGCGACAAGCTCACCAGCGATGGGGTGGATTACAACACCATCAACCCCAAGGGCTACGTGCCCGCGCTCAAGCTCGACGATGGCGAGGTGCTGACCGAGGGTCCAGCTCTGCTCGCATACATCGGCGAGCTGCAGCCCACGCGCAAATTGATAGCCGCACCAGGCACCATAGAGAATTATCGGGTGCGCGAATGGCTGGTATTTATAGGCACCGAGCTGCACAAGAATGCGGGCCCGCTGTTCAACCCGAAGACGCCCGAGGCTGCCAGGACGATCGCGCTCGATGCGATCAAGCGCCGCCTCAGCTACGTCAACGACGCGCTCGCCAACCGTGCCTTTCTGACCGGCGAGAGCTTTTCGGTTGCCGACGCTTACCTCTTCACCATTCTGACCTGGCTGCCGCACCTGGGCGTAGAGCTTGCCCAGTGGCCGAACCTGCAAAGTTACTACGAGCGCGTGCGCGCACGCCCCTCGGTACAGACGGTGTTGAAGGCTGAGGCGAAGTCGCAATAGGCCGACAGGGCGCAGCCGCGGCACGCACCCCCGGTATTCGCTATTTCGCGAACATCTCCTTGACGCCGCCGGAGATCAGCACCGATATATCGAGCAACACTCGCGGCAGCGCGAAGCCGCCAGGTGAGGCGAGGTACTTCGATTCCCAGACCGGATTGAACTTGGCCTTGTAGCGGCGCAGCCCGTCAAAGTTATAGAAGTGCTCGCCGTAGCGGAATACGAAGTTGCCGACGCGGTGCCAGGCTGGGGCGAGCGGGTGCTGCTCGAGACCGGCGAGCGGGGCCACCCCGAGGTTGAACCAGGAATGCCCCTGCGCGCGAGCCCAGAGCATGAGCTCCACGAACAGAAAATCCATGGCCCCGCGCGGCGCATCCGGACCGAAGCGCATCAGGTCCACCGCGACCTCCTCGCGATCACCCGAGACCCAGAGACTGGCGAATGCCACCGGCTCATCAGCGCAGCTGACCACCGCTACCTGAAATTGGCTGATGTAATCCTCGCTGAAAGCCCCGACCGAGAAGCTCTTCTCCGCTACTGCCTTCTCGCGCAGCCACGCATCGGATACCGCGCGCAACTTCGGCAGCAACAGTGGCAACTGCTGCGGACTCAGTACCTGGAAGCTCGCGCCATCGCGCTGCGCCCGGCGCCGCTGCGTGCGCAGCTCGGCGCGGGCGCTGCCCTCGAGCGAAAAATCCACCAGCGACACGCGTGCTTCCTCGCCGATTTTCATCACTGCAAGCCCGAGATCGACATAGAGCGGCAGCTGCTCGGCGGTCACCTGATAGAAGACGGTCCAGCCGCCATGCCGGTCCGACAGCTCGCGAAAGCGCCAGACGAGCTCCTCCTGGCCCGCACGCGCGCCGATCGGATCGCCCAGCGCGACCCAACTGCGCCCGTTGATCTGATACATCAGGAAAGAGTCCCCGGCGGCGCTGAACAGCAGGCGCTTATCGCCGCTGAGCGCGGCATTCGCGAGCGCCTGCGAACAGTGGCCGATCAGCGCGCGGGCGCGAGCCACATCGACTTCGGAAGCTACGCCGGGCTCCGGGCGTGCCGGGCGCAGCAGGTTCGCGGTCAGAAACGCCGCGGCCAGCAATACCACGAGCAACGAGGCGCGCAGCATGCGTGGCGCGTCCGCTTCGAACGCGAACGTCCACCACAGCGAATGCGAGTAGTTGACGTGGCGGTAGGCGAAGAAGCCGATCCACACTGCCGTGGCGATCACGATCGCAAGGCTCACGATCCAGGCCGGCGTGAAGCGCTGCGCCATGATTTGCGCGGGGCGGTAGAACGCGCGCCGCCCAAGCCACAGCACCACGAGCACCAGTCCCAGAATGGAGGCCTGCTCGAACTCCAGGCCGCGCAGCAGCGCGGCGATCATGCCGGCCACCAGCAGCCACAGCGTGAGCTGATAGGCTGCGGTCAGGCGGCGAAACAGCGCGCGCGCCAGGATCAGCAGCGCCAGCCCGATGACGCTTGAGGCCAGATGCGAGGCCTCGAGCACGACCAGCGGCAGCGCATCGCGCAGTACGGCCAGGCGCCGATCGATCGAAGGGGTCGCACCTGTCACCAACAGGGAAAAACCCGCGACAAAGACCAGCGCGCCGCTGACCTGCGGCACGATCGGTGCGATATAGGCAGCCGCAAGCCGCTCAATGCGCGCCAAGGTGGAACGCTGCGCGCGCAGCTCCTGTCCACCGAACAGAATGGCCGCTCCCAGCAGCGGCAGCAGGTAATAAATTCCGCGCCACGCAAGCAACGAGCCCACCAGCTGATCGGCCGGCACGCCCGGCAGCGCGAGCACCAGCACCGACTCGAATACGCCAAGCCCGCCAGGCACGTGACTGATGACCCCCGCGGTCATCGCGATCGAATAGGCCCCCGCGAGCGCCATCAGGCTCACCCCGCTACCCGCGGGCAGCAGCAGCCACAACACGAATGCCGAAACCGACAAATCGATCACCGCCAGCGCGATCTGCGCCAATGCGATCGAGGCACTGGGCGTGCGCAACGACCAGCTGCCCAATTCGATACGCTCGGGTCCAAACAATGACCAGAGCATGTAGAGCCCGACCATTGCGAGCAGCAGCACGCCCAGGCCGAAGATGAGCTCGTGATTCAGATGCAGAGCCTGCACCGCCTGCTCCGGCACGCTGACGAAGGACACACCCGCCAGTGCGGCCAGCCCGATCGCGGTGGTCATACCGCAAAAGGCCGCGACCGTGGCGACGTCCGCGCCGCTCAAGCCGGCCGAGGAATACAGCCGATAGCGCACCGCGGCCCCCGTGAAGGCGGCGATGCCGAAGTTATGACCGAAGGAATAGGCGATGAAGGCAGTCAGTGCGGTGCGCCCGTAGGACACGACTTTGCCGAGGTAGCGCAAGGCCAGCACATCGTAGAAACCGAGCAACCAGTAGCTCAGCGCCGTGCTCAGCATCGCCCCGAGCAGCGCCCGGGAAGGAATTGCGCGCAGATGCGCGAGCATGCTGCTGAAGCGAAATTGCGCGAGCTGACGGCGCAGCCCGATCGCGACGGTGGCGAAGATCAGCAGAGTGATGCCGGGCAGCAGCCAGCGTCGCCACAACTCGCGCAGGCGCTGGGTGGCTTGCGCCTTCGGTGTCGCACTCATCGCGGGGCGCTCAGGCGGCGCGCTTGGCACCGAGCGCCAGTGCCGCCGCGCACCAGCCGGCGAGCAGCGCCAAGCCGCCGATCGGCGTGAGCACGCCGATCGGGCGCGGGGCTCCGGCCAGCAGCAGATACAGACTGCCTGAAAACAGCAGTACGCCGCCGAACAAGAGCCAGCCCGCGACCTGCAGGGCGCGTGCCGGCGAGCTCTCGCACAACAGGCCGATCGCCATGAGACCGAGCGCATGCACGCTCTGGTACTGCAGCGCCGTCTGCAGCAGCGCGTACTGATCGGCCGGCAGGCGGGGTTTTAATGCATGCGCAGCCAGCGCGCCGATGACGGTCGCGAGCGCGAGCAGCAGCGCAGCGAGCATGCAGAAGCGTCGCGCGGAAGCCTGCAGCAGCATGGGCTGAGATTATAACGGGGGTGCCGGCGGCTCACCGGCATTCCTCCAAATGCCGTAAAATATTGTCGATCATGAGCCCCAGCGCGCATGACGCGATCCTCGTGCGCGGTGCGCGTCAGAATAATCTTCGCAATCTCGACCTCGATCTGCCGCTCAACGCGCTGATCGTGGTCACGGGCGTGTCCGGCTCGGGCAAGTCCTCGCTGGTGTTCGACACGCTGTTCGCCGAGGGGCAGCGGCGCTACGTGGAGACTTTCTCGCCCTATGCGCGCCAGTTCCTGGATCGCATGGACAAGCCCCAGGTCGATCGCATCGAGCACATCCCGCCTGCCATAGCGATCGACCAGGTCAATCCGGTGCGCACTTCACGCTCGACCGTGGGCACCATGACCGAGCTTAACGATCATCTGAAGCTGCTGTTTGCACGCGCGGCGCGCTTGTACTGCCGTGGCTGCGGCAATCCGGTGCGCCGCGATCATGCGCAGAGCATCGCCGAAGCGCTGCCGGCAGCCTTCGCCGATCTTGAGGCGCCGCTGCTGCTGATCTGCTTTCCGGTGCCATTGCCGGCGCGCATGCAGGTCGCGGAGCTCAAGGCCGAGCTCGGCAAGCTCGGCTATACGCGCATCCATCGCGAGCAGCCGCGGCTGCTGAACGTCATCCAGGATCGGTTGCGCCTCGATGGCATCGAGCGCAGCCGCCTGATCGAGGCGCTGGAGGCGGCCTTGCGCGCCGGCCACGGCCGCATGAGCGTGCACGCGCTCGATCCCCAAGGGGCCGAGCAGCGCGTGCTGCGCTATTCAAGCGACCTGCACTGCGCGCAGTGCGACCTGCATTACCAGGATGCGACGCCGGGGCTGTTCTCGTTCAACTCGCCGGTCGGTGCCTGCGAGACCTGTCGCGGCTTCGGTCGCGTGATCGGCATCGACTACGGACTGGTGATTCCCGATGAGGGCAAGACACTCGCGCAGGGCGCGCTGCGGCCCTTTCAGACTCCTTCGTACAAGGAGTGCCAGGACGATCTGCTGCGATTCGCCAGGAAGCGCGGCATCGCGACTGACATTGCCTGGCGCGAGCTGCCAGCGGCCGCACGGCAATGGGTCATCGAGGGCGAAGGGCCCTGGAACAAGAAGGTCTGGTATGGCGCGCGTCGCTTCTTCGAATGGCTCGAGAGCCGCGCCTACAAAATGCATATCCGGGTGCTGCTGTCCAAGTATCGCAGCTACACGCTGTGCCCCAGCTGTCGGGGTGCGCGTCTGAAGCCCGATGCGCTGCTCTGGCGCCTCGGGGGTCTGCCGATCGATGCGCTCGTGCAATTGTCGATCGAGCGCAGCCGCGCCTTCTTCGAGCAATTGCAATTGCCCGCGCCGCTGGACGCGGCCTCGGATCTGCTGCTCGGTGAGGTGCGATCGCGCCTGAGATTCCTGTGCGAGGTCGGACTGGACTACCTCACGCTCGATCGTCAGTCGCGCACGCTCTCGGGCGGCGAGGTCCAACGCATCAACCTGACCACGGCGCTGGGCACATCGCTGGTGCACACGCTGTTCGTGCTCGATGAGCCCTCGATCGGCCTGCATCCGCGCGACATGCAGCGCGTGATCACGGTGATGAAGCGCTTGCGCGATGCGGGCAACAGCCTGCTCGTGGTCGAACACGATGCGCAGATCATGCGCGCGGCCGATCTGATTCTCGATATGGGTCCCGGCGCCGGCGAGCACGGTGGCCGCATCGTGTGCTACGGCACCCCATCGCAGGTCATGGCGCATCCCGAGTCGCTCACCGGCGCCTGGCTTGCGGGCCGCCGCAGCCTGCCGCGGTTGCGCGCGAGTCCCAAGGCGCAGCCCGCCGCGGCGCGCGGCGCGCATTCGATTCGTCTTTATGGCGCCAGTGAGCACAACCTCAAGCGGCTCGACGTCGAGATTCCGCTGCATCGCCTGGTCTGTCTTACGGGCGTATCGGGCTCGGGCAAATCAACGCTGGTGCAGGGGGTGCTCTATCCGGCCCTGCAGCAGGCGCACGGCAAGCCGACCGAAGCCCCCGGTGCACACCGACGCCTGGAAGGATCTGAATTCATTCAGGCGGCGGTGCTCATCGATCAGACCCCGATCGGGCGCACGACGCGTTCGAATCCCGCCAGTTATGTCGGGGCCTTCGATGAGATCCGCGCGCGTTTTGCCGCCGAGCCGGAAGCGCGATTGCGGCGCTATACCGCCGGGACCTTCAGCTTCAACAGCGGCCGCGGTCGCTGCCCGGCCTGCGGCGGCAATGGTTTCGAGCACATCGAGATGCAGTTTCTGTCCGACGTCTACCTGCGCTGCGGCGAGTGCGACGGTCTTAGCTACCGCCCCGAGACCCTCGAGATCCGCATCAGCGGAGCCGACGCTCGACGCGCCAATATTGCCGAAGTGCTCGCCATGACCGCCACCGAGGCGCTGCAGTTCTTCGCCGAGGCGCCCGCGGTGCGCGCGCGGCTGCAGCCCCTGGTGGACGTCGGGCTCGACTATGTGCGGCTCGGACAGCCGGTACCGACGCTATCGGGAGGGGAAGCGCAGCGCCTCAAGCTCGCTGGCTATCTCAGCGAGGCCATGCTGCAGGTCGCTGGGCGCGCTCGCCGCGCGAGCTCCAAGGGCGCTGTGGCTCGCGCCGGCCTCGCTGCGAGCAGCGCGGCGCTCGGGAAACTTCTGATCTTCGATGAGCCAACGACCGGCCTGCATTTCGAGGACATCGCCCGACTCGTGCATGCCTTCGGCCTGCTGCTGCAGGCGGGTCATTCATTGCTCGTCATCGAGCACAACCTCGATGTCATCGGCGCCGCCGACTGGGTCATCGATCTGGGTCCGGAAGGAGGCGAGCACGGCGGTGAGCTGCTGGCCACCGGCACTCCTGATCAGCTCATGCGCGCGGCGCGCTCAGGGCGCACTCGCTCGCACACTGCTCGCGCCTTGCTGGATTACGCCGGCGCCCCCGGCGCGTCGCGGCAGGTGGCCGAACCAGCGCGCCAGTACACGGCCGCAAGCGCTGGTGCCGACCCGCATGATCAGATCGTCGTGCGCGGCGCGCGCGAGCACAATCTCAAGAGCGTGGATGTCGAGATTCCACATGATCGCTTTACGGTCATCACTGGCGTATCGGGCTCGGGCAAATCAACCCTGGCCTTCGATATCCTGTTCAATGAAGGCCAGCGCCGCTATCTCGAATCGCTCAACGCTTATGCACGCCAGTTTGTGCAGCCCGCTGCGCGACCGGACCTGGATGCGATACACGGCATTCCGCCCACCGTGGCTATCGAGCAGCGCGCGAGCCGCGGCGGTCTCAAGAGCACGGTGGCCACGCTGACCGAGATCTATCATTTTCTGCGACTGATCTACGTGCGCCTCGGCACGCAATTCTGCCCCGACTGTGAGTTGGCGATTGCGCCGCAGAGCCAGGATGCGATCGTCGCGAGCCTGCTGCGCGAGTACCGCGGCCAATCAGTGCAATTGCTCGCGCCCCTGATCGCTCATCGCAAGGGTCACTATCGCGAGCTCGCACGCTGGGCGGCGGCGCGCGGCGCGAAGCTACTGCGGGTGGACGGGAAACTCGTTCCCACTGACCCGTTTCCAAGCCTCAAGCGCTTCGTCGAGCACAACATCGAGTTGCCCGTTGCCAGCGTCGCCTGTGTGCCCCGGGAGGAGACGGCGCTGCGCGCCGCGGTCGCGCAGACGCTCGAGCTCGGCAAGGGCGTCGCGCACGTCCTGGCGCCGACGGGGCAGCTGCAGATCTTCAGTGCGCGGCGCGCCTGTCCGAATTGCGGCCGCGGCTTTCCCGAGCCCGACCCGCGGCTACTGTCCTTTAACTCGAGTCAGGGCTGGTGTGCGACCTGCTTTGGTACCGGCGTGGGCGTTGCGAGCTTCGAGCCCGAACAAAGCGGCGAGGAAGCGCAATGGCTCGAGGCGGCGAGCGGGGAGCCCGGTGACGCCCTGGCGGCCTGTCCGAGCTGTCATGGGGCGCGCCTGAATCCGACCGCGCTGCATCTGCGCTTTCACGAGCGCTCGATCGCCGAGCTCACGGCTTTGCCGGTCACGGCGCTGCGCGCACTCTTCGAGCGCCTGCAGCTGTCGGTGCGCGAGGCGAGCATTGCCCGCGATGCGCTCGCCGAGATTCGCGCGCGCCTGGCCTTTCTCGAGCGCGTTGGCCTGGGCTACCTCGCGCTCGATCGGGCCGCACCGAGCCTCTCGGGTGGGGAAGCGCAGCGCATCCGGCTTGCCGCGCAGCTCGGCTCAAACCTGCAGGGCGTCTGCTATGTGCTCGATGAGCCCAGCATCGGTCTGCACCCGCGCGACAACGGGGTATTGCTCGATGCACTCGCGAGCCTGTCCTCGGCCGGCAATACGCTCATCGTCGTCGAGCACGATGAGGAGACGATCCGGCGCGCCGATCACATCATCGACCTGGGTCCAGGCGCCGGCGTGCGCGGCGGTCAGGTGGTCGCGGCCGGCACAGCGCGCGAGCTCGAGGCGAACCCGCTGTCGGTGACCGGACGCTTCCTGGCCCGACCGCTGCTGCATCCGGCCGCTCCGTACCGGCTCACCGACCGGCGCAGCGAGGCGATCGAGATCGACTCGGCCTACCTGCACAATCTGCGCAACATCGATGTGCGCATTCCGCTGGGCAGACTCGTGGTGATCACCGGCGTGTCCGGCTCGGGCAAGTCCTCGCTGGCCCGCGATGTTCTGTATACGAATCTGCGCGCGCTCCTCGGTGCCAGGAACGCGCCGGCGCTCGTGGGTATGCGCGCCATACGGGGCGTGGAGCGGCTCACGCGCGTGCTCGAGGTCGATCAGACCCCGATCGGTCGCACCCCACGCTCCTGCCCGGCCACCTACATCGGCTTCTGGGACGATATCCGCCGGGTATTTGCCGGCACGACCGAGGCGCGGGTGCGCGGCTACGATGCCAGTCGCTTTTCCTTCAACACGCCCGGCGGTCGCTGCCCGGACTGCGATGGCGCCGGGCAACGCACGATCGAGATGAGCTTCCTGCCTGATGTAAAGGTGAGCTGCGAGCGCTGTGGCGGCAGCCGCTTCGATCGCGAGACGCTTGAAATTCAATGGCGCGGCCGCAGCGTGGGCGACGTCCTGGCTATGAACGTCGATGAGGCCCTCGAATTCTTTGCCGCGCACCCGCGCATTCGCCGGCCGCTCGCGCTGCTGGCCGACGTGGGCCTGGGCTATCTGACTCTGGGACAACCCAGTCCGACCCTCTCCGGCGGGGAGGCCCAGCGCATCAAGCTCGTCACCGAGCTCGCGCGGCTGACCGGCGCGTCCGGCGCCGCTGCCCGACGCGGCGCAGGCGCCGCGCGCGCGCGCGGCGGACATACACTGTACGTGCTCGACGAGCCCACGGTCGGACTGCACATGGCCGATGTCGAGAAACTGCTCGGCGTGCTGCACCGAATCGTCGATGCCGGACATTCCATCGTACTGATCGAGCACAATCTGGACGTGATGGCGGAAGCGGACTGGATCATCGATATGGGGCCCGAGGCCGGCGAGCAAGGCGGGCGCATCGTCGCGGCCGGTCCACCGGCGGCGATCGCGGCTCAGCGCGAGCGCTCTCATACCGGCCGGGCGCTCGCGCGCTTTCTGGCGCAGCGCACCGCCGCCCCCGCCCGCGTCGCGGCAACGCCATGAAGCACAATCTGGTGTGCTGGAAATGCGGCGCCGATCTGGCGCATCTGAGCCTGCCGCTGTCGCGGCGCGACGAATGCGTGCGCTGCCGCGCTGAGCTGCACGTGTGCCGCATGTGCGTAGACTATGACCCGAGCGTCGCCAAGCACTGCCGCGAGCCGACCGCCGAGGAGGTCAGCGACAAGACGCGCGCCAACTTCTGCGACTTTTTTGTGCCGCGACCCGCGGCCTATATGGCACCCGATACCGGCTCGGTCGCGCAGGCGCGCCTGGAGCTCGAGAAGTTGTTCGGCAAGAAATAACCCAAGGAGCACTGCACAATGAGAATGCAACACAGAACCTGGCTCGCAAGCGCGACGCTGTCGCTGCTATGGCTCGCGCCGCTGGCGGCCAACGCCGATCTGCCCGGTAAGCATCCGCACTATCTGCACGCGCTGTCGGATCTGCGCGCGGCGCGCTGGCTCGTTGAGCATCGGCCGGGGGATGCGGCGGTCAGTGCGCACGAGGATGTCGCCATCGTGGAGATCGATCGCGCCATTGGCGAGATCAAACATGCCGCGATCGATGACGGCAAGGACCTCCACGATCATCCGGCGATCGATATCGCCACGGGCCGACCCGGGCGGCTGCACAAGGCACTGGAGCTGCTGCGAGGCGTGCACGGTGACGTCGCGCGCGAGGAGGACGATCCGCAGACCCGGGGTCTTCGCGACCGGGCCCTGCGTCACATCGATGAGGCCACACACGCGACCGAGCGCGCGATCGCGGATGCCGAAAACGGACGCTGATTCAGTGAGTTAGCGCGAAGCGTGGTACGCCTGAGGGGGGCGGGCGTATCATGCCGCCCGGGGCAGGGCTGCGAAGACAGCCGCAACAAAACTGCAATGTCTTCGGCATACGGTATCGGGAACCTCGGAGACCGCAAAGCATGAATATCAACGCTGCGGCCGTTTCGGCCGAACGGAGCGCTGTCGGACCGCGTCTGGATTACAAAGCCGGACCCGGAACGGCCATTATTTTCGTTGGGTTACTGGTCGCCGGAGTGCTCTTCACGGGCTTCAGCCTCATGAGCGACGTGACCCGGGCGGGAATCACGGTGGCGAGCATCGCCTCCTACCTGCTGCTGGCTGGGGCACTGTTGATCGCCTTGGGCTTCGAGTTCGTCAATGGCTTTCACGATACGGCCAATGCCGTGGCCACGGTGATCTACACCCACTCGCTGCCGGCGCAGATGGCGGTGCTGTGGTCGGGCCTGTTTAATTTTCTGGGCGTACTGGTCTCGAGCGGCGCGGTCGCCTTCGGCATCATCTCGCTGCTGCCGGTAGAGCTGATCCTGCAGGTGGGCTCGGGCGCCGGCTTCGCCATGGTGTTCGCGCTGCTGATCGCGGCGATCGTCTGGAATCTAGGCACCTGGACCCTGGGATTGCCGGCGTCCTCCTCGCACACCCTGATCGGCTCGATCGTGGGCGTCGGTGTCGCCAACGCGTTGATGCACGGACGCGATGGCACCAGCGGCGTGGACTGGTCGCAGGTGACCAAAGTCGGCGAATCGCTGCTGCTGTCGCCGTTGGTTGGCTTCGTGGCCTCCGCGCTGCTGTTTCTGGCGATGAAGGCAGTCATCAAGAACCGGAAATTGTTCGAGGCGCCTCGCAACAATGCGCCGCCGCCCTGGTGGATTCGGGGCCTGCTGGTGCTGACTTGCACTGGCGTCTCGTTTGCGCACGGCTCCAATGACGGCCAGAAGGGCATGGGCCTGATCATGCTGATCCTGGTCGGCACGGTGCCCTTGGCCTATGCGTTGAACCGTGCGATGCCCGCAGGGCAGGTTGCGCAGTTCGCTGCCGTGGCCGAAGCCACCCATCTTTCGCTCGCAAGAAATCTGCCAAACCCGGCCCCGCCGGTAAGCTCCCCTGAGGAGGCGCGCAACACGCTGAGCGTCTACGTGCGCACCCACCAGTACTCACCGGTCGTCCTGGCCGCCCTGAGCGACATCAGCGGCAGCATCGGTGAGCAGGTCAAGGGCAGCGAGGGATCGCTCGGCCGGATACGCTCGGCCGTGGTGCCGAACGTGCGCAATGACATGTACCTGACCTCAGAGGCCATTCGCCTTATTCAGAAGGACAAGCAGGTCGGGCTCGATTCGATCGCGAACAGCGACATCAGGCGCTTCAAGACGCAGATCGATGCGGCCACGAAGTTCATACCGATGTGGGTTAAGGTCGCCGTGGCCATCGCCCTGGGCCTGGGCACGATGATCGGCTGGAAGCGCATTGTCGTGACCGTCGGGGAAAAGATCGGCAAGACGCACCTGACCTACGCCCAGGGAGCCAGCGCCGAGCTCGTGGCCATGCTCACGATCGGGGCCGCAGACAGCTTCGGGCTGCCGGTATCGACCACCCATGTGCTCTCATCCGGGGTGGCCGGCACCATGTCAGCCGCCGGCTCGGGCTTGCAGATGGCGACGGTGCGCAACCTGCTACTGGCGTGGGTGTTGACCTTGCCCGCCGCTATCGTACTGTCCGGCTCGCTCTACTGGGTGCTCTCGCACGTATTCTGAAACGATGGAGTCCTTCAGGTGCCCAGACGCTCGGAGAGGCGCTCCAGCAGCCGTCCGAGGCGCGATGAGCGGCGCCTTTCCGGCAGGCGTCGCTGCCCGGCGGTGTCGTTGATCGTGGCAGCGCGACCATCGTCGATCTCGAGCTGACCGGCACCGAGTATCTCGAGCGTCTCCTCCAGCGTCAGCGGCTTGGCCCTGGTGCGGCCATTGATCTGACGGGTGGAGCGAAACTTGGCACGCTTGCCCGGCGGGCCCGAGCCGGTGCGCGCCCTGGCGCCATGAGTCAGCGCCGCGGACTTGGCCTGCGCATCGTCGATGAATTCGAAATTGTCTTTGGCGATCGGGCCTGGCGCTGCGCTGGGCGCCGGGGCTGCCGGCGCGCTTATCGGGCTCGAGACCGCCTGGGCAGCAGCCACCTGCGCGCGCGCTCGCTCGCTGGGCGTGACCGGTACCACCGATACTGTAGAGAAATCCGAGCGCACATAGTGCGCGACCTGCTTGGCCGAAACCGCATCGGTGAAGAAACCCAGGCGCACGCCATACCAGCGCCGTCCTTCCCGATTGCCTTCGGCGCCGTAGAGCGTATAGGCGCTGAAGATTGCAAGCTGGGGGATTTTTGTCATGTCGATCGGTTGCACGGACCAGATCAACTGCACCGCGAAGGCCGCCCTCTCATCGCCCGGCTGGGCAACAGCGGCGGGCTTGAGAACTTCCCCTGCGCTCGCGCTGCGGGCGGGCTTCCTGCGATCGCCTTCAAGTACGTGGAGCGCCGCGCGGTCGCTGATTTCGACAGCGCCCTGGGCGGATGGCGGCGGCTTGAGCTCCGGGATCACGCGCAGCGTCGCCGGGCCCGGGACGGCGTCCTCGCTCGAGCCAGTGTCCTCCAGAGAGGCGATGACGGCACGCACGTCGCTGAGTGCACGAACGGCAGCCTCCTGCTCCGTATCCGGCAAATCAGCCTGCCGCACGATCGCTGGTCCGGCATCCGGCAGCAATGCGAGCTCGGCCGGCGGCGCCGCGCTCGCTGGCGCTTGCGCTGGCAGTGACGCGCCGCGCGCCGCCTCAAGCTCGGGGCTCGCGAACGTCATCTCGTCCGGCGTGGGTGACTGCGCTGGTGCCTGCCCCACAGCCTGCGCCGCACGCAAGCGTTGACCCGGGGCGAGCCCGGCCCAGGCTCCAGGATAAATCTCGCGCACGATATCGAGCAGACGCTCGGCTTCTTCCTGCGTCTCGAAATATCCCATATGCAGGCGAAAGCGCTCGCGGCCTTCTTCGCGCCGACGCGACATGAAAAAAGTAAAGCGCTTGAGCCCCGCGTGATCGGGCGGCGCCAACGCCACCGGGGAGGTGGCCGCGCACAGATTGATGACGAAAAGATTTCTTGCTGCAGCTGTCGGTGCGGCATTGCCGCTCGACACCGCAGAAGTCGGCCGGTTGACTTGACTGACCTGTTGCACGCCCTGTTCCCCTGTCGCTCGGAAGGGCTGCGGCGTCCGGATCATGCAACGAGGTCGTCACGCGGCCCCCAGTCGCTCGAATTGCGCTTGGATCCGGTGGCAACCCCGCTATCCCTACATGCTCCGGGACCGGTGGCTTTGCGTCCCTGCCTTACGACAGGTTTGCCCTTCGAGGGGGAAGTCTGACAGTTTGAGACTGTGCGTCAAGGTCGAAGTTCAGGTGCAATTCACACTGGCGCGCAAATTGCGGCGCAGCGAAATAATTCTGTCAAATGCGCGCGATTATTCTGCGACGCTAGCCCGCGGCGCGCTGCAAGCACGGCTCAGCCGGCCTGCGCGCAGCCAGCAGATCCGTCACTTCGCTCGCCGTGCCGGGGCGCGCAAGCACGTAGCCTTGTGCAATATCGCAGCCGCGCTCGCGCAGAAATTCGAGCTGATCGAGCGTCTCGACGCCTTCAGCGATGACCTGCTTGTCGAGCGCATGGGCCATGTGGATGATGGTCGAGGCGAGCGTGGCGGCCTGTATGCTCTCGGGAACCTCCTGCATGAAGCTGCGATCGATCTTGATCGCATGCACGGGCTGCTGGCGCAGGTGCATGAGCGAAGAGTCGCCGCTGCCGAAATCATCGAGCGCCACGCGCACGCCCAGCGCGGCGAGCCGCCGCAGCGACAGGCGTGCCTCCTCTTCGGCGAATACGGATTCGCTGACTTCGAACTCGAGGATCTGCGGCTGCAGCTGATGGCGCTGCAGGGTCGCGTTGACCATGTCGGCGAAGTCCGCCAGGCGCAACTGCTGCACCGATACGTTCAGTGCCAGACTCGCAGGCGCGATACCCTTCTCGCGCCAGATCGCGAGTTGCTGGCACGCGCTCTCGAGCGCCCAGGCACCGATATCGACAATCAGTCCGCTCTCCTCGGCCGCCGGTACAAAATCCTTCGGCAGCCGGATGCCATCGATCGGGTTCTGCCAGCGCAGGAAGGCCTCGAGCCCCACGAGCTCGCCGGTGCGCAGCGCATATTGGGGCTGATAGTAGAGCGCGAATTCGCGCCGCCGCAGCGCATGAAACAGGCCGCTTTCGGCCAATGGCGCGGCGGTGCGCGCCATCATGCTGTCGAAGAACACCGCCCGCGAACGGCCGCTGTCCTTGGCCTGATACATCGCCAGATCGGCGTAGCGCATCAGCTCATCGATGCTATTGCCGTCATCGGGAAACAAGGCGATACCGATGCTGGCGCGCACATGATGATCGCGCCCGGCGATGTTCACGGGCCGCTGCAGCAGCTCGATGATGCGCTCGGAGATCTCTCTGGCGGAATCGACCGACGCCAGATTGCGCAGGATTACCGAGAATTCATCCCCGCCCAGCCGCGCCACGGTGTCGCCGTCCTTGACGCAGGAGCGCAGGCGCTGCGCGACGATCGTAAGCAGCTGATCGCCCGCGACATGCCCTACCGAGTCGTTGACCTTCTTGAAATGATCCAGGTCCACGTACAACACGGCGCCGCGCTGCGATCCGTTCGCGCAGCTGGCCAGCTCCTGCGACAGGCGATCGCGGAACAGCAGCCGGTTGGGCAGCGAGGTCAGCGAATCGAAGTGCGCCTGCCGATAGAGCTGCTCATCGCGGGCGCGATTGGACAGCGCGATCTTCAGTCGTTCGGCGCATTGCGCGCCGTAGCCGAGCGCTCGCTCCGACGGCGGCCCGTGATGGCGCGAACCCACCGCCAGAATGGCGGCGATGCCGTCGCCCACGATGATCGGCCAGAGGCTGAATTGCGCGGCGTCCAGTGACTGCAGCGGCGCGAGGAAGCTGTAGCGCTCCGAGTCCTCGCGGTGCACGCTGATGCCGTCAGGCTGCGCGACCAGGCTTGTCAGGACCTCCTGATCGACGTTGATACGCGTGACCGGATAGTCGGCGCCATCGGCGCCGCCTACGAACGAGCGCGCATAGCCTGGCGCGTCGCGGTCGATCAGCACCACGACGGCCACGTGTGCTCCGGTCACGGCGCAAACCCGCGGCAGCATCGCATCGAGGGACTGTTCAAGCTCCATCGACTCGAGCAGTAGCCGATCGATCTGCGCCAGACGCACCTGCGCGCCGAAGCGTTGCTCGACCGCGCGTAGTGCCAGGTTATAGCGCTGCGCTATGCGGCGCGGCGCGTCCGTCGCACCTTCGGTGTCGACACGTTGAAATCGCAGCTCCTCCAGGGCGCTCAGCGCGGCATGCAGGCGCGAGAGCACCGGCTCCCAGCACCGACCCAGGTAGTAGGCTGCCAGCCCCGTGCACAGCCCCACGAGCAGCAGCATCGGCGCAATGACGCGCGCGGATGAATGCAGCAGGGATTGCGGCTCGCTCAGTCGCGCATAGCTCACGACGCTCCAGGGCGCGGCGCGCAAACGCGCTGCACCGGTGAAATCCAGTTGCACGACGGCGCTGTGCCAGGCACTGCCATCCTGCTGCCAGTCGCGCTGCACCGGCTCCAATGGCTTGAGCTGCTCGATCGCAGCGCGCGCGAAACCAGGCAACTGCTCGGGCGCGCGCACAGCGGGCCGGTACAGCACGCGCCCAGCCGTATCGAGCACGACAATGTCGGGCTGATTGGGGCCGCCCTGCGCGCCCTGCCAGAGCCAGTTGGGCGCGAGCTCAAAGAACGCGATCTGGCGGGCGCCCGCGCTGCTGACGATGTGGGCCAGGTAGATGCTCAAACCGCCGCTCGCCGAGGTGACTGTCTTGAGCAGACTTTGCCCGCCAATCAGGGCGAGCCGGTCCGACGGGCCGAGGCTCGGCAGATTGGCCGTCGCCGCATCTTCGGCTTCGACGTCAGAATCGATGAAAGGAGTCTGCCAGGGCAGGAAGAAGACGCTGCCAAAAGTATCCGATGCCAGCACACGCTGGCGCAGCACCGCGTCAGCCGCGCCGGCATCAGGGGCCGCCAGATACTGCACCATCGCGTTGGCCATCTGCAGCCGCGACAGCAGTTGCCGCGCAAAGCCCGGCGCCATGCCGTCGATGCGCTGGTTCAGCTGCGCATAATGATCCGAGGCGATTGCTCGCGCGGCGATGCCGCCGGCCGCACACAGTGCAATGAGCACGACCAGCGCGATCGTCGCGGCCATGCGCCAGCGCATCGAATGAAATGAAACCCGGCCTGTATGCATTTCCTGTTGACTGCCTGGTCCGCCGACGCAAGCGCGGAAGCTCTGAGCAGGAGTGAATTTACTGGCAACACGTCGGTGCGGTGGAGTGCGCAGGCCCTCATTCCTACAAAAGCCGCCACTGCGAGTGTCGACTGCGTCACAGTCGTGCGCTGTTGCGCATCGAGGCTGCGGCCAGCGCGCGAATGCCGTCGTAGCTATAGCGATTGACACCGCGCCGGCCGCTACGCGCGGCGCCGAGCATGGCCGCCGCCACCGCGTCGGCAGCAATCGCGCGATAGGCCGTCCACTGCCCGAGCATGAGCGGGCTCAGGAGCCACATGGCCGCTTGCGCGAGCGATTCGAGCGGCCGGGCAATGCGCCTCGTACCGAGTAACACCGAGGGCGCGAGGATGTCGAGGGCTCGAAAGTGCAGTGCCTGGAGCGCCTGCTCGCTCTCGCCCTTGACGCGCAGGTAGAAGTTTCTCGAGCCCGGATCGGCCCCTACGCTCGAGATCAACACGAAGCGCTCGGCCCCCGCGCCGAGCGCAAAGCGGGCGAAGCGCACGACCAGATCAAGATCGATCTGGCGAAAGGCACTCTTGCTGCCGGCAGCGCGCTGGGTCGTGCCCAGACAGCAGAAAGCATCGAGGCATTGCAGCCCCGTAAGCTGCGCCTCGAGCGGCTCCTCAAAGCGCACGACGCGGTTGGCCAGACGCGCATGATCGAGTATCAGAGGCCGGCGCGAGAGCGCGTGCACACGCGTGTACTCACCGGCGTTGAGCAGCAGCGGCAACAGTCGCATGCCGACGAGCCCGCTGCAGCCGGCTACCAGCGCAATTTTGCCGCCATCGACCATGCCGCGGATCCTAACGCGGCGCCTTGCTGCTGCGCAGCCCTACAGTCCCAGGCTCAGCTGTCCGCTGCGTTGCGGCCGCCTGAAGTGGTGTACCGGCAGTGCGCGCTGACGATCTGTCGACAACCCGTGGCGCTTGCAGGCCAGCGCGAAACGGTCGTGCAACAGTTGCGCCCACGGCCCGCTGCCGCGCATCCGACTGCCGAAATTCGGATCGTTCTCGCGGCCATTGCGCGCAGCGCGAATCAGCCCCATGACGTGCTCGGCACGCTCGGGCACGTGCTGATCGAGCCATTGCCGAAACAGCGCCTTGAGCTCGTGCGGCAGGCGCAGCAGCACATAGCCGGCGCGCATCGCACCGGCCGCGGCGATCGCGGCGACGATGCGCTCGATCTCCGCATCATTAACCGCGGGGATGATCGGGGCTACGAGTACGCCGGTCGGGATGCCGCTCGCCGCAAGCTCGCGCACCACCCGCAAGCGCGCCGCCGGTGAGGCCGCGCGCGGCTCGAGCGTGCGCTTGAGCTCCGGGTCGAGCGTCGTGATGCTGATGAAGACGTTGACGAGCCCGTCCCGGGCCAGGCTCGCGAGTAAATCCAGATCGCGCAGGATCATCGTGCCCTTGCTGATCAAGCTCACCGGATGGCGCGTGCGCTCGAGTACTTCGAGCAATGAGCGTGTCACGCGCAGCTCGCGCTCGAGCGGCTGGTAAGGATCGGTGTTGGCACCGATCGTGATCGGCTTGACGACATAGGCGCGCTCGCTGAGCTCCTGCTCGAGCAGCCGCGCGGCGTCTGCCTTGTAGAAGATCTTGGTTTCAAAATCGATGCCCGGGGACAGATCCATGTACGCGTGCGAGGGACGCGCGTAGCAGTAGATGCAGCCATGCTCACAGCCGCGGTAGGGATTGATCGACTGCTCGAAGGGAATGTCGGGCGAGTCGTTACGGGCGATGATCGAGCGCGCCGGCTCAGGGCGCACCTGGGTCGCGATCGAGTGCGCGATCTGCTCCTGGTACCAGCCATCCTGCACGGCCTCGTTGCTCTGCTTGCGGAAGCGCGGCGCCGGATTGCTCAGCGCGCCACGGCCGTCGTACGCAATGGGTCCACAAGATTGCTCGTCCATGCAGGTTACTGTACATACATACAGTACTAATGTAAACGATCGAGACGTCGCAGCTCGGGAAACAGGCCCATCCAGCCGCCGACCACAGCCAGCGTCAGGACCCCGCCGAGCAGCACCGCGCGTACCGCGCCGAACCAGCGCGCCGTGACGCCGGACTCGAATTCACCCAGCTCGTTGGAGGTGCCGATGAACATCGAGTTGATCGCGCTGACTCGGCCGCGAATCGCATCGGGCGTATTGAGCTGCACCAGGATGCCGCGAACATAGACGCTGAGCATGTCGCCGCTGCCGAGCACCAGCAATGCCGCAAGCGAGAGCACGACGCTGCGCGAGAGTCCGAACACGATCGTACAGATGCCGAACAGGCCAACCCCGCCGAACATGCAGGCGCCGGCATGCCGATAGATCGGGCGCAGCGCCAGCAACGCCGCGGTGATCGCGGCGCCGACGCTCGGAGCCGCGCGCAGCAGCCCGAGCCCCTGTGGCCCTATATGCAGTACCTCGGCGGCATAGATGGGCAGCAGAGCCGTGGCGCCGCCAAACAGCACCGCGAACAGATCGAGCGATATCACCCCAAGCACGAGGCGCTGGTGCAGCACGTAGCGCAGGCCTTCGAGCAACGCGCGCCCCGAAGGCACCGGTGCGCCTGGCGCGTCGGCCCGCGGCCGATGCGGTCCGATCAAGAACATCAACAGCGCCGACAGCAGGAACAGCGCCAGGCACAGTGCCAGCACCGTCGCGGCGCCGAACACAAACAACACGCCGCCCAGCGCCGGTCCGGCGATCGAGGCTGACTGGAACAGGCTCGAATTGAATGCCACGGCGCGCGGAAACTCCTCGCGCGGCACCAGCCCCGGCACGATCGCCTGCAGCGCCGGCGCCCAGAATGCGCGGCCGGCGCCGAACGTGCCGATGGCGCCGTAGATCGGCCAGACGGCCCGACCTCCCTCGAGTGTGTAGCCGAGCAGCGCGCCGATACAAAGCGCGGCCACCGCCCAGGCGACGATCAGCACGTTGCGCCGATCAGCGTGGTCGGCCACGTGACCGCCCAGCATCACCAGGCACACGAACGGCAGGAATTCGCTCAGGCCTACGAACCCCAGCGCCAGCGCGTCATGCGTGAGCGCATAGACCTGCCAGGCCAACGCGACCCCGAGCATCTGCCAGCTCAATGTCGTCAGGAAGCGGCACAGTGCGAAGCGCGCAAACTGGCGGTGCCGCAGTACCGCGAGTCCCGGGAAGCGCGCCACGGGCGGCCCTGCCATCAGACCGCTAGGAACATGCGATAGGCGGCGTTGGCAGTCTCGTCCGTATAGGGATAATGCAGATCGTTCAGGTGCAGCAGAAAGTTCTCGCGTTCGGCCTTGGGTACTTCGATGCCCGCCAGGACGCGGCCGTAATCGGAACCATGATTGCGGTAATGAAACAGACTGATATTCCACGCACTGCCAATCGATTGCAAAAAGCGCAGCAACGCGCCTGGACGTTCCGGAAATTCGAACCGATATAAGAGCTCATTGACGCCCTCGGAGCCGGTGCGCGCATGGCCGCCGATCATGTAGCGCACGTGCAATTTCGCCATCTCATTGCCGCTCATGTCGGTGACCGGATAGCCCGCGGCGCGAAGTTGCGCGATCACCGCCTCGCGCTCGTGCTGCCCGCCGCTGAGCCCGAAGCCCACGAAGATGCGCGCCACCGCGCCGCCCTGAGAGCGGTAGTTGAACTCGGTGATACTGCGTTGCCCGAGCGCATCGCAAAACTGCAGAAAGCTCCCCGGTCGTTCCGGAATCTCCACCGCCAGCAGCGCCTCGCGTTCCGCGCCGAGCTCGGCGCGCTCAGCCACGTGCCGCAGGCGATCGAAATTCATATTGGCGCCGCAGTTGATCGCAATGAGGCGCTGCTCGTGCGCGCCGCTGCGCGCGACGTAGCGCTTCAGACCCGCGACCGCCAGCGCGCCGGCGGGCTCGGATATGGAGCGCGTATCTTCGAAGATGTCCTGGATTGCAGCGCAGATCTCATCGTTGTTGACCAATAAGATCTCATCGACGTACCGACGCACCAGCGCGAATGTCTCCTCGCCCACCTTGCGCACGGCCACGCCGTCGGCGAACAGGCCGACGCGATCGAGCGTGACGCGCTTGCCGGCGCGCACCGACTCGTACATCGCCGCCGCGTCCTCTGGCTGCACACCGATGATCTTCGCGCGCGGGTAGAGCGGCTTGATGAACGCGGCAACCCCGGCGATCAGGCCGCCGCCGCCGACCGGCACGAACACGGCGTCGAATTCCCCGGCGCTCTGGCGCACGATCTCCATGCCGATGGTGCCTTGACCCGCAATGACGTCCGGATCGTCGAACGGATGCACGAACACCAGGTGCCGTTCGCGCGCCAGCTCCAGGGCGTGCTCGTAAGCGCTGTCGTAGATATCGCCGTACAGAATGACTTCGCCGCCGAGCTCGATCACCGCTTCCACCTTGATCGCCGGCGTGGTCTGCGGCATCACGATCACCGCCGGCACGGCGCGGTGGCGCGCCGCCAGCGCGACTCCCTGCGCGTGATTGCCGGCCGAGGCACAGATCACCCCGCGTGCGGCGATCGCCGCCGACAAATGGGCGATCTTGTTGTAGGCCCCGCGCAATTTAAAAGAGAACACCGGCTGCAGGTCTTCGCGCTTGAGCAGCACACTGTTGCCAAGCCGGCGCGACAGGCGCGGCGCCGGATCGAGTGGGGATTGGATCGCGATATCGTAGACGCGCGCTTTGAGTATGCGCTGCAGGTAATCGTCGCTCATGGCCAGGCGAAGCTTAAGCCATAAGACGCTGCGCGCGCAGCCCCGCGTCAGTTACGCGGGCGGATTGATCGTGAAGCGAAACTCGGTCTTGCCCAGAGTCACCAGGTCGCCATTCTTGAGCGCGCGCCGGGTCACGCGCACGCCGTTGATGTAGGTGCCATTGGTGCTGTTGAGATCCTCGATGATCGTGGTGGCGCCGGCGCGCAATACCACGGCGTGGTGGCGGCTGATGAAGTCCATATCGATGCGCATGTCGTTATCCGGCGTGCGGCCGATAGTCGTGCGCCGTCCCAGTAGGTGCACGATGCCGGTATCGCCTTCGGTGCGCACCAGCAGATGCACCAGCTCGTCGGCGTCGTTGAGGTGCTCGAGATTGTGGTGAATATTGCCGAGCATCGCGACACTGCTCGCGGCCTCGGCCTCGACGCGCTCGATCAGCGCGTTGCGCTGCGCGAGCGAATCGCGCACCGCGTTGAGCTGCTTGCGCAGCTCGGCTGCGCTCTCCTGCTGCTGGCGCACCTCGGCTTCAAGCGCGGCGATGCGTTCGCGTGCGGTGGCTGCGCTGCCGTCGGCGCGGGTACGCGCGGCATCCAGCTCGGCGTAACGCTCCTGCTCAAGGCGCAGCGCCGCGCTGAGCTCCTCTTCGCGCGCGAGGGATTGCGTGCGCAGCTCGCGCAGGCTCTCCTCCTGCAGCCGTGTCTGAGCCTCAAGCGCCGCAATGCGCTCGCGCGCCGTGGCTGCGCTGCCGTCGGCACGGGTGCGCGCGGCATCGAGCTCGGTGTTGCGTTCCTGCGCAAGGCGCAGCGTCGCGCTGAGCTCCTCCTGGCGCGCGAGCGACTGTGCGCGCAGCTCGCGCAGGCTATCTTCTTTGAGCCGGGTCTCGGCTTCCAGCGCCGCGATGCGCTCGCGTGCCGTGGCCGCGGCGCTGTCGGCGCGCGTGCGCGCGGCGTCGAGTTCGGCATTGCGTTCCTTCTCGCTGCGCAGAGCAACCGACTGCTCCTCGGCGCGCTCGCCGCTCTGTGTGCGCAGCTCGCGCAGCGTGCTCTCCTGCAGCCGAGTTTCGGTCTCGAGCGCCGCAATGCGCTCGCGCGCCGTGGCCGCGACCGCCTCGAGGCGACTGCGTTCGGCATCCAGCGTGCGTACGCGCTCCGATTCCGTACGCAGCGTGGCCTGCAATTCTTCTTCGCGGGCGCCGCTCTTGCGGCCGCGCTCGGTGAGCTCGCGTTCCACTTCGGCAATGCGCGCCTCGCGCTCGGCGAGCATGCCGTCGTAGAGCTCGCGTCGGCCTTCCATGCTCTGCAAGGCCTCCCGATAGCGCTCGCCGCGAGTTCGCCATTGCGCCAGATCCAGCTCGGCCGCCTGCGCACGCTGGCACACTGCCGCGTGCGTGGCCTTCAGCGCCAGCATCTCGCTCGCCAATGCCGTGTGTCGCGCATGCGCGCCCTCAGCATCCGTGCGCGCAGCCTGCAATTCGTCGCGTACAAACGCCCCATCGGCCCCCATCGTGGCCAGCGTCGCATCGAGCTGCGCGGCGCGCGCTTCGAGCTCGGCGATGCGCCGGTCGCGAATACCGACCTCGCGCTCGAACACCGAGAGCTCCTCGCTTTTGCGATTGAGCAATTGCTCCAGCTCGCGCAACTGACCGCCAAGATTGCCCAGGTCATGCTCGAGCTGGCTGCGACTTTCATTCACGGAGGCCAGATCGGAGCGCAACGCACCGATCTCAGCCTCGCGCCGAATCTGTTCCTCGGGCGGCACACGCGCGGCGGGCGCTGCGCTCTCGCGCGTTCGCGGCGAGAGGCTTGGGATGTGCTCGGGCACACGCGGCTTGGCGCCTGCAGGTGCCTTCCAGGTATCCGTGGCGGAGAGCTCCTCGGTCGTTGCGCCGAGCGCACTGGCCGGCAATTGCGGCAGTTCCGCGGTTTCCTCCAGATCTATCGGGGAGGGATTGTTGAGCGATGTATTCATTGGGGTATTTTCAGCACGCGGTTGCTAGGCAAGCTCGAGAAAATCGCGCAACCGTGCTGCCTCGTGCTCGGTTTGCGCGTCGGTCTCATAGCGCTGATCGGCGGATCGCAGGTCGATCACGAGCAGTCGCTGGCGCAGGCCGCGGCCCACGGCGCGGACTGCTTCGGTATCGGGCGATAGCACCACTCGGCCGACCTGCGCGTGCCGTTGCTGCAATAGCGCCGCCGCAATGGCGACACCGCTATCATGCGCGAGAACGTCGAAGTGCGACAGGTGCATAGAGTCCAGAAAGTCTCCGAGCGCTTCGGCCAGCTCGACCGGCGTGTAGGACGCCGGAGCACCGTCCGACTCGCCGCATCCGGGCAGATCGGGCGCATAGACCGAGCGGTCGCGCCCAAGCGGCAGCAGCAGCGGGCCGAAGAATCGTCCCGAGCCCGGCGCTCCGGCAATACACAGCAGTGTCGTCGCCTCATCGAAGCCGCCGCCCGCCGGCAGCGCATAATGCACATGCAACTGCCCATAACGGCAGTCGAAGTAGGCGCGGCGCACGCGCGGCTCCAGCGGCGCTGACAATGTGGCACGTCGGTTTTTCGTCATCCTGTGGCGATTATTCATCAAGCCGATGCGCAGCCCTGCGACCTATTCCCCAACTTCCGCGACCGATGAGAATCTTATGCCGGCGCCATTGCGGCTCTGCGCATGCGACATAATATGGCCCCGTAGGGCCTCAGCGCCGGGGGTGGCCTGCAGGGCGGCCTAGAACATGCCGGAGGGGTCGATCTCCCCGGGAGCGCTGCCCTGCGCTCGCGCGGCGATGTGATCGCCAGTGATCATGGCGTCATAGCCGAGTCCGGGACCGACCATCGGATAGACGCCGGCATCCGGATCGATGATGACCTCGAGGAACGCGGGGCCCTTGAAGCCGAGGAACTCCGCGATCATCGGCGGCACATCCTGCTTGCGATCCAGTCGTCGTGCCCACTGAAAGCCGTCGGCGCTCGCAGCGCGCACGAAGTCCTTTTTGTGCAGCGACTTATCACTGCCCGAGAGCCGACCCTTGAAGAACAGCTTCTGCCACTGCTTGACCATGCCGTCGCCGAAATTATTCAGCACGACGATCTTGATCGGCAGATCGTAGGTGGTCACGGTCTCGAGCTCGCCGATGTTCATGCGGATGCTCGCATCGCCATCGAAGTCGATGACCAGCCGCCCCGGGCGCGCGATCTGCGCGCCGATGGCCGCGGGCAGGCCAAAGCCCATGGTGCCCATGCTGCCGGATGTCAGCCATTGTCGGGGCGAGCGAAAATCGAACAGTTGCGCCGCCCACATCTGATGCTGGCCGACACCGGTGCTGATGATCGCCTCGCCACCCGTGTGCCGATTGATCTGCTCGATCACATAGTGCGGCTGCACCAGCTCGCTGTCGCGATCGTAGTTCATCGCATGAGCGCTGCGCAGCTCGCTCAGGTGGCGCCGCCAGGGCGCAAAATCAGGCCGCGATGGCAGCCGCGTGCCCCAGGCAGTGAGCGAGCGCAGCGCTTCGGGCAGCAGTCCGACGTGGCTCCATTGCGCGTTCTTGACCTTGTTGATCTCGGCCCGGTCTATATCCAGATGCGCAATTCGGCGCGCATTGCGCGCAAATTTCTTCGGATCCCCAGCCACGCGATCGTCGAAACGCGCGCCGACGGCGATCAGGAAATCGCAGTCCTCCACCGCATAGTTGGCGAATGCCGCCCCATGCATGCCAAGCATTCGCATCGACAACGGGTGCGTGGTGTCGATCGCACCGATGCCCATGAGCGTCGTCACGATGGGAATGCCGAACTGCTGCGCAAATTCGCCCAAGGCGCCGGCCGCATCGCCGTTGATCACCCCGCCGCCGGCATAGATGAGCGGCCGCTGCGATTGCGCGAGTATCTGGAAGAAGCTCGCCGCCTGTGCCTCGGACAGCGCGCTCGTCATGATTTCGCGCAGGCGCTGCCGGTAGCCGGGTATCGCGAGCTCGCCCTCGCCCCGAAACGCGAGCGCCGCGGTCTGCACATCCTTGGGCAGATCGATCACGACCGGACCGGGGCGCCCGGTGCGCGCGATCTCGAAGGCCGTGCGCACCGTGGCCTCCAGGCGCTGCGGATCAGTGACCAGAAACACATGTTTGGCGATCGAGCCCATGAGTGAAGCCACCGGGGCTTCCTGGAATGCATCCGTACCGATGGCGGGTGTTGCCACCTGGCCGCAGATCACCACGATCGGGACCGAGTCGGCCATGCAGTCGCGCACCGGCGTGACCGTATTGGTGGCCCCTGGACCGGAGGTCACGAGACACACGCCGACGCGACCGCTCGCGCGCGCGTAGCCTGCAGCCATGAAGCCCGCGCCCTGCTCGTTCGCGGGGACGATCAATGGCACCTGGTTGCCGCCGCTGAGCTTGCGTTCCGCATTGAACGTGAACACGGCATCGTAGGTGGGCAGAATGGCGCCACCGCTGTAGCCAAATATCGCGCCCGTGCCCTCATCGGCAATGACCTGCACGACGATCTCGGCCCCGGACATGGCCTTGCCGGCCAGCGGATGGGCCTGCGGACGCACCAATTTCGCGCCTTCAGTCATGCATCGATTATGGCCGACGCGGCCTGCAATTGGCTATTCTGCCCCTATGCGACACATCATCGGCATACTGCTGCAGAACGAGGCTGGCGCACTCGCGCGCGTGGCCGGTATGTTCTCCAGCCGCGGCTATAACATCGAGTCGCTCGCGGTCGCACCGACCGACGATCCGACGGTCTCGCGCCTGACGCTGGTGACCAGCGGCTCGGAGGCGGTGATGCTGCAGATCACCAACCAGCTCAACAAGCTCATCGACGTGGTCAGCGTCGAGGACATGACGCGCGGCGAACACATCGAGCGTGAGCTGGTACTACTCAAATTGAGTATGGACGCCGCTCGCCGTGACACCGTGCGTGGCTACGTGATCCGTACCGGCGGCCGGGTGCTCGATCCGGCCAGCGAATGCTTCATCGTCGAGCTGCTCGGCAGCGAAGCGGAAATCAGCGGCTTCATTCTCGAGCTGGCCAAGCACGCCGAGCTCATCGAGGTCGTGCGCAGCGGTGCATTGGGCATGACTCGCAGTCAACGCGCACTGCGACTGGTGGAGTAGTCGCGCACCTCGCGCAAGCGTGAGCAGTCAGTCCGAGCTGGGAATGAGCACCGAGGCGCCCACGGTGCGCCGCGTCTCGAGATCGCGATGGGCCTGGGCCGCCTCGGCCAGCGGGTAGCGCTGACCGATGGCCACACGCAATTTCCCCGCGCGCACACAGGCGAACAGTGCGCGCGCGGCGCGCTCGAGCTCCTCGTGCGTGGCGAT
>Ga0302311_10000710_pt1 | contig 40675 bp, 39 predicted proteins | sample III_Palsa_N1_3_FD_200449 | JGI IMG/M metagenome (GOLD analysis project Ga0302311, IMG submission 200449) | Peat permafrost microbial communities from Stordalen Mire near Abisko, Sweden - III_Palsa_N1_3 | ecosystem: Environmental > Terrestrial > Soil > Palsa > Peat permafrost | place: Sweden... | reverse complement strand
CGGCCACAGAGCCGGCCAAGAAGCACTAAAAGCAACACACCTGCCCAGGTGGCGGAACTGGTAGACGCACTACCTTGAGGTGGTAGCGACGTAAGTCGTAGGGGTTCGAGTCCCCTCTTGGGCACCATTAACCGTTTCAGGACGTCTCACGAAGTCTCTGAAACACTCTGAAACCCGCATAACAGCGGGTTTTTTTGTGTCTGGAGGTCTTGCACTGTCTCAGGGAAGCTTGGACTTTTGGGTAGGAACTTGGGTATGTTGGGCGCGTTCCCTGCCCAAGTAGGTCTCACCGAATGCCCCGTCTAGCCGCATCGCTCACCGAGTCACAGATCAGCAAAGCCCGGCCCAAGGACAAGCCATACACGTTGGCGGACGGTAACGGTCTGTCCTTGGCAGTCAGCACGGCTGGGTTGAAGGCATGGACGGTGCGTTGTCGGCTCCCGGATGGGTCAAGGCCAGCACCAGCCATCATCGGCCACTATCCTGCGATGGGCCTTGCACAAGCACGGGTGCGTGCCGTGGAGGCACAGCGGGACGCGAAACAGGGAAGGGCAACCGAAGGGGTGCGCAAGGCTCAACAGGCTGCGGCGCGTGTTGTCTGTGCGAAGCAGCAGGTGGAGGCACAGACCGAACAGGCCACCTTCCGAGCTGTGTCGGCACGCTGGCTGGCCGAGAAGCGGACAGGCTGGGCGCCGGAGACTTACCGCAAAGCCCGACTTGTCGTGGATAAGTACCTTGTGCCGAAGCTGGGCGACGCGGACATGCGCACCCTGCAGACCAAAGACGTCCGGCCCGTGCTGATCGAGATGGTGGCCGATACGCCACAGCTCGCGCGTAAAGCGCGGCAGTATGCCGGCAGCATCGTGGAACACGCGATCAACGAAGGTCTGCGGCCAGACGAAAGCTCTTTGCGGCTTGCGAGGATTCTCCCGGCGATCCGCAGCGGCCACATGCCGGCTGTGACGGACGATGAAGGGAAGCTAGGCGAAGTCATGCGGGCCATTGCGGCTCACGAGAACCGTGTGGTGCGTGCGGCGCTGACTTTGGCTGCACTGACTGTCATGCGTTCCGGGGTGGTTGCCAGCGCGCGCTGGTCAGAGATCGACCTGGCGGCCGGGGAGTGGAAGATCCCCGGTAAGAACCCGGACGGATCAAACCGCATGAAGACCGGGCAGGACTTCACCACATCGTTGCCCTCGCAGGCTCTGGAGGTGTTGCGGGAGATGTACGAGCGGAACGCAGGCGGCGAGTATGTATTCCCGCCACAGGCCCGCCAGAACTCTCCGCACGTTTCGCGCGATGCGCTAAGCAAGGCATTGCGGGATATGGGCTTTCAAGGCGTACACACACCACATGGAAACCGCGCAGCGCTGCGCACGCTGGGCCGCGAACGGCTTGGCATTGATGTAGACGTGCTGGAGGCGCAGCTTGCCCACGCTCCAAAGGATGAAGTGCAGGCAGCCTATGCGCGCGTGAAGTTCAAGGAGCAGCGCCGCGTGGTCATGCAGGCATGGGCTGACTATCTGGATGGGGTGAAGGTGGGCAATGTGGTTCCCTTCAAGCGCAAGGCGTGAGGTGCCATCCTCGATGTTCGTCCACCCTCATCTGTTGTTTTGCTCAAACGGCAATCAGGTCTCAGAGGTCTCAGGTGCGGCAGATATCCCTTCTGATGTAAGAGCATTGCCTTAGAGGGTTAAGCGTAATGCTCCAGAAAAACGGGGTCGACTGTGAATCGCGGCATGATCGGCCCTTTTCGCATCCAGTTGAGCAACTCCCTACAGCGGGCTTTGGGATAACGTTCGGTTAGCCCTATGGGCAGTGCGAACATATACGCACCATCCTCGCTTGGTTTATAGGCTTGCAGGAAGTAAGGGTAAAGATAGTCGTGGATCGCCCACCGAAGTGCATTGAGACGTTGTGTGAGTACGATGATCTGGTGGCTGAGGACATTGTCGTCCAGCCAGTCTTGGATCTCTGGCAAAGCAAGAAGGATGTCGTGTAGCCCAACTGCATGTCCCTGCTCGTCAAGCCAACTTTGAATCATTTTCGCTGTTCCGCCGGACCGGAGAACGTTGTGCTTCGACAGATCGCCACACGTGCGTAGCCAATCCACGCGGGTGGGGGCTAGGGTAGTCTCGATGTCGAGGCTAGGCAGCCAGACCCCTTCGATTTTGATTCGACACCGTAGCCAGTCACGAAGGTCTTCTACAACCAAGTGAAGTGAGGTCGCATCTCCGAGTGAAGGTGCATCGCAAACAGCGGCTAAGTGGGCGAGGTAGGGCTGGCGTCCTACGCCACAGGCTTCATCAGTACCCGAAAGAAAGTCGACGAGGCTTATGGAAAAAAAGGCTTTGTCGACCCTGCTGTGAGGCATCGGTTGCCGATGTTCACCTTCTCCAAGTAGGGCGAACAGACCCAAATTGACCATAGTGTCGATCAGCTCGGTTGTTGCTGCTAAGACTATGACCTCTCGGTCGAGACCTACGAACGTGTGAATCGAGGGTGTCATCCATTGGGCCTAAGCAATACAAATCTGTGCGTACTACTCTGTACAAACCTGTGGTGAACATTCGAGGCTGCGGTACGCTTGGCGCAAGGCTCCAAGGAAAACACTGCAATGGCTGGCTTCTTCGCATCGTTCACTCCCATCATTGTCGCCTTGCTTGCCGCATATGCCACCGTGTTTCTTGCCGAAGACTACCGGCGTTTTAGGGACGGTACGAGCCTTGCGGCAGCTCTCGCAGGTGAGCTTCAAGCGTACCTTGAAGCGTTTGAACGTGGGACGCCAACCCTCGAAGCGATAAGGAAGCACTTAGACAGCGGAGTGCCACTGAGATACATGCCTCCCTTCAAACCACCAAGCGATCCTGTGTACGACGCAGGAGTGGCTCGACTCGGCCTGCTGGGGCCTGAGATAGCGAGAGACGTCGCGTACACCTACCAAAATGTGAACGCCTTCAGAGTTGCGTACTCCAACATGACTAAAACCTACTTGAAAGTTGAGACGCATATTGTGCTGGGGACGCTTGACGGCGCCATAGCGGCTGCAACCAAAGCGGAGGAACGCGGCAAGCTGGCGCTCAAACAGCTCGACGTGCGCGCGCGTGCGCGATATCGAATCTTTAGTTAGCTCGAACAACACCGGGAGCACTGTTGGCACCAGCAGGTTGTATGCAATACGAAGGCACACATTGACGGCCCTGCGGGGCCGTTATCGCTTCTGAAGATCCCCGAGATGTACCCGAAAGGAGACGACAGGCCCGTAAGTAGCTGAAGGTTGCCGGGTAAAACGTTGGACATAGGAGCAAGGAAACTCGCGCCGTCCCGCACAGGTTCGGTGGGTATAACTCCCAACATAGGAGGAAAGACGCTCACGGTTCTCCGCTGATCCAGCGCGGAGCAGTAAAACAGGGAGCCTAGGAGGAAGGGTGCAACGCCCTGCCGTACCCCTGACGCGCTGGGTATAACCGCCAACATAGAAGGAACGAGACTCCCAAGCTCTGCTGATCCCGTGCGAGACAGGTTTAACCACGAACATAGAAGATAGGTCCGCAGGCCCTGATGCGATAAGTAAAAGGCGGAACATAGGAGGAAGGGCGTAACGCTGTGCCTCTGTCCGTTGCACTGGGTATAACAGTCAACATAGGAGGAAAGAGCCTCCCAAGCCCCGCTGGTCCCGCGTGAGGCAGGTTTAACCCGGAACGTAGAAGGAAGGATGTAACGTCCTGCTTCTGTCCGATGCGCTGGGTATAACTGCCAGCTTAGGAGGAAGGAGCCTTTCCGGTCTCCGCTGATCCCGAGTGAGACAGTAAAACCTGCAACCTAGGAAGAACACCCACCCGGCACCACCGGGAACCGAGGAGGCCCCAGCGGCTCCCCCGGCGCTTCGCCGTGCCCGTCATCCGGGTACACACCCACACCACCACCCACCACAGAGAGACCACAGACGCATGATCGACTTCGATCCCGTACACCTCGCCGCAGCCATCGCACTGTGCGAGCCATTGAACATTCGCACCATCGCCTTTGACGTGCCCACCTTCAATCGCCTGAAGGACTTCCAGCGGAAGCTGGAGAGCCTGATCCGCAGGGACACCGGCAACGCCGAGGTGCTGAAGTACCTGATCCACACGCACCCCGAAGTGAAGGCGATGGGCAGTGACCGTTGAACAAACTCTCCAGCGACTACAGACCGCTAAGGTGCAGACGTTGCCGCTGTCAGCACTGAAGACCGATGAGGCCCTTCAGCCCCGCGTGGCTCGCATGGTTCCCTTCAAGGATCAAGGGCGCGTCGAGAACCGCAGCGAGGAACATGTCGGCGCCCTGCGGCTTGCCTTGGAGGCAGCCCACAGCTACCAGCTTGAACCGGTGCTGGTTGCTGAAGCGGATGGCAGCTTGTTCGTTGTCGATGGACACCATCGGCTGAAGGCGTACCGCCGTGCACAGCGCGAGACCATACCGGCCCGAGTGTGTTCGATGGAGTACCAGCAGGCCGTGCTGGTATCGAAGCTGGTCAACTGCACAGACAGGGCGTTGGAGATGCACCCGGAGCAACGCCGGGATGCAGCGTGGCAGTACCTGGCCCTAGTGACCCGAAGGGGAGCCGTTGGGTTACCTGCGGGGGAATCTCTGCGAACCATCGTGGGTCGATTCGGTATCGGCTACGGCACCGTGCAACGAATGTGCTGCAAGTTGCCCGAGGTGAACCCGAAGGACTGGAGCAGTGAAGCACTGGACACAGGCACCAGCTTTCCACGCTGGCGTTATGTCCGCGAAGCCGGCGCAGGCTGGCATGACATGAAGGAGAAGATGGACATGGAGCAGATCACACAACACGAAGCCGCGAAGTTGGCACGGAAGATCGGCGCACTGATGGAGAAGGCCACCCCCGCGGCGGTCAATCTCGCCGTGCAGATGCTGGGGATTGAAGCGCAGATGGAGGCAGTGAACGAAGACACACTGGACTTCGCCGCAGCGACCGCCGAGAGCATGGACTTCTGATCCACTTCAGGTGATCCATTGGATCAGGGGAGCGCTGGTCAACCGGCAAAGATGAAGGCTGCAGCGATGATCGTACCTATCAGAATTAGCCATGCCTCACCGAGTTGCCAGTGGATGACAAAACTTGCCGAAGCGGCGAGTGGGTGCTTCTTCTGAGCGGCGGTGCGGCGAGTCAATACATAAACATAGATGCCGAGTACAACCAAAGCCCCGGCAACAGCAAGTGCACCTGAGCCGTGAAAAGTGTGGACAACGAGAACCCAGAGCACAACGCCAGCCAAGGTAAGCCCACGCCCAACAACTCCATACTTCCAGAGCGTATCTTGCGCCGATGGCGGAGTGCTTGCGGCGATATCTGCACGTCGCAATGCGATCGCGTCTAGCTCGCCTGTATGCGCTCCACGTTCGAGCAATTCCAAGCGCAATGCAGTCTCAGCCCATTCTGTTCGACCGTCAGTCGCCCACATCTCCTTCAGAGCATCTGAATCAATATCAGAGAACCGCTGTCGCGCAGCAGCGATCAAACTTGCGCTATCCGTCATTTGCGTCCCCTGTCGAATGAAGTTCCCCTCCGAAACCCTCAGCTTGATTATGTCTGCTTTGGGCGGCCGTCGAAAACGGAGGTTAGCAGAACCATCTACTGACCCTTTCGGCCACCATCGGCCACCCTGAGTCCCTCGCGGTCACTCCGCCGCAATCCTCCCGGACGTACACCCCCACCACCAACACCCCACCTGTCCACTGTCCGCGCCACGGACGGTGACGGGCACCTATTGCCTTGAGAGATACGCATGACAACACAGACAGAATCGAAGACCGCACTCACGCTCACCGGCAACCGCAACCAATGCACCGGCTGCAACGAATACTTCAACCACGACTACGGCTTTGATCGACACCGCATTGGTAAGCACAGAGGGAATCAGCGTCGCTGCATGTCGGTTGCCGAGATGGTCAAGAAGGGCTTCAGCAAGAACGCCAAGGGGTTCTGGATCACTGAGCCGCAGACCGCGGCGAGAGTGGCATCAGCAAGGTGAGGCCATTCGCGTACAAGGCCCGCGGAGGGCTAAGCGGATACCTGAGTAGCCCCCTCGAAATACCCGGCAAAGATTTCCGTTGCCCCATCAAGCAGAGAGCACGGTGTCGACTCCCCCCGTGCCCCGGCCATACCCACAGCACCCACAGCGAGAGTGGCCAGTCCATCGGCCCGCATCGTCACGCATTGAAGGAACGACATCATGAACAACGCCACCCAGATCATCACCACGTTCAACATCATCCGTCTGCCGGAGCTACTTCAGACTGTCGGCTTGTCCCGCCCCAGCATCTATCGTCTGATGAAGCTTGGCGAGTTTCCCCAGCAAGTGAAGATTGGCCTCTCCGCCGTCGGCTGGACGCGTGCTGAAGTGGAGCAGTGGATTGTCGAGCGCATGAATGCGAGGTCGGTTGTCGCAGTAGGCGAGTTGCAGCAGGCCGCGTAAGCCGCCATCGTGCGTTTCCTACCCAAGTTCCTACCCAAAAGCGATTGCTATGCCTAGCGTGCCGAGATAGTTCGCTATCTTTGTCGTCAACGATCTTTGGGTAGGAACTTGGGTATGTAGTCGGCACGCCTTTGCTAAGTGCCGTTATAGTTCAATTATTTATATGACTTGACGGGTCTCCTCTTGGCACCAATGAAGGTTTCAGTGAATTTCACTGGAATCATGAAGGAACAAAAAAACCGCCGATCGGCGGTTTTTTTGTTCCTTCCTAAAGCAGCGGCTTTGCTGCTTGCAGGTTCCGGTGGTTGGTGTCCAAGAGGGGACCCGAACGAATATGACGCAGGGTGGCTTCGCCGTGATTCCCGCACACGGCTTGTAGGCGCCGGCTGACATATCGACTGTATTCACCATGGCACATTGCGACCCTATGGTGACGATACCGGCAGGCACTTGCCTGACGTATCACGGTTGATTTCCTCATCGCGTGGGGTGGACGCCTTGGTAATCATTTCACTCAAACCTTCCGTTGCCGGTGGCTGGAAGGTCTGTCGCTCCCATATCGCACTGTTCGGTGATCTGCAACTGGGAGCTGCCATCAAACTGGCCAGGGAACTGGCTCGTGACGAACATCAACGCTCGAACCGACCGGTCAGTGTGGAAATGCCTGGCCCGACCTCGACGATTGTGCTGGCCCGTTATGTGGGTGTCGCCGACATACTTGCGGCCTAGGCCCAGGCCCGGCGCGAGACGGAAAAGCTCCGGGCATCGCAGTACCATGATGGAAGAGATCGCCTGACGGCGGAATTGCTGCGTGTCGGTCAGTTTGCTGTGGTGCGGACTGATTTCATGTGGCCCAATCAAGGAGGGTGTGATGTGATCAATGTTGTCCTGGTGGATGATCACGAGCTGGTACGTACAGGTTTCCGGATGATCCTGCAGCAGCAGGCGGACATCTGCGTCAGTGGTGAGGCAGGGAGTGCCGAGGAAGGCCTGCGGCTGATTCGAACGTTGGCACCGGATATTGCCCTGGTCGATGTGCACATGCCGGGTATGAGCGGGATCGAACTCACGGAGCGCGTTTGTCGCTCGAAGATGTCCACCCAGATTGTTATCGTGACGGTGGTGGATGACGCGCGTTTTCCCAAACGCCTGCTTGACGCCGGCGCGCTCGGCTACCTGACTAAGGGTTGCAGTGCCGAGGAGTTGGTGTCTGCCGTGCGTCAGGTGGCCAGTGGCCGACGTTATCTCGCACCCGCCGTGGCGCAGCAGTTGGCACTGGCCACACTGGATGGCAGCACCTCACCGTTCGACGTGCTGTCCAGCCGTGAGCTGGAAGTGGCGATGATGCTGGTGCGTGGCAAGCCGCTGACCATCATCGGCGAACAGCTCAACCTGAGCCCGAAAACGGTGTCGACCTACAAGCAGCGATTGATGGAAAAGCTGCATGTGGATCATGTGCTAAGTCTGGCGCACCTGATGACCGTACACGGCCTGATTGATGCGCCGAACCATCAGGTCGGCAGCTGAGTACTGAACGACAACCAAAAATGCGCTTCGATATTGAGTGACAAAAAAACCGGACTGCATGTCCGGTTTTTTTGTCACTGAAGCAGGGCGCTGACGATTCAGTCGTGCAGGTCGCTCTTGTGCTCCTCATCCCGCGGCGTAATCGACGCTGCCGGGTGGATGGGGTGAGCCAGCAAGTCACCCTGCTTGGGCAGCGGTGCTGATGGAGTAGGCACGACGACCACAGCTGGAGCCGCGTTGGTCGGTTGACTGATTGGCGCTGCCGGGTCCGACGAAATTGCCGGTCGAGCCTGTGGCGCCGGCGCAAGAGCAGGCGCCGGCGGGTCGGCTACGATCGCAGGCCGCGGTGCCGGTACAACAGCCTCGGTCACGGGTGCAGCTACGATTTCACGGACCTTGTCGGCGGCGCTGTCGGTGTTGGCTACAGTGACCTGCTGCGGTGGGCGGCTGATCGGTTGCGCGGGCATCGGTGCCGCTGCCGGTAGCGTACCCTTGACTGCTTCACTTGCCTCGGAATTGTTGACTGCCGGTTTCGACTGGTCAGGAATAGGCGGCAGGGTGGGCAGGTTGAAGGTTGCTACAGGCGGTGCTACAGCGCTTGGTGTGAGTTCTGGCTTGGACGGCTGACTATCATCCATCGCAGGATCGGCCACACGGGTCACAGCCTTCTCGACCGGTACCACAAACGCAGGCATCGGAGCAGACGGTTTGGCCGTTTCCTGTGCGACTTCAGGCGCCGCGTTGCTAACCGGAGCGTTGTTCATGAGATCTGCTCCGATCGCGGCGACGGCGACCACGGGACTGACTGTCACCGGAGCGCTCCGTGAAGGCTGTTCGCTGCGGCTGGCCTCGGTAGCGCTGACGGCTTCGTCACGATCTTCGTCGTCGAGCGCCTGCACTTGCCCTGCATCGAGATTTGTACCGTTCGCAGCTACTTCGTCGTGGCGGCGCCGACGCCGGCCACCGCGACGGCCACGACGTCGACGCGACTGGCTGCCGTCCGCATCAAGTGTGTCGTCGGAAGATTCCGGCGCGGTGGATTCACCCAGTGGCACGATCAGCAGCTCGGCTTCCGTGGCAGCATCGCTCGGTGACACGGCGGCGGGGCGATCGTTTGTGCTGGGACGTGACGGGCGCTCGGCCTTGGGTCCCTGTTGCTGGGGGTTGGGCTTGCGTTCGGTTCGTGCCGGGTTGTTCCCGGTTACGGCGGCCTTGGGCTGGCGTTCTGCCTTGGCGTTCGGAGCCTGTGCTTGCTGTGCCTGCTGTGGCTGGCGCGGCGGCTGCTCGTTATTGCGCTGGCGTGGATTCCTGGGCTGTTGCGCGTTCGATTTCGCCCCGTTCTGCTGCTGCGCCTGTTCGCGGCGCGGCTGCCGCTGTGCGGACGTGTTCTGAGCATTGTTGCGGCCCGCGCGCTCGTCACGACGATCACGTGTGCTGTCATTGCCATCCGTGCGCTTGGGAGCAGGCGTTGCCGCTGCCGGTTCGGCACTGCGGAACCAGCCAAGCAGTCGCGAGATGACACCACCTGACGGAGCCGGGCGAGACGCCGTCGGCGTGGTCACCGGCTGGCGACGCGCAATCGGTTGTGCGCTGGCGGCTGGAGCCTCGATTTCCTCACGCAGCGGCGCCGGGCTGGACGGCACGATGCCGCTGACCGCTGGCTGTTCGCTGCTGCCCAGAGCCTGGCCCATCTTGGGCAGCTCGGCCGTTTCCACGGTGGTCAGCCGTTCATAGCTGGGCTTGCTGTGCTCGCCCATGTCGGCTTCGCGGATACGCTGGATTTCGATATGCGGCGTTTCCAGCTTTTCGTCAGCGACGATCATCACGTGCACCTTGTGGCGCAGTTCGATCTCCACCACGCTGGCGCGCTTTTCGTTGAGCAGGAAGTTGACGACGCTCGACGGCGCCTGCACCAGCACCTGGCCGGTGTTGTCCTTCATCGCGTGCTCTTCGATCAGGCGCAGGGTCGACAGCGACAGCGATTCCACACCGCGGATGTGGCCGTGGCCCTCGCAGCGCGGGCAGACGATCTGGGTCGCTTCGCCGAGGCTCGGACGCAGGCGCTGACGCGACATCTCGAGCAGGCCGAAGCGCGAGATGCGGCCGATCTGCACGCGGGCACGATCGAGCTTCAGCGCTTCCTTCAGGCGATCTTCCACTTCGCGCTGATGCTTCGGGCTGTCCATGTCGATGAAATCGATCACGATCAGGCCGCCGGCGTCACGGATGCGCGCCTGGCGGGCGATTTCCACCGCGGCCTCACAATTGGTATTGAACGCGGTCTCCTCGATGTCGCTGCCCTTGGTGGCCTTGGAGGAGTTGATGTCGATCGCGGTCAGCGCTTCGGTCTGGTCGATCACGATCGAGCCACCGGAGGGCAGGCGCACCTGGCGGTCGAACGCGCTCTCGATCTGTGTCTCGATCTGGTAGCGCGTGAACAGTGGGGTGTCGTCCTTGTACAGTTTGAGCTTGCGCAGTGCGTTCGGCATCACCTGCTGCATGAAGTCACGGGCGTCGTTGTACAGCGACTCCTCGTCGATCAGGATCTCGCCGATGTCACTGCGCAGGTAGTCGCGCAAGGCGCGGATGAACAGCTTCGATTCCTGATAGATCAGGAACGGCGCCTTCTGCTTGTTGGCTGCCTCGGAGATCGATTTCCACAGCTGCAGCAGGTAATCGAGATCCCACTGCAGTTCTTCGGCGTCGCGGCCAAGGCCGGCGGTGCGCACGATCAGGCCGACATCGTCGGGCACGGTGACATGGTCGAGTGCTTCTTTCAGCGCCTGCCGATCTTCACCCTCGATCCGCCGCGAGACACCGCCGGCTTTCGGGTTGTTCGGCATCAGCACCATGTAACGGCCGGCCAGGCTGATGAAGGTGGTCAGGGCAGCACCCTTGTTGCCGCGCTCCTCCTTCTCAACCTGAACGACGACTTCCTGGCCTTCCTTGAGCAGCTCGCGGATGGTGGCCTTGTGGTGATCCAGACCCGGCGCGAAGTAGTCGCGGGAGATCTCCTTCAGCGGCAGGAAGCCATGGCGTTCGGCGCCGTATTCAACGAAACAAGCTTCAAGTGAAGCTTCAACTCGGGTGATTCGGCCCTTGTAAATATTGGACTTTTTCTGTTCCCGGGAAGGGATTTCGATGTCCAGGTCGTACAGGTTTTGGCCATCGACAATGGCCACGCGCAACTCTTCACGCTGAGTCGCGTTGATCAACATACGCTTCATGGTGGTAATCCTCGGCTTGCCGCGCGTCGCGTGCCACGGTGGCGCCGAAATGGCGGCCTGCCGGGGATCGCGCCGCTGCGGTAAAAGCGGCAAAAAAACGGCACCGTTACCGGTGTCGGGATGATTCGATCAGCTGCGTCTGCCGCCCCGATACCTCAATGGCATCGGACAAACGGCAGCCCGAACCGTTACGATGAAAGGGAGCCGCGACCGGCCGCCAAGGCAACCGGCGCAATCCTCGCCGACGTTACGGGCGGGCACTCGACCCGATCCAGACATCGATGGGCAGAATGTAGCGCCCACCGAGTATCCTATTTCAGCAGGTTTTTTTCAATGCAGACGGTAACTTCCCCCGACGCACCTCACGGTGTACGTCAAGTCGAGATCGGCCCCGAGCGGGACGGCCAGCGCATCGACAACGCTCTGGTCACCATGCTCAAAGGGGTGCCGAAGAGCATGATTTACCGGCTGTTGCGCACCGGTCAGGTGCGGGTCAACGGCAAGCGGGCGAAGCCGGATACGCGTCTCACAGCTGGTGATATGCTGCGTATTCCGCCGGTACGGGTGGCTGAACGGCCCGAGGGCAACGCACCGGCCACCGGTTTGGTGGCCTCGGTGGCCGACGCCACCATTTTCGAAGACAAGCACTTCCTGGTCATCGACAAGCCCGCCGGCGTGGCCAGCCATGGCGGCAGCGGGGTCAGTCACGGTGCGATCGAGCTGCTGCGCGCGGCCCGGCCGCAGGAACACCTGGAACTGGTGCATCGACTCGATCGCGATACCAGCGGCGTGCTGGTGTTTGCCAAGACGCGGGCCGGGCTGACCGGGCTGCAAGCGGCGATCCGTGCCGGCGAGGTCACCAAACAATATCTGTGCCTGATGCTCGGTCATCCCTCCAAGGCCAAGTTCGACGTCAATGCGCCGCTGCTGAAATCCGTATTGCAAGGTGGTGAGCGCATGGTGCGGGTGGCCGACAACGGCAAGCCGTCGCTGACGTTTTTCCGCGAAATGGAGCAGTACCCCGGCGCCCGCCTGATGCAGGCTACCTTGGGCACCGGGCGTACCCACCAGATCCGCGTGCATGCCGCGCATATCGGTCACCCACTGGCTGGTGATCCGAAGTACGGCGACAAGGAGATGAACAAGCGTTTCCGCGAGATGGGCCTGAACCGGATGTTCCTGCACGCCGCGCACATGAGTTTTGAGTTGGACGGGCGCTCCTACAGTTTCTCGACGCCCTTGCCGGATGATCTGAAAGACTTTCTCGATGTGCTCGCCGTCAAGGGCAAGCGGCTGGTCTACTCGCGGGACAAGTCGCGCACGGATTTCTGATCAACGCGCCAGGAGGGCCTCGACCCGCGCGGCGCAGATGAAATCGTTCAGCGACAGGCCGCCCACATCATGGGTCGACCACAGCAGCTGGCAATGACCGTAACCGGCTTCGATATCCGGGTGATGATCCTCGTGGTTGGCCATGAAGCCGACTGCATTGATGAAACCCAGGGTGTGGTGAAAGTCAGCGAATCTGAAATCCTTGACGATCGCGTGGCCGTTTGCATGTAGCTGCCAGCCCGGCACCAACAGCAGCAAGCCTGCCGTCTGCGCGGGGTCGAGCGCATGTTCCTTGCCTTTGCGTGGTTGGCAGTGTTGCGTGGCCAGGTCGTTGGTGGTCATGCGGATCTCCGTACAGGCTGAAAGTGAGGGATGCGAAGCGTCGAAGTTGCGCGTGCAAAAGTCAAAGCGCGCATCAAACTTGAAACAGGACTAAAATGGTGCTGTTTCGCCGGCGAGCTTTGCCGGCACTCGTTTGGTGACCCGGAGCAGGCATGATCGACATTTCCGAACGCGCGCAGCAGCACTTTCTGCGGCTTCTTTCACAACAGGGTAGTGAAGACCTGAGCATCCGTCTGCGGGTGACTTCCCCCGGTACGGCGGCGGCCAACTGCGAGCTGGAGTTCTGCGAGCCGGCCGATCTGGCCGGCGGCGAGTGGACGATTGAATGCGCCGGTTTTCTGTTCCACATCGATGGCGAGAGTGCCAGCTGGCTGGACAATGCCACCATCGATTACGAACCCAACGCCACCGGCGGTCAACTCAATATCCGCGCGCCCAGGATCAAGGGCGATGTGCCGGGTGTGGAAGCCGGCCTGATCGAGCGCGTGCGCTATGTGCTGGAATCGGAGATCAATCCGCGCCTGGCTTCGCATGGGGGCAGGGTCACGCTGCTGGAGATCGATGCCAGCGGCTCGGTCTTGCTGCAGTTCGGTGGTGGCTGCCACGGTTGCGGCATGGTCGACGTGACGCTGAAGCAGGGCGTGGAAAAGACCTTGCGCGAGCGGGTGCCGGAAATCACCGCGGTGCGTGATGCGACCGATCATGCCTCCGGCGAGAAACCCTATTACAACAAGGCCGAAGGCAAGTCCGCGATCGCCTGAGTCGGTGTCACGGATCAACCAAAAACAAAGGCCCGCCAAGTGCGGGCCTTTGTTTTTTAGTGGCGAGACAAATGAACTTACTTGTCGCCGCTGATGTGACCTTGCAGGGTATCGAGCTTGGTCGGCAGACCGGAGAAATATGCGGCAATATCCTCGATGTCCTGGTCGGACAGAGTGGCGTCCATACCTTTCATGATCGGGTTGTTGCGCTGACCGTCCTTGTACTCATGCAACGCCTGCTGCAGGTAGGCGTTGTACTGGCCAGCCAGGCGCGGGTACTGCGGATCGACCGCATTGCCGTCGACACCATGGCAGGCGAAGCAGGTGGCAGCCTTCTGCTTGCCATTCTCGGCATTGCCAGTGGCCAGCAGTTGGGTGGAGGCGAACGCCAGCACGGCGCCGAATGAAAGCAGGGTAAGCGCATGTTTCATGCGGAAAGTCCTTGGCAACTACTTGGCGAGGCTGGAAAGGTAGGCGGCGATGTTCTGAATGTCCGTGTCGGACAGACTCTGCGCCTGCGCACCCATGGTCGGATGTGTGCGATCGCCACTCTGGTAGCCATGCAGCGCGTTGATGATGTACTGCTCGTTCTGGCCGGCAATCTTCGGCACCGGATACTGCGGGTAGGCATTGGTGTAACCAGGTACGCCATGGCAGCCGGCACACGTATAGATCAATTTGCGTCCGGCAGCCTTGTCACCTTCGGCGTGAACGCTGGCAGTGGCGAAGAGGGCTGTGGCCACGGCCAAGCCAAGCAATTGCAGTCGAGTCATCGAGATCATTCCCACGAGTGCGGCGGGTACAGGGAGATATAAGTCACCAAGTATAGACGTTGCATTCACGCGTGAACAACATTCGGTTTTTGTGCGGTCAATGTTTGCGCAGTACACACTGACCACCCTTGCGTGCGTGTTCCTTCGCCCACGGTGATGGCCGCGCTATCGTGCTATAGCGAATGTCATTGATGCCGTGGCCATAAGCCCCATATACTCGTCGGGTCACATCGTTTTCCCCGGGGGTGTCCTGGCTTCGACGGGGGTAGTGAGATGACTTGGTGCATGCCGAGGGGGCAGCTTTCCTCGTAAATCCAGCAGCAAACTTCTAGTTGCCAACGACGACAACTACGCTCTCGCCGCTTAAGGCGTAAGCCCCGAACCCACTTGTGCTCATGCTCGTCGGTGTAGGGTCATTATCATGAGATCGCCGAACGCTGCCGCCTGGCGGTTCTAGGTCAAATCAATCAGGCTGGTTCCGCGGTGCGCTTTGCCCATCGTGCTTGTCGCGGAACGAGATCGAACGTTGAGCTAAGCATGTAGATCCGGGCATTGAACGCTTTCGGACGCGGGTTCGACTCCCGCCACCTCCACCAATTAGTGCTCCAAAGCAGTCCAACGAAGGCCGGTAACCCTAGCAACAGCAAAGGTTCCGGCCTTTTTTGTGCCTGATACCGTCCAAGCCTGTCCATTGCAATCCGGGGGCAACTGGGGGCAACATCGGGGGCAACAGCACCTATCCCCATGAGGGTTGCCCCCATGACGCTTACCGACACCGCCATCCGCAAGGCCAAGCCCACCGACAAGACTCAGCGTCTTTTTGACGGCAACGGCATGTACCTGGAGCTGTCACCGAATGGGGGCAAGTGGTGGCGTTTGAAGTATCGGTTTGGGGGCAAAGAGAAACGTCTGTCCCTCGGCACCTACCCCGATACAGGTCTAGCCGAGGCCCGTGGCCTGCGCGAGGTTGCCCGCGCGCTGTTGCGCATTGGCGTCGATCCGGGCGTGCAGCGCAAGGCCGCGAAAGCTGCTGGCGACGAACGCGCAGCGAACAGCTTTGAAGTGGTGGCGCGAGAGTGGCATGCCAAACAATCGGCAACATGGGTGGAGCTTCACGCTAGCCGGATCATGCTTCGGTTGGAAAACGATATCTTCCCGTGGCTGGGCAACCGCCCGATTGCCGACATCACCGCCAAGGAACTGCTGGCGACCGTCAACCGCATTGTTGACCGTGGCGCTGTCGAGTCCGCACATCGCGTGTTGCAAAACTGTGGGCAGGTGATGCGCTATGCCATCGCCACTGGCCGCGCCGAACGCAATCCGGTTACCGACCTGCGCGGCGCATTGCCGCCAGTCAAGCAAACCCACCTTGCCGCGATCGTTGACCCGGTTGCTATCGGTGGCCTGCTGCGCGCGATGGATGCCTATAACGGCTCGCTGGTGACGAAGTGCGCGTTGCGGTTGGCGCCGCTGGTGTTCGTGCGACCGGGCGAGTTGCGGCAAGCCGAGTGGGCGGAGTTTGATCTGGACGCCGCGCAGTGGAACATCCCCGCCGAAAAGATGAAAATGCGCGAACCGCATCTAGTTCCACTGGCATCGCAAGCCGTGGCGATCTTGCGCGAGCTGCATGCACTGACCGGGCGAGGGCGTTACGTGTTCCCCAGCGCGCGCAGTCCGCAGCGGCCGATGAGTAACAACGCGGTGTTATCAGCACTGCGCCGCATGGGCTACGCCACCGACGAAATGAGTGGGCACGGTTTCCGCGCGATGGCGCGCACTGTGCTGGATGAGGTACTGCATTTCCGGCCGGACTATATCGAGCACCAACTAGCGCATGCGGTGAAAGATCCGAACGGGCGGGCGTACAACCGCACCGCGCACCTAGCTGAGCGCCGGAAGATGATGGCGGGATGGGCGGACTATCTGGACACGTTGAAGGTGAGCGGCAACGTCATACCGATTACACGCAAGGCAAGTTGATCGACAACCGTTGAACGCCGCGCCTAGGACGGCCATCCGAAAACCTGACACCTTCTCAGGCTGGCGCGGCACCCATTGAAGGGCGCAGAGGTGTGCGCGGTCATGACATATAGAACAAAAAAAGAACTCGTTGAAAATCTCCTGCGCCGCCGTTTCGGAAGTCTTGCGCCACCGCCTGTGACAACCTTGCATATGGCGAATCCACGGCCGAAAAACGATCACATTATTCTGGCCCCTATGAATCAGGCACGGCTTGATTTGGAAGCCATGACGCCGACCCAACTTGAGGAGATAGTCAGGACTGAGGATCAAAAGGATTTGGAAGCTTTGCGGGCTAAGGAAGCTGCCGAAGAGCTGAATTTGTTTTTCCACCAAGCAAGCGCCAATGCTGATTTTGCGTTCTGGGCCAAGATGCCTATCTGGACACTTGATGAAGCTATCAGTCTGTCTCTTGGCAAAGACCCACGTGTAGTGAATTGGGATTCCGTTAATGGCGGCGGAGAACAATACGTGCTCGCCGCGCTCATAAAGTCGCTATTCCCGAAAGACTATGCGCAGCGGCGCGAGCTAGTCCGGCGTGCACTATCGGTTCGTGATTTGGTCGATCCGATTAGGCCTGAGGTATATCTAGTGTGGGCACAAAGTACCTTTGACTCTGTGCCGACTGAACTGGTTGAGCAGGTTCGGGCGAGAGGCAAGCACATGGCTGATATGCACGCGTTGACTGTGCGGGTGGCAGAGCTAGAGGCGCAACTGGCTACCAATGGCACGGTAACGAATGATGGTTGGCCTTGGGGTGGTTATGAAACCAAATTGCTGCGAAAGCTCGCTGCTGCCGCGCAACGGTACTGGGTGAACTACGATCCGAGCGCCCCAGATACGGCGGCGACCAACCAAACAGTTAGCGATTGGTTGCAGAGCGAGCAGGAAGTTTCTGACCGTGTCGCAGAGATCATGGCGCAAATCCTGCGTGCGGATGGCCTTCGGCCTGGCCCAAGAAAATAGAGTTATCCGCGCCTACCGGCCCCGCATGACGGCAGGCTTCCCGAGGTTTGTCGCGTCTATTCACGCCTAAAAGGCGCGGACGACTGCGTGTATTCAAACAGCGATCCGTGCGTATATTGACCAACCATGTTCAACGACGGCCCGCAAGGGCTGGAGGAAAGCAACATGGCTGTATCACTTCCCGAAACCGGATTCCTTCGCCTTCGAGACATTGTGGGCGATGTCAAAGCCGGTATTCCCGCAATCATTCCTGTAAGCAAATCTACGTGGTGGCAGGGTTGCCGCACGGGACGTTACCCAAAGCCGACTCGCGCACTCGGCGCCAGAATTACATGCTGGCGTTGTGAGGACATTAGGGCGCTCATTGAGTCCACTGCGCCGGAATCGGCGACATGAGTCGCCTTTCCGCAGATACCGTTTGCATCCCCGATAACTGGCGCGAGCATTTGCCTGACCCTGCCGTGTACTACAGCCAACACGTCGCCAAGCTTGGCGGTGTGAATGGCCACGGCTACGCGGTGGGCTTGTGCCCCTTCCACGATGACCATAACCCCAGTTTCGGCGTGAAGCTGTCCAGCGAGCGTGGGCACTGGTGCTGCCATGCCGGGTGCGGCAAAGGCGACATGGTGGAGTTTCACCAGCGGCTCACCGGCCTGGACTTCCTGGCAGCGGTTCGCGAGCTGATCGGGGGTAGCCGATGAACGCGGTATTGCAGGTCGAGACGCCGAAGGAAGCCGCGCGTCGTCTGTCTGCCCATAAGCTACGCGAGGGATACAAGGCCGAAGCCTTGCACGTCTATGCCAATGCCAGCGGCGACCCGGTTTACTGGCGCATCCGCTGCAAGCACCCGGACACCGGCGCCAAGTGGATACGGCCGATGCATTGGAATGGCATTGCTTTCGTCAATGGCGAGCCGCCATTGCTAGAGGAAGGGAAGCCTCTGTATCAGTTGCCCGAACTGCTTGCCGCCGATCCTGCGTCGCTGGTGCTGATCGTCGAGGGCGAATGGTGCGCCGATCATCTGCACAGGCGGGGCCTAATCGTCATCACGTCCGGCAGTTGTAGCAGCGCCAGCGGCGCTGATTGGACACCTCTGCGTGGCCGTCACTGCCTGCTGTGGCCTGACAACGATGCGCCGGGCAGCAAGTATGCCGATGAGGCGGCGGCGATCCTGCAATCGCTGGGCTGCGCCGTAGAATTAATCGACGTCGAGCCGCTGGGCTTGCCTGACAAGGGCGACGCAGCGGATTGGTTGGCGTTGCATCCCGATGCTAAGGCGGCGGACGTGCTGGCGCTGGCGCGGTCTGAAGTAGATGCGAATAGACCGGCGGCCAGCATGGTAGATGCTATGCCGCGCGTCATCCTGACCCGTGGCAGCGATGTGCAACCGGAAGCGGTCGACTGGCTATGGGACGGCTGGCTCGCTGCCGGCAAGCTGCATCTGATCGGTGGGGCACCGGGTACGGGAAAGACCACGCTTGCGGCATCACTGGCCGCGATCATCACCTGTGGTGGACGCTGGCCGGACGGTAAGCGCGCCGAAACCGGCAGTGTGGTGTTTTGGTCTGGCGAGGATGACAACAGCGACACCTTGAACCCACGCTTGCGCGCTGCCGGCGCGGACATGACGCGCGTGTTCACCGTCGACGGCGTGCGCGAGGGTGGCGAGCGGTATCCGTTCGATCCAGCGTGCGACGTGGAGGCTCTACGTGCGGCACTGGCTGGCATCTCCGGCGTGCGTCTGATCGTGATTGACCCCATTGTGTCGGCAGTTGCCAAAGACTCCCATAACAACGGCGACGTGCGTCGGGGACTGCAACCGTTGGTGGACTTAGGTATGCAGCTAGGTGCTGCCGTGCTGGGCGTGACGCACTTCAGCAAGGGCACTAGCGGGCGCGATCCGGTGGAACGTATTACCGGCTCGCTCGCCTTTGCTGCACTGGCCCGCTTGGTCATGGTGACGGCGAAACAGGAAGCCGATGGCGAGCGACCGGAGCGGCGCGTCATCCTGCGCGCGAAGTCCAACAGCGGTCCGGACGGCGGCGGGTTTGTATATGACCTGCAACAGGGCGAGCTGTCCGGTTTTCCGGGCGTGTCGGCATCGTCGGTTCTGTGGGGCGAGTCGATCCACGGCACCGCACGCGAGCTGCTGGCCGAAGCGGAGCAGAGGGATGATGACCATGACGCGGCGGGCGATGCTGTGGACTTCCTGCATAGCGTGCTCGCGTTCGGTTCGCGCTTCGTGAAAGAGATCAAGGCAGAGGCAGCGTCCGCAGGCATCGCTTGGCGGACGTTGGAACGCGCCAAGCGTAAGGCTGGTGTCGAGGCTAGAAAGAGCGGCATGAACGCCGGATGGGAGTGGTACAAGCTCCCGAAGACCGCCAAAAAGGACGAAGACCGCCAGCCTGAGAGAGTGGCGGCCTTCGGCGGTCTTCGGGAAAACGTGGCGGTCTTCGGAGAGGAAAGGACGGGCGAGCGGGAGGACTTCACCGTATGAACCCCCTGCAAACCCTATTGCTTGTCTGGGCCGCTCGTGGAGTGCTGACCCGTGACGGCGACCGTCTGCACGTTGAGGCGCCGAAGGGTGCAATACCACCGCTACTCCTTGACGCTCTGCGCGCGAACAAGACCGATTTGTTGGCGATCCTCTCGGCAGCACCACATGCCTGTGCTGCACATTCCCCAAGGAATCCCCATGACGAAGCCTAAGCCTCCTGCCGCAGCATTGCCGTCCCGCAACTTGAACGTTGTAGCGGAGCCGGGCAAGTCACGCGAGGCACTCATAGCCGAAGTGGTCACACGTGCAAGTGTGCCTGCTGCCCTCGTCATCACGGACTTTGCCAAGGGCACGTTTGGAGAGCCTTCACTGGGCGAAGTGCTGGACGCGTTGAAGGATCACGCCAGCACGATCAACGGTGGCAACATGGCGCGCGTCGAGGCGATGCTGGGCGGGCAGGCTACCGCGTTGAACACCATGTTTGCCGAGCTTGCTCGACGCGGTGCGGTGAATATGGGTGAATATATAGGGGCGGCAGAAACCTATTTGAAGCTCGCCCTGAAGGCGCAAAGCCAATGCCGCGCCACGCTGGAAACGCTGGCCGCGATCAAAAACCCGCCCGTGGTATTCGCCAAGCAGGCCAACATCTCGCACGGACACCAACAGGTGAACAATGGTGAGGCTATGCCGGTCGCGCGCGCGGACCAAATCGAAAGCAAGCCAAACGAACTATTGGAGCACGACCATGGCGAACGGCTGGACACAGGATCGACGGCAGCGGCAGGCGGAGGCAGTCAGTCGATGGCAACCGTGGAGGCTGTCCACCGGCCCGCGAACGGACGAAGGAAAGGCGGCGGCAAGCCTTAACGCATGGAAGGGCGGCACCCGGCCCATGCTGCGCGAACTGGCAAAGGCCCTAAGTGGGCAGCGGGAATGGCTGGACGGGGTGGATATCAAGCCCCGAACACCGCTTGCATGAGGCGAAGCAGGTACGGCCGCGCCTCTTTTCTCTTCGCCCAATACACCGGAAAACCTGCTACCAATTGAGACTTCTGATGGTCATTGGACTTATCTTTCGTGCAAAAGGGCTGTCCCGAATTGGTGAGGCTCCAAGCGCGATTAACGGCCTCAGTTTTCAAGTCAATTGTGTAAACAGTGCTCGCACATAGTTCATCGTCCTTATACACAATCATCGAGTCGTTCCAACTCTCAATCGGGTACTCGTTCAAATCGCTCATGAGGGTGTCTCCCTCGACCGTGGCCGTCGCCTCCGTACACTGGCCTTCTTGTTTTCGGCAGTTGATGGTGGATGTTTGTAGTGGACTGTTCCCCCCATCCTCCGACTGTACCCATGTACCAGATGCGGTAACCAGGTCGCCGGTATTGTTGAAGTCTTTGAGCGGACTCAAGGCCACAGGCACTAGGCTGTCGGTATAGAGGTTCAGTACGACGAGGACGCCGAAGTACAGGAGAGCAGCAGTAAATAAGCCGCAAAAGTAAACAAACGCCTTCTGTAGCGGGCGCATGTTTCGCAATGGAACGGTAGTCCGAAAGCCGACCACCTGCGCCCTTCCGACATAGAGGAGGATGGTGACGACGAGCCACCCAATCGGGATTGGGACAAGAGCAGCGAAGGCGACGTTGCCCCAGTTCCCTTGCATCATGAGGGCAACGTTTTTTGCTCTCCCTGCCTCACAACTCGCAAGGTCACGTTCTACATGTAGCGCTTTCCCATCGGTGCAAACCTTGTAGGAAAAGTTCGCGAAACGTTGGGCATTGTCGACGTCGGCGTTTCGTTGATGGATCGCAGCACCAACCGCCCAAATGAGCGACAGCACAATGCCCATTTTCTGCCAACTATTCAGTCGCATGATTGTCCCCCTAGAGCTGGACGCTGGTTTTATGCGACATGGACGCTGCTTGGCGATGAACATTCATGGATACTCACCGGCAACGCAATCTTCCCCTGACTCTCTGCGAAGGCGTTCGCTTGTCCTATTACATCCGCTTGCATCTTGGCTTGGCTGCCGAAGATGCCTGCATGGTCTTCTTTCGAGAGCATGTAGGTATTGGGAGAAATGCGCACGATGCCGGGATTCGCGCAACCGCTCAGGATTAGAAAGAAAGCGGTGCACGCTACAGCTGTTGCGGTTTTTTTCATGACTGCCCCCTTGGCAACTGGCAGCTTACACAGGTGTCGCCAAAACTCGATGGGGGCAACTTTGGGGGCATCTCTGGATCGTTGAATCTCGAAACCGTTGCAGCACAAGGCCTGCGGCGGTTAGTTCAATAGACGCCACCCCAATAAGCAAAAAGCCCCTGATGAAAATCAGGGGCTTTTTGCTGCGCAGTGTCTTGTGCAGTCTCAGGCGCTGCGGTTGTGTGAACGCATGGTGCGCTGCTTCTCGATCTGCCAGTCGCGCTGCTTCTCGGTGTCGCGCTTGTCGTGCTCCTGCTTGCCGCGTGCAAGGCCGATCTCGACCTTGACCTTGTTGCCTTTCCAGTACATCGCGGTGGGTACCAGGGTGTAACCCTTGCGCTCGACGGCGCCGACCAGCTGGTCGATTTCCTTTCGATGCAGCAGCAGCTTGCGGGTGCGTCGATCTTCGGCAATGACGTGGGTGGAGGCGCTGATCAGCGGCGGGATCGAGGCACCGACCAGGAAGATCTCGTTCTTCAGGACAACCGCGTAGCTGTCGCCGAAGTTGATGCGGCCGGCACGCAGCGCCTTCAGCTCCCAGCCTTGCAGGGCAACGCCGGCTTCGAAACGCTGGTCGATGTGGTACTCGAAACGCGAGCGTTTGTTGAGCGCGATGGTGCCGCCGCCCTTGTTGTCTTTGTCCTTCGCCTTGGCCATGTCCGTTAAACTCGGGCCTCGATGCCCTGATGCCGATCCCGCCTCTTGCAGGGCTGGATCAAGCGTGATGTGAAGAGGTTACTGTGATCGAAATCCGCCGCAGCGCCCTGGTGAAATATTCGCCAGCGCAGATGTTCGACTTGGTCAATGAGGTCGAAGCATACCCAAAGCGTTTCCCATGGTGTGCCGGTGCCGAGATTCTCGAACGTCAGGGTGATGCGTTGGTGGCGCGGCTGGATCTCAAGTTCGCCGGGTTCCGCCAGAGCTTTACCACCCGCAACACGGTCGAGCGACCCGCGCGCCTGCAGATGAGCCTCGTCGATGGTCCGTTCCGCAGCCTCGACGGCGTGTGGGATTTCATTGCCCTGGGTGATGCAGGGTGCAAGGTCGCCTTTGCGCTGGACTTCGATTATGCCGGCAGGCTGGGTGGGAGTGCCCTGAAGCTTGGTTTCCAGGGATTGGCAGGACGCATGGTGGACGATTTTTGCAGTGAAGCCGAGCGCGTATATGGCTGAGCGCTCGATCACGGTGGAAGTGGTCCATGCGGACGCCGGGCGACAGACCCTGCGCCGGGTGGAGCTGGCTGATGGCAGCACGGTCATGCAGGCGATCGAAGCTTCCGGCATCGTCGAGCTGATCCCGGACGGCGCAGTGGATCCGCACCGTCTGGGTATCTTCGCGCGGAAGGCCACCCCGGATCAGCAGGTGCATGACGGCGACCGGATCGAGATCTACCGGTCGCTGCTGCTCGATCCGATGGAAGCGCGCCGGCGGCGGGCACGCTGAGGGCAATCAGCCGCCTTGGCGCGTGGCTGGATCAATGACCGTTGTTGTCGCCGCTGCTGCTGCCACCGTTGCTGTCACCACCGTTGCTGAAGCCACCGCCATTCTTGTTGTCATCCGGCGACTTGCTCTTGTCGCCCTCGGTTTCGTTGACCGGGTAGCCAGAGTGGTACTTCTTGCTGTCCTTCACCAGCTGCTGGGCGTCCTGCGCGAAGAAGTCGCCCTCGGTGCGCACCAGCGTATCGTTGTTGAAGGTCAGCGTGAACGTGCGCACCTTGATCGTCCCGCCACGATGCTGCTGGGTGGAAACATAGTCCCAGCGGCTCTGGTCGAACGGTGTGCTGACCGACGGCGTACCCATCAGCACCAGTACCTGATGCTTGGTCATGCCGGGCTTCAGCTGATCCACCGTTTTCTTGTCGAGCAGGTTGCCTTGCTGCACGTCGGGTGTATAGACGAAGTGGCAGCCGGCGATGGAAAGCGCCAGCACGGCGAAAACCAGCAGGTTGATCAGCTTTTGCATGCGTGTTGCGTCCGGATCGTAAAGGTGTCGGATGATACACTACCGGCTTGGCAACGCCGTGTGCGGAGAGTAGGCAATGGAACAGGAAACCAAAGAACTGCGCAGGGTTGGCCTGAAGGTGACTCACCCGCGCATGCGCATCCTGCAGATCTTTGACGAGGAAGGGGTACAGCACCTCACCGCCGAAGATGTCTACAAGAACTTGCTCGCCCACCAGGAAGACATTGGCTTGGCGACGGTATATCGCGTGCTGACTCAGTTCGAGGCAGCCGGTATCATCGTCAAGCATAATTTCGAGGGTGGTCAGGCTGTCTACGAACTCGACCGTGGCAAACATCATGACCACATGATTGATGTGGACAGCGGGAAAGTGATTGAGTTCGTCAGCGAGGAGATCGAGCGGCTGCAGCACGAGATAGCCGCCAAGCATGGGTATGTGATCGAGGATCACAGCCTGGTGCTGTATGTGCGGCCGAAACAGCGGGCCCGTAAATCCTGAGCTGCGGGTCGTTTGCGGATAAGTTGACCGCCGCCCTCAAGCCGGACGGCGAATTTCGCGCATAAAAAAGCCGCAAGGAGGACTCCTGTCCGCTTGCGGCTGCTCCGCTACCTGATCGCAATTAGCTATCGACGAGATACTCGCGATGGCCAGCATTGTCGCCAGGTAGCGGCGAAACGGCATCCTGCCGTTGTTCCAGAGCCGCCGTCCCCACGGCAACTCTGAATCCACCATCTTGCGATGGTGGCTCCCCCACATCGATGACTTAATCATAACGATGTCTTTACGTTTCCGGTATCGGAAAAATTCCTAGTTCTGACGCCCCATTTCCGCAGGATTATTGTTGCTGCGCAACAAGATACGGAGATGGACCCCGGCATGATCGGCGCGCAGGCGAAACTGGCCGCCCAGTGAGGTGACCCGGTCGCGCATGCCTTGCAGACCGCGGCCACCGCGAGGCAATCGGCTGGGCAGGCCGGCACCGTTGTCACGCAGGTCCAGCAGCGCGAGTGCGATGCCCTGGCGCTCGCCGATCCGCAGGCGCAACCAGAATTCGCTGGCCTGTGCGTGCTTGACGGCGTTGGTCGCGCTTTCCTGGGCCAGCCGGTAGATCGCGGTGCGAGTGTCGTCATCGAGCAGGCGCGGATCGCCGTGCAATTCGGTGTGATAGATCATCCCTGCGGTATTCAGCAGATCCCGTATCGGACCTTCATCGAGCGCGCGCAACAGTCCGAACTCGTCCAACACGGCAGGGCGCAGGTCGTCCAACAGACGGTGCAGGGCGCGCCGCATGTGGGCCAGGATGGTATTGATCGAGGCGCTGATGTCTTCCATGCCGGCCTGATGCAGGCGTGTCTGGGCCAGCTTCACATGGGTCTGGATCGCGGTGATGTTCTGGCCCAGCTCGTCGTGCAGTTCGGCGGCGAGGTGCCGGCGCTGGTTTTCGTCCGCCTGCAGATTGCCGCGGGCGGCGCTGCGCAATTGATGGGCAAGCTGATCCAGCCGGCGATTGACTGCACCCAGATAGATGTTCTGTTCGGCTACCCGTTCGCTGCTGCGGCGCAGAGCATCGGTGGCCGAGCCCAGCATGAGTGCGCCGGTACCGGCGACGGCCAGGAACAGATAAGCGGCCGCGGAAGATGGGGCATGCCCCAGGTGCTGGTCGACCAGGGTCATGCCCAGGCTGGAGATGATCATCGCCAGGCTGGCGCCGCGCCAGCCATGGCGAAATGCGAAGAACAACACAGGTGCCAGCGACAGCACGCGGGCGAATTGCGGTTGCGGCGCTGCCTGCTCGGACAACACCAGTAGGATCGCCATGGATGGCAGCATTACCAGCAGCCCATCCATCAGCAGGCTGGCCATGGCCCGGTGGTCGATCCGGCTGCGCAGCAGCATGATCATCAGCGGCACGATCAGCAGGATGCCCAGGTAATGGCTGAGCAAATCCTCGCCGAGAACACCCAGCATAAGATCGGGTGAGTGGGGTGTCTGGATGAGTGCCAGCAAGGCTGCGTCCACGGCGGTGGTAGCGGTCACGATCAGCACCACCGAAAGCATCAGCCGGGTCACTTCCTGCGGGCTCTGCAAGCTGGGGTGGAGGTTGAATCGCCGCAGCAGCCACAGGCCGGCAGCCATCACCAGCGGCTCGGGAAGTTCATCGAAGGCGAAGCCGATCCAGCCCAGAGGCAGGCCATGGGCCACGCTGATGCCGGCCGTGGCGACCAGTTCCGCACCGAGCAGCCAGCCCCAGTAGCGCACCGGGGTGAGCAGCAGGGCGCCAAAGCGCAGGCCGTACGGCAGCATCCAGTAAGGTTGCACGGTCGGCCACAGCAGCAGCCATAGCAACAGGTAGCCTGCGCCAAGCAATGGGCCGGAGTCGGGCAAGCGGAGTGGTTTCAGGCGCATGCGCCGATGGTACATGCGTGATTCGCACGAATGCTGCGGCGCGGCCTGCCTAAGTCTCGCATCCCTGTGTACAGTAGCGGCATGTACAGCATTGTTCTGGTCGATGACCACGCCATCGTTCGTGAAGGTTTCAAGCGGCTGATCGAAATGGAGCCTGATCTCGATGTGGTGGCTGAATGCCGCAACGCCGATGATGCGGTGGAGGCTGTTGGTCAGTGGCACCCCGACCTGGTGGCACTGGATCTGTCCCTGCCTGATGGCAGTGGATTGCCATTGATCGAACATCTGCTCAGCGTGTCGGCAGAGACGCGCATCGTGGTGTTGAGCATGCATGACGGCGAGCCGTATGTATCAGAGGCACTCCGCCGTGGTGCCAGTGGTTACGTCACCAAGGGCGTGGCGCCGGAAGAACTGGTAGCTGGCCTGCGCGCGGTGATGCATGGGGAGTGCTTTCTCAGCTCGGACCTGCGCCAGCGCCGGGCCGAACGGCCGAACGCAGCGCTGGATCCGATCAATCGGCTGACCACGCGAGAACGCGAGGTGTTCCTGCTGCTGGCCGGTGGTCGCGCCCCCAAGCAGGTGGCGGCCGAGCTGGGGATTGGTCAGAAGACCGTCTATATCCATCGCGCCAGCCTGATGGGCAAGCTGGGTGCGGGTTCGGAACTGGATCTGTACCGGATGGCGAGCGAGCGCGGGTTGTTGCCGGTCAAAGGTTGAGCCGTGCATGAGCGCAATGCGCTCATGCCGATCAAGCGGTCTGTGCCCGTTCCAGCATCTGTTTTGCATGCGCGCGGGTTTCGCGGGTGATCTCGACGCCGCCCAGCATGCGCGCCAGTTCGTCACGACGGCCGCCGGCATCGAGCCGATCGATGCGCGTGTGGGTGGAGTCGCCATCGCTGTGCTTGCTCACCAGCAGATGGGCGTGACCTTGCGCAGCCACCTGCGGCAGATGGGTGACGCATAGCACCTGGCGTTGGCCGCCCAGCGCACGGAGCTTCTGTCCGACCACTTCGGCCACGGCGCCGCCGATGCCGGTGTCCACCTCGTCGAAGATCATGCTGCCGACGGTGTCCTTGCCCAGCGTGGCGACCTCGATCGCAAGGCTGATACGCGCCAGTTCGCCACCGGAGGCTACCTTGCGCAATGGCCGCGGAGGCTGGCCCGGATTGGCGCTGACCAGCAGTTCGCACCGCTCGCGGCCCTGCGGGTCCGGTTCGTCGCTGGCAACCGTCTCCAGCTCAATCTTCAACTGGCCACCAGCCATGCCCAGCTCGGCCATCAGGATGCTGACCTCGGTGTCCAATCGACTGGCGGCGGTCGCACGCGCCACGCTGAGCTCGGCCGCCGCGCTCGCGTGGTCGTGCTGCAGGCGCTGGCGTTGTGCGGCCAGTTGATCCAGTGCATCGCCAGCGCCCTCCAGTTCGGCCAGCTCCGTACGCAGCCCGGCCAACTTGTCGTGCAGTTCGGCAACCGGCAGCCGATGCCGGCGCGACAGCTCGTGCAGGCGGCCCAGGTGGTTGTCCACTTCCGTATAGCGTTCCGGGTCGAGGTCGACATCCTGCGCATAGCGGCCCAGGCCGTCCGCCGCTTCGCCAAGTTCGATGGTGGCGTTATCGAGGAGCTCCAATAGTGGCGACAGCTTGTCATCCAGCGCAGCGAGCTTGCCCAGCTCGGAGTGGGCGCGACCGAGTGCGCGCCGCAGTGCGAATTCGCTGTCGCCGTCGAGCAGTTCGACCACGCCGGCAGCTCCTTCGGCCAGTCGTCCGGCATTGGCGAGGCGCCGGTGGTTTGCCTCGAGCTCAGTCAGTTCGGTTGCCGGCAGCACCCATTTTTCGAGTTCGCCCAGTTCGTGGCGCAGCAGCTCGATGCGTTGTTCGCGATCCTCGCCACCGCTCAATTTGCGCATGCGTGCACCGAGCTCACGCCATTGCAGCGCACTGTCGCGCACCTGGGCCAGCAGCACTTCGTGGCCTGCATAGGCGTCGAGCAGGCTCATCTGGTGCGAACGCGACAGCAGCGCCTGATGCTCGTGCTGGCCGTGGATCTCGACCAGCAGCGAAGTCAGCTCACCGAGCTGACGGGTGTTCGCCGGGCGGCCGTTGATCCATGCCTTGGAACTGCCTTCGGTACGGATCACCCGCCGCAGCTGACACACACCATCCTCGTCCAGCTCCTCGCGTTGCAACCAGTCGCGGGCTTCAGGCAGCTCGGCCAGGTCAAACTCGGCGGCAAGCTCGGCCCGGTCGCTGCCGGCGCGCACCATGCCACTGTCGGCGCGAGCCCCAGCCAGCAGCATCAAGGCGTCGACCAGCAGTGATTTGCCGGCGCCGGTTTCGCCGCTGACCACGGTCAGGCCCGGGCCGAACGCGATCTCGGCGGCTTCGACGACGGCAAAATGACGAACGTAGAGCGAAGTGAGCATGGGCAGGCAGGTGGTGGGGTCGAGGGATTGTAACGGCAGGCCGGTGGCGCAAAACACAGCTTCCACTTGCAAGCCGCGCGCGCAGACCTTATTTCTGTCGGGTCTCAAGGATTGCAACACATGGATCACCGCAGCGCATGATCAACCCGCTTGGCCACGATCTCGATGCCCGTACGCGGCGCCTGTTGCGTACGCTGATCGCCCAGTATCTGGTCGACGGTGAGCCGGTAGGCTCACGCACGCTGTCGCGTTCGTCGGGGCTGGATGTCAGCCCGGCCACGATCCGCAACATCATGGCTGACCTCGAAGATGCTGGCCTGGTTTCCTCGCCGCATACCTCGGCCGGGCGCGTGCCGACACCGCGCGGGCTGCGTCTGTTCGTCGACAGCCTGCTCGAATTGAAACCATTGCCGCATGAGGAAATGGCGCGACTGCAGCGTGAACTGCCGCCGGGGTCGACCACCACGCTCGACCTGCTCGGCAATGCTTCGGCCCTGCTGTCGGCGATGACCCGCTTTGCCGGCGTGGTCACGGTGCCGCGTCAGGTCGATTTTCCGCTGCGTCACATCGATTTCGTGCCACTGCCGGATGCCCGAGTGCTGGTGATCCTGGTGTTTACCGACAACCAGGTGCAGAACCGTATCGTGCAACTGGCCAAGCCGCTGCACAGCCATGAGCTTGAGCAGGCCGCGAATTACCTCAACAGCCAGTTTGCCGGCTTGCGCGTGGATGACATCCGCGCCCACCTGCTGGCCGAATTGCGCGAGGCCGGCAGCGAGCTCAACCGGTTGCTTGCCAGCACGATGGAGCTGGCCACCGCCTCATTTGCACCGCAGGCAGGCGGCACGGACGTGCTGGTCAGTGGCCAGACCAACCTGATGGCCTATTCGGAACTGGCCGACCTGCAACGCTTGCGCGAACTGTTCGATGCGTTCCAGCAGAAGAATGAGCTGCTGCAATTGATGGAGGTCTGCGCCAAGGCGCCCGGCGTCAGGCTGTTCATCGGCGAGGAGTCCGGTTTCACGGCGCTCGATGGCTGTAGCGTGGTCACCGCCAGTTACGGCGCGCAGGGGCGTGTGCTGGGCGCGGTGGGGGTGATCGGACCGACCCGGATGGCTTATGAACGGGTGATCCCGGTGGTCCAGGCGACTGCCGGATTGCTCAGCGACGCCTTGAATCGCGCCGCCACGACCCTATAACCGCAACGGGAAGCGGGATTCTCGCAAAAAATGTAAGGCCGGCATTCGTGTTGGCCACGGACTTTCGTTTGGAGTGATGCATGCATAACAACGATCCTCAGTCGCACGAAGAGGCACACGATCAGGGTTCTTCGGCGGAATCTTCGACGAGCGAACTCAGCAGCTTGCAGGCTCGCGTGGCCGAGCTGGAAGCAGGCAATGCCGAGTTGCGTGAGACCGTGCTGCGCGAGAAGGCCGAGATCGAGAACCAGCGCCGTCGGCTGCATCGCGATGTGGAACAGGCGCGCCGCTTCGCCAATGAGAAGCTGCTGAATGAGTTGCTGCCGGTCTACGACGGGCTGGAGAGCGGCCTCGCAGTGGAGGGTGGCGATATCGCCTCGATGCGCGAGGGCATCAGCCTGACCTTGAAGTCGTTGCTGAAAGTGGCCGAGAACAACGGCATGTCGCAGATCGACCCGCTCGGCCAGCCACTCGATCCGGACCGTCATCACGCCGTGAGCATGGTCGACGCACCAGGCAAGGCAGCGGGCACGGTGGTCAGCGTGCTGCAGAAAGGCTACGTGCTGAACGACCGGTTGCTGCGTCCAGCTCTGGTCGCGGTGGCCAAGGACTGAAATTTTCTTGCTGGCGCCAGCCTGAACGGGGCGCCGGCAAACACCACGAAATCGCATCCGGGGCCTGGTCGGCATTGAATCGGCAGACCAGACCCCCATCTGAAAACCATCGCGGCCGCGGGGGCCGCAAAGACTTGGAGCTTACACATGGGCAAGATCATCGGTATCGACCTGGGCACCACCAACTCCTGCGTGTCCGTGATGGACGGCAGCACGGCGAAGGTCATTGAGAATTCGGAAGGCGATCGCACCACGCCGTCCATCGTCGCCTTCAACAAAGACGGTGAAGTCCTGGTGGGCGCCTCGGCCAAGCGCCAGAGCGTGACCAACCCCAAGAACACCTTTTATGCGGTGAAGCGCCTGATCGGCCGCAAGTTCACCGATGCCGAGGTGCAGAAAGACCTGCACATCGTTCCGTACAAGATCGTCGCGCACGACAACGGCGACGCCTGGGTCGAGACCTCCGACGGCAAGAAGATGGCGCCGCAGGAGATCGCCGCCAAGGTGCTGATGAAGATGAAGAAAACCGCCGAGGACTATCTCGGCGAGCCGGTCACCGAGGCGGTGATCACGGTGCCGGCGTACTTCAACGACAGCCAGCGCCAGGCGACCAAGGACGCCGGCAAGATTGCCGGCCTCGACGTCAAGCGCATCATCAACGAGCCGACCGCGGCCGCGCTGGCCTATGGCATGGACAAGAAGGGTGGCGACCGCAAGATCGCGGTGTACGACCTTGGCGGCGGCACGTTCGACGTGTCGATCATCGAGATCGCGGAAGTCGACGGCGAGAAGCAGTTCGAAGTGCTGGCGACGAACGGCGATACGTTCCTCGGTGGCGAAGACTTCGACATGCGCGTCATCGACTACCTCGTCGATGAATTCAACAAGGAACAGGGCATCGACCTGCGCAAGGATCCGTTGGCACTGCAGCGCCTGAAGGATGCGGCCGAGCGCGCGAAGATCGAGCTGTCCTCCAATCATCAGACCGACGTGAACCTGCCGTACGTGACAGCGGACGCTTCCGGTCCTAAGCATCTGAACATCAAGCTGACCCGCGCCAAGCTGGAATCGCTGGTGGACGAGCTGATCAAGCGCACCATCGAGCCGTGCCGTACGGCACTCAACGATGCCGGTCTGCGTGTATCCGATATCAATGAGGTGATCCTCGTCGGTGGCCAGACCCGCATGCCGAAGGTGCAGGAGTCGGTGAAGGACTTCTTTGGGAAGGAGCCGCGCAAGGACGTCAATCCGGACGAAGCTGTCGCCGTCGGCGCAGCGATCCAGGGCGGTGTGCTGGGCGGTACCGTCAAGGACGTGCTGCTGCTCGACGTCACCCCGCTGTCGCTCGGTATCGAGACGATGGGTGGTGTGATGACCAAGCTGATCGAGAAGAACACCACGGTGCCGACCAAGGCCGCGCAGACGTTTTCCACCGCCGACGACAACCAGACCGCGGTGACCGTGCACGTGCTGCAGGGCGAGCGCGAGCGCGCCAGCGCGAACAAGTCGCTGGGCAAGTTCGACCTGTCCGGCATCGACGCCGCACCGCGTGGCCAGCCGCAGATCGAAGTGACCTTCGACATCGACGCCAACGGTATCCTGCATGTGTCGGCCAAGGACAAGAAGACCGGCAAGGAACAGAAGATCGAGATCAAGGCCGGTTCGGGCCTGTCCGAGGACGAGATCCAGCGGATGGTTGCCGATGCCGAGGCGAACAAGGAAGAGGACAAGAAGTTCCATGAACTGGTAGCCACCCGCAACAAGGCCGATCAGTTGGTGCATGCCACCCGCAGCGCGCTGAAAGAGCATGGTGGCAAGGTGCCGCCCGATCAGCTCTCGGTGATCGAAGGCGCGTTGTCCGATCTGGAAAAGGTCAAGGACAGCGACGACAAGACTGCGATCGAGGCCAAGGTCGAGAAGTTGGAGCAGGCCGCGCAGGCACTTCAGGCGGCGGCACAGGGCGGCGGCCAGGCTGATGCCGGTCCGCAGGCAGGGCCGCATGGTTCGGCTCAACCGGACGATGTGGTCGACGCCGAGTTCACCGAGGTTAAGGACGACAAGAAGTAATCGATAGCGTTATTGACATGGTCGATTCGGCAGCCCGCGTCCGGAATTCCAGGCGTGGGCTGTTTGTTGAGAGAATGCAGGACATGGAACGACCGGTTCCATGCAGGGGCGTGACAAGCAGTGTGGATAGGTGAATGAGCAAGCGTGACTATTACGAAGTACTGGGTGTCGAACGTACCGTCACCGAGATCGAGCTGAAGAAGTCCTTCCGTCGGTTGGCGATGAAGTACCACCCGGACCGCTGCCCGGACGATCCGCACGCGCAGGAGAAATTCAAGGAGGCCAAGGAGGCCTACGAGGTGCTGTCCGACGCGCAGAAACGCCAGATGTACGACCAGCATGGCCATGCTGCGTTCGAACACGGCATGGGCGGCCGCGGTGGTGCCGGCTTCGGCGACGTTGGCGATATTTTTGGCGATATTTTTGGTGACATCTTCGGCAGGAACGGCGGCGGTCGCGGTCGCCCGCGGCGTGGTGCCGACCTGCGCTACATCATGGAGCTGGACCTGGAAGAAGCGGTCTTCGGCGTCAGCCGGCAGATCGAGATACCGACCCAGGTCAATTGCCACCATTGCAATGGCAGTGGCTCGGAAGACGGCAAAGTCAGCAAGTGCAAGACCTGCCACGGTCACGGCCAGGTGCGCATGCAGAACGGCATCTTCTCGATCCAGCAGGCTTGCCCGCATTGCGGTGGCACCGGCCAGGCGATCGAGAAGCCGTGCAAAAAGTGCCATGGCGAAGGTCGGATCGAGGAAACCCGTACGCTGTCGGTGCAGATTCCCGAAGGTGTCGACAACGGCGATCGCATCCGTCTGACCGGGCAGGGCGAAGCTGGCCCATCCGGTACCCCGGCTGGCGACCTGTATGTGGAAGTGCAGGTGCGCGAGCACGCGATCTTCCAGCGCGAAGGCAATGATCTGTACTGCGAACTGCCGATCCGTTTCTCCCAGGCTGCCCTGGGTGCCGAGCTTCCGGTGCCGACGCTGGAAGGCGAGGTACCCATCAGCATTCCGTCCGAAACACAGACTGGCACCCAGTTCCGCCTGCGCGGTCGTGGCGTCAAGTCGGTGCGCAGCAGCCGTCATGGTGATCTGATCTGTCGCGTGGTGGTGGAAACCCCAGTGCGGCTGACCAAGCAGCAGCGCGAGCTGCTCGAATCGCTGGAAGCTACCTTCGGCGGCAGCGATGCCGACAAGCACACCCCGCGCGCGAAAGGCTGGGTCGATGGCGTGAAGCAGTTCTGGTCCAAAGTTACTGCGTGATGCCAGCGGCGCACGCGGTAGCATGATGTGCCGATCGACGTTTCCGACTGGAGTTTGCTGATGTCCCGACCTCTTCGCCTCGCCATCAGTGGCGCCTCTGGCCGCATGGGGCGTGCGTTGCTGAGCCTGCTCGGTGACGACACGCGCTTCGAGCTGGTGCATGCGATGGTGGCGCCCGGTTCGGCCCACACGGGTCAGCCCGTGTTTGTGGGCCGTGCCGATTCATTGCGTTACGCGCATGACTGGATGCATGCGCCGGCGCCGGATGTCGTCATCGACTTCAGCGGACCGGCAGCTCTTGCGACGGCGCTGGACTATTGCCTGATGCACGGCACCGCCCTGGTGAGCGGCACCACGGGTATCGACGCTGCACTGGAAACGCGACTTGCCGACGCCAGCAAGCGGATAGCGATCCTGCGTGCGGCAAATTTCAGTCTCGGCGTGGTGCTGCTGAAGCGGCTGCTGCGTGAAGCTGCTGCCGCGCTGCCAGGTTGGGATCTGGAGATCGTCGAGGCACATCATGGCCGCAAGCAGGACGCGCCGTCCGGTACCGCGCTGGCGCTCGGCCATGCCGCTGCTGCTGCGCGCCACACCACGCTGGAAGCGGCGGCGGTGTACAGCCGCGAAGGCCAGACGGGCAAACGCGTCGATGGCAGCATCGGTTTCGCGGTGGTACGTGGCGGCGATATCGTTGGCGAGCATATGGCCATGTTGATCGGTCAGGGCGAACTGCTGGAGCTGGGCCATCGTGCCACTGACCGTTCGATTTTCGCGCGAGGCGCCTTGCAGGCGGCGCATTGGCTGGTGGGTCGTGCGCCTGGGCAATGGCAGCTGGATGACGTGATCGCCACGCCGCACTGAGTCACGGTTCGCCAGCATCAGCTTGTATCGCACCGTTGCTGCCGTTAGCATCGACGCGTTGTCATTGGGGAGTAGCCTGCCTCGTCCCCAGAGGCGTTCGCATCAACATACTTGGTCGCCAGCTGTTTCCGGTGCCATGGTGCGAACAGCAGTCGTCGCCGTCAGGTGGCGGTTCTGCCCGGCGAGACCTTTGGCCATCGACATGCTTACCCGGCCGGGCGAGCGGTGTCGTTGAGCCATCGGTTATTCCGCTCGCCCGGCCCGCGTGCATTCCATGTTGATTACCCTGTGTCTGTTCATCGGCTCCGCTGGCGCGATCTATCTCGCCTGCGAGTACTTCGTCAACGGCGTCGAATGGTTTGGGCAGAAGCTCAAGCTGGGTGCAACCGCGACCGGTACGGTGCTGGCTGCGTTCGGTACGGCACTCCCGGAAAGCGCGGTGACCTTTGTCGCGGTGATCTTCGGCAAGACGCCCGAAGCTCGCGATATCGGCGTAGGCGCAGCACTGGGTGGTCCCTTGGTGCTCGCGACGATCGCCTATGCGGTAGTAGGTGCGGCGCTATGGTTCAACTTGAGAAGACTCAAGCGCCCAGATCGCATCATTCGCGTCGATCATCGGCGACTGGCGCGTGACCAATCGTGGTTCCTCGCGATTTTCGTGGTCAAGATGGGTCTGGGGCTGGTCGTATTTGCGATCAAGCCGTGGTTTGGCGTGCTGTTTATGGCCGCCTATGCGATGTACGTGTGGCGCGAGGTGCGCAGCAGCGACAGCGTGCCTGAAGAAGAGATACTCGAGCCGCTGAAGTTTCGCCCACAGGATGCTGATCCCGCACTGCGCTGGGTGGCGGGGCAGACTGTGGCGGCCTTGCTGGTGATTGCAGCTGCGTCGCGGTTGTTTGTCAGCCAGCTCGAGGCGATTGGCGTTGCATTCGCGCTGCCACCGCATCTGGTGGCGCTCGTACTGAGTCCCGTCGCGACGGAATTGCCGGAAACCATCAACGCGTTGATCTGGGTGCGCCAGGGCAAGGAGCGCCTCGCACTGGCGAATATTTCCGGTGCGATGATGATCCAGGCCACCATCCCCAGCTCGCTGGCCCTGTTCGCCACGCCATGGCTGTTCGATGCGCCATTGATCGTGGCTGGCGTGACGACTGCGATCGCCATCGTATATCTGTGGTGGCTGTTCCAGCGCGGCCGGGTCGATGCGCGCTGGTTGCTGCCGGTCGGCTTGCTGTATGGCGTGTTTGCCGCATTTGTCGGCTGGCATTTTGCCAGCCAGTGAAATCAGGCGCCGTATTCAGTCTCGATGCGAGGCGTTGCGGTCGCGCTTGGCTCCCAGCTTGGTGTCCAGATTGCCGAACAACTTCTTGAATGCCCGCGAGAACTTGCCGCGTTTCGTCTTGCGCAGCTTCTCTTCTTCGCTGGTGAGCCACGCGACCTGGATGACCCGCCGTTCACCCTCGTAGGGCAAGTGACCATGGAAAGAGTTTTCGCAGCGCTTGAAGACAGCAAACTCGCCGTAGAGCGGGATCAGTTCTGGCGTCACGATGCTGTCGATGTCGTCGATCTTGTGCAGGAAGCGCAGGCAGCCATCGCTGGTGTCAGGCCATTGCGTGTTCAGATAGATCAGCGCCGTGGCCACCTTGGACTTGCTGTCGGTATGGATGGTGCCGTGCCGCTTGTTGAGCAGGCGGCACAAGGTGACCAGGGTCGGGTACTGGGCGAGGTTGTCGATGCCCAGGTGCTGGCCGACAGCACTGGCGAATGCCGGTGAAGTCATGCCATCGATCAGAGCATTGACCGACGGGCCGCAATCGCTCGGGTCGTAGGGGAAGAAGCCGGCGCTGCTGTAGCGTGGGAAATCGCGATCAAGGTCGCTGCGTGCCTCGTCCGGCAGCTGGCCGTGGGCAACCATGAACGGGAAGGGGTGTTGCTGTACCGTCGTGTCCGGGCGATCGAGCCTGGCGGGATCGAGCAGGACGGCGGCACTCATGACAGCAGCACTCATGGCGCATTCAACTCCATTGAAATGTTGCTTAGTGTAACGCCGGCAGATCGGCGTGTACTGGCGTTGAAACGCACGATTCATACTCCGTGAGGTGGACAGAAACGGCGCCGCCACTTATCATTTCCACCCGCCCTGATCCTTTCCTTTCCAAGCTCCACAAGCCAGCAATCGTGCGGCTTGCGGACTTTGCTGCATCTAAAAGGCGGTTACTGTATGCCTATTCCTGCTCTGCTCGCCCTTGAAGACGGCAGCCTGTTCCATGGTCATGCCGTTGGCGCGACTGGCGAAACCGTTGGCGAAGTGGTCTTCAACACCGCAATGACCGGTTACCAGGAGATCCTCACGGATCCTTCCTATTCGCGCCAGATCGTCACGCTGACCTATCCACATATCGGCAATACCGGCGTCAACGCCGAGGATGTCGAATCCACGGCCGTGCATGCCGCCGGACTGATCGTGCGTGATGTCCCGCGCCGGGCCAGCAGCTGGCGCAGCAACGAAAGCCTGCCCGATTACCTGAAGCGCCACGGCACAGTCGCCATTGCCGGCATCGATACCCGCCGGCTGACCCGTATCCTGCGCGACAAGGGCGCGCTGGCCGGCTGCATCGTGGCGGGCGAGCAGATCGACGCCGAAGCTGCATTGGCCAAGGCACGCGCCTTCCCTGGCTTGAACGGGATGGATCTGGCCAAGGTGGTCAGCACGGTCAAGCCGTATGTGTGGAAGCAGGGCGTTTATGACCTGGACCGCACCGAATTCAATCAACCGGCGACGCGTTTCAAAGTGGTTGCCTACGACTTCGGTACCAAACTCAACATCCTGCGCCTGCTGGCCGAACAGGGTTGCGAGGTCACCGTGGTGCCGGCGCAGACACCTGCGGCCCAAGTGCTGGCGATGAAGCCGGATGGGGTATTCCTGTCCAACGGTCCGGGTGATCCGGCGGCCTGTGATTACGCGATCGTTGCCACCCGCGAGCTGCTGGATGCGAAGATTCCGCTGTTTGGCATCTGCCTCGGTCATCAGTTGATGGGTCTGGCGCTGGGCGCGAAGACGCTGAAGATGAAATTCGGCCATCACGGCGCCAACCATCCAGTGAAGGATCACGATGACGGCCGCGTGCTGATCACTTCGCAGAATCATGGCTTTGCGGTTGACCCGGTGACATTGCCGCCAAATGTGCGGGTGACGCATACCTCGTTGTTCGATGGCTCGCTGCAGGGCTTCGCGCTGACCGACCGTCCGGCGTTCTGCTTCCAGGGTCATCCGGAAGCGAGTCCCGGCCCGCTCGACATTGGCTACCTGTTCAAACGTTTCGCCGCACTCATGCAGGAGGCCCGCTGAGATGGCCAAGCGTACCGATATCAAGAGCATCCTCATCATCGGCGCTGGCCCGATCGTGATCGGCCAGGCCTGCGAGTTTGACTACTCCGGCGCACAGGCCTGCAAGGCGCTGAAGGAAGAGGGCTACCGGGTGATCCTGGTGAACTCCAATCCCGCCACGATCATGACCGACCCGGAGACCGCCGACGCGGTCTATATCGAGCCGATCAACTGGCAGACGGTGGAGCGCATCATCGCGAAGGAGCGCCCGGATGCGGTGTTGCCGACGATGGGCGGTCAGACCGGCCTGAACTGCGCGCTCGATCTGGCCGACCACGGTGTGCTGGAGAAGTACAACGTCGAGCTGATCGGCGCCTCGCGCGAAGCGATCCGCATGGCCGAGGACCGCGAGTTGTTCCGCGTGGCGATGGCCGAGATCGGGCTGGATTGCCCGAAAGCCGAAGTCGTGCGCACGTTCGAACAGGCGCTTGTGACACAGGCCAAGGTCGGTTTCCCGACTGTCATCCGCCCGAGCTTCACGCTCGGTGGCTCCGGTGGCGGCATCGCTTACAACAAGGAAGAGTTCGAGGAGATCGTCAAGCGCGGTCTGGAACTCTCACCGGTGGGTGAGGTGCTGGTCGAAGAGTCCGTACTGGGCTGGAAAGAATTCGAGATGGAAGTGGTTCGCGACACCGCGGACAACTGCATCATCGTGTGCTCGATCGAGAACCTCGATCCGATGGGCGTGCACACGGGCGACTCGATCACCGTGGCGCCGGCACAGACGCTCACCGACAAGGAATACCAGCGCCTGCGCGATGCCTCGATCGCGGTGTTGCGCAAGATCGGCGTGGATACCGGTGGCTCCAACGTGCAGTTCGGCATCAATGCCGAGAACGGCCGTGTCGTCGTCATCGAGATGAATCCGCGCGTGTCGCGTTCGTCCGCGCTGGCGTCGAAGGCGACCGGTTTCCCGATCGCCAAGATCGCCGCCAAGCTGGCTGTGGGTTACACGCTCGATGAATTGAAGAACGACATCACCGGCGGTCTGACGCCGGCGTCGTTCGAGCCGTCGATCGACTACGTGGTCACCAAGATTCCGCGATTCGCGTTCGAGAAATTCCCGACCGCCGATGCCCGACTCACCACCCAGATGAAATCGGTGGGCGAAGTGATGGCGATTGGCCGCAGCTTCCATGAGTCATTGCAGAAAGCGCTGCGCGGGCTGGAGATCGGCAAGACCGGCCTCAACCCGACCGGGCTGGACATCACGACCGAAGATGGTCTGGCGGTACTCAAGCGCGAACTGCGCGAGCCGCGCCCGGACCGCGTGTTCCATCTGGCCGATGCGTTCCGCGCCGGCCTGTCGCTGGAAGAAGTACACAACCTGAGCAGGGTCGATCCATGGTTCCTCGCCGCGTTCGAGGACATCGTGCTGACCGAGGCGGAAGTCATCAAGCAGGGGCTGACTGCGCTCGACGAGCCGCGCATGCGCGAACTCAAGCGGCTCGGTTTCGCCGATGCGCGGGTGGCCGAACTGCTCAATACCGATGAGGCCGCGGTGCGCCATCTGCGCCACACGCTCGGCGTGCGCCCGGTGTACAAGCGGGTGGATTCGTGCGCGGCCGAGTTCGCCACCAGTACCGCCTACATGTATTCGACCTACGAGGAAGAGTGCGAGGCAAATCCGACCGATCGCGACAAGATCATCGTGCTCGGCGGTGGCCCGAACCGCATCGGCCAAGGCATCGAGTTCGACTATTGCTGCGTGCATGCCTCGCTGGCGCTTCGTGAGGATGGTTACGAGACCATCATGGTCAACTGCAATCCGGAAACCGTCTCGACCGATTACGACACCTCCGATCGTTTGTACTTCGAGCCGCTGACGCTGGAGGACGTGCTGGAAATCGTCCATCTGGAAAAGCCGAAGGGCGTGATCGTGCAGTACGGCGGGCAGACGCCACTGAAACTGGCGCGCGCGCTGGAAGCGGCCGGCGTGCCGATCATCGGCACCAGCCCGGACAGCATCGATCTGGCTGAAGATCGCGAGCGCTTCCAGCAGATGATCGAAAAGATCGGCCTGAAGCAGCCGCCGAACCGCACTGCGCGCAATGCCGACGAGGCGCTGGCGCTGGCCCGCGAGATCGGTTATCCGCTGGTCGTGCGGCCGAGTTATGTGCTCGGCGGCCGCGCGATGGAAGTGGTGCATGACGACGCCGATCTGTCGCGTTACATCCGCGATGCGGTGAAAGTCTCCAACGATTCGCCGGTGCTGCTCGATCGCTTCCTCGATCATGCGGTCGAGGTGGATGTGGACGTGATCGCCGATGCCGAAGGCAATGTGCTCATCGGCGGCATCATGGAGCATATCGAGGAGGCTGGCGTGCACTCGGGCGACTCGTCCTGCTCGCTGCCGCCGTATTCAC